>Ga0209062_1001138_pt1 | contig 53366 bp, 39 predicted proteins | sample Coa_R2_2_FD_187158 | JGI IMG/M metagenome (GOLD analysis project Ga0209062, IMG submission 187158) | Surface soil microbial communities from Centralia Pennsylvania, which are recovering from an underground coalmine fire - Coalmine... | ecosystem: Environmental > Terrestrial > Soil > Unclassified... | reverse complement strand
TGCGCGGCCTGCCCGAAATGCCGGCTTGGCTTCTCGTGAGCCTGCCGGGTGTTCTTGTCGGGCTGGCGACCCTGTTTCGGCCGGAAAGTCCAATATTGCTGGCCGCCGGGATCGCGGTGCTCTTGTGGGTCGTTGTGCGCGAAGCGGGCTGGATAGCTTCTGTGCGGACAGTGATCCTGATGGCATGCGCCTTTCTGCTTCCGCTGGCGCCCTGGGCGATACGAAATTACGTCACGCTGCACGAAGTACAGCTTCTTGCGCCAAAAAACTCAAACTTGCCGGGCGAACTGGTTCCCTATGGATTCATGGCTTGGGAGAAGACCTGGCTGTTTCGCGTGAAGGACTGCTACCTGGTGCCTTGGAAGCTAAACGGCGAGGCCATCCAGGTGAAGGACATCCCGGAGCGCGCCTTCGATACGCCGGAGGAAAAGCAGCGCGTCGCCGGACTGCTCGAGCAATATAACGAAGATCTGACACTCTCGCCGGAAGAGGACGCGGCATTTGGCCGGCTGGCGAGAGAACGGACATCCCGCCACCCGCTGCGAACGTACTTGTGGCTGCCTCTTCTTCGTGGCGCGACGATGTGGTTCACGCCGCGGATCGAGCTGCTGCCGGTTTCCGGCCATGTTTTCCCGCTGAAGCCGATGTGGCAGGACGACGCGGTGGACCAGTCCGTGACCATCGGGCTTTTCGTGCTGAATCTTTTCTACGTTGCCCTTGGTGCTTGGGGCGCGGTGCGGCTCTGGCGCGAAAGTCCGCCTTCGAGGGCGGCCTTGGCGTTGCTCGTGCTCTATATGACCGCCCGCACGGCGTTTCTGACTACGCTGGAAACGCCCGAGCCTCGGTACGTGCTCGAATGCTTCCCGGCCCTCATCGCCATGGGCGCATTCGTCTTCGTTCCGGGGCGCTCCGCAGCCCCGGCGGCGCAACCATCCACTCTGGCCGCTTTTACGAGCCGCTAAAGTTGACCTCTGCCGTGGGCTTGCCTAGAATGGGCAGGTTCATTTGGCTGCGCAAATTCAGCCGTCGGGCAGTTTGTGCCGGGCACTCAACTCATTCGCTCAGATCGTGAGCACATCAAGCGGAAGTACATGCGGAGGAAACTCGAATGGCGAGCACCGAAGAGCGCGTAAAACAGATTATCGTGGAGCAGCTCGGCGTGGATGAAGCGGAGGTCACCCCGACCGCTTCCTTTGTGGACGACCTCGGCGCGGATTCGCTGGACCAGGTGGAGCTTGTGATGGCGTTTGAAGAGGCCTTCGGCATCGAGGTGCCGGATGAGGACGCCGAGAAAATGACCACGGTAAAGGATGCCGTCGATTACATCGAAAAGCACGCCAAGAGCAAGTAGCCACGGCCGCGCGGGCGGCCTAAGATTTCCCAGAGGAGCAAGAAGGCTTTGACTCGCCGCGTTGTGGTCACGGGCGTTGGGTTGGTCTGCGCGCTGGGCATCGGCACGGAGGAAAGCTGGAAGAACCTCGTGGCGGGCCAAAGCGGCGTGGCGCCGATAACGCTCTTTGACACCACCGGCTTTGACTGCACCTTCGCCGGTGAGATCAAGAACTTTGACCCGCTCAACTGGGTCGAGAAGAAAGAATTGAAGAAGCTCGGGCGCTTCATTCAGGTCGCGCTTGCGGGCGCCGATTTCGCGGTCAAGATGGCGGAATGGTCGCAGGAGAAAGAAGCCGACCTCGATGGCGTCGGCGTTTACGTTTCCTCCGGCATCGGCGGATTCGACATTATCGAGCGCGAGCACTGGAAGCTTGTGCAAGGCGGTCCAGGCAAGATTTCGCCCTTCTTTATTCCGTCGGCCATCGTCAATCTCGCTTCTGGAAACATTTCCATTCGCTACGGCGCTCGTGGACCCAATTCCGCAACCGCCACGGCTTGCTCCGCCTCGGCTCACGCTATCGGCGATTCCTTCAAGATCATCGAGCGGGGCGCGGCCGAAATGATGATCTGCGGCGGAACGGAAGCCACTATCACGCCTATGGGCGTCGGAGGATTTGCGGCGATGCGCGCGCTTTCCACGCGTAATGACGATCCCGCCCACGCCAGCCGTCCGTTCGACGCCAACCGCGACGGCTTTGTGGTCGGTGAAGGGGCCGGGATTCTTATTCTCGAATCCCTCGAACACGCGCAGCGGCGCGACGCGCCTATCTTCGCGGAAATCGTCGGCTACGGCATGTCTGGCGATGCGTATCACATCACGCAGCCTGCTGAAAACGGGGATGGCGCTTTCCGTGTGATGCGCGCCGCCCTCAAGGACGCAAAGCTCGATCCTTCCGACATCGGATATCTCAACGCCCACGGCACCTCGACACCGCTCGGCGATGCGCTAGAGACCACAGCCATCAAACGGCTCTTCGGCGAACGCGCCAGGCAGCTTCCCGTTAGTTCCACAAAGTCCATGACCGGCCATCTTCTCGGGGGCGCCGGCGGACTCGAAGCCGGCATCAGCGTTCTGGCTCTCCGCGATCAAATCCTTCCGCCCACCATCAACTACGAGACGCCCGACCCCGCCTGTGATCTCGACTACGTTCCCAACCACGCGCGCAAAGCTTCGGTCGAGTACGCGCTCTCGAACTCCTTCGGTTTTGGCGGTACCAACGCCGCGCTCATTTTCCGGCGCTGGTCCGGCCAATAACAGCCGAGCCGGAGAACGCTCTGGCGCTCTCGAATTGTGGTGGCCGAGCTTTGAATTGGCCCGGCGGAGTATCCAGTTTCGAATTTCGATTCTTCATTTTTGCTTTTCGGCCTTCGACAGGATTGCCATGAATATCATCGTCTGCATCAAGCAAGTTCCCGCAAAAGACGCGCCGCTGGCCATCTCCGGCAATTGGATCAAGGAATCCGACATCGGATTCGAGATGAACGAGCCGGATAGCTATGCGCTCGAAGAAGCGCTGCGACTCAGGGAAAAGCACGGCGGTCAAGTCATCGCCCTCTCGATGGGTCCCGAGCGCGTCAAGCAAACCATTAAGGAAGCGCTCGCCAAAGGCGCCGACCGCGGCATTCACATCGCCGACGACAACTTCGCGCAGCTAGACCCGCTCAACGCCGCCAAAGCCCTCGCTGCGGCCATTCGCAAGGAAAACGCCGACCTCGTCCTCACCGGCCTCCAGAGCGACGACCACGGCTTCGGCCAAACCGGCGTCCTGCTCGCCGCGCTTCTCGACCGCCCCCACGCCACCATCATCATGGCCATCGAAGTCTCGGGCACCACCCTGAAGGTCAAGCGCGAGCTCGAGGCCGGCTGGTTCCAGCACATCGAATGCCCGCTTCCTGCGGTTCTCTCCATTCAGTCGGGAATCAACAAAGTCCGCTACGCCACGCTCAAGGGCATCATGGCTGCCAAGAAGAAGGACATTGCCACGGTTTCGCGCGAATCGCTTGGCATTTCCGTCGAACCGACGCAGAAAATCGAAAAAATCTATGTCCCCGCCAAAACGAAAAGGACCGAATTTCTCACCGGCACTCCCAAGGAAGTTGCCGCCAAGCTGGTCGAAAAACTCAAATTCGAAGCTCGCGTGCTCTAGTTTCGCTCATGAATTGCCGAGATACATCTCGCCAGGTAAACCGGCTCGCCGCATGGAAGTTCTTCGCCTCTTCCTTCGTCTTGCTGATGGTTCTAGCGGCCTTCCTGTTGCTGCCTTGCGAAGCGCAGTCTCCGCCCGCCGGCCCTCTCTTGGCCGATCCTGTCCCCAGGGAGTACTACGCCATCTACGATGCGATTCTCGGAAATGTGAAGTTGCCCAAGAAGGAAGCCCTCGGCGGAATTTACTCGAAAACTCTTAACCTCAAGTGTGGCGAGGAGTCCGGCAATCCCGTTTTGGTGAACGGTTGCGGCGGATTTTTCATGCCTCCCGACGGGATTGAGGAGGTCCACACCATGTTGCGCCAATCATTCGTCCCCTTTTCCCCCTCGACGTGGGACCATTTCCAGGCAACGAATCAGCTCAGCGCAACTCTGACCGATGGATTTCATACGAATTGGAAACATAAACTGGTCGGGCAGAGTTCACCTGATGAAGGATCGAAAGGCGCCCAAGAGGATTGTCTCTTCTTCTTTTCCCAGCCGGGCGTCAGCAGCGATGGACGCGAAGCAATCGTGTTCGTCTTGATGTTTTCCTACATAAAACACGTGCCTTCCACAGCCGACTACTTTCTCCTTCGGGGCGGCGATTCGCGGGGCTGGAGGATTAGGGATCGTCTGCAGTACTACCGTACGGGCGGTAGCAACGAGACTTCCTCTTCTTCGTCCGACAATACAGGGAGCAACAAATGAAAATCCTGCTCATTGCTGAACAGCGCCAAGGCAAGTGGAACAACACCAGCTTCGAAACGCTGGCCGCCGCGCAGCAAATCGCCAAGGATACTTCGGGCGTCGTCTCCGGCCTGGTCGTCGGCAACGGCGTCGCCGCCCTCGCTGATGAACTCGCCGCCAAGGACCTTGCGGAGGTCCTGCTCGTCGAGCACGGCCTGCTCGGCGACTACACGCCCGACGGCTACTGCGTCGCACTCAAGCAGGTCATTGAATCCGCCAAGCCGGACCTGGTCCTCTTTCCACACACTTATCAGGTCCGCGATTTCGCGCCAAAGCTCGCCGCCATGCTCGGCAAAGGAATGGTCGGCGATTGCATCGCTTATCGCCACGAATCGGGCAAGCTCGTCTTCGTCCGCCAGATGTTCCAGGGCAAAACCGCCGCCGATGTCACGTTCCAGGGCACTGCGCCCTGGTTTGCATCCTTCCAGTCCGGCGCCTTCCGCTCCGATCTCGCCGCCGCGCATCCTTCCAGCAAAGCGCCCGTGCAGAAAATCTCAGTAGATCTACAAGCGGCGCAGATTCGCACCAAGCCGCTCGGCCTCTTCAAGGAGGCCAAGTCCGCCGTGGACCTCACGCAAGCGCCGCTCATCGTTGCCATCGGCCGCGGCATCAAAGCGCCGGAAAATATTCCGCAAGCCGAAGCGCTTGCCAAAGCCCTGGGCGCGGAAATCGCTGCCTCGCGCCCCATCTGCGATGAAGGCTGGCTCCCGATGGAGCGGCAGATCGGCAGCTCCGGCCAGACCGTCGCACCCAAGCTCTATCTCGCGCTCGGCATCAGCGGCGCCATCCAGCACGTCGTCGGGATGAAGGGCGCGCGCACTATCGCCGCCATTAACAAGGACCAGAACGCCCCCATCTTTGAAATCGCCGACTACGGCATCGTGGGCGATATTTTCGAGATCATGCCCGCCTTAACGGAAGCGATCCAGCAGTCGAGGTCCTGACCGCTTGGCGCGCTCGCTTTCCGCTCTGCCCTGCCATTCCCGAAGCACCATTACCTTCGACGTTGTCCGCAAGATCGGCCTCACTCTGCCCGGTGCCGGGGAATCCGTCGCGTGGAGCGTTCCTGCGCTCAAGCTCCGCGGAAAACTGCTGGCGTGCGTTTCCTCGCATTGCTCCGCGCAACTGGCTCTGCGCCGCCTCTGTTGCTACAATCCTCTCCCAACGAAGCCCGGGAGCGAAGCGCAACAATTCCGCTAGAAACACGATAAGGGCGTTAACATAGGATTATGGCCGATTGGAAACAGATCACCGCTCGCATCCGCCGCGCGCGCACCAGCAAGGACCCGCTGGCGCAATTGAGCGCTCTTTTCGAGAAGACTCGCGACGCCATGGTCGCCTTTGAGCTCGGCAAATTTCTAGAATCCACGCAGCAGAGCGGAGAGGCAGTTCGCTGGTATTCCACCGCCGCGGAAAAATTCCGCCGTTCCGATTGGAAAACCAAAGCGCAGGATGCCATCACGCGCCTTGGCGGCGCAGCGGCTGCCGCGACCGAAGCCGCAGCCGAACCTTCCACCAGCGCGAGCTTTGAACTTTCGCCTCCGCCCCGTTCGCTCACTCAGCCACGCCTGCGGTTCGAAGAGAAGGCAATCCCTGCGGAGTCAGACACACTCGCTCCCGAAATTTCGCCGGTTGTTGCACCGGAGCAGCCTTCCGATGATGGTACTCCGAGTGAGCTGCAGCCGCGGCGTGGCGGCAAACGCCGCCGTGGGCGCCGTGGCGGCCGCAACCGTCGCGGCAGAGCTCCCGCTTCAGCGCGCAGTGACTCTGGTCCGGTTGTGCCGGAATCATCGCAACCTTCCGCCGAATCCTCGGCCCACTCTCACGAGCGAAGCTTTCCGTCTCTGCCCGTCGAGACCGCCGAGGAATTGTCCCGCCCCGCTCCCAAGGGCCGCTATGGCGATCCCGGTCTTTCGTCGCGCATCACGCTGCTCGAAATGCAGTTTCGCCGGCTCTTGAATTGCGAGCCGGTAAAGTTCGATCGCGCCGATCGCGCCGCCGCAGGCCCTGGTGTCTTCCTCCTCACCGACGATGACATGACCACCTACTACTACGTCGAAGCCTGCGATTCGCTGCGCGCCGCCATCACTCAGCTCGCCCGAAGCGGCTCTGGCAAGCGCGGCTCGTTCGCCCTCAAACAGCGCTTGGCCGAGCATCTTGATATTCCGGAAACGCGCGCCAGCAAGTATCTCGCCGACCACTGCGTTGTTCGCTGGCTCCAGCTCGATGAAGGCGCCCAGAATTTTGCTCATTTCGCCATCGCCGTCCTCCGCCCCGCCCTCAACGAGTGAATGCGACCGCTCATTTGCCTGAAAACGATAGTAAGCAGGGAAACCGCTCGAGAAAAAAAACTTCCCCTCGTGTCCCAGCCAGGGCGGTGCTGCAATCAACCTCCTCGAGGGTACCTGATTTGATGGGGATAGACTGAGAAAGAGAATTCGGGCAGACGGCGCGTGAACATTGCTCCGGAATTCCCGGGCATACTAAGATACGAACATTGCGATGAGTGAAACCGCCGAGACGCTTGCGCCAGCACAAGCGGAGAAAAAACGCGAATCGCCGAGCGAAGGCGATCCAGGATTTCTGTGGGACTTTTGGTATCCAGCGCTACGGAGCGGCGAAATTCGAGGCGAGAAACTCGCGAAGGCGATGTTGCTCGAGATTCCGCTTGTGCTGGGCCGCACGCGCGAGGGGAAGGCGTTTGCGATGCGGGATTCCTGCCCACACCGGGGCATTCCACTTTCGTATGGCCGATTCGACGGGACCACGGTCGAATGCAGTTATCACGGCTGGCGCTTCGACGCATGCAGTGGGCACTGCGTGGAGATTCCATCGCTGACAAGCCAGGACAAGTTGAAAGTGGAGCGGGTTTTCGCGGGCCATTTTCCCTGCCAGGAACGAGACGGCTACGTTTGGGTGTACATGAACGCACCTGGTACGCGGCTGCCGGAGACAATTCCGCCGGCGCCGGCGCTGGCGACCTTCAGCGAGGAATACAAAATCACGCACCTGAGCTGCGACTTGCCTTCCCATATTGATCACGGAATTATCGGATTGATGGACCCGGCGCACGGTCCTTTTGTGCATCAATCCTGGTTCTGGCGGAGCCGGCACAGCATTCACGACAAGGAGAAGCGGTTCGAGCCGATACCATACGGCTTCCGGATGAGCCCGCATTCGCCCAGCTCAAACAGCGCGCCGTATCAACTGCTGAAGAAGATGACGGGTGAAGGCGTGACCACAACCATTGACTTCGTGCTGCCGAATCTGCGGCTGGAGGAAATTCACAGCGGCAGATTGTGGTTTTCAAGCCGGGCGACCGTGACGCCGGTGCGGCGGGATTTGTGCCGGATTGACTTCGTGGCGGCGTGGAATGTGAAGCTGCTCCCCGTGCCGGTTTTTCGCATCTTCGGAAAGACGTTTCTGCGGCAGGATCAGCGGACCATGGTGCAACAGGCCGAGGGCCTGAAACATAACCCGAAGCTGATGCTGATTGATGACGCGGACCGCCCGGCAAAATGGTATTTCGCCCTGAAGGCGAATCTGCTGGAATCGCGGCGGACAGGGGAAGCGATGCGTCATCCTATGGACGGACCTGTAACCCTGCGGTGGAGATCGTAGCCTTAGCGAAGCTTGGCCAGGTCGAAGGCGGCTTTCCAGGTTTGGCCGTCAGGGCCGGAGATGACAAGGGTGGCGGGTTGATCGATGGCCATGTCGCTGGGATCAAAGGATAGCCAGACGAGCCAGCCGGTGACGCCGTAAGCGCCACCGCTACTGCGGCCTTCATTGTGGATCCAGGAGTTGAGGCCATCGGGGTCGAAACTAACGTGGCCTGTGGGAACGGTGTTCGTGAGGTCGCTACGCAGGCTTAGTGGTTCGACGGGTTTATCATCCTGCAGCAAAGCAACGCGGAAATCGCGAGCGAAATCGGCGCGCTGCGCGGCGGGTGCGGGGTGGCGCGTATCTTGGGGGAGAGAACCGAGAGTCGCCAAGTATTGCGGCGTGCCGTACGCGGGTGAGAATTCGATGCGTATGCGAACGAAGAGTGTATCGGTGGTGGACCGGTAATCCTGAAGTGCCTGTTGGGCGCTGTAGCCGGAAGTACGAAGGCGGGAAGTCTCGACCAGTTGGACGAAAGGCGTGTATACCTCGACTTCGGAAACGATGGGTCCGGATTCGGGCCGCGCGAAAGTACGGAGGTAGGAGTTGAAGAACGTGGCGGTGCTTTCGTCGTTGCGCTGGCCGAGGAAGTAGGCTTCGCGGACAGCCTCGTCCGACAGGGGAGATTGAAAACCATAGCAGAATGACGCGAAAAAAAAGAAGTATAAGGAAAGCGCGGCGGCTGGCAGTCGGGAGGACAAGGCTGGCTCGCTACGTTCTTGGACGCTTTTGGGCATAGAAACGTTACTGCTGCCTATAGACGGCGAATGATATTGGGAAAGTCGAGCCAGACCTTGATGCCGCAGAAGTGGGAACCTTCGGTGCAGATGGGAGTGGTGATTCCGGCCCGCAGATAACAGGGCGGTCCGACATAGCGGGCGAGCTGAGGGTGGACGGCGCGGACTTGGGCGAGTTCGTCGATGGAAGCTTGATAGATTTCCTCCTGAGCGTTGAAGCAAGTCCGCATGGTCCATTTGTGGAGGAGATGGAGCAGGGAACCGGATTCCACCAGACGGATGGATTTGGCGTTGGGCAAAAGGTAGAGAGCGACTTCGGGCGGAGCGCCCCGGTCCAAAAGTTCGTTTTTGGCACGCCAGGCGTCGTGCATAGCGCGCTCGTACACTTCGAGTGCGCGGGAATTCTGCCTGATAAGAGCGGGAGTGATGTAATCGGGCTCGCGGGTGTCGGCAAGTGTGAGGAGCGGGCGCGAGCCGGGAACCATGCGATGGCGCTGGTCCTGCGAATCGGCGGTGTGGCTGATTTTTTTGGCGAAGGTGTAGTTGGCGTGCTGCAGCGCGCGCATCATCGGCGCGTGGACGCCGACGTTGAGGGTTTCCAGGCGATAGGGGTTGCGTGCCGGATTCAGCAGCTGGTCAAGGGCTTCGGCGTCGCTGCACAGGGATTCGGGGACCCCGACAACGGCGCGATAGGAGTCCGCGATAACGCGAGGGGCATCCGGGGAATAGTCGAGGAGCTTCGAAGTACGGCCGGCGAGCTTGCGATCGAATTCGATAGCGAAGAGGTCGCCAGCGGATGGCGCACGTCCGCTTCCGTTGGCGCGTGCCGCGAAGTGGCCGGCCCACTCGGGAAGCTGATCAAGAGGCTCCGTGCCGAACTGATCGAAAAATTGCGGATCGATCTGCTTGACCTGTTCGACCATGGCGCCGATGACGTGGCGCGCTTCGGTGGGAGTGTCGGAGGCGGCACTCATGCGCCAGAGGCGGTGCAACACAATCCCGGAGAGCGTGTGCACCATCGTGGTGAAGGCCGCGACCGGAAGCACGTAGCGGGCGATTTCGATGGCACGCTTCTGAGCCGAAGCTTCGATTTTCTGGAGGCGCTTGGGGTGGGACATCGGACCAACGTGCCAAATGCTGTGAAGGACTTCGCGCGTGTCATTTGCCAGGAGAGCGGAGAGTTCGCGATAGTAGTTCCAAGCGCGGACGATCGCTTGCTCGTAGATCCTCCGGCAAGGCCCATCGAAGAAAAGCGATTCGGGAGGGATGTAGGCCTGGATGCGATCCATGCGCACGTAGCGCTGGCTCTGCTGCTCGGAGTTGTAGAAGGGATGGGCATGGAGAAACGACCAAACGAATTGCCGGCTAACGTTTTCAAGACCAAATTCGAAATGAGCGTGCTGATAGACTGTGTGATGGCCGCTGTAAAAAGTCGCGGCGCCGATATTCGTGCGCTGCTTATCGGTGATTTCTTCGGGCTGGATGAGGCGATGCGCGTAACAGGTGCGGGCCGCCGCAATCGCGGAATCGAAGGGATGAGAAAACGTATTGCGCAGCGTGACGCGAGGCGCGGCAGTTTCGACACTTTCGCCGGCGGGCGCGCCTTCAAACATGCGGGATTGCGTGGCCACGAGGCAGTATCTTACAGGAAAGTCGAGAACGGAGCAGAGGGTTAAGGAAAACAGCGAAGCCCGAAAGGAGACGCGGGCCAAGCCGCGTCCCCAAACTTCGGGAGCGGCTACTGCTTCTTGGCAGACTCGGCTTTTGCGGCGGCGCTGGCGTACTTCTTCTGGAAGCGTTCAACGCGGCCGGCGGTGTCCACCAGCTTCTGCTTTCCGGTGAAGAACGGATGGCAGCTCGAGCAGATTTCAACGCGAAGCATATTGCCTTTGATGGTCGAGCGAGTCTGCCAGGTGCTGCCGCAAGCGCAATGCACGGTGACTGGGTGGTAGTCGGGGTGAATTCCGGATTTCATTTGGGCTCCATTCTGTCGCGGCCGGTCTGCACGGCTCCCGGCGAACGGGAAGTTACTGCCGCGTCGCTAGGTCGCGAGGAATCCTTCATGATAGCGCGAAGCTGTCGTTGTTCCAAATGCATGCGGGCCAATTCTCATCTAAATGCAGCCGTGCGGAGTGAGAAGAGGTCTGAGACGGAGGCGACAGCGCTGAGCGGGCACTCAGGAGATGTTGGAGTCCCCGCGCCTGGCGATACCGGCGTTCCGAAGCTTGTAAATCAGCGTCCGGTAACTGATCTGGAGGGCTTGGGCGGCCTTGCGGCGATTCCAGTGATTGTTGCGAAGCGCTTCCAGAATGACTCTCTTCTCCAATTCACGAATCGCATCGCCAGCCACTCCTTTCAGCATTCCGTGCGAGCTTGAGAGGTATGGCTTGCTGTGCCCAGCGCTCGCGGAACGGTCGTGGAGGAAGGCATCCGTGCCAATCAGAACATAGCGAGCTATCACGTTGGCCAGTTCGCGGATATTGCCAGGCCAAGCCATTTTTTGAAGGTAGCACATGGTGCCAGGGTCGACTGGCTCGCTGACCTTCTCGAACTGCGCGGTGTAGAGCTGGCGGAAGTATTCGACGAGGATGGGAATGTCTTCGGACCGGTCCTGCAGCCTGGGCAAGCGGAGTTGCAGCACATTAATGCGGTGATAGAGGTCGGCACGAAAAGCGCCGGATTGCACCCGTTGATCAAGGTCCTTGCTCGTCGCACAGATGACGCGAGCATCCACCCGCCGTTCGACAGTATCGCCAAGTGGGGTAAACGTCCCGTCCTGCAAAAAATGTAGCAATTTGCCTTGCAGGCTGAAGTCGAGATCGGCGATTTCGTCCAGGAATAGCGTGCCCGTATGGGCCAATTCCGCGCGGCCCGGCTTGGTGTTGCGTGCGCCCGTGAAGGCTCCACGGACGAAGCCGAAGAGTTCGCTTTCCAAAAGTGGACCAGGGATCGCGGCGCAGTTAACGCTAACGAATGGGCCTTTTGCGTCGTGCGAGTTGGCGTGAATCCATCGGGCGAGCAGTTCCTTGCCTGTGCCGCCTGCTCCAAGCACTAGCAACTGGACGCGGGTGGCGCAAAGTTTCTCCGCCCGCGCACGAAGGGCGGCCATGATTTCTGAGCGGCCGAAGATCACATGATCCGGCGGTAGTGACTTGCATCCGTAGCTGGACCCAGGAGAAGACATAGATTTGGCGCTCAAGGGAAAGCACTTGTTTTGCCATTCAACGAAGAGCCGTGCTCGCGAGCGCCGGCATTTAAAGCACTGATGATGGGCAGCTTAGAGGCGCAAGGAACGTGGCAAGCGTCCGAAATAAATTTCTGCGTTTGATGCGTGTTCCCAAGCGCCAGGGAGGAGGCCACGGTTTTTCCGTTTCTCACAATTTTTCCGGCAATCTGGCCTTCAGGACGCTAATTGGCCACGAGCGATGGGCAGTTGGAACTCTTGAGAGACTGGCTCTTGCCGAGGGCAATGCTTTCGGGAAAAGCACTGTAAACAAGTGGAATTGAATTGCCTCATCCTGTAGTCGAGCCGCCCATCGCGTTAAGAAAGTCCCATGTTATCAGTTACTTAGACTTGCCTCGCTTTGGCGTACAAGCTGCAGCAGTAGCCGGTATGAGACAGGTTTTGACCATTTTCGCTCATCTGTCCGAGACTCACGGGCTTTTGCTGTTGGGAACTATTCTGATCGTCGCTGCTGCGTTTTTCCGCCGCTTTAACGCGCTTCATCCTTCAGAAGGCCTCAAACAGAACTCCCAAGGCGATTGACCTCGTTCGGAGGGCTAGGCGGCTTTCGCGCTCTCTCCTAGAGCGACCGCGTCGGTGTTTAAGTATGTGCAGGTGCGCCTTCTTTGATTCTTGGAAATTGTGCTTCGAGCAGTTGACCCATGGGTTGGAAGGCAAAGTCCGCTAAAAGGCGGCTCAGTTTTCCTTGCGCGCCGGCGATTCCAACATAGTGGCGTAAACGAGCCGTGAGGCTGGCACCTAACCGGGGTTGTTGTGGGTCCAGTTCCCACGGGTGAAGATAAAGGCAGGCAGCGCGTCCCTCAACGTTGTTCAGATACCGAATTCCCCAGCGCGTGAACCAGTACGGCAGAAGCCGAAAATAGGCGCCCCCCGCAAGAGGCGAGCGGACACCTCCAAAGGCAAGCGTCGTCATCGGAAATTCAACCAACGGTCCGGATCTGGTTTGCACGACAAAGGGATTCAGTGGAGCTTCCGGAACGCCGTAATTTGGGTGGCGGACCGGAAAGATGCTGGAGTCGTAAGAAAAACCGCATTCCGCGAGAACGTCAAAGGCCCAAGTACAACCCCGGCAGATGGAAAAACTTGGGGCCCGATAGCCGCGAACGGGGAGCCCGCAACAATCTTCGAGTAGCTTCTTGGCGGCGAGCGTGTCCTCGCGAAACTCAACCGGCGACATTTCGTAAACACGCCTGTGTAGAAGGCTGTGGCAGGCTATTTCATGTCCGGCAGCCGCTACCTTTCGAACGACGTGGGGGTGCTCCTTGGCGACCCAACCGAGAGTGAAAAATGTAGCCCTCCAGCCGTGCGTCTCAAACAGGCACAAGAGTCGGTCGGTGTTGTCTTCCACGCGACTCACGTTGTCTTTCCATTGAGATGGGGAAACGAGATCGGAGAATGCGCTAACCTGGTAGTAGTCCTCCAGGTCAATCGTTAGAGCGTTGGCTCGAGGTTCAGACATGACTGGCTACCGGGATCCGCAGCGAAGTGATGCACATGAGCGACCGAAGGGTTTGACCAGGGCCTCTCAGGTTCGATGTATCCTACTGATTGTATTGAGCTTATTTGTGCTTCGCAAGGGAGATTTCTGGGCGGCACGTCCAAGGCCTAGTGAGGTGGGAGTTAGAACCTCTGGATGGGCCTTGAACGGAAAAGAATTTCCAGAACAAACGAGCCTACCGAGACCCGCTCCATGGCTGTCTTTAAGCTGCTGAATACAAATACCTTACGGTATCGCGATTTGCCGAAATCCGCTTGGGTGGCCCCTCGATTGCACCTGACCTAAGCGGTCGCTATTTCGCAGAACTGAGCTTCTGCCAAACCGTGTACATGGAGAGGACATGCCTCATTCTGTAAGTGTTTTCGGCCTCGGGTACGTTGGATCGGTAACGGCGGCGTGCCTGGCGAAACTTGGAAACAAAGTTTTAGGTGTGGATGTGAACGCGGCAAAGGTGGAAATGCTGGATTCCGGCCGCAGCCCGATCCTGGAACCGGAACTGGAGGAGATGGTTCGGGAGAACAATCGCGCATGCCGTTTGCATGCCACGATGGACGCCAACGCAGCGATTCACTCGACCGAGATTTCCTTTGTATCGGTCGGTACGCCGAGCCAGCGAAATGGAAAGCTGGACCTGCGAGGTATGCAGCACGTATGCCAGGAGGTCGGGGCGGCCCTGAAGACAAAGAAGGCGTATCACACGATCGTGATTCGCAGCACAGTGCTTCCAGGGACGACCGAAAGGGTCGTGATTCCCGCTCTCGAGAATGCTTCAGGCAAGAAGGCGGGCGTTGATTTCGCGGTGTGCTTCGTGCCGGAGTTCCTCCGGGAGGGCAGCGCCGTGCGCGATTTCTTCGAGCCTCCCTTCACTATTCTGGGCGGAGCCAATTCGAAAGAGATTGCACCCGTGCGAGATTTGTTTGCGTGGGCCACAACGCCGATTTATGAGACGAATCCATCGAGCGCGGAGATGATCAAGTACGTTTGCAATGCGTTCCACGCTCTTAAGGTCGGGTTCGCCAACGAAATCGGCGCCATTTGCAAGGAACTGCGTCTGGATACCGAGACGGTCGCGAAGATTTTCGTCGCGGACACGCGCTTGAACATTTCGCCGGCCTATCTGAAACCGGGTTTCGCCTTTGGCGGGTCGTGCCTGCCGAAGGACCTGCGCGCGCTGACGTATCAAGCAAAGGAACTGGACCTGCGGCTGCCCTTGCTTGAATCGCTGATGCCGAGCAACCAGGAACACATTGAGCGCGCAGTGAGCGCCATTTTGCAGGCCAAGAAGCGCAAAGTTGGCCTGCTGGGGCTGAGCTTCAAGCCAGGCACCGATGACCTGCGCGAGAGCCCCCTGGTCCACCTTGCAAAGCGGCTCTTGGGCGAGGGTTGTGACCTGAAGATTTGGGACCAAAGCGTTTCCCTCGGCCAACTGATCGGGTCCAACCGGCAGTTCATTCAAGACGAAATACCGCACCTGGGATCGCTCCTTTGCGATGACGCGTCCGCAGTGATTCAACATGCCGACGTACTTGTGTTGGGAACCAAAGCAGTTGACAAGGATTCTCTGATGGCCCAGTTGCGGCCCGAACAGAAGCTGCTGGACTTGGTGAATCTGGAAAAGGGGCACCGGCTAAGCAATCATTCCGCGTACGAAGGAATTTGCTGGTAAGAGCAGGCGTTAGTGAGAATCCTCTGGGTAAAATCAGGCGGTCTACTGCCCCTGAATCACGGCGGGCGTATCCGCAGCTATCACCTGGCGAGGGAGCTTGCAAAGCTTCACGAAGTGAGTCTCTTTACGTTCTCGGCCAGAGCGGAAGATCCGATAGCGGCACATGAGCCGTTGAAAAATGTTTTCCGGAATCTGGTTTGCCTTCCCATAGACGTACCGAGCGCGCGGGGAGCAAGAGAATCGCTGCATTACGTCCGGAATCTTCTTTCCACGAAGCCTTACTCGGCGAGCAAGTACTGCCAGCCGTGGGTAGCGCGAGAGCTCTCGAAACATCTCGAACGAGAGCAATACGATTTGCTGCTATGCGATTTTCTCCTGACAGCGGCAGTGGTGCCCTGGAATTGGAAAGGCCCCAAAGTCCTCTTCACGCACAACATCGAAGCCGTAATCTGGGAGAGGCACTACCGCGTAAATAAAAACCCCTTATGGAAAGCAATCAGTTACCGCGAGTACCGAACGCTGGAGCGAATGGAGCGGAACTACGTTTCAACGGCGGACCACGTTCTCGCGGTCTCCGAAAACGATCGCGACTTCTTCCGAAAGTACGCGCACGACAGCCGAATAAGTGTCATTCCGACTGGGGTGGACACCGAGTATTTCGCTCCGGACTGGGGAAGTGAAGAATCGGAATCGATTGTATTCACCGGATCCATGGACTGGATGGCGAACGAAGACGGAATTGTCTTCTTCATTGAAAAGATACTGCCATTGGTGCGCCGGCAAGTTCCGAAAGCGAAGTTGTGGATTGTCGGGCGCCGTCCGTCCGCCAAGCTGAAAGCCATCGCGGCGCGAGAAACCGGAATCGTGGTGACGGGCACGGTCGAGGACATTCGCCCCTACATGAATCGCGGCAGCGTGTATGTGGTGCCGCTGCTGGTCGGAGGCGGAACCCGGATCAAGATCTTCGAGGCCATGGCGGCCGGCAAAGCCGTAGTCTCAACCACGATTGGCGCCGAAGGGCTTCCGGTGAGCCACAAAGAAAATATCTTGCTGGCCGATGACCCAGCCTCATTTGCAAACAGCATCATAGATTTAATTTCAGATCCAGCGCGGCGGCGGAAACTTGGCCAGGCGGCGCGAGAACTTGTTGCGAGCAGTTACAGTTGGCACGCGGTAGGCAAAACCCTTGGCGGCGTCCTACAGATGGCCTTGGAGGGAGCTCGGCCGGCGCCTGAAAGTAATCAGGAGCTGGCGAGCGTGGCGAATTGAGAGTCCTTATTTCGCCGCCTTTGCGGCCGGGTCGCCGGCGTCGGCGGCGGGCTCTCCGACGGCAACTTTAACGGAACCGTCGTCCGGATCAGTGTAGCTCACGAAAATTCTGTTGTTCTGGTCGATGGCAATGGAACAGTAGCGGTATTCCTGTATCCCCGGGTGGGTCAATATCTGAATCACCCACTTCTGGCCGTCCCAATAGGCATGCTTCAAAAGCCCACCGGCATCGTATGCGATGTGGGGAAAGCCCTGCTGGTCCAGAGCCAAAGAGGTCCGATAGCCTACCCAACTTCCCAAGGGATGCAGAGAATCGATCGTCTCCACTTTCCAGGTGTCGCCATCCGGACGAGCGAGCTTCACATCTTCGCCGTCTTCGTAGCTGATTACGGGCGAACCATGCTTATCGAGGACGAGCGAGTTGCCCATCCCAACGTCATATACCTGGTTTGTGCGGCCGCGAAAATCGACCGTTGAGATCTTCCAATTGTTGTTTCGATCGCGCTGGGCGAATTTGAGAATACCCTTGACATAGGCGTCAAAGGCGATCACAGGATTACCTTGGGCGTCCGTGGTCATGGATTCCCATTTCCCGGTCTGCGAATCGAAATCCAGGGTGCGGACAATCCACGCGCCGTCTTGCAATTCAGCAAACTTTAGATGACCGTATAGCGTGTCGTCCCCGTTGCGCTCTCGATACCAGGCGATAAATGGGCTGCCTGCGGCATTGACTGCGATTGAGCAGGAGAAGCCTATGAGTGCATTGTCCGTCGCAAGCGACTGAATCTGCCATTTCGCGCCATCCCAGTGAGCATATTTAATGACGCGCTGGGTATAGCAAATATGAGGGTGACCTTGAGCGTCGAGAGCCAGATTGGTGAAGGAACCGTTGCCGTCGATCACCATCGTAAACCACTTTGAGGAATCGCCGGCCGGACGAAAGCCATATTTCGTGTTGGCGCCCTCCGAATAGCTGAGGTGAACGTTCCCATCGTGATCAACAGCAATGGAAGTGAATTTTCCGGCTGTATCCACGTTTTCGACCCGCCACTTCCACGTGTTCGCGGACAAGGTAGCAGCCGTCAGGCACACCGCCAATAATGTTGCGGTCAGAACATAGCCGACTCCGAGCACAATCCGCAGCAGGCAGCAAACTGCGCCGGCCGGCGGCGCCTGGACGATTCGAAGGGCCGCGCAACGCAACCTCATGGCGTGACCTCCGCCAAAGCGAGCGCAGGGGCTTCGAGAACTTGACCTTGGGCCAATTGAGACAACTCGCGTTCGCAGATGATTTTCATGATGATGATCGTGGCGACGAGAGTATAGAAAAAGTCAAAGTAAGCACGGGGCAGAAAGGCTCCGCTTACCATATAAGCCAGCAAGCTGGCACGAAGCATGTAAGCGTAGGGGCCAGCCCAAGCCAGCGAGGGAACCTGCCTCGCCAGCCTGGATAATCGTCTCAACGACAGCCAACAACTGGCAAGCAAACCGAGGAAGAGAGCTTCGCCCACATAACCCTGTTCACCGAGCGTTTGGAAGTAGATGCTGTGCGGGCCGGCGAAGAAAAGCCAAGGCGTGTAGTGCTGAAACAAATCCGGAGTGAAGGTCTCGAAACCGCCCCCGGTAAGTGGGTAGTGTTGGGTCAGGACGATAGCGAAATGCCAGGCATTCAGGCGCCCCTCGGCAGAGCGGTCAATGTTTCCGTGATAAAAGCCGTTCATTCGCTCCATCCATTTGCCTGGAGCATACGCAAACACAAGCAATCCGCAGACAATGACGAAGGCCACGGTCAGGAGCTTATGACGAGACATCAGTGCAACCGCAGTGAGCACGAGAACGAGACCCAAGAGCCCGCCGCGAGAGTAACTGAGCAGGACGGAGAAGATCCCGCAAACAAATCCCAAGCGGAGAAGTATCTTGAGCCAGCGGCGCTTTTCTTCCGCCGCGAGGAAGAACAGCATGGGCAAAGCCATATTCGTGGCCAGCGCGAAATCATTGTTATCGGCCAGGAAAGAGTCAGGCGGGCCCCAAACGCGGAATTCGCCGCCAGTGCGCGCTCCAAAAAGGGCGCCCTTGATGGCGATCAGTCCAATACTGAGAGCCAGAACCAGGTATAGATTCCTGAGGCGGTCGCGGGAAGTGACCAACAGGATGGTAAGAAAGGTCGCTACCAGCACTTTGCTGACGCGTTCTAGTTGTACGAACCCTGGCGCGATATGAGCGGAAAATTCCGGGACAGTGGAGGCATAGAAAATAGTCACCGCGAACCAAGCCCAAGCGAGAAGCAGCAGAATGGATTCGCGGGTGAAAATGTTCCGGTTGATTTTGCGCGTCAGAATGGTTCCAGCGATGGTCGGCAGGGCAATGACATAAGCCACTGGGAAGTTATAGGCGAAACCATAAGTGAATCGATGCGGATTGAAAATCGCCACCCAGTTCCACATCAGAATCCCGAAGTAAGGGTTCAGGAAGCACAGCGGAACCGAACCGAAGATGATCGCCAACACGAGGATATCGCGCACTTACTGGCCACCCCGTCCAGACTGGTATTCCTCTCGACAAAGCTCCAAGGGGCCGCCCGCGTCGGCCAAGTGTTCCGGTGGATCCGCGCCCCGCAAGAACTCGAGATGCAAATGGAAGCCAAAAGAGGCCTCGGATTCCTGCTCTCCAAGCTGAACGCGCCTGAGCCTATGAAGGTCTGCTCCGGGAGCATTCAAGCCACGGGTCGTCGTGACGGCGGAGCGGTAGCCGCACTGAGCGGCGATGGCAGGCGTCCTTGCACCATAGTCCTCCGGTCTGCCAAAGGGATAGGCGAGGTCCAGCACCGGCTCACCTAGCCCTTCCTCGAGGAAGCGTTTGGAATCGGCAAGCTCCCTCGTCACTTCGTGGTCGCTCAGTTGGCTGAGTACCGGATGTGACAGAGTGTGCGCCCCGAAATCAATGCCGGCCGCGCGCATTTCGCGAATTTGGGCCCAGGAAAGCATTTTGCCAGCCAGCTTTTCGGCGGGCAGAGCGAACTGTGCTTCCAGAGCCGAACACACTTTGTTCTTCACAGGAGCAGGCATGCGACGAAGAATGGAAACGATCCGGGTTGCAGCCGCGGTCCGCTGTTCCGGCGATCCGAGCTTGAATTCACCCGGCAAAAACGGAAGGCTTAGCGTGGGGCCGGGCGCAATCTGCAAGGCGAGAAAAATCCTGTCGTACCAGGCTACTTCGCCGGTGCGGACACAGTCCGCAATGAGGTAAACCGTCGCCGGAATCTGATACTTGCGCAGAATGGGCAAAGCGTGCGTGTAAAGATCGCTGTAACCGTCGTCGAAGGTGACGGCGACGGCCTGGCCGCTGCCGCTCGGATTTCGAATCTCCTCGCAGAGACTCCCTAGCGAAACGACGCGAAAATGCTCGCGCAGGTATCGCATTTGCATCTCAAAGACCGAAGGCTCGAGAGTGCAGTAATACGGAATTCCTTCCGTTCCAACTCGGTGATAGCAAAGGATTGCAAAGCTCGGGCCGGAGACGCGAGAAACGCGAAACGATCGGTTGCGACCGCTGGTCCGGATCTGATAGCGCCGCGAAATGCCTCGCAAAACCGGAAGCATTCCGGTGCGATAGATGGTGTGCGCGACGAAGTCCCGCCAATTCGCTGGCCGCGAGCTGCAGGAGTCCTCCGGCGAGACTTCGGCAAGAACCGCGGCGCAACCGGACGTTCTAGGGGTCGAAGCGTCATTTATGAAAGCTGCCGGCAATGCTGACCTCTCTTCGCAAATGTTGACGATGCCACAGTTCCAAAGCGAGCAGGTGCCAAAGGACCTCACCGTAGTAAGCGAGGTGGCCCTCACGGTGAAGCTTGGTGAGCCGGTCGATGAACTCGGTTCGGAAGTAACCGCGCTGTCGTGTCTGGGAATCAGCCAGGATGTCGCTGGACATGGTCTTAAGTGACGGGCTTTCCAGGAGCCAGAGCGCTAGCGGAACGCCGAATCCATGTTTTTTCTTGTAGAGCACCTTACGAGGCAAGATTGCTCGCATGGCTTGCTTAAAGATGTAGCGTTTCTCGAAGCCTTTCACTTTAAGCTCGGCGGGAATTTGCCCGGCGATTTCGACCAGTTTGTGGTCCATCAGCGGATAGCGTACGCGCACGCCAGCAAGCTCCGCTGTACCGCTGACTTTTCGCACATCGTTGTCCGCCAGAATCAATTTTAGGTCGAGGTAGAGCAACCGGTTCAATTCGTTAGAGGCCTGTGCCGAATAAAAATGCGCATTGATGCGGTCCAGCCAGTGATCCGGCGGAACTCTCGAAAGGAAATCAGGGTGGAAGACGTCAGCAGGATCCAGAGTAAGGAACAAGCCGTAGGAGAAGATTCGCTTCGGATTGGGAATCGAAGCGCGACGAATGTACTTTCGGGGCAGGCTGAGGATGCTCCCATCTTCCGGGAGGAGACGAGCCGCAGGCTCGATCAATCCGCGGCGAAGCCAAGCTGGAATGCGATGGTATAGCGCAAATCGCTTGTCGGAGGCATAGCGCTCATTGCCGCCGAAGAGTTCATCGCCACCATCGCCAGCCAGCAGCGTGCTCACGCCGTTTTCGCGGGCCATTAAAGCGCAAAAATACGAGCCAATGGAGGACGAATTGGCGAAAGGTTCGTCATAGTAACGCGTGATCAGAGATATGGCGCGTTCGGCGTCGGCCGGCATAAGAAATTTTTCATGGTGGCGCGTACGAAAGGCTCTGGCTGTGGTGCGAGCAAAGTCAATTTCGTTATAACGCCCTTCTGAGAAAGCGATACTGAAGGAGTTGACCGGCGTGAAGCGCTCGGACATGAAGGCCACGACGGAGCTGCTGTCGGTGCCGCCGCTCAGGTAGGCGCCCGTGCTTTCCGCGGCACAATTTTCGAGCTGCGCATGAACCGAAGAGCGAATCGCTTCCCGCACAAGCTTCGCCCAGGACTTCGTGCTGCGGCCGCGAACCTCGTCGTAGGTGGCATCCCAAAACTGCGTTTGGCGAAGGCCGCCGTTCTCAAGGAGCAGCATCTGTCCTGGAAGGAGACGCTCGACGCCTTCGAAGGCACTCAATGGGCTGGGCACGACACTGAAGAGCAGGTACTGAATCACTGCCTCGGCGTTCACTTCCGGCTCGGTACGGCGCGCCGCGGCGACAGCGCTGGGGCGCGACGCAAAAAAGACGCTCTCCCCGTCGCGCGCCCAGTAGAGTGTCTTCAAACCCATGTGGTCGACGAGCAGGAGAAGCCGCCTCTGACGCATATCCCACAAGCAAATCGAAAACGCGCCGCGGAGATAGTTGACGAAATCCAAGCCGCACGCCAGGTATAGCTGGGCGACTTGCTGTCCGGCCGACATATCGGATGCCGCCAGCCCTCTCGAATTCAATACCGCGGAGATTTGGTCCAAGCCGATGAGGTCCGAATCGATGGCGACCCGGACGTGCTCGACTTCCGCCAGGTCCTGACCAGGCCATCGCGGAGCGACGCCCAGGGCCACGGGGCTTCCGGCCAAGCGTCCGGAGTCGCGCTCCCCTGAAACCGCAACACAAGGGAGCATGGCTTCGAGTTGCTCTTGCGTCGAAGCACCATCGGGCCGGTAAATGCCGCAGATTCCGCTCACGTTGCGCCTAGGCTTGAAATGCCAACCGCCACTTGCGATACATCAGCAAGGCCCACAGATGGGAAGAGCGGTCGTAAGTGCCGTTCTGATGCTGGTTCCAAATCTTGTTCAACATTTTACGATTGAGGATGCCGTCATCGGAACCAAAGAGAACCTCGCGTGTTACTTCTCGCAACTCCTCCCGGAACCAGCGGTTCAGCGGAACGGCAAATCCCTGCTTGCGACGCTCGAGGACATCGCGCGGAACTTGCGATTCGATGGCTTTCTTGAAAATGTATTTGCCGGTGCGCCCCTTCAATTTCAAAAAGGAAGGTATCGTCGCCGCTCGCTCCATCAGTTGCTGATCAAGCAGGGGCGCGCGGACCTCGAGCGATACAGCCATGCTCGCTCGGTCCACCTTCGCGAGGATGTCATCCGGCAGATAGGTCTTGATGTCCACGTACTGAATCCGCGAAAGGTGGTCGTCCGTTCCAGCCCGGTCGTAGTGGTGTTGCAGGACGCTCAGGGAGTCGTAGCCGGCGAGTAGTTGTGCGAAGTCCTGGGAGAAGAGTTTTTGTTTGTCGGCCGGGCGGAAGATCGAAACGGAGTTGAAATAACCGGCAAGTGGAGAGCGCGACAGGCTCTCGAAAGTCGCCTTGGCGCGGAAAATGCGAGGAGCCCACGCAAGCGCCGGATAGGCGCTGCCCAGCGGGCCGAAGACCCCTTTTCGGATTGGGGACGGCACATAGCGCCGCAGCCTGTTCTCCATTTGGTCGAAGTAGTACCGGCGATATCCCGCAAATGTCTCATCACCGCCGTCTCCGCCGAGCGCAACGGTGACGTGCCGTCTGGCGATTTTCGAGACGTAATAAGTAGGAACCGCGGAGGAGTCCGCGAACGGTTCGTCGTAGTGCCAGACAAGTTTATCCACGATGTCCAACGCGTCTGGTGTTACGATCTCTTCGTGGTGTTCCGTTTTGAAGAAGGAGGCAACCTCGCGGGCGTAGCCGGATTCGTCGTACTCGCGGTCGTTGAACCCGATCGAGCAGGTTGTGACCGGGCGCTGAAGGAGCCGGCTCATGTTTCCTACTACCGCTGATGAATCGACTCCGCCGCTGAGAAAAGCTCCCAGCGGGACTTCACTCATCATGCGAACGCGGGTGGCTTCACATAGTTCATGGCGGAGAATTTCACACCACTCTTCCTCACTGTGTTCCGCAACCCGCGAGAAATCAAAGTTCCAATAATTGACTTCCCGAATCTCTCGAGAAGAGACGACGAGATAGTGTCCTGGCTGCAATTTTCGCACCGAGCGATAGATCGTCTTTGGCGCAGGAACATAGCCGAAGGAGAAATAGTCCGAGAGGGCTTGCGGGTCTATTGTTCGATCGAGATCCCCGGCTGCAAGCAGGGCCTTGAGCTCCGAACCGAACACAATGCGACGGAAATCGGCCGCATAGAACAGAGGCTTCTTGCCAACCCGATCGCGGGCTAAGAGCAAAACACGCTTCTTGGCGTCCCAGAGTGCAACTGCAAACATGCCGCGAAGCTGCTTGAAGCATTCCTCTCCCTGCTCTTCGTAGAGATGAACGATCGTTTCTGTATCCGACCGCGTCGAGAACTTGTGACCGCGGCTTTCCAGCTCACGGCGCAACTCCGGGTAGTTATAAATTTCGCCATTCAGCATTACCCAGAGCGAACCATCCTCATTGGGAATCGGCTGGTGACCTCCAGCGACGTCAATGATGCTCAACCTGCGGAATCCGAAGCTGATTCCGTCGCCTGAATAAAAGCCTTCATCATCCGGGCCGCGATGAACAATCGTTTGGTTCATCCGCCGAATCTGTTGTTGCGGAAGAGGCTCACGCCGCTCAAATTCAAACACCCCGCAGATTCCGCACATGGTTAAGCTGTCTTCCCCTCCAGAATTCCGCGCCGCGCCGCCAGTTCGCGATAGAGCTCGCGATAGCGTTGCATCATGTCTTCAAGGCTGTAATTTGAGAGCACGTGGGAACGGGCGGCGGTTCCCAGCTTTTGTCGGACGGATTCATCCAGAAGCCTCGACAATTTCTCGGCCAGGTCGGAAACGTTGCGCGGCTCAAAGAGCAGGCCAACCCCCGAGTCCTCGAGAAGCTCCCTATTTCCGCCGACCCGCGACGCCACAACAGGCAAGCCGCAAGACATAGCCTCCAACAGAGTGTTGGACATGCCTTCGGAAATGGACGGCAGGACAAAGATATCGAGAGAACGGAGAACCTGCGGAACGTCGCCAGTGTCGCCGAGAAAATGGACGCGGCCCCCGAGTACAGACGAGTTCGCGACAAAGCTCTCAAGGCTCGCCTTCTCGGGACCGTCGCCCGCGAGCACCACGCGAACTTCCGAGCCTTTGCTGACGAGCGTTTCCACCGCCTTCAACAACGAGACGTGATCTTTGATAGGGACCAAGCGTCCAACCGAACCAACAATGGTCGAGTTTGGGGGCAACCCCAGCGCAATCCGCGCACGCTCGGCTTCGCCGCCAAGCTTGCAGAAGCGCCCGGTATCCACACCGTTTGCCAGCACACGAATCCGCGACTCCTTCGTCCAACTTACCCGCGCATGGTAGGAACGAAGATCGCGGGTGACCGCAAAAACAGCATCAGCCGCGGCGTAGGCAGCATGCCGAAGCAGCCGCCGCCGAAGCGGCTCGCCTTCCAGCATCTCCAGCTCGTATCCATGCTCACTATGAATGACCACCGGCACTCGCGCCAGCCGCGCGGCAAAAACCGCTTCAATGCCTCCCCAATTTCTCGAATGGACGATGTGGGGGCGGAAAGTGCGCATAACCCTGGCAAACCGAAGGACCAAATGCTTGGCGGCCGACCCCGAGGTGCTTGCGTCATAAACACTTCCAGTCAAGCCCCAATTCTGCTCGGTCTCCAGGCGGTGGCCTTTCGCCGTGCAGATGGCGTGAGTGAAGTGCTCGCAGCCGAGTCCGCGGATGACCTTCAAAACGCCAAGCTCGGTGCCGCCCAGGTCAAGCCGATTCACGATGTGCAGCACGCGCAATGCGCTGCCCGGCACCGTTCTCGCGGGAAGGGGCGGTGAGGAAACGCTCAGTTCCGAAATTGGCGCCGCCATGTACACGGCTATGGAAGCCAGCGAATGACGCGCGGCCCAACCGCATTCGCCACGCCGAGCGGCAAGCGTCTCCACACACGCGTCGCCCGTTCGAATTTCGGGTTCACCGGAGAAAAATTAGGCACTGTCTTGCGTCGCACCAGTAATACCTGATAGTCCAGGGTGCGGACGTCCATATTCCATTGGGTCTTGAAGGCGTAAGACCCCGTGCCTTTTTTGCTGCGGCCGAAATCAAACCGGTGATATCCAGACCGCGCCGCCCGCTTCATCAGCTCCCAATACATGAAGTTGTTCGCTGCCAGCTGCGGTGCTTCCGGCCCCGCTCCCGCATAGTAGGGGAGTACCTCGTTCCGAAAATAAAAGCTGGCCACGGCGGTTATGGGTTTGTTCCCGGCATAGACGGCCAGGATTTCCATGCTGCTGCCGAACTCATTCTGAAGATTCGTGAACAGCCGGCGAGGAAATACGGGAGTTCCATGGCGGTGCATGCTTTGGCAAAAAAGTGGATACAAGGCATTCAGTTCACCGGGTCCTGTCTGAATGCGCAGCCCTGCCTTTTCCCCTTTGCGAATCATGTAGCGAGTATCGCGGGGAATTCGCTTGAGCATGGCTTCGGGGTTATCCGCGAGTTCGGTGCCAAAGCTTACATACAGCGAATTGTGATGAAATCCATCCTGAATGGACCCGATGCGGGTGCGAAGCTCTAGATACTCGACTGATCGGCGCCGCGCTTCCCTTGTAACGGCTTCCAAGAGGCACTTGTGGGATGCTTCGTCGCTGGCGCAGATTCCGCCGTAAACGGCAAGCGGGCTCGAAATGAGAACTCTGCCGGTGAGCCAGTTCGAGACGTAAAAAAGCGGCAGAACGCCCGTGATCTCGGTTCCTCGCTCGGCGAGCAGGTGGCAGGGCTCGTATCCGAAGGTCCTCTGAATGGCCCGCTGCCAAGCCGTCAAGTGAAACGGAGACCCTTCCGCATGTTCGCAAACAAAGCGGTCCCATCGAGGCGCGTCGGTAGGAAGATATGGCCGAACTGTCAGCTTCCGAGCCTGCTCCGGTGGAGCAACCGCCACGGCAGCGGGCTGCGAGATCTCAAGACTCGCCATACTCTCGCTCCTGCGTCTCGGTTCGAGCGATTTCCGCAACGGGCGCCGCATATTTTTCGAAAAGCCAGCTCTCACTGGCATTCAGGTATTGCGAGAGCCGCGCTTTCTGCTCGGCGGAAGGTTCTCGGTAGCCGTGAATGATTTTGCTGAGAATGACTTCGTGTATGCCCACTTCCCGCGCAAGATGGTTTTGCCGAAGACCCTTCTTGAAAATAGCCAGCTTGAGATTCGGGTACATAGCTGTTCTATTCCAAAGAGAGAGCGGACTCCTGGCCGTAGGCGGCATACGTAGCCCCGTAGCTCGCTTTGGCCAGAGTATCCGCGCTGTTGAATACCACGCCCACCAGTTTTTTTGCGTCCAGGTGGGTCGCAACGCCCTTCAGGGCATCGCGTTCGGTTTGGCGCGCTCTCACAACCATCAGGTAACCATCGCATGCCGCCGAGACAAGCTCAAAATCTGCTAGAGGCCGCGCGGGAGGCGTGTCGATCAAGGTCAAGCGAAAGGTCTCTCCGCACCAGGCCATGAGTTCCTTCCAGGTTTCCGATGCGAGCAGTTCGGGCGCGGGTGTTTCCGGAGTTCCCGCAGGCATAACGAAAAGGTTGGGGTTTTCGGTCGGGATGATAGAGTCCTGGAAGGAGGCTTTACCCCCTAGGACCTCGGCAAGGCCTGCTCCGGCGGGCCGCCCGAGCAAACGCGACAATTCCGCTTTGCGCAAATCGGCGTCGATCAACAGAATGGGAGTATCGTGGAGCTGCGCGCAGCAGAGACCCAGGTTCAGGGTCGTCACCGTCTTGCCTTCCCCTGGAGTCGCGCTGCTAACCGCGATGGAGCGAAAGCCCTTTGACGCTTGCAACCGCAGCAACCGTGTCCGCAGTGTGCGATATGCCTCCGTTGCGTGGTGATATGACTCCTTTGCGCCAAAAACGATTGGCGATTCCGGCGGGACTTCCAGACGGATCAATGGGCGCCTCTGGTCGTGTGGCTTCGGCGGGTTGGGCGTGACCAATTCAGGCGCCGGCGCCGACTCGACCAGGGTACTGGCGGCTTCCCGCATGGCTTTCGCCTGCTGCAGGCTCCACTCTTCTGCTCTTTGCAATTCGTCGAAGTATTTGCTCACACTGAGTCCTTACTCTCGCGCTGCGGCGCGCCTGTGTTTCATCGCTTGAATCAACGTATCCACGGATGACTGGAAACCGACACCCCGATCCAATACTGACGTGCCCGGCGCGGGGACCACTTTCTGAATCATAGGCGGCGGCACCTCCAGCTCCGCTCCCAAGCCCAGCGCCGCCACCGCTTCCTCCACCATTCTGGGAGTAATCTCTTTGGCTTGCGTGGTCGCACCCATAATCAGGCACTGATCGCAAAGCAGGTTGATTAGCCTAGGAACGCCCTTGCTGTGCGCAAAGACGTTCTCGACGGTGGCCGCCGGGAACGGCGAAGGTCCTTGCAGGCCGGCGACTTGCAACCGCTCTGCAATATAGGCCACGGTTTCCGCCGGGCTGAGCGGCCGCAGTTGGCACCACGCGGCGATGCGCTGGCGGAACGCTTGCATGTCAGGCCGGTTCAGAACACCGTGCAGTTCGGGCTGCGCGGACAAAATAACCTGCAGCAGTTTCTCTCGATACGTATCCGCATTCCCGAGCAAACGAAGCTCTTCGAGCAACTCATTCGAGAGCAGGTGCGCTTCGTCAATCACCAGCACCGCCGTGCTGCCACGTCTTTGCGTTGCCAGCAGCATCTGGTTGAGCGCGGCCAGCCGTCTTGGTTTGCTCGTCGAGTTGCACGGTATCTCAAACTCGTCCAGGATGAACTCGAAGAACTCGTCCTTGGTCAGCGTGGGATTTACGACAAAGGCGGTGGATAGTTTTGCTTTCGAAACGGATTGATCATTCAGGATGTGCATCACTGCGTGTAGCAGCGTGGTTTTTCCCGTGCCCACCGGCCCGGACAGAACGAGAAAACCCTTGCGCATCAACACGCCGTGAAACAGCGTCGTGAGCGCGCCTCGGTGCGCGTCCGCCAGCTGCAAAAACTGAGGATCGGGCGTGAGCTGAAAGGGCTCGGTTCGCAGTTTGTAGTAAGAGAGGTACACGTAAGCCGCCTAGTTGGTTACTGCCGTGATTAGGAATCCGACCGCGGCCGAGCACGCAATCGCGCCGGCCAATCCAAGCATCAGCCGCACCTTCTGCGACCACTGGCTTCGTGAACTCGCAATGATCGGTATTCCAGCCAGAACCGGTGCTCCCAGCATCTTGGCGGCCTCGCGTTCGCTGCGCACGGATGTGTCCGTGAAATCAATCACCAGAGCCACTCCCAAGCCAGCGAATAACCCGCCCAGCAGCGCCCCAACGGCAATCAACGGCCGATTGGGTCCGGCCGGTTTGTCGGGCACGGTTGCTGCGTCCAGCGTCTGGAAGCGCTCGCCCTTTTGGTGGTCTTCCAGATTGCTGGCCATTTCCGCAGCCAGCTTTCGTTCGAGAAGTTGGTTGTAATGCAGCCTGAGGCTGTCGTAATCCCGCATCAGCCCGGCAATGCGGCTCTCAAAGACCGGTTCCTGCTCAAGCTTGGAGACGTGGAAATTGATCTGTTCCGTTAGTTGCGCCTGAAGCTTGGTTTGTTCCGCGATCTCCTGATCCAGCTTGGATAACTGAGAATCAATCACCGGATTTTTCGCGGCCTTCGCAGCGGCTTGAACCGAAACTTCCTGCTTTGGGGCATTCGCCTCTTCCTGAGCTTCCTTGGCCTTCAGGGCTTCGAGTTGGCTCTGGACCTTTCGGACATCCGGATAATTTGGGCCGTAGCGCGCGCGTAACTCTGCCAAGCTGGTTTCCATCTTCTGAATTTGCGCCTGCGTCTGTGTTCCTGTCGTGCCGGTGTTCCCCGCATCGACATCGATGACAGGGTGCGAATTGACGGCTAAGGATTGCAGGTAGACCTTTTCTTGCTGATCGCGATTGATCCGATCCTGGCTGTTTCGTAGCTGACCGCGCAGGCTGTCCAGAGCCTCCAAGTGAAACTGTTTGGACTCCGGCAGGTCCATGATGAATTGCGTCTTGATCCGGCTTACTTCCGCTTCTTTCTGTTCCAACTGGCGCTTCGTATCCTGAAGTTCCGTTTCCAAAAAGTCTTGCGTTCCAGACATCTGCTTTTCGCGCGCCTTTAGACTTTCATGAATCACCATGGCCGCCAGTTCGTTGGCCACCTGCGCGGTCTCGCTGGGTTTGCGGCTGGTATAGCCGATCTTGAACGCTCCTAATCGGCTGCTTCCGGAATCCGCAACCTCGATCGTGATCGACTTCTGCATGGCCGCGATCATCAGGTCCATGTCGCGGCGCCCTTTCCAGTCCGAGAACAGGTTTAGCCGTTGGATTAGAGCCGACAGCCTTGTTGGCGAGTACACCAGCTGTCGAATAGTCGACAGGCGGTCGATAACACTCGTCGTTACTGTGGTGGGCACGATGTTGTCAGGTACTTGTCCGGGATCCACCACGATAACCGTCTGGGCGTGGTAGGTGTTTGGGAGCCGCTCTGCCACGACAAGCCCCATCACCAACAGGCTCACGGAGACGAACAGAATCCAGAGCTTTCGGCGGCGCAAAATCTCCAGGTAGTCCCGAAGCTGCATATCCTGCAATCCGCCCGTCATGTTGGACAAGTCAAGCTGAGTCAAGACCATCCTCCACTCGCCGGAGCGATGACTCCTGGCAAGCACCCCATGCGGAGCAAGCTGGTATCCAAACTCTCCTAACCGGGCATGGCTATTTTTTTTGTAAGTCTATTAAAATCAGTTGGTTATTTTGTCGGCGTCGGAATAGTAAGGCTGGGGTTGGTAACCCCGGTCCGTTCCACGGAAATTTATTTCTCTGGGATCCGGCACTTTCCTTAGCTCAAATCGACGACTGGCCTACGTTAGGACTCTGACTGGGCCGCTTCAGACATTCCGCAAGGAGCCGGCGCCAACCGGTTCCGCGACGACAGCCGCTCCTGCTTTTTCGGCAGCGGATCGTCGGGTTCGTGGAGTATCCAAATTGAATTGCCTCATCTTGTACAGCAGCGCTTTGTAGCTGATGCCCAGCATTTTGGCCGCGTCTTTACGGCACCAGCGCGTCTTTTCGAGAGCGTCGGCTATCGCTTCCATCTCGGCTTCGTCCTTCAACCCACGGACGAGCGCCTTCAGGCCCTTTTCCTTGGGCAGCACGGGCTCCTCGCGGGGCGACGTCCGTTGGCGCGTGGCCGACATTTCCACCAGCTCGCGCAAGCTGCCTTCGTCGTCCTCCAGAATCACATACCGCTTCACAAAGTTCTCCAGTTCGCGCAGGTTTCCGGGCCAAGGATAGTTCACGGCCGCCTCGATCAGATGCTTCGATGGGGCAACGGCGGGCTTGCCGAATTTCTCGCTGTATTTTTGCAGGAAATGACTGAAGAGCAGCGGAATCTCGGCTGTACGCTCACGCAAGGGCGGCACGTTAATCGAAAGCACATTCAGCCGGTAGTACAGGTCTTCGCGGAACTTACCGGTCTTCATCGCCTCATGCACGTCCACGTTGGTCGCTGCCAGGACGCGCACGTCGGTATCCACCATGTGCCGCCCGCCAAGCCGTGAATACTGATGGTCCTGCAAGACGTGCAGGAGCTTTGCCTGCAAGTGTGTGCTCATTTCCGCGATCTCATCCAGGAAGATGGTGCCCTTATTGGCCAGCTCAAACTTTCCGGGCTTTGACCGCACCGCTCCCGTAAAGGCGCCCTGCTCGAATCCAAACAATTCGGATTCCAGCAGCTCTCCCGGGAGCGCCGCGCAATTCACTTTCACGAACGGCTGATTCCGCCTCTTCGATCGCAAGTGAATCATCCGGGAGACCACTTCCTTGCCGACGCCGCTTTCGCCGCAGATAAAGACCGGTACATCCACCGGCGCAATCTGCAAAATCTGCTGCCGGATTCGCACCATTTGTGGACTTGCGGCCAAAAAGCTCAGGTCTTCTGTTACCTGATCGCAGTAGTCGCGCAAGGCCTGGTTTTCGGTTGCCAGTTGTTTCTTCTGCCGCGATTTCAGCAGCGCAGCATCCAGCTCGGTTTTCTCGAAGGGCTTGGTCAAATAGTCGTGTGCGCCGAGCCGAATGGCCTCGACGACCGTCCCCACTTCGTCCGAACACGACAGCATCACCACATTCAGCGTGCGGTCGATCTGCATCAATTCCTTGAGGGTATCAATACCGTTCATGCCCTGCATCAATACATCCAGGATGATGAAGTCCGGGCGATCGCCCTGGCTCACCTTCTCGATCGCTTCTCTTCCAGAGCCGACGGTTTCCACCTCGTAACCATCCACCTCCAGCAAGGTTTGGAGGTATTTCCGCATGCTCGGTTCGTCGTCCACCACCAGGATTTTTTCTTTCGCAGCCATGCCTTGTTCCTTTCCGTCCCGGATCTAACTCTGGTCCATCGGCAAGAGGAAAGTGAACCTGCTTCCCGATGGCGATTCACTCTCCACCCAAATCTTTCCGCGATGAGCCTGGATCAGCCGCTTGGCAATCGCAAGCCCGAGGCCCATACCCGAGGTGTTGCGATCCACGCGCACAAAGTCTTCAAAGATTTCCTGATGATGTTCCGGGGCAATGCCCGGCCCCGAATCCCTTACGCTCACTTCCACGCTGTTCGGCCTTGGCAGCCGGAACCGTCGTCGCTCCTCCAGCGGGGTCACCGATGCGACGCGGCGTTCCCAGAAATGAGGCGCGGCCCGAAAGGCGACGCATCCTCCCGCCGGAGTGTGCTTTAGAGCGTTATCCAAAAGGTTCGCGGCCGCTTGCTGCACCTTCTGGTAGTCGAATCGAAATGTCGGAATTGACGGGTCAAAGCTGGCGTCCAGTCGCACTCCTTTTCGCTGAAAGGCTTCCGACCAGCGCTTTGCGAGTTCATCCAGGCAATCGCGCAGATCGTTCTCGCGCAATTGCAGAACGAGCTTTCCGCTTTCCAGCGCGGAATAGTTCAGGAACATCGAAACGAGACGGACGAGCCGTTCGCAGCTCTCTTTGGATTCCTCCAGGATGTCTTGCTGCTTATCGGTCAACTTTCCGAGCGACCCAGTCAATAGTAGGTCATAGTATCCTTTGATTACTGCAAGAGGTGTTTTCAGTTCATGCGCGGCCGAGGCGAGGAATACGGTTTTTTGGCGGTTCACTTCCTGCAATTTCAGGTAAGCGGCCAACAAATTCCGGTATGTGATTTCCCGTTCCTGCAGCAGTTCTTGGACAGTTAACTGCGTGAGTGGATCTGCCCCGGAGTCTCGGCTTGACCTCTGGTCCAGATCCAGCAGCAGCCAATCGGTCTCCGGCAAAAGGCTCATTCGCGCCCGCCACTTGGCGCCCGCAACCTCCACGTCATATTCGGCGCAGGGCTTTCCGGATTCCAGCTCACGGATCACCTGCCGGCCATCTGTCCGCAGCACCAACTCAAAAAGATTCGTTGCGCCGTCCTCTATCCCACCCGCGCCACCCAGGACACGTTCGGCGACGGAGTTCGTGGCTATGATCAGACCTTGCTGGTCGGTGATCGCCGCTGGACGGTCTAACGTCTCCAACAGACCCTTGGCAAAGCGCACGGAGATGGTGCTGGGCTGTTTTTCGTCCGCTACGGAAGACATTTGGTTCCCTCAGGAAACCCGACCACTTCGAGGAGAGTGGCAAAAATTTTCCCTCGTTCGCGGTTGCTCATCGTGGCAAAGCGCTTTCTTACTGTCAATGGTAAAAGCGTTCCATTTGCACATTTGAGGAAGGGAACGGCATTCTCTGAGAACGACAATCCTTATCCCAATTACCTTTCGGCCTTTATCGCGCTCTAAAACTTTGAAATTTCGGTACTTACCGATATTCGCCGGCTTCTCGTAATGGCATGTTAGATGCTCAGTCCGTACTAGTTCCAGAGTACCAAGAGAAAAACTGTGCAACCTAGGCTTATGAAGGCAGGGCAGCGCTTGGACTATCCCATACCTCGTCGCTCGCCGCGAATCAAGCTGCAAGTCCCCGTTTTTGTTCGGGGTACGGACCCGTCCGGTGTGGAGTTCATCGAGCTCACCAAGACCCTGAACATCAGCGCGACGGGAGCGTGTGTCGCCTCGGCTCATATCATGCGACCTGATCAGCTCATTCACCTCACGATACCCGCTCCGTCGCCTGCATCCTCTAGCGGTGGGATCCTGCCAAACCAGACTGCTCCCATCGCCGCCAAGGTTCGCCGACTGGAACCGGCTGGAGACTTGAAGCTTCTCGGCGTCGAATTCCTGCGCGCCCTGGAATGACGCAGTGTCACGGGTACTATGTCTTGACAGCGAGCTTGATTTTGGAGATAAGGTTCCCGTTTACAGCTAGTTAGGCCCTTCGAAGGGAACCGAGGTTTGCGGGGCGAGTGGACCTTTGCTTGCTCCTCTGTAGCTGTTACAAAACCGATTCCGCCTTCCCCATACCCCGCGGGGAGAGGTAAGCAGGTGTTGACCGGATATGCCCAGCTCCGGCGCTCCAGCGCCCCCGCGTCTGCCCGTCGAGGACTCGTACCTTGAGCTCCTAGCGGACACGCTTGAAACGCTTGATTTACCCGCGCGGGGCCAGTTTCTTCAGCGCTATCTCCGTACGATCACCCATCTCGACTTGCGCGAGGGCCAGTGCATTCAAATCTGGGACGAAGCCCTTGCGCGCCGCCGCGAACTCGGCGAGCACCTCGGCCGGGCGGTGTCCCTAAAGACAGCACTTATGGACGTGCTGTCGATGGCTGGCATGTTCCGCGTTCCGATTGTGATCGAGTACGAGGAATTAAAACGCCTCCAGTTGAACGCGGTTACCGATCCCCTTACGGGCTTGTACAACCGCCGGTTGTTCACCGAGGCGTTTGAAAAAGAACTTAACCGTGCACGGCGCCACTCGCTTCCGTTTGGACTTGTGATCCTCGATTTGCACCGATTCAAGGAAGTCAACGATAAGTACGGACATCCCCGCGGCGATGAGGTCTTGCTCGCCGCCGCCGCTACATTGCGGAAGGCTCTGCGCACGTCGGACTCTGCATTTCGCATAGGAGGGGACGAATTCGCGGTTCTGCTGCCACAGACCGATCCGGACCAGACGCTGGCACTCAGCCGCCGTATCGGACATGTCTTTGCCGAAACGCTGCTGCCCTTGCAGCTTGCTGTGAGCGTCATCATGGACCATGGACACGCAAATTTCCCGCAGGACGGCGATCAAGCCGGCGAGCTTATCCGCGTTGCCGACGAACGACTCTACCGTTTGAAACATGCCAATCATGTACGTACCGCAGAAGCTTCTGCCTTGGGCGCGGAGCACCGCAAGTCGCACGTTCCGCTCTCGCCATCCACGCCGCCATCCGCTCAGGCCACCGCACAACCTATCTCAATAGATTCCGTCCGGCCGACCGAGCCGAGCCAAGCGCCCGCGCCGCCAAAGACGGAGCCAGGAAGTCAGGAGCTTCCGAAACAAGGGTCCTCACAGCAAGAAGGCACAAAGCTGAAGGACTCGAGCCGCGAAGGCTCAGGTTCGAAAACCGCGCAGCCGCAAGGTCCTCTGAGCTCTCCTGCTTCCGCGGGCCTTTCAGGAGCCGGCACGGAGGCAATCGGTCCACACGCATACGCCACTCCGCGGAAGGCCGAGCGTGTTTCGATGAAGGGCACGAATGCTTATGCCGTAATCGGTGAACATGGTTCTCGACGCGCTCGCGTACTCGACCTAGGGTTTGGGGGTGTTGCGCTGGAGGTTGAAGGCTCGGAGGACCTTCCGAATAATGTTCTCGCCGTGCTCCACGTTCCTATCCTGCCCCCAGTTCGAGTCAATCTTCGCCGGGTTTGGTCGCAGAAAACCGCCGAGGGCGCCTATCGTGTAGGCTGTGCGTTCGTTTCCTAGCCGCCATGCCCGAAAAGGCGGCCATACCTCTATCCAGGGTTACTTTCTGACGTATCCAGGGTTCTTTCTGGCGCCTACTAAGGTCAATCCAGCCGTGATGCCTTCTCCAACTAACTACTTTCCCTCGCAAAATAGCCCATTTTGATTGGCATAGTTCATCGCTATGGGCCTGGATGAACATCACGCCGCTTTCTTCACTCTTTTTGCGATGGAAAGTAACTAGGGCTTACTCACTTCGGGTCTGGGTCGCATCCAAGCTCCGGACAGACCCGATGCCTGGGGCTTTCTCTGGCCCAGAGTCACTGGTTACGGCGAAACAGAACCGTTGTTAGTGCCTCGCTGCTCGCCGGGACAGGTAGGACTAGGCACCGACCCTGCCCCATTTTGCGTCTCCTGTCCAGTTACGCGAGAATAGGCGGCTTTGTACCCTCATTACTGCGTTGGGGAGCTTTTCGGACGACATTGTCGCCGACCTTGAGGGAAAATGCGTACAAGCAGCCGGAGTAAGCGCACCAATGGCAGGAGCAGTTTGGGGTTGCATCTGATCGTTCTTCCGATTTTGGCCGTCTTGCACTTTGGCCTGGCCGGATGTGCCGGCTTGGTCAGCGGCAAGAGCTCTTCTGGCGGCGGCACACCGCCCCCGGACACCACGCCGCCCACCGTGTCAGTCACGTCGCCCGCTGCTGGAAGTGTTCTCTCGGGGAGCGTGAACTTAACCGCCACGGCGTCGGACAATGTGGCGGTGGCTTCTGTGCAGTTTAAGGTCGACAACGCTAACGTGGGCGCTGCGATTGCGGCCGCCCCTTTTTCATTCACGCTCAACAGCGCCACGCTTTCCAACGGGAATCACGTGATCGCTGCGGTGGCCACGGACACGTCGGGAAACACGGCGACCAGCACGAACGTCGCGGTCAAAGTGGATAACACCGTTTCCGACACGACTCCGCCAACCGTTTCAGTTACGTCTCCCGCGAACGCCGCAACCGTCTCAGGGACTGTCGCTGTTCAAGCGACAGCGACCGACAACGTCAGCGTGGCTAGCGTGCAGTTCCAGCTTGACGGCGTTAACGTCGGCTCGGCAGATCTGGCTTCTCCGTATACGTATTCCTGGGATACCACCAAGACCAGCAACGGTTCGCATGCTCTAACGGCTATCGCCAAGGATGGGGCCGGCAACACGGCGAAAAGCTCGACGGTAACTGTTACGGTTAAGAATTCCACTCCCGATACCACACCTCCGACAGTGTCCATCACAGCCCCTACCGCAGGCTCCACCGTCTCTGGAACAGTCAGCGTTACCGCTACGGCTTCAGACAACGTGGGCGTTGCGAGCGTCCAGTTCCAATTGGACGGCGCAAGTGTGGGTCCTGTTGATACCGCCACACCCTATTCCTACTCTTGGGACACCACGAAATCCGCTAACGGCACGCATTCCCTCACGGCGATTGCAAAGGACGCCGCGGGCAACTCGACGACGAGCGCAGCCGTTTCCGTGACCGTCAAGAACTCGGGGACGAGCGACACGACGCCGCCTTCCGTGCCAACTGGCTTGGGCGCCTCCGCGGCTTCCTCGTCCCAAATCAATCTCACCTGGAACGCCTCGACCGACAACGTTGGTGTAGCGGGCTATAACGTTTATCGGAACGGAAGCAAGGTGGCGTCAGCGACCGGCACCTTTTTCCAGGATGCTGGTTTGGCTGCCTCGACGACTTACAGTTACACGGTTGCGGCCTTCGATGCGGCCGGAAACACATCGGCTCAATCGGCCGGTGCTTCGGCCACGACCTCCGCGCCTTCCAGTGGCGGCGGAATTCCGTCCGCGCTGGGTTGGTACCAGATACCGAACACGGCATTTCAGAGTGCTTGCCCTCCAGCGTCAGCTTTTCCGGCGATTCAGGGTCAGAGCGGATGCAACGGAGTTGTGAATGCATGGTCCGGCGGCGTGGCGGATACCAAGCGCAACCGGCTGATCTTCTGGGGCGGGGGCCATCACGATTACTGGGGCAACGAGGTATATGCCCTCGACCTCAACGCCCTGACGCTCTCGCGCCTGAATAATCCCTCTCCTGTCAGCGGCTTGGATTTCACCAACAATACGTACGAAACCCTGCCGGACGGCACGCCGTCTGCTCGTCACACGTATGGCGGCTTGGCCTACATTCCTACGTCCGACGTCATGTACGTCTACGGCGGCGGCATTTCCGGGTTCGGCACTCTCTCGCAGGCTACCTGGACCTTGGCTTTCTCCAACATGAGCTGGAGTTCCAAGAATCCAACTGGCGGTACCCCGGATGGCCAGTTTGGGGAAATTGCGGAATACGACCCCAACACGGATTCCGTGTTTCTCTGGGATCCGTGGCAATCGCAGGCGGGGCACTTGTGGCAGTACAAGATTTCCAGCAATTCCTACACACTCCTGGCCACGGATCAAACACAGCCTGCATCGACCGGCTACCAGTCGGGCGTGATCGATAGCTCCAGAAAGCTCTTCTTCGCTATCGGCAATGGAAAATTGCTCAAGCGGAGTATCGCGTCTGGCTCCAATTATGCCATCACCGATATGGCAGGAAGCGCCTCCGGTTGCAGCGCCCTATTGAATACTTCCTATCCGGGCTTGGCGTTTGACTCCAAGCAGAACCTCATTGTCGGATGGAATGGCGGCAATTCGGTCACGCTGTACAATCCGGACACGAACAGCTGCACCACGCAGACCTACAGCGGAGGGCCAACGACTGTCGGAACGAACGGCACCTACGGACGTTTCCGCTATTTCCCGGCCCTCGGTGTTTTCGCGGTGGTCAATCAATGGTCCGAGAACGCGTTTACCTTGCGTCTGACTTCCGGCGGAGGCACGGGCACCGGCGGCAGCACCGGACCGTCTATCAGCGGCATTGGCACCACAGGTGTTACCAGCAATGCTGCCAGCGTCACCTGGACAACTAACGTTCAATCCACATCGCAGGTTGACTACGGCACATCCGCTTCCTATGGAACCACAACCCCGCTCAATTCCTCGATGGTCACCAACCACTCCGTCTCACTAGGAGGGTTGGTCTCCGGAACGACGTACCACTATCGCGTGCACTCGAAGGATTCGAGCGGAAACGAGTCGATTAGCGGCGACTTTACCTTTTCAACGGCAAGCGCTGGCGATACCACACCCCCGTCCGTCTCGATTAGTTCTCCCGCAAACGGAGCAACACTTTCTGGAACCGTTTCGGTAAGCGCGAGTGCTTCCGACAACGTAGGTGTCGCGAGTGTCCAGTTTCTTCTCGACGGAGCAAACTTCGGTGCGGCGATAACTCAGGCGCCGTACACTATCTCGTGGGATACCACTGCGACCTCGAATGGCGGACACACTCTGACCGCGACGGCCAGAGACGCGGCGGGGAATTCCGCTACCTCGACCGCAGTATCTGTCACCGTCTCGAACTCCTCGAGCACACCTCCGCCTTCGGGCGCGAACACCTGGGGCGACCGCATTGCAGGCGTCAACACCCCGGGTGGCGCAGCCTCCATTGTTAGTTCCCAGAGCTTTGACGTCTTCCCCGTGACGAACAAGCAGCAATACTTTCAGTTGTATGATCCAGCCAGCATCACCACGGATTGCTCCGTTGCCGCGGATGGCTGCTCCCTGAAATTCACCATGCAGCCGGGCTATTTCCAAGGCGAGCCTGGGTGGTTCGATTACAACTTCAGCCCCAACCTGAATGCGCTCTACGGTCAAGGCCAGGAGTTCTATGTCCAGTTTCGCGAGCGCATAAGTGCCTCGATGCTCAGCGCCTCGAACTTCACCAATTTCGAGGGCTGGAAACTCAACATTATCTCGGAAGGTGATTCTCCAACCGCTCAGGCAGGTAATTGCAGCAATACACCGACAGACTTTGTTCTTGTCAGCGATGGCACCACCTTTCCCTGGATTTACGAAAACTGCGGATCCACAGGTGGCAGCCTGAAATTCCTGGATTCCAACTACGAGCCGATTCAGCTTTACGCCCCGAATGCGCCAGGCGGCGGCAACTACTTGGACCAGCCTGCGACGGGTTGCCCTCATTACTCTGGACGAGGGACCCCCAGCACGGACCCTTCCTGTTGGAACTTCGTCGCTGGTGAGTGGTTCACCGTGCAGGAGCACTTCAAGATCGGTACTTGGAACCAGGCCAACTCCACGGTTGACGTTTGGGTGGCTCACGATGGACAGCCAGCGGTCCTGATTACGAACGCGGCCGATATCGCCATGGCCGACCAGGGACCGAACGTGACCGACAAATTCGGAAAAATTGTGCTCTTGCCCTATGCGACCAACGCGACTTGGAACGGTCTTAGCACCGTTTGGTATGACGACCTCATCGTTTCCAATCGGCGCATTCCGGATCCGGAGGTCGCCTCGCCCAATGCTCCTGACAGCCTCAGCCTCTCCAACATTTCTTCCTCGAGCATCACCCTAAGCTGGAGAGTGAACTCGAACAACGGCACAGCCCAGGACGACACCGGGTTTCTGATCGAGCGTTGTACTGGAAATGCAGCGACCTGCTTCATCGCTCCGCAATCCGGGTTCGCGCAGATCGGCACGGCGCCGGCTCACGCATCGAGCTACGTCGACAACACTGTCTCCGCGGGCAAGACGTACACGTATCGTGTCCGAGCCACGAATGCGAGCGGCAATTCCGGCTACGCCGCATCCATCTGCTTCAACAGCAGCGCAACAACCTGCGGAGGTACCGCGGGTTTGTAGGAATCGAGCATCGCAAGGCAGAGAGACAGGGCTCGCCTTCGGGCGAGCCCGCGTTGTTTTCATTTGTCGTGTGCAACGCCGTCGGGCTTGAAACCGGAACGGACGAATGACAGATGCGAAGAAATGTTCTGAGCCTGAATGAATTCGAGATACGAGTCCAGGTCTCGTATCGCGCCACGCAAAATGTAATCGAAGGGGGCAACGTCGCGCCGTTTAAGATGTAACCCAACCAAAACGGAAAAAAAAGGAGGTCATGGGTTGGGGAACAAAGGGCGATGGGAGCGTTCACCGTAGCAGATAGCTGGATTCAAGCGCATCTGGAGCATCGTCAGTGAACGCAGCCCCGCCAGAATGAGGGGACGGAGCCAGGAGACCGATGACGGGAAAAGACCGACCTGAATTTGGTGACGAGTTCAGCGAAGCCGAGTTCTTTGGCTTTGCCAAATCCTACGTTTCAGAAGCATTTCCCAACCCACAACGTGTTGGCTGTACACCGGATTCGGACCTACAGCGGATGGCTGAACAAGCCCTCGAAGTTCGTGATGCCGCAACCAGTGATCCCTTGACCCGCTGCTCGCCCTGCTTCAACCGCTACATGGAAATTTTAGCCTAGGACGCTTCCCTTCGGTATGGCTGGCCCCTGGGCCGAAATGTAACTTTTTGTAACAGCCTTGGAGCCGTCTTCACCGTACCTCTGACCTACTTGCTGAATACAAAGCAGTTACTGCACTCAAGCGGGGGCCGGAGGCGTGCTTGCATCCTTACTGGGGCTAACCTGCCCGGCGAAGGAACACTCTCTTGGGCAGGCTAGTTCACGAGCGGGTCAGCCTGGGCGCTGCTTGCGGGCGCGGCAACTAGAGAAAGCAGAACACGTGGGGAACCGAGCCATCAAGCCGATCGAAGTGCAAGCGCAGCCGGCGCACCGCGTGGTCGCGTCCGAGCCTCTCGCACCCTCGCGAACTCTCTCCGAAGCACTCCCCTCCGATGCCCACCCCACGGGATTGCCAAATTCACCAAGCGCTAAAACGTCCGAGCTCCATCGCGCGCTGCGTCAACTGAACCTGCTCCTCCGCTCCGAGCGCCTCTACGAAAAGAACCATCCGCGGCGTCTGGAAAGCCTGGAGGCCGCCTACGAAAGCCTTCGCGGAATCGCCACGGCCTGGAATGGATTCGAACTTCACGTCGAGCGTGGCGGGCTGGTCGCGCCGGCCATTAGCGAAGCACACCTGCCCGATGCGAAGGGCGAGCTGCACGCTCTGGCGCTGGATTTGCAGCGCGCCGGCGTGAACAGCATTTCCTTTGCGAAAAAATTTCATGTAGGCGAACTGGACACCCTCGCCCAACTCGTCAAAGCATCGCTGCTAAGATCAGAAGACCCCGCCAAACGATCAAGCGGGGGTTGGTGGCTGGCACGTCTTCTGGAGAACGGCGTGGAAGGGATTGCTGTCAACGCGCAAAGCGAGCGACGAGTGGATACCGTGCTTGCCAGTCTTATCGCCGCGCTGGTGGCCTATGGCGGCAGCTCGGCTCGCGAAGCGAACGAGGCGCCCATCCGTGTTCCCGATTTCGAGGACTTGGTCGCGGCGCTGCGGCTCCTCGCGCGCTTGACTCCGCCGCTCGAAAGCGCCCGCGGACTCTCGCCCGAGGAAGCCGCGCGCGCCATTCACGGCGCGCTCGAAGAGGCAAGCCGCGAAACGGTGCGGCTCGTGCTGAGCGCGGTTTCCCAGCATGGACCCCGCGAAAATGAACGTCCTCAACCCTATCTCCAGCGGCTTGCGGAGGGATTGATTTTCGAGTTCCTGGCGGCGGAGTTCTCCACCGGCACACTGAAACCCACCGCCGTCCGGGACACCTTCGCGCGATTTGGCGACGTCATTGTCGAGGCGGGCGCCTACAAGGGTCCGCATGCCTCGCAGCATCTTTCCTCGCTTGCGACCACATGGGCTAGCGACAAGCACCGCGAGCAGATGGTCGAGAAATTCTGGGCGGAGCTTCCGCCGCGCGAGAAGTCCGCCGTGCTGCGCGGATCCGAAATCTGGTGCGTTCCGGTCTTGGCGATCCGACAGACCCTGGGCCGGCTTGCCGAAACCGGTGCCGACGCGCCGCGGCGCGAAGCACGGAATATCGTGCTGAATTATGCGCGCCGGCTTGAAATGGAAGACTCCGGGGCGCGGCGCGCCGTTTCCGCCGGCCTGAACGAGCTCACCTCCATCATCGAGTCCTTGTGGCCTAATCAGTTCCCGGAGGAGCTGAGCCGCGGCACCATGCGCGCCTTCGAAAAAGAATCGGTGCCGGAAACGGCCGCGCTCCTGGCGGCATTTATCGAGTCCTTGGGCCGCATTGCCGTTACTCGCGCGGACTACGCCGGGCTCGAAGCGATCCTCGACGGACTCGAACGCGCGCCGCACGACCTCGAACACGATCACATGGCGGCTCTCGCGCGCAGGCTCGTCGCCCAGGACCGCTGGCTGTTACTCGTCGATGCGGCGCTCGCGAACCGGCCGCTCGATCCGGCTTTGCCGCGCCTTCTCCAGCGCGATCCGGAGCGGCTGCTGGACCGCCTGACTCTGCTGCTCACCGATTCGCGCGGGCCTGAACTCATCCAACCCATGGCAAGATTACTGCGCGCGATCGGCGTACCCGCGCTGAACCTGCTCGAGACTCGCCTTTACGAAGCGCGGCGGCAACGCGTCAGTGCCGCTATCAAGCTGCTCGCCGCCGCCGATCCCGAGCGCTTGCTGCGCGGCCTGGCTCGCGCCCTGGCAAGCTGGGAGTGGAACCTGCAAGACCTTGCCATCAGCGAGCTTTCGCGTCCCGCCAATGCCGCCTCCTCGCAAAGCGCCGCCTTCGTCTTTTCCGCGATTCTCGCCGACGCGCACCCGCTCGTCGTGCCGATGATGATTGACCAAATCGGCCTTGCGCAGGAAACCACCGCCATACCCCAGCTCATGGAAATCGCCGCTGGCGAGCACGAGATCTTGCGCGATCAGTTCGTGCGCATTAAATCCATTGAAGCCCTCGGCCGTATGCGCGCAAACGAAGCCGTCGAACTTTTGCGCCAGCTCGCGCAAGGCCGCGAGGGCCTTGCGTACGCCGAGCCCTCGGGACTTCGCGCCGCCGCGGAAGACGCACTCGCGCTCATCGAGGACCGTCCTTCGGCAAGCCGGGTGCGGGCCGCTTATCAGGCGGCCGTGCAGGGAAGCGCCGCGTTTCCGGTTCCGCGCCGCTACGTCCGCGTGCCCCTCGAATCACCGCTGCGTGCGCAAATCGAAGCCGGACAGCAGCCCTGCCTTGCCCGCGTCAAGACCATTAGCCTAGGCGGCGCATATCTCGAATCCTCGAAAAAACTGACCATTGGAGACTCCATCAAGCTCGAAGTGCGCTCCGGCCTCCGAAAGATTAATTTCACCGCCGTCGTCCGCAACATCGGCCCCGACGGCAACGGCATCGAGTTCGTCCACATGAAGGACGAGGACCGGGATCGCCTCCGCAAACTCGTGCAGAGTCGCCTGCATCCCTGACTTACACGGGCCGCCCGGTCGAAGCCTCTTCCTGGCGGGATTTTCCAACCGCGCCTTCATCGGCCTGCACAACTGCCGTATCGCATAAGCCGCACGTATCCCGCTCTCCGGGAGAATAAGGTTGCATTGGCGCCGGGGTTGCGTTACAAGCCCAGTATTCAATCGTGTAGGCCGGTTTGCGGCGAACACGCCGCCGCTGGGGGCAGCGGATGACTGGCTCTTCCGAACCGAGGAGGATTTATGCAACACAGCCTGGGTGTGCGCGCGTCAGGCGTTCTGCGCTTGTTCTTCGCGGCAGTGCTACTGCCCATGTTTGTGCTGACCCTTCGCACTGCGGCGCAGAACACCGCTTCGCTTTCCGGCACGGTGATGGACCCGCAAGGGCTCGCCTTGCGCGGCGCTAGGGTCACCCTGACCAGTAAAGCTACGGGTGCTGAACGCGAAAGCCTCGCCGATGATTCCGGCCGCTATAGCTTCGTTGGCCTCGTCCCCGGCGCTTACAAACTAAGCGTCGATGCCGGGCAAAACTTCGCGGTCTTCACGCGTGACCCCGTCACCGTTCGCGTCGGCGAGGACGCCACCTTGGACGCGCGGCTCGATTTGCGCGCCGTACAGCAAACCGCTACCGTCATCGCCGAAACCGGCCAGATTGAAACCACCAAGACCGAAGTCTCGCAAAATATCGAGCAGCGCCGCATCGAAAATCTCCCCATCAACGGCCGCAACTACATCAATTTCACACTCACAAATTCGCAGACCACCCGCGACGTTTCCCCCACCATTGGCCCCGCGCCCAACAGCGGCCTTAACATCGGCGGCGCCCGCGCGCGTTCGAATATGGTTACCGTCGACGGCGCCGACGCCGTAGACAACTCCATCAACGGCATCCGCTCGACCGTTTCCCAGGAAGCCGTCCAGGAATTTCAGCTCATTCTTAGCAACTACAATGCGGAATACGGCCGCGCCACTGGCGGAGTCATCAACATCGTCACCAAGAGCGGAACCAACGACTTTCACGGCGACCTTTTCGGCTACTTCCGCAATAAGGCCTTTCAATCCCGCAACGCCTTCTCCGGCCAGATTGATCCCGTTACCGGCACGCTCGATCCCGTCAAGCAGGCCTATACGCGCACGCAGAGCGGCGTGACTCTCGGCGGTCCCCTCAAGAAGGACAAAACCTTCTTCTTCGGTTCCTACGAATACACCCAGCGCGAGGAAACCGGCTTCTCCAGCATCGGCATCAATAATTTCGGCTTGGTTCCCGTCACTCTGCCCACGCCCGGAGGGCCTCTCAACGTTCAACTCACCGGGCCTCAGGCTGCCGCCGTCAGTCAACTCCTCAACTCGGGCAATGCGCAACTCCAGCAGCTTGGCGTGCAGTATGGGGTCTTCATGGGCTCGGCTTCCAGCGTCGCATTGAATGGGATTGATTTCGGCGCTGTCGCCGCCGCTGCCACTGGCGGATTTCTCAATCCCGGCCCCGGACGCCAGTTCCCTATTCCGGTCGCGTGCCCTGCCGGCGCTGCGCTCAATAACGGCGCCACCTGTTCTCCCGCCGGCGTTTACGTTGTGCCCCTTCCGGCGTCCTACGTTGGACTCAATTCCATTCGCGGCAACTATCCTGTCACCGAAAAGACGAGCCTGTGGTCGGCGCGCCTCGACGAGCGCTGGAGCAACCGCAACAGCTCGTTCCTGCGTGTCGGCGTTTCGCCGTCCCTCCAGACCGGCCTCCCCTCGACTTCACAGAACCAGGTCTTCGGCCAAAATTCCGGCTCGCGTACCGGCGTCAACCAATACCGCGATTTCGATCTCACCTTCCAGCACGATACGATTGCCAGCGATCGCGCCTTCAACGAATTTCGCTTCCAGTTCGCGCGCCGCGGCTTGCACTTCGGGTTTTCGGATTTGCCCGGCGGCTCCAATATCGGCGTCAACATTCCCGGTTTCGCCTATTTCGGCCGCGAACCTTACTCGACAGTCGACCGCATCGAGCGCCGCTACGAATTTACTGACAATGTCACCTTGATTCGCGGCCGCCACACCTTCAAATTCGGCGGCGACTATAACCTGCTTCAGCTTCGCTCCGCCAAGGCGCAGATTTTCGAGCTAGATTTTGGCGGTGACGTGAACTTCGGCGGACTCGCCGCTTCCACGTTTGGCTTCCCGGACAGCATTGCCGGCATCGCCTTGCCGGGCACGACCGGCCTGCAATCCTACGGGCTGGGCATTCCCACCACGTACATCCAGGGCATCGGCAACTCCAACCAACCCTTTGACAACTTGCCCATGGGCTTTTTCGCGCAGGACTCCTGGCGCATCGGCCGCAGAGTCACTCTGAACTACGGCGTCCGCTACGACGCCGAGATTACCCCGCTCTTTTCGCCGGCCACCGCTGTGAACGCCGCCGCCGAGCAAGCTCTTGGCGTGCAGGAAGGCATTCCCCGCGACTTCAACAATTTCGCTCCGCGCTTCGGCATCGCCTGGGACCCCGCCGGCAACGGCAAAACGGTCATTCGCGCCGGATACGGCCTCTTCTACGATCATCCGCTTCTCGCGACCGCGTTTGACTCTGTCACCGCCGATGGCGGCCGCTCCGTCCAGCTTCTCAGCGCTGGAGGCACGGCCTCAGCTTGCGGCCTTGTCCCTGCCGCCGCAGCCCCTCCGGGCTACGCGACTTGCGGCGGCAACGCCGATTCACCCACCAATCTTAACGGCTCCTCCATCTTTCAGGGCACGCTCAACGCTTTGCCCAACATGTTCTATCTCCCCAGCGAGCAGCGCTTCGATCCGCTGGCGCAAGGCTCGCTCTTCGCCGATCAGAACTATCTGACCGCCGGCTTCCCCCTTCCCATTCTTCCCTTCACGCTGCCGATCACGCGCAATTTCGTCTTCGGCTATGCGCAGCAAGCCAATCTCACCGTCGAGCGCGAAATCGCCGGCTCCTGGAAGTTCAGTCTCGGCTATCAGTGGACGCGCGGACTTCACCTCAACCGCCCGATCGACCTTAACTCCACCAACCCGCAGCTACTCGATCAAAACGCTTTCAACGCCGGCGCGGCGGGAATCCCCGTGAGCAACCCGGTGACCGTTTCCGTTCCGGCGGGCAATATCAACCCTGGCCCGGGCAATTGCGGATTGAACATCATTGCTCCACAGGTTCTCGGTGTGCTCTTCGGTTGTCCCGCGAATACCCCGATAGCTGGACTAAACGGCGCCTTTGTCGGTACTCCTGCATTCTTCAATTTCTTCCGCCCCTCCGGCCCGAATCCTTCGTTTGCCGCTCTAACCGGTGGTTATGGCGCACAACTCGCTCTCGCGCAACTCGCCGGCTTTCCCACCGGCTTCGGCGTTCCCGTTCCATTCAACTCCGTGGACGCGCAAGCCTCGAACGGCAACTCCTGGTACAACGGCGTCACCTTCAATCTCTCGAAGCGCTTCTCGAATCATTTCGAGTTGCTCTCGAGTTACACCTTCTCGCATTCGGTCGATGATTCCACCGATTTGCAATCGCCCCTTGAGCCGCAGGACAGCCGCTTCCCCTTCCTCGAACGCGCCAATTCCGTCAACGACCAGCGTCACCGCTGGGTGACCAGCGCTGTCTTCCAGACCGGCAGCGCTAAATCCGGCGATAGCCCCTGGAAACACTTCATCGGCGATTTCACCTTCGCGCCTATCGTCGAAGTTTCCTCCGGACGCCCGTTCAATGTCATCACCGGCGAGGATACACGGCTGGACCTCGGCGCCTCCGAGGCGCGGCCATCGGTCGGCAGCGGCGGCACAACGACTTCCCCGTTCATTCCGGGCGTCACCTTCGGTGTCGCCAATGTTTGCCTCGCGAATGATGGCTCCTCCTTCAGCGTGCCTGGGCTCACTCCGCCGGCGGGCTGCAACGGCAATCTGGGCCGCAATGCCTTTACCTCGCCCGGCTATTTCACCTGGGACATGCGCGTTTCGCGCCGCTTCGCTCTCGGCGAGCGGCTGCGCTTCGATCTCATCGCCGACGCTTTCAACCTTTTTAATCGCACCAACGTCGCCGCCGTAAATCAGCTCTGCGACCCAACCGCTGGCGCAACTTGCTTTGCCGGACAGCCGACAGCCGCCTATGACGCGCGTCAGTTCCAGTTCGCGCTCAAACTGAGTTGGTGAAAGACTTCAAGCACTGCCGCTGCTTTCGGACGGGGCCTGGACACCCCTGAGTCTCTGCGTTCAGCAAAAGGTTGTCGCAACCGCTTCGCTGAGGCACTTCTCCGGCGTCCCGAGTGCTATCCTTGGTGCGGCTGGCAAGTCTGGCCGGGCGGACGACATGACCGCCATCGCGGCAAGATTGGCTCGCTGACCTTACTTGGCCCGCCACGGCGGACCACCTGCCAATAGTCATTCTTCGCGATGATCGGCGGATGTCTCGAGTCGCGCGGAAATCCCGGAATTTTCTTCCATCAGGAACCAGTCCGCCGCTCCCTTGTTGCCCGCCGCTGCCCTGCCTTGCCTGCATTCGCCCTGCCCTCTGCCACGTCTCCCGGCGCAACCATCGCCACTAGCTCCTTTGCGAATTGCGCCCACCCAGGCTGGCAGGGTCTTGCAAAAAAATGCTCCACAAAAGCACGAAAGAACGCCGCCGCCACCATCATTTGCGCCGACAGGCGCGCGTCAATCCCTTGTCCTAGTCGCCCCAGTCTCTGCTCCGCCTCGATGTATTGTGCCAGCGCTCCAATCGAGAGGTGCGGTCCTTTGCCCTGCGCCAGCAACGACTTTCGGAACGCCTTAAGCAGCTTCGGTTCGCCGAAAAGACCCGCAAAGAGCGGCGCCACACGGCGCTGAAATCGGCAGACGCCTGCCAGCGCCATCTCCAGATTGGCTTGCGGCGTGTTTTGCCCGGCGAGTTCGTCGAGCACGCGGAAAGGTTCCAACATCTCCGGCAAACTCTCTTCGAGCATCGCCAGCAACAGCTCGACTCGCCCCTTGAAGTGCACGTAGAGTGTCCCTTCCGAGCAGCCCGCCTCCCTCGAGATTTCCCTCGTGGTCACACCGCTCAGGCCTTTGGCTGCCATGACCCGCTGGGCCGCCCGGAGAATCTCGCTGCGGCGATTCCTCCGTTTTGAAGGCCGTTTCAAACGTCGCTTCCCCTGGCTCCGCACGTCCCTAGCCCTCCCTGCGCGTTAGTTTCCCACAACCCCGGCTCCGCCGCTCCGGAAACTATCGCCTGCCTCGCGCGTCTGATACTGAGTGAGCGCTCACTCACGTATAAGGGGAGCGACGCTCCCGAACCGCACGGACCACTCGGACCGCGGGCGGCCATCCCTGTCCAGGAAAAAACTGCATGCGCCTCGCTGCCGTTCCGCAAAATCTCGCCGAATCGCTCGCCCTCGCCGTCGGCATCGTCCCCACGCCCTTGCTGGATACCTTCGTCGCCTTGCTGCTCGCCAAAACCATCATTGCCGCCGCCTCGCTCGGCATTTTCCATGCCCTCGAAAGCGAGCCTCTCACCATTGAGCAGATCGCCAAACGCTGCAACACCGCTCCGAAACCCACCGCGAAGCTCGTCCTCGCTCTCGTCGCTTGCAAGTATCTCCGCCGCCGCGGCCGCTGCTTCTTCATGGCGCCTGTTGCGCGCCGCTGGTTGTCTCCCGCTTCGCCGCACTCTCTGCATTGGGCCGTCCTTCATCGCCAATTGGACCTGCGCTTCATGGACTTCGAGGAGTATGTTCGCCACGACAAATTCAGGGACTTCCATTGCGCTCTGACGTCCGATGATTGGGCGCTCTATCACCGCGGCCAGGCTGATCACGCGCGCCAGATTGTCGATGAGATCGCCGCAAGAGCGCCTGTCCCGCGCGGCGCAACCGACCTGCTCGACCTTGGCGGCGGCCATGGCCTCTATGGGCTCGCGTTCTGCCGGCGCTATCCCCGCTTGCATGCCCGGGTCCTCGACCTCCGAGTCGCGGATGGACGCGAACACGAGCCTGTGCCTCTCGATGACGCTCGCCAACGCGTTCGCTTCGAGAGGCAGGATATCCGCTGCGTATCGCTCCCGCCCGCGTCCGCCGACGTCATCGTGCTCGCCAACGTCGTTCATCACTTTGCTTCACCGGTAAACCGTGATCTCTTGCGTCGCAGTGGCGTGGCGCTGCGGCCCGGCGGCATCATCGTCCTCGTGGATATGTTTCGCTCCTCTTCTATCGAACGTGCCGATCAACTCGAGGGCTTGCTCGATCTCTACTTCGGCGCGGTCAGCGGCGTCGGCTTGTGGAGCCTGAAGGAAGTCCGCGCCTGGATGGTCGCCGCCGGCCTTGCTCCTCTCCCGCCTGTCTCGATGCGGCGGATCCCCTTTTGGAAAATGCAAATTGCACGAAAGGAAACCTGATTTAATGCTTTCAAAATCGTTGTTCCTCTCCCGTCTGCTCCTTGGCATTGCCGCACTGCCCATCCCGCTGGCGCTCGCCGGCAGCCCGGCGCAGCCGCCGCAAAACGTCATCCATGCCGATATCACTGGATTGCGCAGCGACAAGGGCCAGGTCGTCTGCTCGCTCTTCTCCTCCGCCGCTGATTTTCCAAAGAAGATGGAAAAAGCGGTCGCGCAAATCAAGGCGAAAATCTCCGGCGGCGCCGCCACCTGTGAGTTTTCTGGCATTGCCCCCGGCGCTTATGCCGTCTCCGTCTTCCACGATCAGAATTCCAATGGAAAGCTCGACACCAATTTTGTCGGCATTCCCCGCGAAGGCGTTGGCGCTTCCAATGACGCCAAGGGCCGCTTCGGCCCGCCAAAATTTGCTGCCGCCGTGTTTCAATTTGCGGGCGGTCGCCTGGATCTCAAGATTCCCATCCACTACTTGTAGGAGCTAAATTTGCACAACAATGCTTTGAGTACGCGCCGCTTTCGGACGCTCAGCGGAATCTCCGGAATTGCGGGTGTTCTTTTGCTCGGCTGTTCCTTTGCCATCAACAACGGCCCGCCTCTGGACGCCGGCCCTGCCGAGTTGCTTCGCTTCATCCGGCAGCACTCCGCAGCCGTTCTTGCGGGAGCTTGGATGCAAGCCGTCGGCCCGTTCCTTATCGTGCTTTTTGCGCTCGCGCTGGTTCACCTTGCCGGTGCAGCCTCGCGCTTCTCCGGCTGGATGACCCTCTTCGGAGCAGCCATCCTCATGACGGTCAGCCTTATCGAAATCACGTTCTATATCGCCGGCTTAAATCCCGGGCCGGCCGCCCTGCCCGAAGCTCTGCCCTCCATCAGCGTGAAATTGATTTCAGCAGTCCAGCATCTCTACTTCTTCATTGCCGCACCGGCCTTGTTCTGCCCTCTCGGTCTGATTCTCGTCCGCTCTCGCGTACTTCCCCGGGTCTTTGGCTATCTTGCTTTGGTTTTGGCTGCGGCATTTGCTTCTCTCGGCGTCATCTATCTCCGGCATCTCACCCTGCCCGACTGGGTCACCTCCTTCGCCGCCATTCAAGCCCTTTGGTGGCTTGCCGCCTCCATCGCCCTGATCGCCAATTGATCGTGGGGTCCGGAGCCGCAGACCTGACCTCGTATGGGCGCATCGCACCGCGGACACGCAGTTCTCGTTCGCCACTTCTCCCGCAGATCGCCCGGTCAGTTGGGGATGATTTGCATCGCGTTGACCGGGGCGCGCTGCGTGGCGTCCGACGCAGTGGACGGAGTGGCTGTGATCGTAAAGCCGGTGGCCGTGCCCGGAACAGTGAAAACGACATAGTTGCCCGGCGAGCCGCTGGCTTGGGTGAATACGCCGTTGAAATCGGTATTGGGAGCATCGGTGAGCGCGACGCTCGTGCTGGTGATGCCCGTGCCGCTGATCTTGTAAATGCCGGAGCGCGAAGCCGAACCATTGCTGCCATCGGCATAAAGATAAACAGTATAGCCCTTGGAATCGGCAGGCAGGCCCGTCACGACGAGCGTGGTGGGATTGCCGTAGGTGTTGTCGAGATAGCCGCGCATCATGCGGGGATTACCCGGCGTGTCAGTGATGGAGAGCGCGAACTGGCCGTCGGCGGTCCAACTGATGGCGGCGGTAGTGGGCGTGCCGGAGCCGTTAACGAGAGCATTGGCGCTTCCAGAAAGCCAGCCAGCGTCGTTCCAGTTGCCCGCAGGGATCACTCCCGCGATTTCCGAAGAGGCCATGGCCGTTCCCGTGCCCACAAACTTGACGCTGATGGCGTTCGCCGCCGATCCACTGGGCGTTACGCTGAAGGTGACAGATGCGGAATGAGAGAGTGAACCGCTGGTTCCGGTGATGTTGAGAGTCGAATTGCCAACCGGAGTGGCGGCCGTGGTTTGAATCGTGAGGACAGACGAACTGCCCGGAGAAACCGAAGGCGGATTGAAGCTCGCGGTGGCGCCGGCGGGCAGACCCGAGGCGCTCAGTGTAATCGAGCCGCTGAAACCGTTGAGGGCGGCGGTATTCACGGTAAAAGTGGCGGAATTGGCGCCTTGCGCGACAGAGTTAGAGGGCGGAGTGGCGGAGATGTTGAAGTCCGGTGAAGGCGGCGCGGATGGGACGAGTTGAATGGCATTGAGCGGAGCGCGCGGCGTGCCGTCGGAGGCAGCACCGGGCGTGGCGCTAAGAGTAAAGCCAGCGACACCAGCAGGAATCGAGAAGACAACGTAATTGCCGGCGGAGTTATTGGCTTGGGTAAAGGACCCGCTGAAGTTGGAGTTGGCGGAATCCGTTAGCGTGATGCTGGTTGTAGTGACTCCAGAACCGCTGACCTGGTACGTGGCGGAACGATTGGCTCCGCCGTTGTCGCCATCGGCATAGACATAAAGCGTGTAGCCATTCGCGGCGGCGGGTAGCGAAGCAACGGTGACAGTGGTGACGCTCGAGGCGCTGGTATCCAGATAGCCTTCCATCATGCGGACATTGCCAGGAGCATCGGTGATGGGCAGAGACCAGACGCTATTGGATTTCCACGTGACGGTGGCGGCGGTGGAAGCGCCCGTACTGTCCACGAGGTGCAGACCGGTGGTGTTCGTTGCGCCAGTGGCTTGGTTCCAATTCGTTTCAGGAACGACTCCCGCGGTTTCCGAAGCGCTCATGGCTGTGCCACGGCCGACAAAATTGATACTGATGGGATTAGCGCTTGAGCCGCCACCCGAGGGGGTAACGGTGAGCGAAACCGTGACCGTATGGGTGATGCTGCCGCTCGTGCCCGTGATGGTGACGGTGTAGGAGCCTGCGGCAACGCTGCCGGAGGTCGTGATGGTCAGCGTGGAGCCAACGCCTGGAGCGATGGAAGCGGGAGCAAAGGACGCGGTCGAACCCGAGGGCTGACCGCTGGCAGACAAAGTAACGGAGCCGCTGAAGCCATTGAGCGCTGCGACGCTAACCGTGTAAGTCGCGCTGACGCCTTGCACAACAGAAGTGGAGGGCGGAGCGGCGCCAAGGGTGAAATCCGGCGTGGCCGAGACCACGAGTGTCGCCGTGGTGGAATGCGAAAGAGAACCGCTGGTTCCGTTGATGTTGAAGATCGTGCTGCCCAGCGCGACGCCCGAGGTGGTTGTAACCGTCAGAGTGGAAGTCGTTCCTGGGGTTATCGAGACCGGAGTAAAGGACGCCGTAGCACCGGAAGGCAAACCACTCGCCGAGAGATTCACCGAACCGGTAAAGCCGTTAAGCGCGGAGACGCTAACCGTGTAGGTGGCCTTGCCGCCGGGGTTCACGGTAAAGCTGGGCGGTGCGGCAGAAATCGAGAAATCGGGAGGCGGAGCGACATTTAGCGTTGCGGAGTTCGACTTGTGCGAGAGAGAGCCGCTGGTGCCGCCCACGGTAAAGCTGGTGCTCCCCAGAGCGATAGCGGAAGTGGTGGTGATGGTCAGTGTGGACGTGATCCCCGGGGTGATTGCGGATGGGTTGAAGGAACCGGTAGCGCCGGAAGGCAAATTGTTCGCCGAGAGAGTAATGGACCCGGTGAAACCGTTCAAGGCCGAAGCACTCACCGTGTACGTTGCCGTGCCGCCCGGGCTGACAGTGACGC
>Ga0209062_1001137_pt1 | contig 53372 bp, 66 predicted proteins | sample Coa_R2_2_FD_187158 | JGI IMG/M metagenome (GOLD analysis project Ga0209062, IMG submission 187158) | Surface soil microbial communities from Centralia Pennsylvania, which are recovering from an underground coalmine fire - Coalmine... | ecosystem: Environmental > Terrestrial > Soil > Unclassified... | reverse complement strand
GGGGAGCTGGGCATGCGCCCACCGGCCGAGTTCGAAGCGCTCCTAGCCCACCCAACCGCTCCACTACTCCCGGCGGCGTCCCAATGAGCTGAGTCTCTACAAAACTCGGGGCGGTTCACATCGTTCCAGTGCCGCAGGTTGAGAAGCGCCTGCACTGGCTCGCCGGCCAGGTGAATATCCTGGTCCTGGTGGCCGCTGACGGGCTCCGAGACGACGATGGCTCTTTCAATCTCGGCTTGCACAGGTATAGCCTCTGCACGCAGCGCCTCGTAGTTGATGCTGTTCAGTCGCTGCACTTCGGCCGCGGCGAGGTGCGGAAGCAGCGTAGTCTGAAACGCGCGCATGCCCAGGGCGCGCATGACGTAGATCATGTTGCTTGCGAGGTTGCGGCGCCCTCGGACCACATGGGCGCTGACCATCGAGATGAAGGTGTCGGTAGGACGCTGCTGGCTGAACAGGTGGGCGGTAGCGAATTTAGCATGGTTGGCCACGGGATCGGCTCTGCTTACCTCGAACTCGATCCACAGCCGCCGGGCCCCATCAATCCGTTCCAGAATCACATCTGCTCGTGGGGCATAGCCCAGCAGGCGCTCCAGGTCGGCCGGCAAGACAGGTGTCTCGTGGCGGCACTGCCACTCATTGGGGGGCTGCCGAGCGAACTCGGCCTGCAGGAACGAGGTCAGTCCGGCCATGGCTCGTCTCGGTGGGTTGTGAGGCCCATAACCAGATCCTCGCCCGGCCAGCTCCTCTGAGCTTACGGATGGTCGGCTGGGCGGCACCGGCTTGCTCCCCACCTTAGCACAATCACCGAATCAATCGCGGAGGACGAGGCGGCGGGGGGCGGAGCGCTGGGTGCGCTGGCGGGCCTGGAGGGCGGCGAGGTAGCGCTGCTGGTAGGCGGCGGCCTGGGCGGCGGCGGTCTGGCCGCGGTCGCGCTCGTAGGCCTGGCGCTTGCCTTCGTGGGCGTCGATCCAGAGGAGGGCACGGGCGCAGGTGTGGAGGAGGAGCAGGTCGGTGTCGGCCTGCTCGACGGGAAGGGGGTCGGTGTCGGCGGCGGGCTCGGGGCACTGGGCGGTGTGGCGCACGACGATGCTCTCGCCGCTCTGGGTGGGGGCGGGGGCGAGGACGAGCTGGTAGCCCCAGAGGTCGTAGCTGTAGGCGCTGGCGCGGGGCTGGTCGGCGAGGGGGACAGGGTCGAGCGCGTCGCCGCCGACGCGGGGCTGATAGGTGCGGTAGGTGCCGGGCGGGTGCTCGACGCGGACGACTTCGACGAGGCCGGCGGGGAGGGCGTAGCTGGCCTGGCTCGCCACGGTGGTGAGGGTGGTGGTGCGCTCCCAGGGGGCGGAGCGCGCAAAGTCGCGGATGGCCTCGTTCAGCCACTCGTTGAGGAGGGCATCGCTCCAGAGGGGGGGTGCCGCCCGTATCGCCCAGCTCGGCGCGCACGAGGGCCCGCCACTGGCCGCGGGTGAGGGAGTAGCCGAGGGCTGGGGTGAGAGGGATGGTCACTGCGGCCCTCCCATATGTCGGGCCGGGCGTCTGGCCCTCGCTTCGCTCGGTTTCATGTGTTGGCCACCTGGTCGTTGGCGAGGAGCGCCACCACCTTCGCGAGCGTGCGCTGGCCCTGGGCGAGGGCCACGATGGCGTCGCGCAGGGCGTCGGCCTTGAGCGCGACGGTGCCCGCGGCGGCGTAGGCGCTCTGGGCGGTGCCGAGCGCGGCCTGGGCAGTCTGCAGGTCCTGGGCGAGCTCGGCGAGGTTCTTGGGGCGCGTGGCGGGCGGCGTGGGCGGGGTCACCTGGAGCGCGCCGCCGACGAGCCGCTTGGCGCCGGGCTGGAACAGTTTGGGGATCTCGGCGTCGGCGAGCAGCGCGACCTGGAGCGGGTCGGGCGGGGGCGTGGGGAACTCGCCGTGCGCCTGCACGTTGCCCTGGGGGTCTACGATCACCTGCACGGCGACCTCCTAGCGCTTGTACTCGACGACGCGGATGACGAGGGACTCGAGGCCGCTGGTGGCGCGGCAGTAGAGGCTGCCGGCCTGGGTGGAGATGACCTGGACCTTGACGGTGTGGGAGCCGACGGCGAGGCCCGTGCGCAGGACGGGGGCGGCGCCGTCGAAGCCGTTGCCGCCCTTGCCGGCGCCGGCGAAGCCACCGGCGAAGCTGACGGTGACGGTGCCGTCGAGGACGATGCGGGCGCCGATCTCGGCGTCGGTGGCGGAGGGGAGGACGTAGGCGAAGCCACCGACGTAGATGGCGACGAGGCTGGCAGCGTCGTCGACGGCGAAGCTCTGGTCGGTGCCGACGTCCACCCAGGTGCTGGCGAAGACGGCGGTGCCGCTGTTGAGGTCGGTGGCGGCTGTATAGTCGAGCTGCACTTTGGCGATCTGGCCGCCGGTGGCGATCTTCGCCGTGGTGACCGCGCTGGAGGCGAGCTGCGTGGCGCCCACGGCGCCGGCGGCGATCCCCGGGTTCGGATAGGTGCCGCTGAGGGAGCCGCCCGCGCCCCCGGTCGGCGGACGGCTGTCGGCGAGGCGCGCGTCGTTGCCGGCGCAGGCCTGCTGGGCGCCAGTGCCGAGGGTGCGCAGGCTGGGGGTGATGGCGGCGCCGTCTTTGTTGGCGGCGGCGATCTCGGCGTCGGTGATGGTGGCGGGGGCGATCTCCAGGGCGGTGATGGTGTCGGGCAGGATGATGGCGCCGTCGAGCACGTCGGCGGGCACGGCGACGCTGACGTTGCTCAGGGTGACGGGCGTGTAGCCAGCCGCGGTGATGGCCAGGTCCACGAGCTGGGCGGCGGCCAGGTAGAAGGCGAAGAAGCCGCGGCCGTCGGTGGTGAGCGGGTTGGGGAGCGTCGTGGCGGAGCTGGGGTCGGCGTAGAGGGTGAGGGGCGTGGTGGTGCCGGGCTGGTAGACGGCGACCTGCGCGCCGCCCAGGGCGTTGCCGAAGGTGTCGGCGACGACGTTGACGTAGAGCGATCTAGCCATCGGAGGGCATCCCTGAGAGGGTCTGGACGGGGCCGAGGGTGGCGAGCTCGGCGTGGACGCGCTGCAGCTCGGCCTCGGGGCTCTCGGTGCCGAGCAGGTCCATGGCGGTGCGGCGGGAGCGCAGGCCGGCGGCGACGAGCTGGACGTTGTTGCGGACCTCGAAGGCGTCGTCGGTCGGCATCATGCTGGGCCAGATGATGCGGGGGCGCAGGCCGGCGTAGCTCTGGGGCGGGACGAGGCCGACGGCCTCGGCGACGGCCCAGATGAGGCGGGTGCGCTGGCGCAGGGCGGCGGTCCAGCGGACGCGCTTGCGGAGCGTCTTCTGAATGAGGGGGCGCAGCTCGGTCTCGAGGGCGACGCCGGAGAGCAGGCGGCCGGAGTCGCCGAAGGCGGTGCGCGGGGTCTCGGCGGTCTCGTAGAGGGCGCGGAGGACCTGGTTGATGTGATCCTGGACGGCGGCGGGCTGGCCCTGCCACTCCAGGAGCTTCACGTCGGCGTCGCGGGGGACGTCCCAGACGGTGCCGGGGCCGACGGTGAGCGAGTCGTGGTCCTCGACGCCGCGGAAGACGATCGGCGGGTCGGCGTGGAAGCGGATGACGTCGGCCTGGTCGGAGAAGCGCTCGTCGAGCTCGCGGTTGAGAGCGACGACATCGGCGAGGTCGGAGCGCCCCCAGAAGCTGCCGGGCACCGGCTCGTTCGCGATGTGGACGAAGGGGATCACGCCGTAGGGGTTGGGGCCATTCTGGACGACGTGGCCGGCGACCTCGACGCGGTACTCGGCGGCGGTCCAGGACTCGACGACCTCGGCGCCGGTGCACGGGTCAGCGGGGAGGCCGTAGAGGGTGAGGGCCTGATCGGCGGTGAGCGTGTAGAGGCAGTCTACGTGCTCCAGGGTGATCACGTCGTCGGGGCGCCAGGTGGCGAAGAAGCCGGCGGGGTCCACGGCGACGACGCGGACCTGACGGCGGGCGGCGTCCCAGAAGACCTTGTAGACGGCGTCGCCGAGCACCGCGGCGTTCAGGGCGCACTGGAGATCTACGACATCGAGGTCGCAGCCGTCGGCGACATCGTAGAGAAGCGCCTCGGCGGCCTGCGCCCGTGCATCGTCGGGATCGTCGGCGCCGCCCGCCGTGGCAAGGACCGGGAGGCCGCGGGCGCCGGTGGTGCGGGGACGGGCCGGCTCGACGGCGAAGCCCAGGCCGCGGCCGACGAGGAAGGCGACGCCCTTGTCGACGATCGTGCGCGCGTAGTTGACCACGAGGTTGCTGCGGCCGCGGCGCGGCGTGAGGTAGTGCTGGCCTTCGTAGAAGGCGAGGTGCTGCTGGTAGGCGAGCAGGCGGGAGCCGTCCTGCTGGCGGAGCGCCTGATAGCGGCTCGGCGCGAGCCAGGGGGCGAGGCGCGCGGGGAAACGCAGGAGAGCCACCGGCTACCCTTGCGCGGGCGGCGGAGCGTCGCCGTCGGGCGGGTCGGGCTCGGCTGTGCTCGCGCCGCGGCGGCCACGGGCCGGGGCGGCGGGCTCGTCGGGGAGCTGGCCGGTGCCGGCGCAGGTGGGGCAGGTGGCGAGGTCGGGGAGATTCGTAGGGGCCTTGGCGTCGTAGACGCGGCGCTGACCGGTGGCGCGGCAGTCGGGGCAGTCGAGCATGTTGTCCTCCAAGAGCGGCATGTCGCTGGAGGACAGGGTAGCGGGCGCGAGCGTTGCGACGCGGACGGATGCTCAGGAGCCGACGCTGGCGAGCGCAGGTCGGTCGTGCGGGGTGGGAGGCTGCTGGACGCCGATGGTGAGGGTTGCCCCGAGAGCGTCGACGATGCGCTGGGCGCGATCGAGAGTAATGCCGTGATACTCGTTGCGCTCGTCGCGGGAGACCTGCGCCTCGCTGACGCTGAGCTTCTCGGCGAGCTGGCGCTGCGTCAGGCCGGTGGCGATGCGCAGCGCGATCAGCAGCTGCCCGAGGCTTGTAAGGCGTGAGAGCTGCTCGAAGTCGCCGCGGCGGACCCGCTCATACCAGGCGATCTCCTCGTTGAGCTGGATATGGAAGGAGAGCAGTGGCTCCATGGCGCGCTCGACCTGCTCCGGGGTGAGCCCCCGCTCGATGAGGGCCGCGCGCTGCTGCGCCGCGTACTCCTGGTCCTCCCTAGCTCGCTTGACCGCCTCCCTGTATTCGGCCTCGCTCCTAATCATGGCCAGCCTCCCACCTGATAAGCTGCACGATGCCTTTCGGCTGATGGGCACGGCGTGAGAGGCGGAATGCAGCAGGGAACTGCAGCTCGTTCCCGAACCGGTCCTTGATCCCTGTCAGCTGGCCGAAGTGGGGGTAGAGCTCCACGCGGTAGTGGTGCCACATCGGTAGCTGCGCCTTGGCCGAGTTCGGGTCGGGCCGGCGGCTCGCTGGCGCCCAGGTCCAGACCTTGTGCGGGTCTAACGCGTTTAGGTCCCGCTCAAGCTGCCCGGAGGCAAGGTAGAGCAGATCGCATTCGAAGTAGCCATCGACGTCGTTCGGATGATCCTTGTCCTCCACGAACGAGCCATCGACGAAGATGCGGTCGATCCCTACCTGCCATAGCTGGCAGACCAGTATCTCCAGGTGGTCTACTAGCCTGGCACGCCAGGCTGCGTCCCAGGTTGGCGACCCGACGCCGAGCCCCGTGACCAGATGGGACGCCCGCAGGTCCGCCAGCGTGAGCGGGTAGTCGCCCGGGGGCAGGACCCCATCCGGGGTGAACGGTGGCAACAGCGGCCGGGCCATCGCTCCCTCTCGCTCTGAGCTTAACTTATTTGTTAAACATTGTCAATACGATTCAATAGGAAGGAATGAAAATCAACGGGTTTGAATACATGCTATGGCCTAGCGGCGGGGTTGAGGGTGGCCGGTGGCGCGGCGGAGGGGCGTGACGCGGGCGGCCTCGGCGACCAGGGCGAGAGCCATGAGGAAGTCGTCGTGGCCCTCGGCGGGGCCCACGTCGAAGGTCATCGCCTGGTGGGCGCGGACGGCGTAGCGGGCCGCGCGGGCCTGCTGCCAGAAGGCCGCGTGCTCGGGGGACCCGTCGGCGGCGAAGTGGCGGATACGGCCGGCGTTCACCGCGGCGAGTAGGCCGTAGGCGAGCGCGGACTTGGACTGGGCGGCGAAGACGAACGGCGTCACACGCTGCTCGCCGAGCGCGCCGACGATGAAGCTCGCCACGGCGCCGCCGACGCCGGTGGCGTCGACCACGACGTGACGTACCTGCCAGACGCGCTTGAGCAGGACCACGAGCTGGGGAATCAGCTCGCGGTGCTTGCGGCCGGTCCAGGCGTAGTGCTCCACCAAGTCCAGCTGCGGCTCCTGGACGCCCGGCGCGTCGAGGGCGCTGGCGAGCGTGAGGCGGGCGAGCGTGAGGACGACGGAGTCGCGGCGAGCGAACGGCTGGAACTCCCCGCCGGCGATCGGCTCGGCTTCCTCCTCGCCGGCGCAGTCGAGGCCGGCCACGTAGAGGGCGCCGGGGGCGGGCTGGCGCTCGCGCGGGTGAGTGCCCTGGAGCTGCGCGAGGTGGGCAGGACCGAAGAGCCGGCCGGTGCCGGCGACGGGGCGCAGGGCGTACTGGGTCTGGAAGAGCGGGTGGCTCTCGCCGAGGCGGCTGCGCTCGGCCTCGACGTAGGCGCGGTAGTGGGGATTCTCGGCGGCGCCGGCCTCCCAGTCGTAGGCGAAGTGGCGGCAGACGCCGTTCTGGGCTTCTAGGTCCAGGTTGTGGGCAGCGGTCTGCTCGAGGAGCGTGGTGCTGTCCCAGCTCGTGCCCCAGAGGATCGTGGTGGCGTTGCCGGTGGCGCTCATCGGGCGGAAGTCCTTCGCGTACTTCGCGGCGCTGAAGTCCTGCGCCTCATCGATCTCCAGCAAGAGCGACGCCGTGGCGCCGACCACCTGGCTGGCGTCCTGGCCGCTGAAGAAGAAGATGCGTGCCTGGCCCAGCTCGCGAATGTAGGTGAAGCGCGCACGCACCTTGCCCTTCGTGGGGCCGTTCTGGAGAAGGGCGTCGAGGCGCATCATGGAGTTGATGAGCTGCGGCTTGAAGGTGGGCGCGGCCTTGACGAGGCTACCGCCCCGCTGCTGGTAGAGCGTGAGCAGGTAGGCTTCCAGGATCGCGGAGAGCTCATTCTTGCCCATCTGGCGGGCGTACATGACGGTGAACGTGAGGCCGCGGTGGTGGAGGACGCTGTCCACGATTGGGCCGAGCGGCTCTAGCTGATAGGGGCGGCAGCGTGCGAGAGAGCACCACACGCGAGAAGAGCGGGGCGCTAGCGAGCACGCGGGCGAGGGCGCGCGCCTGCCTCGCTTCGCTCCATCGAGGCTCGCTGCGCTCGCGTTCTGTTGCAGGCCGCAACGCTCCTCCTACGCGTTGCGTGTTCACGGCTGGCCCAGCCGCTTGCGGATCTGGTCGTAGAGGGCGAGTACCAGCGTGATGCCCAGGCCGATCGCGCCCGAAGTCTGCGTGGGAGTGAGCTGCGGCCACCAGCGACGGGGGGCACGCGGCGGCGCTGGGCGCCGATAGCGGCGGAGGGCGGCGCGCAGGCGCTGGCTACCCGTTGGCATCGGGCGGCCCGCCGCGGCGGAGGGTGTCGAGCGCGGCCTGCAGGCTATCGAACGCCTCGCGCTGGGCGCGCTGGCGGTCGGCGGGCGTGCGGCCGGCCGGGTGGCGCGCGCCGTCGAGGGCGGCCTGCAGTACATCGGCGATGTCGCCACGCAGGTAGCCGAGGAGCGAGACGAGCTGCGGATCGGCCATGGTGTCCTCCGGGGGCCAGTCGGCGGCCCCGAGCTGTGGGATGAGGGACGGGGCGTTGCCCCAGTCCCAGCGCCAGAGCGAGACGCCCGCGTAGCCAGCGGCGCGGCACGCATCCAGTGCCGCGACGAGGGCGGCCGGGGAACTGGTGCAGGGGAGCACCGGGTAGCACGGCGGGACGCGGCCGCCCCGGGCGGCGATGCCGTCGGCCCAGCGCTGGGCGAGCGCGACGGTGAGCGCGGGCGGCTGGGCGAAGTCGGTGTAGTAGAGCTGCGGCAGGACGCCGTCGAGCTGGTCGAGCCAGGCCCAGGGGAAGGGCTCCAGATCGGGCGCGAAGGGGCCGGTCGGCCAGCGGTTGCCGAAGGCGATGCGCAGGTCGGGCGCGTAGCCCAGCCAGGCGTCGGGGGCGCCAGCGCGCAGGCCATCGACGAGCGCGCGTGCGTCGGCATCCTCGCCGATCGCCTCGTACTCGATGTCGAGCGCGAGCCCGTCGGCGCCGGCGCCGAGTGCTTGCAGGCCGACGGCGACCTCGGCCGCCGGATCCTCCAGGTAGACGTAGGTCCAGGCGAGGCAGCGGAGGCCGGCGGCGTGGACCGCGTCGACGAGCGCGGGCGTGAATTGGGGCCAGGCGTACCCTCCGTCGCCGGCCTTCACGAGCACGTGCGAGCAGCCGGCGGCCTGGGCCGTGGAGAGCCAGTCGCCGCCCTGGTGCGCGTACCAGACCCAGAGGGCGCTGCCGTGGACGGGGGCTGGGGGCATGTCACTCCTCTCCAATGCCGAGCTCGGCACCAACGGCTTCGAGGGCCGCGGCCAGCTTCGTGGCCAGGTCGTTGGCCTGCTCGCCGCGCAGGGTACGGTCGAGCTTAAGCGCCTTCACCAGCACGTCCATGAGGCGGCTGAAGGCCTCCACGGGGAGCTGCACCATCGCCTCGGACTTGGGCTCGGCTGCCGTGTCGGGATCGTCAGGTTCCTCCGTGTGCCCGGCCCGAGGGGGCGGCGGGGTCAGGATCTTGACGATCAGCTCGCGGGTGAGCGCGATCTCCGTGGCCAGGCTCTCCTCCGCTTGCGCGACGGAGAGATCGGGGAAGAGCCGGTGCAGGCGCTCGGAGTAGCGGCCGTGCTTGAGGGCGTTCTGGTTGCCCGGGCGCGCGCCACAGCGGCCGGCGTGGCTGGCGCACAGCTCCTGGCCCTTGAGGGCGCTGCGGGTGCAGTGATGACCGTTGCGGGTGTGCTGGGTGCAGCGCATGCACGGCGCCCTCCTCCCTTCGGCTCAGAGTCAGGGTAGCCGAGCGGCCGGGCGCGACGCGGACAACGGTCAGGGCGGTAGTGGAGGCTAGTAGCTGCCGATCCAGCGGACGAAGGGTACGCGGCCGGCGAGCGCGCGCAGCAGCCGCTGGTCGTCAGTCCAGAGGTCCGCACCCAGCTCCTCGGCCAGGGCGATATAGTGGGCGTCGTAGGCTGCCGGCAGGCCGTAGATGTCGGCAATGGCGAGAGCCCGCTGGTGCATCGTCGGCGAGGTCTGCAGGGCGATAGGGAAGGTGAGGAAGTCGGCCATGAGCCGGTCGGCGAGCGATAGTGCCATGCCCTGACGCACCATGCGCTGCCGCAAGATGTTGGCGACCTCATAGGGGAGGAGCGTGGGCGCGACGATCGGCTCGCCCGCCTGGGCCGTGCTAGTCAAAAGGGCGATGACCTGGGCGGAGTAGGTCTCGGTCAAGATGAGCTTGACGGCGACGGAGGCGTCAAGGACGATCACGAGAGCTGGCGAGAGCGCTCATCGCGCGCCTCGTTCAACAACTCCGCGGACGGCGACCAGAGCTCGCCCTGGCGCTCGGCGAGCATCGCGGCCTGGCGCTGCTTCGCGTGTTCGAGGGCAGCCAGCCACTCCTGCTGCTGCTCGGGCGTCAGGCGGGGAATCGTGAGGCGTTGGGTCTGGCTCATGTGCTCGGTGTGCTCCCATCTACTCTGCCGATAGCGTGGGCTGGCCCTCTCCATACGGTAGCACAAGTGCGCGGCTGGAGGTCGTGGCCGCGGGGCCGACCTCACCCGCTGCGGGGCTCTGGGAGGGCGAGGAGGCGGCCGGGCATGAGGCCGCGGGTATACGCGGCTTCAAGCTGGGGCCGGGCCCAGTCGCCGACCGTGGAGCCGTCGGGCAGGAGCGTGGCGCTCAGGAACTCATCCTCGAAGCTGGAGATGCCGGCCTCGACCGCTTCGAGCTTCGCCTTCACGACGAGCAGCAGGGCGCCAGCGCTGGCGGGTGGCCTGCTCCCAGCGCTGCTCGGCGACGTGGGGCGCGCGGCGGCGGTAGCCGCTCGATACGGTGGTGAACTGAGGATCGTCGCGGCCGGGCATGGCGAGGCGGAAGCGGATCATGCGGTGGCGCATACGGAAGCCAATGACGATGCTCTGGCGGCCGCCCTGCTCCTCCCAGAAGTAGCCGAACTGGTCGGCGCCGTAGCGGGCAAGCGTGCGCTCCAGCTCGGCGCGCGAGCGGTCGGCCGGGACCGCGGTGTGCTCGGCGTAAGGCATGACTACCTCTCTAGATAGCTTCTGGCAGCTCCGCGGCGGCCGAGATCTCGACCACCAGGTAGCATCGGCCGGGCTCGACGGCGAGGCGCACGCGCTCCAGGTAGAGCTGGGCCGCGTCGTCGCCGGCGAGGACCTTCACCTTGACCAGCCCGTCGATCACGGCCTTGGTGACGCCGCTCGTCCAGTTATCGGTGTCGCGGGCGCGGTGCGAGGGGCGGACGTAGGTGAGCTGCAGCCGAGCGGGCGGCGGCACGGACGAGGTGCCGACATGTCGGACGGCCAGCCAGACGCGCGCCTGGACGTAGCGCGTGGCGAGCCAGCGCGTGTACCAGTCGTGGCGCCCGTTCGGCGAGAGCACGCGCGCCAGGTCGGCGGGCGGCCGCGTGCGGCTGTAGCGCCAGCGAGCGGGCGGGAAATCGTCGAGGACGAGGCGAGCGCTGCTGCAATCGCTCATTCTGTCGGCTCCGCCAAGAGGGCCGGGTATGCGCTCGGGGCCACGGCGACAATCGCCGCGGCGAGCTCTCAGGCGAGGTTCTCGTAGTACGCCCCGCGCGCCTCGTCGCGCTGGGCCAACGTGCTGAGCGCGCGATTCGCGGAGGGCGCGCGGTCCACGAGGCGATGCAGAGCGTCGAGGAAGTTGGCTGCCGACGACGTGGCATCCGCGGAGGGCTCCCAGCCGCGGGCTGCGATAGTGGCGCGCACGGTCCCCGGCGGGGCGACGTACCCTTGGACCCGCTCGGCGACCCGGCGCGCGACCCAGGCGAGCGGTCCACACGTCCGCGGGTGGCGCTGGGCGAGCTGCAGCTGGTGCAGGACGATCCAGGCCTCGATCGGCTCCAGGCGCAGCAGGAACGTCGGCTGCGCTCTCAGGTCGGCGAGCGCTTCCTGCAGGAAGGCATCGTTCAGGTTGCTGGGCTCGAGATCATCCGGGCGCTCCCTCCAACGGCGATGTTGACAATGGCTCCTACTAGAGATGGCGATTCTCAGGGCGCCCTGGTCCGGAAAGCGGGCGGGGCGCGAGGCGGGGCGTCGGCGCTCTCCGTGCGCTGCGGCTCGTCGAAGCGCGTCTGCTCGCCGGTCTCTGCCTTGCGGCGCTTCGGGACGGGGCGCGCGTGCGCGCAGTAGGGACAGAGCTGCAGCTTGCCGCTGGCGACCGTGACGGGGCCGTGGCGTGGACAGACGACGTAGTAGCCGTCGTGGGCGCCGCGGCGGGGCAGAAGCATGCTCGGCATGGCGACAGATCCTTTCAGGCGGTCTGCGTCGCCGCGGCGGCCTTCGGCGCCGCCATGACGCGCACGGCGCTGATCTCGGGGGCGAGCTGCGCGGCGAGCCTCAGGATGAGCGAGCGCATGCGAGTCTGGAGGTGCTCGGCGACGAAGCGAGCGGGTACGACTACCTCGAGGGTGCTGCCGCGGCGGCGGTAGGTCGCCTCGGCGAACCACGTGGTGAAATTAGCGAGCGTCATCTGGTCGCGCAGCAGCGGCTCTAGCTGCTGCGTCCAGAGCGGGTCGGGCTGCCAGTCCGGCGGGGCGAGCTCGATGGACGGGGCGGGCCGCGTGGCGCGGCGCGTGGCGAGGTAGCCGCCGAGGTTGTTGATGACGTGGTAGAGCGAGAGATGGGCACGGTCGAAGTCGTCGCCCCACTCGCAGCGGGCGAGCGCCAGGTAGGCGTCGGCGATGTCGGCCGGGCTGGCGCCGCTATCGCGGATCGCCGCGGCATCGCGGCCGCGGTGACTTGCAGGCCCGCGGCGGCCAGTCGGTCGACGACGTCCTGGGCGCGCGACGGCTTCGGCACCGGCTGCAGGCGACGTGGCGCTAGCACAACCTCAGGGGACGCCGCCGCAGCGGCGCGTGCCGGTCCCCGGTCTCCGGTACCGGTAGGGTTACGGTACCGGTTCCGGTAAGGGTACCGGTACCGGTTAGCGCCGGACATCCGCGCACGCTGCGCGCACGTTCGCGTGACGTGCGCGCACGCTCGGCTGCGCGCTCGCGTCGCTCCAGGAGACGGCCCGCGTAGTCGCGCCAGTCGTGGATGCGGCGATCCGCGTCGAGGAAGCCCGCGCTGGTGAGCGCCTCGACGAGCTGCGCGGGCTCGCCCTGCCAGTCGGCGGCGGCGGCGACGTCCTGGTCGCTGTAGGGGCGGAGATCGCCGTCGTCGGCGTAGGTGAGCGCCCACCACCAGAACAGGTGCAGGTGGCCGATCGCCGCGGCGCGCGAGATGCCGAGCGCGCGGGCGAGGCGCGTGGTCTTCGGGTGGTCGCGCAGCTCCTGGTGGCTCTCGATCCAGACCATCGGGATGCCTCACGCCGCCTGCAACTGCTTGATCGCCTCGCGGATCCAGCGGCGGAGCAGCTCGGCCATCGTGGTCTGCTCACGCTCGGCGAGCAGGCGGAGGGCCTCGCGCTGCTGGGGCGTGACGAACGTGGCGATGCGAACCGTGGGCTCGACCATCGTCTCTCCTTCTGTTGCTAACAACAAGTTGGTTGGTATAACCTACGATAACACCGCGCCGGCGTCTCGTCAACATCGCTAACGATCGTTGTTGGTGTAGAATGGGCACCAAGACGGAGGTGCGCCATGCAGGAGGATGTCGGGGCACGGCTGGCGGCGCGGCGGCGCGAGTTGGGGCTGTCGCAGCGGGAGCTGGGGCGGCGGAGCGGGGTGTACTACTCGGACATCTCACGCCTAGAGCGGGGGGACCGCGCGGGCGCGGGGCGGGTGCGCCGGCTTGCGGAGGCGCTGGGACTGGACCCCGAGACGCTGGAGGTGGTGCACGAGATCGAGCCCGCCCGGCCGCGGCACGATGTCGAGCGCGCGATGGAGCTGGTGGCCACCGTGATGCCCGGCATGATCGTAACGGGCTTGATGGCCGAGCTGTTCCCGCCGGGGGAATGGTCCGCGGGAGCACGAGAGCGCGGGGAGACCATGATCCGCGCTGAGCTGGAGCGGGCAATGCACTGGGGCGAGCGGGTGCGCGCCTCGTATGCGGCAGCCCGCCAGCCGATGGCCGCGAGTGCCGGGGTGCCGTCCGGGGAGGACGAGGAGAGCCTGTTTCTGCTGCGCATGCAGCGCGAGCTGAAGCGGAGGAGCCAGGCGTGATGGAGCGACCGATACAGGTGGAGTGGGAGCGGGGGCTGCCGGTACCGAGCTGGTACGAGCCGCCGGGCATCATCGTGATCGATCGGGACTACTGGGACGAACTGACCGAGCCGGGCCGAGACGAGCTGCTGGTGCGGGAGTGGGCGCACCACGTGCTGGGGGCGGTGTACCCGGGGCGGCCGCGCGGCTTGGAGCGGATCAACGCCCTGCGGCAAGAGGAGCGGGGCCGCCGGCTCGCGCTGGAGTTTCTCGTCGACGACGCCAGGGTCTTTCGGGACGGAGCACGCGGCGTACTCGAGGATCGTGGGGTCGAGGCGTGGGAAGTGGCGGAATGGTGGGACCGTTCGCAGGCGTGGTGCTGGGATCGCGTGCGGCTGTGGCGCGCGCGCTACCCGGAGCTGGCGGCCCTGATCTGTCCGTAGGGAACGGGACACGACACGACAGGCGCAGGAGGCCGAACGTGGAGCGGCAAACGGTCACTGTCGAGGAGGCGGCGCAGTATCTGGGGATCAGTCGCAGCACGGCCTATGATGCGGTAAAGCGCGGTGAGTTGCCGGTGGTGAGGATCGGTCGTAGGTACGTGGTGCCGCGGCAAGCTCTGGAGCGCATGCTGAGCGAGGCGTGGGAGCAGCGTTACCCGGCCGCGGCGGCGGGCGGCTGAGATAGGGGCGCGGAGCGAGGAGGCCAGGATGCCACGGCCACGGAAGGGGCAAGAGCGGCAGGTCACCGGGGTCTATCGGCGCACCTATACCGACAAGAGCGGCAAGATGCATGAGTACTGGCGGTATATCGTGTACGTGCCCGGGCCAGACGGCACACTGAAGCCAGAATGGCGAAGCGCGCCGACGAAGCGAGCCGCGGAGGAGGCACGAGCGGAGCGCAAGGCCGACATCAAAAAAGGCGAGGCGGTCACGAGCAACAGGCTCACGCTGGGCGACTATCTCACCGAGTGGCTAGAGAAGCATCGCGTCAAGAACGGGCTGGAGCCGACGACTGCCGCTGGCTACGAGAGCATCATCCGCACGCGTATCATTCCCGCGCTCGGCGGGGTGTCGCTGCAACGATGTGACCGTGACCGTGTTCCGGGCGCCGCCAGAGCCTCGCATCATTCCCGCGCTCGGCGGGATGTCGCTGCAACGGCTGTCGGAGCGACATATCGAGGAGTTCCTCTACAAGCTGCGCACGGCGGGGGGCGCGGCGGGCAAGCCGCTGTCGGCGCGGAGCGTGCGCAACACGCTGGTGGTGCTGAACGAGGCGCTGAAGCAGGCCAAGCGCTTGAAGCTGATAGCGCGCAATCCCTGTGCGGAGATCGAGCCGCCGAAGATCGACGCGCAGCCTCAGCCCCAGTGGACTCCCGACGAGGCGAAGAGGTTTCTAGCGCTGCTGGAAGGCGAGCGCTACGGCGTGCTGTACGTGCTGACGCTGACCACTGGCCTGCGCCGCAGCGAGGTGCTGGGCCTGCGCTGGCAGGACCTCGACCTGGACGCCGGCGTGCTGCACGTGCGCCAGAAGCTCGTGGAGATCAAAGGCAAGCTCCAGTTCGGCAACAAGACGAAGACGCCCAGTGGTCGGCGCGACATCGAGCTGCACCCGCGGGTGGTCCAGCTCCTGAGCGAGCACCGCAAGAAGCAGCTCGCGCAGCGACTGGCCGCGGGGCCGCGGTGGGTCGGCGCGGGCGACGGCGGCGAGCTGGTGTTCAGTACGCCGCAGGGAAAGCCGCTGTATCCCCGCAACGTTTACCGCCGGCTGACGCAGCTGATCGACCAGGCGGGATTGACTCGGACAGGGCTGCACGGGATGCGGCGCACGGCGTCGAGCATCGCCCACGACGAGACGAAGGACCTGCTGGCGGCCGCGAGGATGCTGGGACACAGCCAGCCCGACGTCGCGGCGAAGCACTATGCGCGGGCGAGCGACGAGGCGACGCGCCTGGCGGCGCAGGCGGTGGGGCGGGCATACTTCGGAGAGTGAGATCCTGAGGTTAGGGCGTTATTCAGCGTCTCGCCCGAGCAGCTTGCTCAGCCTCTCCGGCGACAGGTGCTTCGCCAAGTCGATGGCTGTCTGGTCGTCGCCTTTCTCCAGTGCGCCCTGAATGTTGATCAGCAGCACCATGTCACGAGTCGCTGGATTGCTGAGCAGCCGGTCGAACAGGGCGCGTTGCGCCTCGCGCCAGAGGGGATCGCTGGCCATCCACGCCTGGTGCTCTTCGTCGGTCTCGTGTTCGACGTAGACGCGCTCAACGCTGTTCGCGTCGACCCCGTACACGGTACACCGGGATGTGCTGGACGTCGCGCGCTTCCCGCGTCCCGAGCCTCCATGCTGCCAGCATAGCTGCGAGATGGCTACGATCGGCTGGTCCTCGGCCGGCGTCTCGTCTGTCACTGGCCCCTCCACGGGTGGTTCCTTGCGGTGTGCAGATCCACTCGTCAGGCGGTCGGAAAACGGAGTGCATGTTGTCAAAATGTTGTCAAAATCGCCGAAACAGCGAGAACACCTCTGAGTGCGTTTCTCGCTGTTTCGGCTTGCATAGGACGTTTCTAGATGGTAGCCCCGGGGCGACTCGAACGCCCGACACGCGGTTTAGGAAACCGCTGCTCTATCCGCCTGAGCTACGGGGCCTGGGCGGCCGCGCCCCGCGACGCCGCTGCTTAATGATAGCTGATCCGGCAGGCCGCCCTCGCGCGGCCCAGCGGCGGCGCCTTAGCGCTCGCGATCTAGCTGGTCCACGAAGCGATGGTCGTAGAAGCTGTCCACGTTCGCCGCGGCGGCGCCGGGGAGCGTGTCCTTGAGCGAGTCGACTACCGCTTGCAGGCCCTCACGCGAGACGCGCAGGCTCGGAGTGAACGGCACCGTCTTGGCGAAGAAGTCGTACGTCTCCTGCAGCAGCTCGTCGTCGGCGCTGTCGAGCAGGGCCGCCAGCGCCTCTTTGCCCCACCGCGGGTCCTGTAAGTACCGCTCGATCGCGTGCCGATAGACACGCAGGAGGCCCGGCAAGGCCGGCGCGAGCCGGTCCATATCGCCGCGCCGCATGATCAGGCCGATGTTCTGATACGGCTGATCGTATAGCGGCACGAGCAGGTGCGCCCCGAAGCGGCGCGCGACTAGGCTGTCCGGCAGGGTCATCGAGCCGGTCTGAAGCTGCCCGGACTCCATGCCGGGCACCATACCCTCGCTGCCAACGGGTAACACTTGCACGTCGTTCAGTGTGAGGCCTAAGCGGCTTAGCGCCAGGCCCGTGGCGTAAGCGACGGGAGTGCCCGGGCGGTCCGAGCCCACCGCCTTGCCGCGCAGGTCATCGGCTGAGCGAATGTCGGGCATCGCCCACATGCCAATAATGAAGCGGTCGAGCGCACCCGCGACGAACACCAGGTCGGCGCCGGCTACATTCGCCGAGACGAGCGCCGGCGCGGACACCTGCACGAGGTCCAGCTCGCCAGCGAGCAGGGCGCTGATCGAGGAGGCCGTGGCGATGCGTTGGACGTCGACGTCCAGCCCCTCCTGCTCCCACTCGCCCAGCCGGTTCGCGGCGACGATCGGCACGTGAACGCCGACCGTCGCGCCGTACGAGATGCGCAGGTGCTGCCGGGGCGCTGGCGCCGTGGCGATCGCGCTGCTGGCCGCGCTGGCGCTCGCCGCGTTCGACGTGCCGGCTGGCGCAGTCGGCGCCGGCGCACCACCGGAGGACGCTGCGCCGCTGCAAGCCGCCAGCAGCATCCCGGCCAGGAGGGGCACGAGCCGCCGACCGACGTACCCAGATCGCATGGCTCTCCTCGCGTGCTCCGTAGTCGCGGCGATCTCGCGCCGCCTTTACCATGGCAGCGCGGCGCCGCGTTGTCAACCGGGCGAGCGGCGTGCTGGGCGTGCGGCGGCGTGTCCGCGCGGGGGCGCCGCCCGTTGGGCTCGCGTCCCGCGACGGCGCTGCGCTAAGCTGCTGCCGACCGTGCGGGAGCGCGCGGGCGGGGCGCCGACGTCAGCGCTGGAGAGGCGCCTTGAGGTCCGAGACGCTCGACCCGGCGCGGTGGATCGCCCCGCGGGCGGCGCGTGGTGTCAGTGGGCGGGCAAGTGCGCCGCCATGGCGGCCGCGCAGTTGTTGCAGCAGAATGCCTGGTCCCCGCGCGACACCATCGTCATCTCGTCGACGATCGGCGCGTTGCAGTGGGCGCAGCGCAGGTCGCCCGGGTGGTCCGGCGCGTGCGGGTCGGAGCCCATCCCGATCTGCTGCATGGCCTCAGAGCAGTTGGGGCAGCAGTACGTCTTGTCACCCGCCACGACCTGGGTCGTGGGATCGACGATGGGGCTGCCACAGTGAGCGCAGGTGTTGACGGCCATTCGGCATCTCCTTTTGCGCGCCGGACGCGCATCCGGAGAGCTAGTGGGCAGGGGCCGTGCCAGCGGCGAGAAACGGCCGCGCGGAGGGCGACCGCGGGCCGCGTCCGCGGAGCACGTCGCGGCGCATGGGCGGCGCCAGTTAAGGAGCGGGCTCGGTCGGGACCACCGCCACGCTGTCGCCGCCGCCCACCCGCCCCAGGCGGACGAGCCAGGTGCGGACACGTGTCCGTAGGAGCGCGGTGCTGAACGGCTTGGTGATGTAGTCAACGGCGCCCAGCGCGAAGGCCTGCTGGATCCGCTCGGGCTGATCGACGCCGGTGAGGAAGATGGCCGCGTGCTCACGCTCGGGCGCGCGCGCCCGCACCTCCTCGTAGATCTTGTAGCCGCCGCCGTCCGGCATGACGACGTCGAGCAACATCAGGTCCGGCTCGTGCGTCAGCGCGAGGCTGACTGCGCCCGCGGCATCCTGGGCAACGTAGAGCCGATAGCCATCCTGCTCCAGCACGTCGATGAGCAGGCTGACGATCTCCGGATCGTCGTCGGCAATGAGGATGGTCGGCCGGTCGTCGCGAATACCCATGGCGCCCTTCCGTGCAGTCACCCTATTCGAGGATCCAGCGGTCGGTCGCGCGCTCGTAGGTCACGAGCTCCTCGGGACGGAAGAAGAGAGCAACCTCCGTGGCGGCCGTCTCGGGCGAGTCAGACGCGTGGATCAGATTGCGGCCGATCTCCAGTGCCCAGTCGCCGCGAATCGTGCCGGGCGCGGCCGCCACGGGGTTGGTCGCCCCCACGGTCGCCCGCACCACGGCGACGGCCTCCGGCCCCTCGAACACGCCGACGACCACTGGCGAGGACGTGATGTACTGGATGAGGCCCGGGAAGAACGGCTTGCCCTCGTGGACGCCGTAGTGGCGGCGCGCGAGCGCCTCGTCCACGGCGATGAGCTTCAGGCCGACGAGCTTGAGCCCTCGCGCTTCCAGCCGGCTGAGCACGCCGCCGATCAGACCGCGCTGCACGGCATCGGGTTTGACGATGATAAGCGTTCGCTGCATTTCCCCTCCGCGCCGTGCCAGTATATCACTCGACTGGGTAATTCAATTTCCATGCCTGGCGCGGCGCCGCCGCCTGGTCGCCCCGCGGTCCGCCGACCCACGATAGCGGCCCGCCTGCCGCCGTTTGGCCCGTTTGACAGCGGCTCCGGGCCTGTGCCATCATGGGCGCGCTTGCCGCAGCAAAGGACTGGCAGGGGCCGAGGCCGCGGCGCGGGGGTGAGCGATGATTGAGCAGGGCTCTGCCGGGGGCGTGGCGTACGATCCGACGCCGCGCTACGGGGTGCGCACGTTCGACGTGGCGTACCGTCGCGACGGTGCAGAGGCGTTCCAGGCCCGCGTCTACCAGCCGGAGGGCGCGGGGCCGTTCCCGGGACTGCTGTACGTTCACGGGGGACAGTGGGTGCGCGGCGACCGCCTGGCCACGGCCGAGGATGGCCACGCGCTCGCCGCGAGCGGGCTCGTCGTGTTCGCGCCCGACTTTCACAACGGTAGTGCCGAGCACCCGTACCCCGTGGCCGTGGCGGACGTCCACTATGCCGCGCGGTGGCTCAAGGCGCACGCGGGCGAGCTGAACGCGGTGCCCGAGCGGCTCGGCGGGCTGGGCAGCTCGAGCGGCGGCCACCTGATCACGCTCGTCGCCATGCGGCCGCACGACCCGCGCTACGCCGCCGTCCCGCTGCCCGAGGCGCCCGCGACGGAGGCCACGCTAGCCTATCTGGTGCTCGTCTGGCCGATCCTGGACCCGCTGGGCCGCTTCATCTTCGCGCAAGCGACGGGACGCGACGACATCGTGGCGTCGACGCGCACGTTCTTCCGACCGTGGGAGACCGTGTGGGAGGGCAACCCCACCACGATTCTGGAGCGCGGCGAGGCGGTCGAGCTGCCGCCCGCCCTCGTCGTCCAGGGCACGATCGACGCGAACGTAACGCCCGCGCTCCAGCAGCGGTTCGCGGCCGCCTACCGCGCGGCCGGCGGCCAGGTGGACGTGGCCCTGTTCCCGGACCAGCCCCACCTGTTCACGCGCCAGGCGGGTTCCGAGACCGACCGCGCCCACGCGCTCATCCGCGACTTCATCGCCCGCCAGCTCAACGCGGATCCGACGCCGCGGTGAGTGCCGCGCGGTCTGCCCACCGCGCGAAAGCGGGCGAATTCGCGTTGTAGGGTCCGGAACCGTGTGGTAGAATTCGCCAAATCCAGCGCGGAGGCTCCACGATCATTCGCGACCATCCGGACTGGCGTCGGTACCGCCAGGCCTGCCCCTACTATCGCGAGCGCTGGGCCGTCGACGACGAGGAAGGCGTCGACGGGAATGTCTTGCTGTACCAGATTATCTGCCTCCAGAACACCCCCCCGGTGGATCTCGCCGAGCAGGACCGCTGCATGAAGTCGCGCACTCGTTGCTGGCGGCTCGCGCGCACCAAAGGGCGCGGGGCTCGCGACGAGGCAACCGCCGCCCCGGTTGGCGGGCGCGAGGCCGCTGGCTAGCCGCGAGCCGCATCGCTGGCGCGGGCCGTCGCGTCCTGTCTCACGCCTGGTCCCCTCCTCGCTGAAGCAATTGGCCTAGAGCAGCCGCCTACCGCACGCGGCTAGCGGCGATCACCGCGCCGAGCGCGAGGAAGAGGCCCCGCGGGCTGAGCAGCTGGCCCAGGGCCAGCCGCAGCGCGGCGGCCAAGCGCAGGTCCAGCGGGATCGGCGCGGGGAGGCCGGCCAGGGCGGCGAGCCCCGGCACGATGAGCGCGCCAAGGAAGAGCGTCACGACGGCGACGGCGGCCAGGCCGGCGCCTCGCTTGCGGTTCGCCGCCATGGTAACGGCCTCGCCCACTACGGCGCCGAGCAGCAGCAGGCCGAAGAGCTGGAAGAACGGCACGAAGGCCAGCACATAGGTGCCGACGGCCGCGACGACCAGCCCTGCGGCAGCGGCGCGCAGGTAGTAGAGGACCGGAACGTCGTAGACGGGGCTCTTCCGCACGCGAGCGCAGGCACGGCAGCGCGCCCCGACAGGGGTCATGACCAGGCAGCGCGGGCAGATGGGCGTGTTGCACCGACCACAGCGGAGCGCGGTCTCGACCTGCGGGTCGGCGGCGCACGGAACGACGACCGGCCCTTCCTCGGTCACGGCCGCTCCGCCGGGGCCGGGCGCTGGAGTTGCTGCCCACCAGCCGTCGCTGAGCAGTGTTTCACGTGGAACACTCCAGGATGCCCTGTGCCGGCACCTGCCAAGCGTGACGTGGCTCGCGCTTCACGTGAAGCGGCTCGTCTGCCAGCGCGCGCCCGCGGACGGCTCATCCTCAGCCCCCACCTTTGCTCGCGGGTCGCGCCAACGAGAGCCGGGTACCATCCGCGGGCCGAAGCAAGTCCAGCAGGGCTGCCAGGACGGTATCCGGCTGCAGCTCGCGCATGCAGACGTGGGCCCCGTCCGGCAGCTTGCACTCCGCGGGCGCCCGCAGATCGTAGCACGGACCGCAGGGCACTGGGCGTCGCACCACCGCGGCCCGCGCGCCCAGCGGTCCCGTCTGCACGGGATCGGTCGGGCCGTAGATGCCCAGCACCGGCCGTCCCAGCGCCGCCGCTACGTGCAGCGGGCCGGTATCGCCACTCACCACTGCCTCGGCACCTGCCAGGAGCGCCGCCAGCTCGAGCAGCGACGTGCCCACCAGCGGGACCGCACTCGCCCGCGCGCCCGCCGCCACCGCCGCGACGAGCGCCCGCTCTCCCGCTCCGCCCGACAGCACCACGCGCAGCCCAAGCTCGCGCGCGGCGGCGTGCGCCAGTTGCCCCCAGGCCGTCGCCGGCCACCGCTTGGCGCTGCCGTTCGACGCCCCCGGATGGAGAACCAGATACCGTTCGCCGGGCGCGAGCCCAGGGACCCGGTAGTCCGTGGCCGGCGCCGTCAGCCGTGGGACCGGCGGCCCGTTGGCTCCGACGCGGCGGGCCAGGTCGAGACAGTACTCGACTTCGTGCTGCCGCCGCTCGTAGCGGCGGCCAGGCGCCGGGAGGTTGAACGCAAACGGGTAGGCATGCGCCGCATAGCCGACGCGGTAGCGCGCGCCGCTGAGCAAGGCCAGCGCCCCGGCGGGCCGGCCGTGCAGCGCCAGACACAGATCGAAGCGCGCCGTCCGCAACTGCCGCACGAGCGCCAGCACCTCGCCCAGGTGCCGCCAGCCGGCCGGCCGGCGGTAGCGGTTCACGTCGAGCGCTAGCGTCCGGTCGACGCCGGGGATCAGCGTCGCCAGCGGCCGCGTGTAGGGCAACGTGAGCAGGGTCAGCTCGGCGGCTGGGTAGGCCGCGCGGAGGGCGGCGAGGGCCGGCGCAGCGAACACCAGATCGCCCAGCAGGTCCAGGCGAATCACGAGGATCCGCCGCACCCGCGCCGGCTCCGGTGGCGCGACGCGGCCGCCGGCCAGGCGCGTCGCCAGGCCCAGCCCGCCGAACACGCCCCAGGCCGCCGCATCGGCCGCGCGCCGCGCGTGCGCCCATAGCCCGCCGCTCATCGCTGGCTGCTCACTGTACCAGCCGCGCGAGACACCGCCAGCGGGGTGCGCGCCGCTAGCGCGCCGGCGGCCGCGGTGGGCGCCGGTCCGGCTATCGGCGCGCCGAGCACGGCCAGTGCGGCGTCGATCACCGCCATGGGGTGGATTGCGCGCATACACGCCGGCTCGGTGCGGGCGCCGCACGGCGGCGCGAGCAGGTTGCCGCACGGACTGCACGGCAACGCCGACCGCACGATCTCGTGGGCGCCCCGCCCGCGAGGGCCGAAGCGCGCGGGAGCAGTTGGGCCGAACACGTGGACACTCGGGACGCCGACCGCCGCGGCCAGGTGGAGCGGCCCACTGTCCACGCCGAGCACAAGCGTGCAGCGCGCGAACAGGCCCGCCAGGCCGTCCCAGTCCAGCGCCCCCGTCGCATCCACCGCGTCGGTCTGCATGCCAGCCCGCACCGCGGCGACCAGGTCACGCTCGGCCCGGCTACCCGTGAGGATGATCCGGGCCCCCAGCCGGCGCCCCAGCGCGTCGGCCACCGCGCTCCAGTAAGCAGCCGGCCACAGCTTGACGGAAGCGCCCGTACCGGGATGAATCGCGACCAGTGGCGTCTCCGCCGGGACGCCGCGCTCCCGCAGGAAGCGCGCGGCGGCTGCCTGCCCCGCTGGCGACGGCGCAGCGACCACCGGCTCGGGGCCGCTAGCTGGCTGCGGGACGCCCAGCACGCCGAGGAGCGCGACGACCGCCCGCCAGTTCTCCGTAACGCTGTGCTGCGCGAGGTCGGGCGGCAGCGCGTGGGTGAGAAAGGCGCGGCTCTCGGCCACGCCGTAGCCCAGCCGCAATGGGATGCCCGCGTAGGCTGCCAGCGCCGCGCCCCACCAGTGGTCAGCGCGCAGCACGAGCGCGATGTCGTAACGGTCACGGCGCAGCCGACGGGCCTCGGTAATAAGCTGCCAGTACGGCGCCCACGGCTGGCCGGGCGGCTGGCGGGTGAAGCCGGGGAACGCGCAGGTGCGGACCGTGTCGATTTCCGGCCGCCCGGCGAGCGCGGGCCGCGCCCAGGGCCCGACGAGGGCGGTGATCCTGCCGTCGGGCAGCGCCGCGCGCAGGAGGCCCAGCGCGGGCGTTGTCAGCAGCAAGTCTCCCAGATGGTCGGGGCGGATCACGAGAACGCGCGACCGCCGCGCGCTCCGTGCGTGTCCCGCCGGCCCCGGCCCGGCGCCCGGGAGCGACCGGACGGCGCCAACCGCCGCCCGCGAGCGGCCGGTCGCCCCGCGCGGGCGGCCCAGCGGCAGCGCCAGTGCCTTTAGGAGCACGCGCCGCCAGGCTGTTCGGGCCGCGCCCGCTCGTCTCACGCGGCGACTCTACCACTCGCGGCGCGGCGAGCGTAGGCCACCGCGTCGCGCCCCGCCGGCTTGCTCGCCGCTGCCATCGCTCCCACGTCGCCTCGTCCCACCTGGCCTGCTGCCGTGGCGCCTCTCAGGCGCCTACCCTGTACGAAAGCGTAGCACATTTGCCCGGGCGGCTCGGCGCGGCGCCACCTCGCGCGCCTGGCGCCGCGCTTCCCGGGCTGGGGGCGTGGTGGGCGCTAGTGCGTGGGGCGGGCGAGCGGAGCCTGGCGCAAAGCGGACGGCTAGGCAGTCGCGGGCTCGGGCAGTCGCGCCGGCGGGCGGCGCAGTGGATGGCAGTGACACGCCGTACCGAGCACGGCGACGGCCGCGGCAGCGTCGCGTCGGCTCACCCTGCTGCGTGCGCCCGTGCGCCAGCCGCCGCTAGCGCGAACAGCCACTCGCGCGCCGTGCCTGCCGTCTCCGCGCCACCGCGCAGCTCGCGCCCGAGCGCGCGTAGGACATGTCCCGCGACGAGGGCAGCCTCCGTCTCCGACAAGCCCTCTCGCTCGCCGGCCTCCCGCGCCGCCTGCTGCGCGAGCGCGAGCAAGATCCGCCGGGCGCTGGCGTCGCCTTCCCTCGCCAGCCGGAGCAGCGCTCGTACCGCGGCAGTGCCGTCGCTGGCGCCAGCGGCACGGAGCACGAGCGTGAGCAGCCCTTCATCGACAGGCGTGGAAGGTGCCAGGGCGGACGGGACCGTCAGGCCGGTCGACATCGCGGCTCTCTCCGGCGCGCGCTACCAACGTCACGAAGGCAACACAGTATAGCCGCCCGGCGTGGGCAAAGTTCCAGGGAGCGGCATCCCCCGGAGCACGGGGCGTGCCCGCTGTGGACTATCCGTGTGACCGTGCCCGGCCGATCGCAGGGCGCGCTCCCGCCATGAGCAGCCCGCCGGGCCGGCACGATGCTGGCACGCCCCGTGGTAAGGTAAGGGCATGGCCGAGCCCACTCTCGCCGCGCCGTATGGTGTGCTCGTGCTGCACGGGCTCACCTCCAGCCTCGCTTCGGTGACGCCCGTCGCCGACCGCCTGGCGCACCACGCTATCCCCACTGCCGTGCCCTGGCTGCGTGGCCACGGTACCCGGCCCGAGGACTTGCAGGGCGTCACCTGGCACGACTGGTACGCCGACGCGGCCGCCGCGCTCGACGATCTGCTCGGGCAATGCGCCGAGGCGGCCGTCGTCGGGCTGTCGATGGGTGGGCTCGTCGCGCTGCACCTCGCCCTGGCGCGGCCCGAGCGGCTGCGGGCCGTTGTCGCGATTGCGCCGGCTCTCCGCCAGGCGCATCCCCTGGCGCCGCTCGTGCCGTTCGTGGCGCCGTTCCGCCGCTACCTGAGCGTGCCAGCGCGCGGCTACAGTGCCGCGACGCGCGCCCGCCTGGCCCAGGGGTACACCCGCTTGCCCACCGCGGCGTTCCTGTCGCTGGTAGCCTACGCCCGCTGGCTGGAGCCGCGCCTGCCGCAAGTGCGCGTCCCGACGCTCGTCGTGCATTCCCGCGCGGATCGGGTGATCCACCCCGCCAGCGCCACGCGCATCTACGCGCGCCTGGGCTGCGCCGAGAAGGCGCTACGCTGGTTCGAGCGCTCGGGCCACGAGATGCTGGTGGACTGTGAGGCGGATGCCGTGCTCGACGCCGTCGAGGAGTTCGTCCTCGCCCACCGCCCCGCGGACGCGTCGTCTCAGGTCGCGGCAGGCCCAGTGTCGGGGCCCTGAAGCGCGGCCCGGACCGAGGCCAGCAGCTCCTCGAGATTGAACGGCTTGCTGATAAACGGCACGTCCTGTGGCCGGGCGGAGGGCGGCGCCGCGGCGCTCATGAGGATCACCACGGGCCGGTAGTCGTCGGCGGTTTCCAGCCGGCTGAGTACTTCCACGCCCGAGAGGCCGGGCAGCATCACGTCGCAGAGGACGACGCGCGGGCGGTAGCGCGCCACGTACTCAAGGCCGCGCGGCCCATCCCCGACCGTCGCTACCCGGTACCCCTCGTCGCTGAGCAGGTCGGCCAGCAGCTCGGCGACGTCCTGCTCGTCCTCGATGACGAGCACGTCGAGCGGGGCGCGCTGCGCCATGATCCGTCCCACACGCGGATTGCCGGCCGGAGCGCGGGCGCGGGGTCGGCCCGCAAGGACCGAGCGGTGCAAGTCCCGTGCCCAGGCGGCGATACCGCGACACGGCGTCGGCGGGCTCCGAACCTAACGCCGGCCGAAAGGCCGCGGCCTGTCCGCCATCCCCAGCAGCCCCGCGGCGGCCCGCCGCGCCCCTGCGGGCCGCGCGGTGCCGGTCGCGTATTCTACGGAGCCGACCGATTTTTCAGCAATCGGGCGATCGCCGCTAACCGACGCCTGGCCAGGGCGAACCAGACATACTCTCTGTAGCAGGATGCGGCCTGGCGGAGCGGTCAGCCAGGCTGGCGAGCCGCGCCGGCCCGGCGCCGGCGGGCGGCCGGGCCGGCGCGCCGCCCGCCGTTGACGCGAACCACCGCAAATCTATACGCAGCACAGCCGCCGCGCCTTCGGCGCGCGGCGCGCATTGGGGAGGCCCGATGGATAGCCTTTCGGTGGGCGGTGCGCGGCTCCGCCTGGAGCAGGGGGACATCACCGCGGTGACGGCGGACGCCATTGTGAACGCGGCCAACCAGTGGCTGCGCGGCGGCGGCGGGGTCGACGGCGCCATCCACCGCGCCGCCGGTCCGTCGCTGCTGGCCGAGTGCGCGCGGCTCGGCGGCTGCCCCGCGGGCGAGGCACGAATCACCGGCGCCGGCCGGCTGAACGCCTGCTACGTGATTCACGCGGTGGGCCCCGTCTGGCAGGGCGGTGGGGCGGGCGAGGCCGCGGTGCTAGCGCGCGCCTACCGCGCGGCGCTGACGCTGGCGGAAGCCCACGGCATGCGGACGATCGCCTTCCCGTCGATCAGCACCGGGGCTTACGGCTACCCGGAAGCCCCGGCCGCACGGGTGGCGCTCCGCACGGTGCTCGACCATCTGCATGGCCCTACCGGCCTCACCGACGTGCGGTTCGTCCTGTTCACCGCCGGCACGCTCGCGGCCTACCAGGCGGCGCTGGCGGAATTGAGCCAGCGCCTATAGCCCGCGGGCGCTGGCGACCTACGGCATGCTTCTTGCGCTTTGGCGAGCGGCCACCACAACGTGCGTACAGGCTTGCGCGCAAGGAGAACGCCCCATGGCTCAAGTGCCCCCGGCGGCCCCACCTCCCCCGCCGCCGCCCCCCGGGGAGCCCCCGGAGGAGCGTGGCGACCAGGGCTCCAACACCCGCCTGATGGCTATTCTGGGCTCCGTGCTCGTCGCCTTGATCGTCCTGTTTCTCCTGCTCCGCCCAATGCTCCAGAGCGCCTCGACCCAGCCTACGCCCACCCCGGTCGTTACCGTCGTGCGCGAAACCGCCGCGCCCGCCCCGACGCAGGTCGTCGAGGTCACGCAGCCGCCCCAGCCGACCCAGCCCCCGCGGGTAGTGCAGGTTACGGCTTCGCCCGCCCCCACCCAGGCGCCCGCTCCCACCGCGCCGCCGCCACCCACGGAGGCGCCGCGGACGGAGACGCCGGTGCGGATCGCCACGCCAACGCCCACGCCCACGCCGACCCGCACGGCCACGCCAACGCGGACCGCGACGCCGGCGGCGGGCCGCTAGCGCCGTCACGGGGCAATCGATGCACCCAGGGGCGCGGGCAGCGAAGCTCCGGCGCGCTGCCCGCGCCGCCGGCAGCGCTACTGGGGCAGCCAGGCTTCGCCGGCGAGGGCGAGCAGCCAGGAGCAGATCGTCTTGCCGAGGAAGCACGTAATCCAGAACAGCCAGATCGGCAGGCGCGTGGCCCCGGCGATAATGCCTGATAGCCCGCCCGCTCGCCCAGCACGGCGGCCACCCCGGCGACCAGCGCGACGAGCACGGGGCTATAGGCTCACGCCTGCGGCGCTTCCTCGGCGAGCAGGGTCAATAGCTCGGGCGCCAAGCCTGCCTCGAAGCAGTCGTCGATGGTCGAGCGAAGCGCATGCCGGAGCAGCTCCCCGTGTGCCTCCGCGGCCGACTCGTGCCGCGCATGGTAGCACAGGGCGACTAGATGAGCCAGGCGTGTGAGAAAGAAGACTTGCAGGGGGGTATAGGGCGGGACGCGCGCGGAGGCGCGACGAGGATGGGGCAAGCGGAACCGGGCCGGCACGGCAGCCATCGTTCTCCCCAGCGGTGAGCGTCGTTCGTGCGCGCGGCCGGAGCGGACCACGGACCTCACCGCCGGCCGGAACCGTTCGTACCCCACTATACCCACGCAACTCGCTACCGTCAACATCACGGCGCGACGGGTCGCAGGGCCCTGTCTCCCCGCCGCGGCGCGACTCCTACCGACATGATCGGCTAAGAGCTTCACGCTCCAAGGGAGAACGGCTCCCGCGCTGGGACAGCGCGGGGCACGCTCGCGCGCCACCTCTACGCGCAGGGCCGCACGCCACGCGGGGACACGGCGCCGAGGGCGGGCTAGCGCGCGAGACGCTCCAGGCCGTTGAGGATGAGGTAGATGAGGCCAGCGAGCAGCCCCGCCCCGAGCAGTACGCCGACGGCGATCAGCGCCGCGCCGCCCCCCAGGAAGAAGGCGACGAAGGCGCCGCCCACGACCAGGAGCAGCCCGAAGCCCCCCACCAGCAGCTCGCGGTCGGTCCGGGCGCGGTGACGGTCGGGGTTGAAGTCAGCCATTCGCCAGCAGCCGTCAGCTAGCAGCGGCCAACTAGCCGCCGGCGCCTCGGCGCCAAGCCGCTAGCCGGCAACCGACTGCCGATCACTTCAGCAGCGCTTCGAGCCGGGCAGTCCCGCGCTGCGGACCGACCACGGCCAGGTTCATGCGGTCGCGGCGGAACACGTCCCGGGCCACGCGCTGCAAGCTCTCGGCGTCCACCGCGTCCACGATCCGCACCACGTCGTCGACGGTCAGGATCTCCTTGCGCAGCAGCTCCTGGCCGCCCAGCCACGAGGCCACCGCTCGCGTATCCTCCATGCGCAGCTGCAGGCGCCCCTTGATGAACTCGCGGGCCTTGGTGATCTCCTCCTCGGGAATGCCGTCCTTGAGGCGGTCCAGCTCCTCCAGCACCGCCTCGATGGTCGGCCCGAGCTTCTTCGGATCGACGCCCGCCGAGACGACCGCGGCGCCGGTGTCCTGGTAGTGGCTGACGTACGAGTGGACGTCGTAGGCCAGGCCACGCTTCTCGCGCACCTCCAGAAACAGCCGCGAGCTCATGCCCTCGCCGAGGATCGAGTTCAGCACGTCGAGCGTGTAGCGATCGGGGTGGAACGCCGACAGCCCGGGCATGCCCAGGCAGAGGTGGACTTGCTCGGTCTTCTTCTGCTTCACGGCGACGCGCGGCTCGGTCTGGCCATCTTTAGCCGGGAACCACGCGCCGAACGGGCGGTTCTCCCAATCGCTCAGCAGCCGCTCGGCCTCCCGCACGACCTGCTCGTGCGTCACGTTGCCGGCCACGGCGAGCACCGTGTTGGCCGGCACGTACTGCTGCTGCAGATAGTCGACCATCTGCTGCCGGCGAATCCCTCGCACCGACTCGTCGCTGCCCGCGATGTCCCGGCCCAGCGGCTGGTCGGGCCAGAGCACCTCGTCGATGAGCACGCCCACCAGGTCGCCGGGGCTGTCCTCGACCATGTGCAGCTCTTCGATGATGACCGCGCGCTCCTTCTCGATCTCCTCCGGCGCGAACAGCGAGTGGCGCAGGTTGTCGGCCAGCACGTCGAGCGTGCGCGCGAAGTGAGCGCTTGGCACCTTGCACCAGTACACCGTCAGCTCGCGATCGGTGCCCGCGTTCATGATGCCGCCCACGCCCTCGATCGTCTCGGCGATCTCGCGCGGCGTCGGGCGCCGCTCGGTGCCCTTGAACAGCATGTGCTCGAGGAAGTGCGAGATGCCGGCCACCTCGTCCAGCTCATAGCGCGAGCCCGCGCCGACGAAAAAGTTGATGCTCACGGAGCGGGTATGCGGCATCGCGGCCGTGAGTATGCGGAGACCATTCGGCAGGACGGTCTTGTCGTACATGCAGGCTCCACGGGCAGCGCAGCGCAGCGGGCGAAGACACTTACCCGACTTTGGCTAGATTCTAGCCGAGCGCCGCCAAGCCCTGTCAAACGCGGCCCCGGGGCCGCGTTTGACAGGGCTTGGCGGCGCCCCGGGGCGCCGCCGTCAACCTGCTACCATCCGGGTAGCTGCCTCCGCTCGGGCAGAGCATTCTGGCGCACGGACCAGGAGGGACGATGACGCAGTGGGTGGTTCCGGACACGATCGAGGACTACGCGGCGCGACACACGACGCCGCTGCCGCCGCTCTTGCAGGAACTGAGCGCGGTCACGCTGGAGCGCACCGGCGGCCGCGCCATGATGCTGTCGGGACAGGTGGCGGGCATGGTGCTGCAGTCGCTGGTGGCGGCGATGGGCGCCCGGCGCGTGCTCGAGCTGGGCACCTTCACCGGCTTCAGCGCCCTCATGATGGCGAGCGCGCTGCCGGACGACGGGCAGCTCATCACCTGCGACGTGGACGCCGAGACGACGGCCGTGGCACGCGAGTTCTGGGCGCGCAGCCCGCACGGCCGCAAGATCGAGCTGCGCCTGGGCCCGGCGCTGGAGACCATCAAGACGCTGCAGGGCCCGTTCGACTTCGTGTTCATCGACGCCGACAAGCCCGCCTACATCGACTACTACGAGGCGGTGCTGCCGCTGCTTGCGCCGCGCGGCGTGATCGTCGCCGACAACGCGCTGCGCCGCGGGCGCGTGCTGGACCCCGCGAACGAAGGGGATGCCGCGACCGCCGCGTTCAACGACCACGTGCAGCGCGACCCGCGCACGGTCAACGTCCTGCTCACCGTCCGCGACGGCATGATGCTCATCCGCCGCGCCTGAGCGCGTCGCCTCAAGAGCGACTCCTAAGCTGGTTTCCAAGGATGGTGTGTAAGTTCGGCGACGCCGAACTTACACACCATCCTTGGCCAGATGCTTAGTCGAGGTTGAGGGCGCCGAACGCGTCTTCCACGACAATCGCGAGCCCCGGCACCACGTCGCACAGGTCGATGCGGCCGCGGCTCCGCCAGGTTTCCGTCGCTATGCCCGGCCAGAAGACGCGGATGCTGTCGTCGCGGTGGTTCACGAGGAGCGCGGCCCTCACGCCGTTCTCGACGTACCAGCGGCACTTCGCCTCCATCTCGCGCAGCGTCTCGCCAGGCGAGATGATCTCGATGGCGAGATCGGGCGGGACGAGAACGTCGTCCGCATATTCCAGCGCGGGCTTCTCCTCGGGCAGCGCCAGAAACTCCTCTAGCGTCAGCCCTTTGCGCGCGAGCGCCATCGGCCGCCTCCCGGTGGTCTAGCCGCCTGTCCTCGCCAGCATTATAGGCACCTGCCGCGCTACGGGCCGACGCGCTCCGGGAAGAAGCGGCGGTAGTCCGAGCCGACGTTCGCGCGCTCGACGCGCCACTCCGGCGGGTTCAGCGGGTCGTCAGTCAGAATGGTCCGCTGGAAGGCCTGGACGGTGATCGTGCGCTGCGCCGGGCCGTCGGGCAGGTACTTCGTCACGACGGCCTCGACCGCGGGGCTGATCGGCAGGCCGATGTCGTGCAGCCAGCCGGCCGGGAAGAGGTCGTCGCGGTTGACGTACTCCCAGAAGCTGCCCGGCACGAGGTGGCCCGGCGCGCCGCTCAGATCGGCCGTAAACGGCACGAAGGTAGTGCCGTCGGCATCGATCGTCATCGTCCCCTCGCCCGAGTAGCCGGGCGGCGGCGCGACGCGCTCGCTAGGATCGGCGAGCGCGTGGAGGTCGGCGTAGCTCAGCGTGGAGACGTCGCCGCCCACCGGCAGGGGCGCCAGGCTGGCGTGCAGCTCGTCCACCAGCAAGCCGTACAGAAGCTGCCAGTTGGGGTCCGACGACTCGCCCGCGTGGTCCTCCAGACGCCCCTTCTCGAAATACTGCGCCGCGCGGCCGTCCACGTCTACCTCCAGCGAGATGCCCGTGCCCAGCAGGCGGTAGCCGTCGTAGGCGTCGTAGTACGCCGCGAACGCCGGCAGCGCCGGCCAGGCGATGGTGTACTGGTAGACGCCGTCCTCCGTGGCCGCGTAGGCCACGCGCGTCGGGTACACTACGCCCAGCCCCTGCGGCCCGTTCACGCGCGGCGCCAGGTCGCCCAGCTCCACCCAGGTAGCGCCGCCATCCGGCGTGGCGAAGACGCCGGCCTGCGGCGTGGGCGCCAGGTCCCATGCCGACAGGTAGGTCCACATGGGCTGCCCGGGATTCGCGTCCAGGTTGGCGACGTAGCCCCCGTCCGGCCCGTGGATGGGGAGGTTGGCGCTGAGATCGGCCCACGTCGCGCCCCCGTCCAGACTCTGGACGAGGCTGCCGAACTGCATGACGTTGAAGCCGGCATACACCGTCGCGGTAGGGACAGCGCTCCCGCCCGCCGCCAGCGCGCTCGGCGCGGCCAGCGGCTGGAGATCGCCGCCGACCGAGGCCCAGGTGGCGCCACCATCGGCACTCCGCAGCACGCTCCCGCCGTGGTAGACCTGGAGCCCCGCGAAGACCAGCCCGTCAATGCCGGGCACGGCTGCCAGCGTCGTGATGTTCGTGGGCCCAATGCCCCCGGCCCCGCGCAGGCTGGCGGGTAGGACGGCGGCCCAGGTGGCGCCGCCGTCCGTCGAGCGCAGCAGCTGCGCCAGCCCATCCGTGTAGCTCACGCCCGCGTAGACCCGCCCGCTGGTGTTCGGATCGGCTAGCACGGCGTTGATCTGAGTCGCGCCGGTCCCAGTATAGACGGTGGTCCAGGTCGCGCCGCTGTCAGCGCTCTTCAGAATGCGGCGCGTGTCGCTGCTGATGCCGTAGACGGTGCTCGGGGTGGTAGCGTCGATCGACAGCCCGCGCCCGAGGAGGGTGGTGCTCACCTGGGTCCACGTGCCGCCCCCGTCCTGCGTCCGCCAGACGCCCGTCTGGCCCGCCGCCAGCATGTCCTGGTCGTCGCCGGGATGGACGGCCAGGGCGGTAACCGACTCGCCCGGCCCGACCAGCGTCCACTCCCCGACGTCGGCCCGGGCGGGCGCCGCTCGCGAGCCGAGAAGCGCGATCAACAGCCAGAGCGCCAGCGCCGATCGGGTTACGCGCGTCCGCATCGCCTTACCTCCTCGCACGGGCGCGGCTGCCCGCCGGCCCAGCCCGCATCGTCCTGAGTCGGACACTCGGTTGCTCGCAGTCTAAACCCGCGGCGGCCCGGTCGCGCGCGTCAGTTCGGTGAAGGTTCCGGCGCGGCCGCCCGAGTTGCGCCGGCGGGAGCGGCAAGTGTATCGTCGCTCGCCGGGACCGCGCACGGCCCCACGCTCTGCCGACACCGCCATAGGGCGCGAGCACCCCGCGTGCCTCCAGTACGGCGCGCGGCACCGACCCGCACCCGGGCCGAGCGCCTGGCCCACTCACAGGTCGAGCCGAAGGGAAGACGACATGAAACGCAGCACCGATCGCATCCTGACGACCCACTGCGGCAGCCTGCCGCGGCCCAAGGACCTTCTCGACCTGATGAAGGCGCGCGCCAGCGGCGCGGCGCCTGACGAGGGCGCGTTCGAGGCGCGCGTGCGGAGCGCGGTGGCCGACGTCGTGCGCCAGCAGGTCGAGAACGGCGTCGACGTGATCACCGATGGCGAGCAGGGGAAGACCGGCTTCTTCGCCTACGTCAGCGAGCGCCTGGGCGGCTTCGAATCCGAGCCCGGCGAGCCCGCCGCGCACTTCACGGCGGAAGTGCAGGCGTTCCCGGAGTACTACGAGCAGTACTTTCGCCAGGCGATGCTCGGCGGTCGCGTGGCGCCGATGGCGCCGCTGGTCTGCAAGGGGCCTATCACCTACCAGGGCCAGGAGGCCGTGCAGCGCGACGTCGACAACCTGAAAGCCGCCCTCGGCGGGGTGCAGCCGGCCGACGTGTTCATGCCCGCCGTGGCGCCGAGCGGCGTGGCCCGCAACCGCAACGAGTACTACCGGACCGACGAGGAGTACCTGCACGCCATCGCGGAGGCGATGAACACGGAGTACCGGGCCATCGTGGACGCCGGCTTCGTCGTGCAGATCGACGACCCGTTCATCACCGAGGTCTACAGCTTCTCGACCAGCAGCCCCGCCGAGCGGCGCAAGACCGCCGAGATGTACGTCGAGGCGATCAACTACGGCCTGCGCGGCATCCCCCCCGAGCAGGTGCGCTTCCACACCTGCTACGGCATCAACGAGGGGCCGCGCGTCCACGACGCCGCGCTCAAGGACATCGTGGACACGCTGCTCAAGATCAACGCCGGCGCCTACTCGTTCGAGGCCGCGAACCCGCGCCACGAGCACGAGTACCACGTTTGGGAAGCCGTGAAGCTGCCCGAGGGCAAGGTCGTCATCCCGGGGATGATCACCCACGCGCACAACATCGTGGAGCACCCCGAGCTTATCGCCGAGCGCCTCGTGCAATACGCCGAGCGGGTCGGGCGCGAGAACGTGCTCGCCGGGGCCGACTGCGGCTTCTCGTCGCAGGCCACCTACCAGCCCGAGGTCCACCCCACGGTGATGTGGGCCAAGTTCCGGGCGCTGGCCGAGGGCGCGCGCCTCGCCTCGGCGCGGCTCTGGCGCTGAGCACGGCACTGGCCTCACCCATCCGCCGGGAGGGAGTGCGCCGTGAGTGAGCAAGACCGCGCCGCGCTGATCGAGCGGCACCTGGACGTCGACTACCTGACCGCGATCCTCGTGCGGCTGCTGCAGACGCCGACCGACGTGCCGCTCGGGCAGACCGAGCTAGCGCCCGAAGACCCGAAGCTCGCCCGCTACGTCCGCGAGATCGTGCAGCCGGAGCTAACGCGCTGCGGCTACGACCGCATCGTCGTGGACGCCAGCAACAACCTCGTCTGCCGCATCGGCGCCGACGTGGCGTCGCCCAGCCTGCTGCTCATGGGCTACGCTGTCGCCCAGCACGCCAACCTGATGGCTGATCCATACTCGGGGCGCATCGCCAGCGGGCGCGACTACGGGCTGGACGAGCCGTGCGCCTTCGGCCAGGCGGCCACCCAGCACAAGGGCGCGCTGGCGGCGGCGCTCGGCGCGCTGAAGCTCCTCGCCGACAGCGGCGTGCGGCTGCGCGGGCAGCTCATCTTCGCCGTGAACACCGAGGGCCGCAGCAGCCACGCCAACAGCCGGCAGATCGTCGACGACCGCGGCGCGCGCGCCGACCAGGGCATCCTCGCCTTCGCTACCGACAACCGCATCTCCCTCGGCAACCGTGGCCGCGTGGACGTGAACGTGACGATCACCGGCAAGGCGGCCCACTCCAGCCAGCCGTGGCTGGGGCTGAGCGCCATCGACGGCGCCTACCAGGCGCTCACGCGCCTGCGCGCGATGCGCTTCGAGCAGACGCACCCCCAGCTGGGCGCCGCCCAGGCGACCGTGTACAAGCTCCAGTTCAGCCCCATCGCGCCGCACACCCTGCCCGCCACGGCGCAAATGACGATCGACCGCCGCCTGCTGCCCGGCGAGGAGATCGACGCGGCCGTGGCCGGCGTCCGCGCCGCGCTCGGCGATCTCAGCCCCTACCGGCTGACCGTCGAGCAAGGCGCCTTCATGTACCCGGCCGACGTGCCGCCCGACGCGCCGGTTGTGAAGGCGATCCAGGCGGCCGGCCGGGCAACGCTTGGCCGCGAGATCGAGACGTTCTACCTGCCCAATACCTTCGACGCCGGCTACGCGAACCACGTCGGCATCCCTACCGTCATGTTCGGCCCCGGCGTGCGCCGCCTCGGCAGCGGCGTGATGGACGAGGACCTGGTGGCCCTCTCCGCCGTCCGCGACGCCGCCCGCGTCTACGCCCACACCATCCTCAGCCTGCTAGGATAGCGCCAGCGCTACGTCGCTCGCGCCGCTACGCCACGCCCGTCGAGCAGGCTTACGCGGATGCGGCAGCGACACGCCATGGGAGGGCGAGACCGCGCCGTCGCGCCGACCGCCGACGCTCATCACACTCACCCCACACCGCGCTGGCCGTGAGCGGGGCATCAGCGGGTGACAACGCATGGCGGCAGCGGCACGTCGTCTGGCAGCGGCGTGAGGCTGAAATCCGCATCGCCGGGAAGCTGCGCTAGAATGGGCGCGGCGGCGAAGCCACTGGCTCCATACTGCCGATCGACGAAAATGCCCACGTAGGGCGAGCGCCCGCTGATATCCGGTCCTAGCCCGTCGAGAGTAAAATCGCCGGCGAACACGACCAGCGCGCGACACGGCCGCGAGTTGGCGTCGATCGCGCTGTCGGCCGGCGGCACTGGCATTAGCAGGGGCCGGATGGCGACTAACGTGGGGCGGTGCCGCTGCTCGTGGCAGACGATGTAGGCGGCCGCCGCCTGTACAGCTCGGCGGGCGTCCGACACGTCCCAGCGCAGGGTACGTGTCGAGGCACTATTATCCGACTGAGCCGCGGCCGGCCATTGCTGAGCGGCGCCGCTCAGGACGAGCGCGAGAGCCGCAGCGGGGACTAGCCGCCCGAGCGAGATCATCGTGCCGTCGATCCGATCGCTCGCTACCGACTGGAACCGTGTTCGCCACGTTTGGCGCCGCGAGCTTCGTGGTATGGCGTAGCACACAGCAGCGGCAAAGACCAAATTCAGGAGATAGATCATGCCCTGGCAATACGGCGCCAGCCACTCCCAGGCCGTGTGGGAGTGCAAGTACCTGGGCGTCATGACGATCAAGGGGCTGTTCACGGGCATCGACGTGCGGCTCGACCTGGCGGGCGACGACCCGAGCCGCTGGACCGTCGCGGCGACCATCGACGCCGCGAGCATCGACAGCGGCCTGGCCCGCCGCGACGACGTGCTGCGCGGCCCCGACTACCTCGACGCCGAGCGCTACCCTACGCTGACCTTCCAGAGCGCGCGTGTCGAGCGCCAGGGCGACCGCTACCGCGTGGCTGGCGATCTGACCATCCACGGCGTGACCCGCCCGATCACGCTGGACTTGCAGGACAACGGGGAGGGGGTGAACCGGCGCGGCGAGCGCAGCCGCGCGCTCACCACCGAGGTCAGCCTGAACCGCCTCGACTACGGCGTCGGTCCCGCTGCCGACGCGGGCACCGCCATCGGCCAAGAGGTCCGCATCTGGCTCCAGATCGAGGTCGTCTGGCAGGACTGACCCGACGCGGACGGGCGCTCCCGGCCCGCCGCGCGAGCGCGCGATAGCGGCCGCGGCGCTGGATATAATGGGGCATCGCCCACGAGGAGGACGCCATGCCGGCTCGGCCGTTCGTGTACCTGTCCGACGACGACGTCCGCGAGCTACTGGACGTCAAGCAGGCCATCCGCATCGCCGAGGACACGCTGCTCGCCCACGCCCGCGACCAAGTGGACTGGTGCGAGCCGCGGCAGATCATCCTGCGGCCGGCGGGCAGCGACACGGTCTACAAGCAGAAGGCGTGCGCCCTGCGCAACATCAACGTGGCCGGCATGCGCGTCATCGGCCTGAATCGCAGCGACGAAGGCATCGCGCTCGCGCTGCACCACCCGTCGAAGTACATCCTCCTGAGCGACCCGGACACCGGCCTCTTCTTCTGCATCATGGAGGAGCACTGGAGCCATGCCGTGCGCACCGGCGTGTGCGTGGCGGTGGCCGCGAAGTACCTGGCGCGGCCCGAGTCGCGCGTGATCGGCATGATCGGGGCGGGCTTCATGGCGAAAGCCACCCTGCTGGCGCTGAAAGAGGCCGCCCTGTTCCCCATCGACGAGGTGCGCGTCTACTCCAAGCGTCCGCGCTCGCGCGAGGCCTACGCGCGCGAGATGAGCGAGGGGCTGGGCCTAAACGTGGTTGCCTGCGACTCGCCACAGCCGGTGTGCGAGGCCGCCGACGTGCTCGTGACGGCGTCCTCGGCGAAGGAACTGCTGGTCTTCGACCGCTGGCTGCGCCCCGGGGTGTTCGTCTACAGCATGGGCGAGTTCCAGGAGGTCGAGGCGCCGGTCTACCGCGGCGTCGACCGGCTGTACGTGGACGACTGGGAGCACTGCAAGCTGAAGGTGGACATCCAGACGATGCTGGCCGACGGCAGCCTGAGCGAGGCCGACGTGTACGCCGACCTGGGCGAGGTCGTCGCGGGCCTGAAGGACGGCCGCCGCGCGCCGGAGGAGCGGCTGATGCTGCGCTCGCAGGGCCTCGTCACGCAGGACATCGCCATCGCCTACTGGCTGTACCAGCAGGCCGTCGCGCGCCAGATGGGCCAGCATCTCCGCGTCGGCCACCAGACCGCTGCATCGCCGATCGGGGTGTAGTTGTGTTTCACGTGAAACGTGCGGCGTCTAGGCGTCGGACGCGCCCCTCGATCCAGTTGAGCGAGGATTAGCCCCGTGGCCATCGTCCCCGTGCCGGTACCGGCGCTGCCGGTGCTGTGGTCGAAGGCGGTCGTCGACCTGGAGCCGATGACCCGCTACGGCTCGCCCGCCGACGTGGCGAGCGTCAACAGCACCCTCTGCCTGCACAACCCCGGCCCCGAGCCGCGCGAGGTCACGCTCTACGCGCCGAGCCACTGGGAGAACGAGGCGAACCTGCGCGTGGGTCAGGAGGCACGCAAGCCGGCCTCCCCGATCCGCGAGGGCCCGCTGGAGCCCGAGCGCTTCGCGCCGCTGCTGGCCGCCCTGCGCCGCGAGGCGCCCGCGGCCGCCAGCGGCCTGGAAGCGATTCTGGCCCGCACCCGCAAAGTGTATGCTGGCACGGTCGAGGTACCGCCCGGCGATCTCGTGGTACGCTACCACACGCGGCTGCCCATCGTCCCGGAGCCCGACGGCAGCTACCGTTTCGCCGAGTTCGTCCCGCGCAGCTACGGCGCGGTGCCGCCCGGCGGCGAGCTGAGCGTGGCGCTCGTGCTGCCGCGCTGGGGCCCCGGCTACGCCATCGAGGCGCTGGACTGGGCGCAGACCGACGCCGCCGGCGGCAACCTCGAGTGGGGCCTGCTCGCCCGCGACAACCTCTACGCCTTCACCTGGTATTGGCGCTACGCCCCCGTCCTCTGGCTCCGCTACCGGTACCGCGATAGCTCCGATGTATAGCCGCACCTGACCCCCTGGAGGAACTTCGTGAGGCGCCCACTGCTCGGCATCGGTACCTTCGCGGCCGTTCTGCTGGCCGCCTGTACGTCCAACGCGGGCCAGCCCGCGGCGCCAGCCCCGCCCGCAGCCCATGCCCCGAGCACCATACCGTCCGCGCCCGCTCAGGTGGCGCCCGGCGCGGCGGCGCCCACGAGCGAGGCGCTGCCCGCCAAGGTGGGCGCGCTGTACTCGTCGCAGAACGTGGACTCGCTCGTCTTCTACATCGCCGACCGCTATGGCTTCTGGACGCAGGAGGGCCTCCCGGTCGAGCTGGGCTACGCCGCCGCGAACACGGCCGATGCCGCGCTGATCTCCGGGCAGACCCAGGTGCTCGCGGGCGGCGGATCGGAGGCGATCGCCGCCGCGGCCAATGGCGCCGACATGGTGATGATCGCCGGCATCTTCAACTCCACCCCCTTCCGCCTCATTGCCCAGCCCGACGTCCGCACGGCGGCCGACCTCAAGGGCAAGCGCATCGGCATCACCCGCCCCGGCTCGGTCACCGACATGACGGCCCGCATCGCCGTCGAAAAGCTGGGGCTCAACCCGCAGACCGACGTCGAGTTCCTGTCGATGGGCGAGATGCGGGTGCTCATCAACTCGCTCACCACCAGCGCCATCCAGGCCGGCATGGCTTATCCCCCGGACACCGCGCCGCTCGAAGACCAGGGCTACAACACCCTCTACGATCCCGCGAAGGAGAAGCTGCCGTTCCAGCACAAGGCGGTCGAGGTGATGCGCGGCTGGGCCCAGCAGTACCCGGCCGCCGTCGACCGGACCCTGCGCGGCGTGGTGCGCGCCATCCATTTCATCCGCACCAACCGCGCGGAGACGATCGCCGCCGTGGGCGAGTTCCTCGGCGTGACCGACCAGCGGGGCCTCGAAGAAGCATACGACGAGGTCATCCTGCCGCTGATCCCCGCCGAGCCGTTCGCTTCGGTCGAGGGCACCCGCACCATCCTCGACATCCTGGCCCGCAGCAACCCGCAGGTCCGCGACGTGGACCCGGCCCAGATTATCGACAACCACTGGGTCCAGCAGCTCGTGGACAGCGGCTACATCGCGCAGCTCTACGGTCGTTAGCCACTTGGCCCGCGGGAGCAGCAGCCTGGAGACCGAAGCCAGCCCCGATCGCCTGCTGATCCTCGGGGGGCCGCGGGGCCCGCTGCGCGAAGCCATCGCCGCGCGCTGCCCCGGCCTGGCCGTCGAGACGCGCCACCTGGACGACGCCGACCTGGGCGACGCGCTCGCGCGGGCCGACGTCGTGCTCGGCTGGACGATCCCGCCCGACGCGGCGCGGCGCGCCCGGCGCCTCCAGTGGATCCAGTGCCTTGGCGCCGGCGTGGACCGGCTGCTGACGATCCCCGAGCTTCCCGAGCGGGTCGTCATCACCCGCGTGGGCCGGGGCTTCGGGCCGGCGATGGCCGAGCACGTCCTCGGCTACCTGCTCGCGCTCACCCTAGAGGTGCCCCGCGCCCTCGACCAGCAGCGCCGCCGCGTCTGGCAGCCGTACAGCGCCCCGCTGCTGCGTGGCCGCACGGCGGTCGTCGTGGGCCTGGGGGCGATTGGTGGCGAAGTGGCGCGGCTGCTGCGCGCGGCCGGGCTGCGTGTGCTCGGCGTGAACCGAAGCGGCCTGGCCTGCCCGCACGCCGACGAAACCTGGCCCGTCGCCGCCCTCGACCGCCTGCTGCCCCGCGCGGAGATCGTCGTGCTCGTCGTGCCGCTCACCGAGGCGACGCGGCACCTGCTCGACGCCCGCCGGCTGGCGCTGCTGCCGCGCGGCGCCTGGCTGGTGAACGTCGGCCGCGGTGCCCTGGTGGACGAGTCGGCCCTCGTAACCGCGCTGCGCGCTGGACGAGTCGGCCGCGCCGCCCTCGACGTGTTCGAGGTCGAGCCGCTGCCCGCAGACAGCCCCCTCTGGGCGCTGGACGGCGTCGTCGTCACGCCGCACGTCGCCGGCCCCGACGACGTGACCCACGTCAGCGACGTCTTCGCCGAGAACTACGCCCGCTTCCGCGCCGGCCAGCCGCTCCTCTACCGCGTCGACCGCACCCGCGGCTACTAGCCCCACCGGATGCCCCCAGCCATTCTTCCGGGCAGCGTCCGTTGAGAGCGCTACGCGGCTAGAAGGGCCACAGGCGGCGCCGCTGGTGGCGCTGGACCACGGCGTCGCGTGCCTGCACGGCCTCGGTGCCGACGCGCACCTCGCGGCCGCGCTGGTGCGCCACGATGGCGTTCCAGATGGCCTGTCGCTCGTCGATGCTGTCGGCGCGCGCGAACTGTTCGTACAGCGCGCGCAGCTCGATGCTCGGCGCCGCGTCGTCGGCCGCTTCGGTCGCGCCGCTCGCGTCCGTCGTGCCAGCGCCTGGTCGCTCAGGCTCGGGTGACATCGCTCGCTCCCACAGTCGCTCCCCGACGGTGTCGTGCCGCCCGGCACGCCAGCTTGCCCATTCGTCGCTCCGCTTCATTGTAGCGCGGTCCGTGGCCGCGCTTGGGAGCCCCCGCGGCGCCGCTTGTCGTAGGGCAAGGGCTCGCCCCCTGCCGCTCGGCGGACCGCCACTTGTCGTAGGGCAGGGGCTCGTCCCCTGCCGCCCGGCGTGACCTGCCTGTCATAGGGCAGGGGACGAGCCCTCGTCCTGCGTCCGGTTGCTCGAATATTGCGTCCGCTGCTGCCGAGCCGGCTCAGCTCGGCAGCAGCCGCACGAGCGGCGGCAGGGCGACGAGCAGCAGCGTCTCCACTAGCTCGTCGAGCGCGCCATACGTGTCCCCCGTGAGCCCGGGCAGCCGGCCCAGGCAGTAATGGGCGAACAGCCACGCGGCCACCGCCGCGAGGGCGAGCGCGGCCAGGCCGGCGGCGCCAAGCAGGAGGCCCGCGGCCACGCCCGCCACCAGCGTCGCCGCCAGCAGCGCCTTGCCCCCCGCTTGCTCCTTGAACACGCGCCCTAGCCCCTCCGGCCGCCCGTAGGGGAACGCGACAATAGCGTAGACCATCGTCCAGCGCGCCAGGGCCAGCGTGACCAGCAGCATCGCCGCGCGCTCGGCCGTGGGGAGCGCGCCCAGCGCCGCCCATTGCAAGAGCAGCAGCGTGGCCGCGCCAACGACGCCAAAGCTGCCCACGCGGCTATCACGGAAGATGGCCAGGCGCTCGGCTGGCGAGCGCAGGCTGAACAGCCCGTCGCACGTATCCATGAAGCCGTCGAGGTGCAGGCCCCCCGTGAGCAGCGCCAGCAGGACCAGCAGCAGCACGTCCACCAGCCCGCGGGGCAAGAGCCAGCTCAGCAGCCAGTCGGCCGCGACCAGCAACGCCCCCAGCAGCAGGCCCACGACCGGGAACCAGCCAAGCGCACGGCCCAGCGCCGGCCCCGCCACGGGCAGCCCCCTCGGCGTGGGCAAGTGCGTCAGGAACTGCAGCGCCACGAAGAAGCTCATCCCGTTCTCGTCACGAGCGGCACCAGCGCGAGCGTCAGCGTCTCGACTAGCTCGGCGATGGCGCCGTAGGTATCGCCGGTGAGGCCGGGCAGGCGTGTGCGGAAGCCGCTGGCGAGCAGGTGAACGGCCGCCGTGGCGCCGGCCAGCACGAGCAGCCCCGCCGGGCCGAGGGCAAGCGCCAGCACAGCGAGCGCGAACAGCGTGACGGCGGCCGCGCGGGGCGCGGTGGCCTGGGCCTTCAGCGCCAGGCTGGCGCCAGGTGTGCTGCGGGCGTAGGGATAGGCCCAGTACGCCACGACGATCGCCCACCGGCCGAGCAGCGGCGCCACCAGCAGCGTGGGCGCGCGCACGGCCCCGGGGAGCGCACCCAGGGCGGCGAACTTCGCCAGTAGGACCAGGCAGGCGACGATCGCGCCGGGCGCGTGGGCGCGGCTGTCGTGCATCAGCGCCAGCCGCGCCGCGGGTGAGGCCCGCGTGCAGACGGCGTCACAGGTATCGACCAGTCCGTCCAGGTGGAGCGCGCCGCTCACGACGACGAGGCTCGCGACGAGCAGCGCGTCCACCACCGCCGGAGCGAGCAGCGGCCGGAGCGCCGCGTCGAGCGCGACCAGCAGCCCGCCAATCAGGGCGCCGACGGCCGGGAAATAGACGAGCGCGGCGCCCAGTTGCGCCGCGCTCGTCGCGTGCGGATAGGGAGCCGGCAGGCGCGTCAGGAACTGCAGCGCCGTGGCGAAGCCGCGTGCTGCCTGGCGCGCCGTGCTGGTTACGCGGTCACCTCGGCCGGCAGGTTCTGCCGCGCCTCCCTGGGCAGCATCGTGCCCATCAGCTTCTCCATCGCCATGGTGTGGCTGCACAGGCCCCAGCCGTGGAAGAAGTCACACGAGCAGTCCCAGCGCCCCTCCTCGTAGCTCACCGTGTGCGCGTCGTTGTCCCCTCGGAACGTGGCGCTGAAGCGGGTGAAGCCGACCCGTTCGGGCTCCCGAGCATAGAGGTTGGCCTTCTGGATCTTGCCGATGAGGCTGGAGTGCATGCCTGTTCTCCTCCCGCTGCGCATATGGCCGCGCCTTGCGTCGCGGCGAGCCGCGTGGGACCCGGCGCTCCGTATCCCACGACGCGCGGTAAGCGGACGACTAAAAAACGCCACTGTGCGTCGCACAGGGCGTCATTCGGCTCGCGCCGCAGCAGTGCAGGCGGCGTCTCCCCACACCATTAGGCCTCGCGCCAGGGTGTCACGGTTGCTCCACCCACCTGCCAGCCCGCTTCGCGGCCCCGTGGCCGCCGCCGAACTGTCATCCACGTCTATATTTCGGAGTATAGAGGCCTGCCGGGACCGTGTCAACTAGTTAAGAACGTGCTTATCTGAGCGCGCGTGACCTACCCACTGCCGCCTGCCCAATGTAGCAAGGGGGAGGACCGGCGACCTACCCCCGCCCCTCCTCCCAATGTGGGAAGGGGGAGAGGACGAGGCCGGGGGGCTCCCCCATTCCTTCGAAGGGTGCAACGCGGAACACTGCAAGCGTCGCGGGGATGGGGGGTTAGGTCCCTCTCAGAACAGCCGCAGCTGGTGCGGCGTGTCCAGGTTCCAGTGGAGGCTCAGGCCGCGGCGGGCGGCGATGTGGATCGGCAGGTCCGGGTAGCCGGCCGCGCGGGCAGCGGCGCGGGCCGCGTCGCCCGCCCGGCGCTGCGTGTTGTTCACCTCGCTCAGGTGCGCCAGCCATACGGCGCGGTGGCTGCGCGACAGCGCCCCCGTCAGGCAGGCGGCCGCGTCGGCGTTCGAGAGGTGGCCGAGCGGGCTGGCGATGCGCCGCTTCAGCTTGGCGTGGTAGGGGCCGTTCACGAGCTGCTCGGCGTCGTGGTTGAACTCCAGCACCAGCAGCTCGACGTCGCGCACCTGCGCCTGCACGGGCGGCGGCACGTGGCCCAGGTCGGTGAGGATCGCCACGCGCGCGCGCCCCGTATTCAGCCGGTAGCCGACCGGCTCGGCGGCGTCGTGGGGCACCGTGAACGGGTGGACGGCAAACTCGCCCAGGGTAAACGAGCGGTCGGCGACGACCGTGTGGGTGCGCGCCCCGTCCGGCAGGCGTCCACTCGTGGCGCGCAGCGTGCCGGCCGTGGCGTAGATCGGCACGTCGTAGCGCCGCACGAGCGCCGGCACGCCGCCCACGTGGTCGCTGTGCTCGTGCGTCACCAGCACGGCCGTTAGCGCCGCGGGCGCGACGTCCAGCGCCGCCAGGCGCTGCTCCAGCGTGCGCAGCCCCAGCCCGCAGTCGACCAGCACCAGCGTGTCGCCCGCGCGCAGCAGGTAGCCGTTCCCGGAGCTGCCGCTGCCCAGCGACCATACTTGCACCGGAGCGCCTCCCGCGCGAGCCTGCCGCGGCGACCGCGCCGCCTCCTCCGCGCGGAGGCATTCTAGGCGACGCGCGCCGCGCGCGGCCAGCGGCGTGACGGAGTTGTGAGCCGCTTGACGCTTGCGGCAGGGGATTGCTACCCTGGCGGCAACCGCGCGGCGGCGGGCCGCGCCGAGCCGGGCGCCCGGACGCCGGGCCGCGGCGGCTCATCCGAAAGATGCCGAGGTGAGCGATGCGCCCACGACTCTTGCTGCCCCTCCTGGCGCTGGGCCTGCTGGCCAGCCTGACCGCCGCCCGCCCCGCCGCGCCGTCCCTGGCCGCGAGTCGCGGTCCGGGCGACGCTCCCGTCGCCGCGGCAGTCCCCCAGCTTGCCACGCTCCGCTTCGGCACGCTGCCGGTAACGGGCTTCCTCGGGCTCTACCTGGCGAACGAGCAGGGCTGGCTCGCCGAAGAGGGCGTCGGCGTGGACCTGCAGACGATGTCCGGCGGCGCCGAGATCGTGCCCGCCATGATCGGCGGCTCGCTCGACATGGGCGCCACCAACGTGTTCTCGCACGTCGTCGCGCGCGACCAGGGCTTCGACGTGAAGGCGGTCGCCGCCAGCTCGTCCGAGGCGCGCGGCTCGCCGACCCACGCCATCGTCGTCCGCGGCGACTCGCCGATCCAGAGCGCGCAGGACCTCGTCGGCCGCACGATGGCCACCAACACCCTCAACAACATCGACCACGTCATGCAGATGACCTGGCTGCAGAACAACGGCGTCGATCCCCACCAGGTGAACATCGTCGAGGTGCCGTTCCCCCAGCAGCCGGCCGCGCTGGCCCAGAGCCGCGTCGATGCCATCGGCCCCACCGAGCCGTTCGTGACCGTGGCCGTGGGCCAGGGGGGGCGCGTGCTCGCCTACCACTACACCGAGACGAACCCCGTCACGCTGATCGCCTACTACGTCGCGACCGGCGACTGGCTCGGCCGCAACGCCGACGTCGCCCGCCGCTTCGCCCGCGCCGTGCACCGCGCCAACGCGTTCCTGGCTGCCAACCCCGACGACACTCGCGCCGCGGCCGTGCGCCTGCTGAACCTGCCCGAGGACCTCGCCACGCGCGCCAACTTCGAGCAGTTCGAGACGCGCATCGATCCCGCCGGCATCCAGTGGTGGATCGACGCCGGCCGCCGCTTTGGCATCGTGACCGGCCAGCCGAGCCCCCAGGACTTCCTCTATGAAACCGTCCAGTAGCGAAGTGCTCAGTGCTCAGTGGGCCCTCCCCACCAGCCGCCAACAGGAGCAGGACAGTGGTTGACGACACACCGAGCGCCGCGCGCGGCGGCGACGCTCAGCACTCAGCACTCAGCACTCAGCACTTCTTAGACGTGCAGCACCTGCAGAAGGTATACGCGGGGCGCCGCCGCGAGACGGTGGCGGTGGCCGACCTGCACTTCGCCATCGGTGAGGACGAGTTTCTGTCGATCGTCGGCCCATCGGGCTGCGGCAAGACGACGATGCTGCGCATGGTGGCCGGGCTGCTGCCGCCGACCGCCGGCCGCGTGCTGCTGCGCGGCCGGCCCGTCACCGAGCCGCCGCCCGAGATGGTGCTCGTCTTCCAGGACTACGGCCGGTCGCTCTGCCACTGGCGCACGGTCGCGGGCAACGTCCAGTTCGCCCTGGAGTCCGTTAGGCTGGCCCCGGCCGAGCGGGCGCAGCGCGTGCGCCAGGCGCTCGACGTGGTCGGGCTCGCGGAGTTCCGCGACCACTACCCCTGGGAGCTGTCGGGCGGCATGCAGCAGCGCCTGCAGATCGCGCGCGCGCTTGCCTATCAGCCGCGCATCCTGCTCATGGACGAGCCGTTCGGCTCGCTCGACGCCCTCACCCGCGCCGAGCTGGAAGACCAGCTCCTCGACATCTGGTCCAGCCAGCCCAAGACCGTGCTGTTCGTCACCCACGACATCGAGGAGGCCGTCTATCTCTCCGACCGCGTGCTCATCCTCAGCGCGCGGCCGTCGCGCGTGGTGGAGGAGCTGCGCATCGACCTGCCCCGGCCGCGCGACCAGATCGCGACGCGCAGCCTGGAGCAGTTCGTCGAGTACCGCAACCACGTCTACACGCGCATCCGGAACGAGACGGCCGGCGCGCCGGCCGCGCCGCTCGTCTCGACAGCAGCAGGCGGGTAGGCGGCGATGCGACCGACGCGCCTGCTCGGCTTCGTCCTCGTGGCCGTGCTGCTCGGCGTCTGGGAGGCCGCGGCCCGCACCGGGCTGCTCGACGCGCGCTTCGTCCCGGCCCCCAGCAGCATCGCCGTCGCCTGGGTGGGCTTCGCGGCCAGCGGCCAGCTCGTGAGTGACCTACTGGCGACGCTCGGCAGTTGGGCGCAAGGCTACGCCATTGCCGCCATGCTCGGCGTGGCGCTCGGCGTTCTCATGGGATTGATGCCCGCGGTCCGCGCCATGCTGGGCACCACCGTCGAGCTGCTGCGCCCGATGCCCTCGGTGGCCATCATTCCCATCGCCATCGTGCTCTTCGGCCTGGGCGACCCGATGAAGCGCTTCGTGGTGGCCTACGCCGCCCTCTGGCCGGTGCTCGTCAACACGCTGTACGGCGTGCTGGCGGTCGATCCGCTGCTGCACGACACGGCCCGCACCTTCCGCCTCGGCCCGCTGCGGAGCACCCTGCGCGTCGTCCTGCCCGCGGCGTCGCCCTACATCGCCACCGGCCTGCGCATCAGCACGAGCATCGCCCTGATTCTCGTCATCACGGCCGAGCTGGTCGCCAGCCGCAACGGGCTCGGCTACTTCGTGCGCGCCTCCGAGCAGGCGAGCCGCGTGCCCGAGGTCTACGCCGGCGTGCTCACGATCGCCGTGCTCGGCTACCTGCTGAACGCCCTGTTCGTCGCCGTCGAGGCGCGCGTCCTCGCCTGGCACCGCGGCCTCATGCGCACCGAGGCAGCCTAGCATGGCCGACGTGCTCCCGCGCCCCGACCTACCCCCCCCAGCCCTCCCTCCCTCCGCGGGAAGGGGAGAGCCGGATGCCGCCACTGTCGGTACTCCCCCTTCCTTCGCAGGGAAGGGGGCCGGGGGGTTAGGTCCGTCCCTCTGGCGCCCGGCGCTCGGCGTACTCACGCTGCTGGCGATCCTCGCCCTGTGGGAGGCCCTCAGCCGCGCCCGGGTGCTCAACCCGCAGTTCTTCCCGCCGGTCACCGACATCCTGGGCACGTTCGTCGCGCTCTGGCGGAACAACGTGTTCCCGGGCCACCTGGTGACGACGCTCTGGCGCATGGCCGTCGGCTACGCCATCGCCGCCGTGCTGGGCATCGGGCTGGGGCTGGTCATGGGGCGCTGGCGGGCGGTCTACGAGCTCTTCGAGCCGCTGGTCGAGTTCCTGCGACCGATGCCGCCGGTGGCGCTGATCCCCGTCCTGATCCTGCTCGTGGGCATCGGCGACGAGATGAAGATCGTCGTCGTGGCCTTCGGCAGCCTGTTCCCGATCCTGCTCAACACCGTCGAGGGCGTGCGCGGCGTGCATCCGACGCTGCTCGACGTGGCGCGCACCTTCCGCTACGGCGAGGCCGCCCTGCTGCGCCGCGTGATCTTTCCGGCCGCCCTGCCGCAGATCATGGCCGGGCTGCGCATCAGCCTGGCGATCGCGCTCATCGTGGCGCTTGTCTCCGAGATGATCGGCGCCACCGCCGGCCTGGGCTACTTCGTGCTCCAGGCGCAGCGCGGCCTGCGCATCCGCGACATGTACGCCGCCATCGTCCTGCTGGCGCTCCTCGGCTTCACCCTCAACTGGCTCTTCCTCCTCGTCGAGGCGCGCGTCCTCGCCTGGCACCGCGCCAGCACCGGCCAGCAGTAGGCTCCCCGCCCGCCGGCGCCCACCGCGATGTGCGTGTGCACCAGCATGGACGAGCGTACCTCGAAGCTGCTACACCCATGCTGAGCGGCGTAGTTGCTCTGGAGAGGACACGGATGACGCTGAGCGCGATGCGGACCAGCCCGGCCGCTCTGGCAAGCGACCACTTCGGGCGCACTGGTCCTGGCACGCTGGCCGGACGGTATCTACGCACCTTCTGGCAGCCGGTCTGCGTGGCGGCCGATGTCCCGCCCGGCCACGCCAAGCCCCTCCGCATCATGAGCGAGGACTTCACGCTCTACCGGGGCGAGGAGGGTACAGCGCACCTCGTCGCGCCGCGCTGCGCGCACCGGGGGACGCAGCTTAGCACCGGCTGGGTGGAGGGCGACAGCCTCCGCTGCTTCTACCATGGCTGGAAGTACGATGGCTCCGGTCAGTGCGTGGAGATGCCGGCGGAAGATCCCAGCTTCCCGCCCAAGGTGACGATTGCGAGCTACCCGACCGAGGAGTATCTAGGGCTGATCTTTGCCTACCTCGGCGATGGCGAGCCGCCGCCCCTGCCGCGCTACCCAGACTTCGAGGAGGACGGCGTGCGCGGCGTGAGCGCCTACGTACGCCCGTGCAACTACTTCCAGAACCTCGAGAACGGCCTGGACAACGTCCACGTCCTGTTCGTCCACCGCGACGCGCCGGGCGCGGAGAGCTATCTGGAGCAGGAGGTGCCCCGCATTCTGGCCGAGGAGAGCGCCTGGGGCGTTACCGAGCGTATCGTCCGCCCGGATGCCCCCGAGCAGCGCATCGAGGGCGGCATGCCCAACGTGCTCTACATCCCCTCCCAGGCGCTGGGCACCGAGGGAGCCCGAGTGGACTTCCTCGCCTGGCGCGTGCCGGTCGACGACGAGCAACACCTTACGTTCAACGTGACGCTGGCCCGGGTCACGGGCGCGGCGGCCGATGCCTATCGCGCGCGACGCCGCGCGCCCGCCGACAATACGGCCGCGGTGGCGGTGCAAGTCGGGCAGGCGGTGCTGCGCGGCGACCAGCGCGTGCAAGACCTCCGCGACCACCCGCTGCTCGTAAACATTCAAGACACCGTGGCGCAGCTCGGGCAGGGCGTCATCGCCGATCGCACGCACGAGCGGCTGGGGCGGTCGGACGCGGCAATCATTCTGCTGCGCAAGCTGTGGGCGCGTGAGTTGCGCGCGCTAGCCGCGGGGCAGCCGCGCAAGCAGTGGCGTCGCCTCGCGCCGGCGCCACTCGGCGACGATCGCTCGCCATGACAGCCCAACTGTCGCGCACGCCCCGACCCAAGGAGGCCGACGTGATCCCGCGCCCATCCTGGGCTCGCATCGCCGCGAGCCTGTGCCTGCTGGTGGCTGCGAGCGCCTGCAGCCCTGCGGCGAGCGCGCCCACCGGGCAGGCGCCAGCGAGCGCGCCCGCTCCCAGCGCCACGGCCCCCGCCGCCGTGGCCGCACCCAACGGCGCGGCCACGTGGCCGCCCGCCGTCCAGCGGCTGATCGACGGGGCGCGTGCCGAGGGGGAGCTAGACTTGGTGCTCAGCGCCACGTTCTTCAAGCGCGGCGAGGCGCTCCCCCAGATCCAGCAGGCCTTCAACCAGCGCTACGGCCTCAACGTCCGCATTCAGCGTACGGTCGGACCGACTATGCCCCAGCTTGCGGCGCTGCTCGGCCAGGAGGTGCAGGCGGGCAAGAAGCCGCAGACCGATCTCTTCCTGGGGTCCGACATCCACATCAGCACGCTGCTGCGGGCCGGAGCGCTCGAGCCGATCGATTGGCGGGCGCTGGACAGTCGGATCCCCGCGATGGCGGTCAGCGAGGGGAACGTGGGACTGGCCTACGGCTCGTCCTACTCCGGCATGACTTACAACCAGAACCTCATCCCGCCGGCCGAGGTGCCGTCCACCCTGCAGAGCCTGCTCGATCCGAAGTGGAAAGGCAAGATCGCCTCGACGCCCTTTGCCGCCGGGTTCCCGCAGCTCGCGCGGAGCACGGCCTGGGGCGAGCCACGCACGACGGCGTACGTCCAGGCGCTCGCGGACCAGGTAGGGGGGCTGATGCGCTGCGGCGAGAACGAGCGCCTGCTGAGCGGCGAGTTCGTGCTGTACGCGCTCAACTGCGGCGTCGCGTCGGATCTCGCGGCGCACCGCGACGGCCAGCCGATCGGGGTCGTCATCCCGACCGACGCGCTCGCGGTCAGTTACTACGCCTGGGGCGTTCCCAAGGGCTCTGCCCACCCGAACGCCGCGACGCTGTTCGCGCTGTTCATGGTGAGCGACGAGGGGCAGCGCCTGTCGTATGACGCCGACCTCATGGACCTGCACCTGCTGCCAGGGTCACAGAGCATCGGGATAGTGAAGCCCATGCTGGACCAGGGCGGCAAGCTGATGGGCGAGGACGCGATGGTGCAGATGACGACCTACGGCGCCGACTCCGGGCGGCTCGAAAGCGAGCTGCAGCGCATGATCGCCAAACAGTGATCCCCGCCGACTCTAGACCAGCCAGTTCTCGACTACCAGGCCAGGCACCCGCTGGAAGTGCCGCACGTTTCCGGTGACCATCACGAGTCCCCGCACGAGCGCAATTGCCGCGATACGGAGATCAGCATCCGCCAGCGGCGTGCCCTGTCGCTCAAGGTACGCGCGAAGCGCTCCATACCGACGGGCGGCGGCCTCGTCGAACGGCACCATGGTTACGTGAGCCAGGAGCAACGATTCAATGCGCTGGAGCAGATCTGGTTGTAGTCGCGCGACCCGGTGGGCGCCGTATAGAAGCTCTCCGACAGTGATGCAGGACGTGAGCCTTTGCGCCGGTGCGACCGCTGCTATCCTGGCGATCAAGGCGGGCGATGGCGCTCGTCTCAAGGAATGGCTGAGGATGTCCGTATCCAGTAGATACGTCACTCCTCAAGCTCAACCGGCCGCCCCAGGTCACGTTCGCGCGCGGCGTAGACGTCGGCAATGAACGCGTCTATCTCCTCATCGGTCAGCAAATCGCCCCAGGCGCCCACCCACGGGGGGACTGAGGGGGGCTGGGCTGGGGGCGCCGCCGCTCCTTCGAGTCGCTGGAGGTCATCCACGCTCACCAGCGCCGCGAGCGGCTTGCCGCGCCGCTCGATAATGACGTGCTCGCCACCATACGCGACCTGGGCCATTAACGCCGAGAGCTGCGCCTTGGCTTGCGCCGCGCTCACCCGTTTCGCCATCGCCGCGCCTCCCTGCCAGCACGAATTGGTCATCTTGACCCATTCTACGCTGTTGCGCCGCCCGGGGGGCGCTGGTAGAATCGAGGGCTCCTGCGCAAGTCTTTCCCCGTTGTGCGGAGCCGTCGTCCCGCCGGGACGCCGCGACCGCAGGGAGCGACGAGATGAAGCCAGCACCCTTCGAGTACTTTGCCCCGCGCAGCGTCGCGGAGACGCTCGACTTGCTCGCCCGCTACGGCGAGGACGGCAAGATTCTGGCGGGAGGTCAGAGCCTCGTGCCGCTGATGAACTTCCGTCTGGCCCGGCCCGCGTCGCTCATCGATGTGAACCGCGTGAGCGAGCTAGACTACGTGCGCCCGTCCGACGGCGGTTTGGCCTTCGGCGCGCTCACCCGCCACTATCGGCTCGAGAGCGATCCGCTGGTCGCCGAGCGCTGCCCGCTGCTGCCGGCTATCGCGCGGCTTATTGGCCACGTGCAGATCCGCCACCGCGGCACCATTGGCGGCAGCATCGCCCATGCCGATCCCGTCGCCGAGTTGTGTCTGGCCGCCGCGCTGCTGGACGCCGAGATCGACGTGCAGGGCCCGAACGGCAGCCGCACGCTGCAGCCGGACGAGTTCTTCCTGACGTATCTCACGACGGCGCTGGAGCCCACAGAGCTACTGACTGAGGTGCGCTTCCCGGGCCTGCCAGCGGACGCGGGCTGGAGCGTGCAGGAGTTCGCGCGCCGCCACGGCGACTTCGCCATCGTCGCGGCCGCTGCCGTGCTGGAGGCCGAGAACGGCGTCTGTCGCACGGCCCGCGTGGCCGTGGCCGGCGGTGCGCCGACCGCCGCGCGCAGCCCGGGCGCCGAGGCGGCGCTGGTCGGCCAGCCGCTCGGCACGGACGCCTTTGCTGCCGCCGCCGAGGCCGCCATGGCGGAGGCCGATCCGGAGTCCGACCTGCACGCCTCCGCCGACTACCGCCGCAAGATGGTCGGCGTCTTCGTGCGCCGCGCGCTGGAAGAAGCCGCATCGCGCGTACCGAATTCGTAGCGCCGAGCGCCGAGCAGCGGGCCTCTCGCTCAGCACTCAGCATTGGAGACGACATGGCCGAGAAGCAGACGGTGCGGCTGCGCGTGAACGGGCAGGACTACGAGGGGGCCTGCGAGCCCCGCAAGCTGCTGGTCGATTTCCTCCGCGAGGACCTACGGCTCACGGGCACCCACGTGGGCTGCGAGCACGGCGTCTGCGGCGCTTGCACCATCCTGATGGACGGGCTGACCGTGCGCTCGTGCCTGATGTTCGCCGTGCAGGCCGATGGCGCCGAGCTAATGACCGTCGAGGGCCTGGCGCAGGGCGACGAGCTACACCCGATCCAGCAGGCGTTCTGGGACCAGCACGGTCTGCAGTGCGGCTTCTGCACGCCCGGCATGCTGATGACCGTCTACGAGTTCCTGAACCAGGCCGAGAAGCCCAGCGAAGAAGAGATCCGCGAGGCGCTCGCGGGCAACCTCTGTCGCTGCACCGGCTACGTCAACATCGTCAAGGCCGTGCAGCAGGCGGCCGGCACGCTGGTCGAGACCGGTGGCCACTAGCATAAAGCGCTCTCTCCGCTGAGAGAGGTACAGGACCGCGACTTCTCCTCGGGAGAGGCCAGCAGAACGCCCCCTCTCCCCCTGGGAGAGGGCGGGGGTGAGGGATGGCGAAAGACCTGCGGACGTATCTGGCGGACGTGCAGCGGGAGATCCCGGACGAGCTAGTCTGCATCGAGCGGGAGGTGAACCCCGCGAACTACGACTGCACGGCGCTCATCAAGCACCTCGACGCGCTCAAGAAGTTCCCCGTCG
>Ga0209062_1001136_pt1 | contig 53449 bp, 43 predicted proteins | sample Coa_R2_2_FD_187158 | JGI IMG/M metagenome (GOLD analysis project Ga0209062, IMG submission 187158) | Surface soil microbial communities from Centralia Pennsylvania, which are recovering from an underground coalmine fire - Coalmine... | ecosystem: Environmental > Terrestrial > Soil > Unclassified... | reverse complement strand
GCAATCACATAGAGCCGAAGCGCAACACTCTGGCGGCGTTGAAAGAGATGGCGGATCGCGCGGAGTCGGCCACTGCGCTGGACGAATTGCTGGGCATTGAAGGAAACGCAGCGCGTCTCTACTTCGGCGACTTCGCGGGTATGATCAAACCCGACCAGGCGGAAGGCGATTCGCATCCGGTTGACAGCTTCTCGTTCGATTTCGAAGGCCGCAACCGGCGGCCGCCGCGCGACCCGATCAATGCGCTGCTTTCGCTGGGATACAGCCTGCTGGCGAAAGACCTGATGGTTGCGTGCTATGCGGTAGGATTCGATCCATATGTCGGCTACTATCATCAGCCGCGCTTCGGCCGGCCGGCGCTGGCGTTGGACCTGATGGAGCCGATGCGTCCGCTAATTGTGGATTCAGCGGTTCTGACGGCAGTGAACACGGGCATGGTGTCCCCGCGTGATTTCACTCGTGTAGCGCAGTCCGTGGCGCTCACGCCAACCGGGCGGAAAGGTTTCTTCAGGGCTTATGAGATGCGTATGGACACGCTGGTAACGCACCCGCTATTCGATTACCGTGTCAGTTATCGCCGGCTACTGGAAATTCAGGCCCGTCTCCTGGCTCGCGTGTTGGACGGAGAGATCGCCGAATATCCGGTGTTCACGACCAGATGAGGTGGACCATGATGTGCGCGAGCGGTGAGTTAATGCAGAAGGACCGGGCACCTCTCGCAAATCGTAAGCTCCTGATTCAATGGGCATTCCAGATTATCGTGCTATCCGCGGTGGACCTGTCCCCGAAGAAATCGGAGGCCGCTCGCAAAACGGGTAGAAAGATCCTTGAAAACTGAATAGGATAGAGGAACGGCTATTTCCGCGGCCTCGCGGTCGCGGCCTCATTGAAGCGACGATGCGTGCCGAGCCATGGCTGCCATTAGCGCATTTCCGCGGCCTCACGGTCGCGGCCTCATTGAAGCGAGCGTGAAGGTCTCGTTTTCGTTCGTCAATATGACATTTCCGCGGCCTCACGGTCGCGGCCTCATTGAAGCTTCGTCTCTGCGCGACCAGCAGTACAGCCTGCGCTTGCATTTCCGCGGCCTCACGGTCGCGGCCTCATTCGCGACGGCGCCGCGGGCATCCGGAAACGTGAGGCGCCGAAATTATTCTATATTTCCGCCGCGGACTGGATGGCGGCGAAAGAGCCAAAATGGTCGCCCAGCATGGTCGCGATCGCTACCGGTGCCTTGAAACATCTCGCGCCGTTCGCCAGGAGGCTTACGGTGGATATCGAAGCGCGCGACATCGCGGCGTATCAGAAGGCGCGCTTGGCCGAGAAAGCCAGCAACCGCACGGTCAATATCGAGGTCGGCGTCCTCCGCTCTGTCCTCAAGCGGTTGGGTCTATGGGCTCGGATTCAGCCGCACGTGGAAATGCTTCCCGAACGCGAGGATGCCGGCCATGCGCTCACCGCCGCGGAAGAAAGCATCCTTCTAGCTGAGTGCGCGAATTCCCGCTCACGCATCTTGCGCCCCTTCGTTGTGGTCGCAATCGAGACAGCCGCGCGCTACGGGACGATCCGCCGTTTGCAGTGGCGGAATGTCGATTTCGCAAACCGCTGTTTGACCTTTGGCCGGGACAAGACGCGCGCCGGTACCGGCCGGACGATCCCGCTCACATCTCGCGCTCTCGAGACACTCCGTTTTTGGGCGGACGTTTTTTCCGATCGTCAGCCAGATCATTTCGTCTTCCCGCACGAACGCTACGGCGGATCTGGAACAGATGAGGAATCCGGATTTACGGCGCCGGCCGTTTATCAGACGGACGTCACCCGGCCGATCGGGTCCTTGAAAATCGGGTGGGAGCAGGCGCGCGAGCGGACCCGCTATCGCTCCCCGCAATGCAGCGACGGCCGCCTTGAAAAAGCATCAATGAAATACCGTTGCTCCGTCTGCCAGTGGGGGACGGACGACCTTCCGCCAGGTCTTTGCCGTATCCGCTTTCATGATTTGCGCCACACCGGTGTTTCGCGAATGATCACCGCGCGCGTCCCCTTACCCATCATCGCCAAGATCGTCGGATGGAGCACCAGCACGACCGCCAAGATGGCTTCGAGGTACGGCCACTTTTACCTTGAAGACATGCGCGCGGCGCTGGAGTCGATCAGCCGGCCAGAGCAGGTTTTCGCCGGGGTACTCCAAAAAGTCCCCATAGTAAGTGCCGAGCGCGAGGGTAAAATAAACTAAGTCTTTGTTTTGTGGTGGGCTCGACAGAACTCGAATCTGTGACCTCCTGCGTGTCAAGCAGGCGCTCTAACCAACTGAGCTACGAGCCCGGTACGACAACCGTCACTGGACATTCTAGCATTCCGCTACAACTGGTTCAGCGCGGATTTTTGCCGTTCCAGGCGCCGCGCGCGGTCCCGGGCGAAACGCTCGATGCCGGCGAAAATCGAGGCGCCGTCCAGGTGGGCTTCGGCGATCACGTCCGCTTCCAGGCCGCCGGTCAGCCAGTTGTCGTGAAAATCGGCGGTCATCGAGTATTCGTCGGTCAACGGACCCACATTGCGCAGCGGCCAAACTCGCCGCGTGCCGGTGCTGACAATCATCAGATCGTAATAAGCCTCCGGGGGCAGAATCGAATGGCGGTATGCCGCGGGCTGGCGATCGAACAGTTCTTCGCTCACCGCCGCGATCACCCTTACGTTGATGCCCGCTTTCTCCAGAGCGGGAAGCTGCTTCACCAGATTCACCGTGGAGCTTGCGCCTTGCGCCACGACGTAGCCATGCTTCGGCTTGCCCGGCGCGAAATCGCGGATCAAGTAGAAGCCTTTCGCCGCCGCCTTCAGATCCGGATCGGCGAAGCCGCTGCGATCGGCGACCGCGAAATCCGGGCGCGCGACCTCAATGACGATGATGCTGACTTTCTGCTCGCGCGCGGCGATCTCGGCCGCGGCGAAGTAGCCCGGGGCCACATCGTTGTAATCCCAGAAGCTCAGGTGAATGGTGTGGCCGCGCGGGAAAAGCTTCCAGACCTGCGGTGAAAAAATTCCGAAGTGCGTGCGCGCGTCGGCCGCGGTTTCGGGTCCGGAATGCGCCGCCAGAATATGCAGCACGCCGGTGCGGAACGGGCTGTCCTGGCTCTGCTGGCTCCAGACGCGGGCCGGCAGATACATCAGCGGCGTGAACGCGCCGTAAGTTCCGCTGAGCGCCCACACGCCCGCGAAATTCTTGGGATCGGGCGAGGCGTTCTGGCTGATCATGCCGATGGCGGTGGAGACGTTGCCGGCCTCCTGGATCGGCGCCTTCAGGCGCGTGCCCAAAGGATTCGTTTCCGGATTGTAATGGCCCCACAGGCTGCCGTGTTCGACGTTGATCGACTCGGAGAGATCGGCCGCGATGGTGAAAAACCGATTCTCCGTCACGTAATTCATCCACTTGAGGATTTCCGAGACGGCGCGGCGCGCGCCGGCGGCCTCGCCCGGCTGTTTAAACAAATTGATGCTGACCTGTTTTTCTTCTCCGGAGATCGCGTTGCGAACCGTCACCTTCTGCGGCTCCACTGGAATGTTGGCGGCCTTCAGGCGCTCGTCCAAAAACGGATTGGCGTGAACATCGATGCGCAGCGGCTGTTTTTTCGGCACCTGATCGCCGATCGCGACCAGACGATCCGCCAGCCAATCGCCCAGGCCGCGATCGAGAACGGAAAGCGCGACGTCGATGTTGGTCTTGAACTGAATCAGGCGCTCGCGAGGGTCGGTCACCGGCCCCTTGCGTATGCCCGCGAACTCGACGCCGTATCTTTTCTCAAACGTTGCGGCCAGAGCCACGAAATACTCCGAATTCATCTTCATCGAATACGGATGGCTCTTGTAGCTGACGATCTGATCGCAGGAGCCGTCGATTTTCCCGTGCGAAGCGCAAGGCCAGTAGCCCTTCACCGTTTCACCGATGAGGATCATCGGACGCCGATCCGCGGGGTCCCAGTTCTCCATGCTTTTGAGGGCCGAGACCACCTGGCCGTAATCGTTTCCGTTGGCGAGCGAAAAAACGTTCCAGCCGTATGATGTCCATTGATCGATCAGATTATAAAGGTTGCGGTATTTTTCGCGCACCACTCCGCCGATGAGAACGTCGTCGATTCCGGCGTTGTTATAGGACAGCAGCACGCGCGCGCGCTTGCCGACTTCGAGCGCCAGCGCCTGCGTTTTCAGCTCCTGCGCGTGGCCTTCGGTCATCGCGAACTCGCCTTCGATGGCGAAAATGCGGGGACTCGCGCCGGCCCCCACGAAATCCCAGAACGCCGCCTTCCCGGCGACGGTGGCGACGCCAACGCCGGACGGTCCGCCGTTGACGTCGTTGGTCAGATCGGTCGATTCGGCGTGGCCTTGCAGCGCGCGAATGCCGCGGATTTTCGCCTGCGCAAACAGCGGATGATCGGCCAGATTGTTGTCCTGAAGCAGCGTCTTCAGCGCGCCCGCGCCGCGGCGGAAGCCGAGCGCATCCACCGCCAGCATCGCGATGTTCGGATCGACGTGATAGCGGGGATCGCCCGTCGCCTTGTGCTTCCGCGCCAGCGCCTCGCCCATGATGATCCACAACGCGTAACACGTCGGAATATTATGGCCCCCGGCCAGCAGAAATTTGTCGCAAAACGGCAGTTTGGGATGGCGATAATCATAGGTCATGCCACCGAACTCGGGTCCGGCCAGATGCAGCGCGACATTGTAAGGCGTGCAGGCGAGCGGCCCGCCGAAGTGCCCGGTCTGCGCATAATTGCCGAGCAGCACCAGCGTCATGCAGGTCAGAAACCCGACGTCTTCGATTTTTTCGCGGTCGTACAGCTCGGTCACCGGTTCAACGGTCGATAAACGGGTTGCGGTCATGGTACTCAAGCGAAATCTCCTCCATCCGGAAATCAACGGCGAAAATGGCGGTTTCTCGAATCATTCGCGCCGGACGTGTTTAGTAAAAATGCGGCTGGATATGAACATACAGCATCACCAGCAAACAAACCGCCAGCAGCAGCACAATACTGTGGCCGATGGTGAAGCGAAACAGATTCGATTCGTCCTCGCGCTTCATGCTGGTGGCCGCGGCCGCCACCGCGATGCTCCCCAGGCTGATCATTTTTCCCATGACGCCGCCGCTTGAATTGGCGGCCGCCATTAAAACCGGGTCCAGATGCAGGCGATTCGCGGTAATTTCCTGCAAGTTCCCGAAAAGGGCGTTCGACGATGTGTCGCTTCCGGTGAGGAATACGCCGATCCATCCCAGGCATCCGCTGAAGAACGGGAACAGGGAGCCGGTAGCGGCGAAGGCCAGACCCAGCGTTCCCGTACTTCCCGAATAATTCATCAGATACGCCAGACCGAGGACGCAGGCCAGCGTCGTTTCGGCGGGCAGCAGCCGCTTGCAGGTGTGAACGAAGACTTTCCAGAACACGCGCGGGCTCATTCGCAAAACTGCCGCCGAAAGAATCGTCGCCAGAAGGCACGCTGTTCCCGAGGCGGAAAGCCAGGAGAACGTGTAGGAAGCGCCGTAGGGCGAAGGCTTGGTCACGATCGGCGGCACGCGCAGAACTTCATTGTGCAGCGCGGGCCAGTTCACGAGGACGTTCCGTGCATTGAGCCAGGCCGCCACGGGCCGCACGCCCCACAGCAGAATGATCACCACCAGCAACAAATAAGGACTCCAGGCGATCAGCAGCTCCGATGCGCTATGGCGCGGCGGCGCGATGAAGCGATGGCTTCCATGCCTGGCGTCGAGCACGAAACTGTCGGACGGCTTCCAGACCCGGAAAAGAATCACCAGCGCCAGGATGCAGGTGAGCGACGAAATAATATTGGTCACCTGCACGCCCACGGTGTTCAGAATGAAAAATTCGGTTACGCCGAACGCCAGCCCGCATAGAATCGCCGCCGGCAGAACGCCTTTCAGCCCTTTCCATCCGCACATCACCAGCAGCAGATAAGACGGGACGATCACGGAGAGGGGAGCGAGAATCCACGCCGTGGCGGCGCTTAAATGGTCCAGCGGAAGGCCGGTGGTCGCCGCCAGCGTGATCATCGGAATGCCGAGCGAGCCGAACGCCACCGGAGCGGTGTTGGCGATGAGCGCCATGGCCGCGGCCGAAAACGGCGAAAATCCCAGTCCGGCCAGCATCGCCGCGGCGATCGCGATCGGCGTTCCGAAACCGGCGGCGCCTTCGATGAAAGCGCCAAAAGCGAAGGCGATCAAAATGGCTTGCAATCTCCGGTCTTCGGTCAAATGGCCGACCGAGTCCTTAATAATTTCAAACTTGCCGCTTTCAACGATCACGTAATACATGAGCATCGCGGTGAACACGACCCACCCGATCGGAAACAGCCCGAAGGCCGCGCCGAACGTCACGGCTCCGAAAAGATTGCGGAGCGGCATTCCATAGCCCGCCACGGCCACCACCGCCCCCGTGGCCAGTCCGCAAAGCGCGGAGATCCAGGCGGGCATTCGCAGCACTCCGAGCATTAACAGCAGCACGAAGATCGGAGCCGCGGCTATGATTGTCGAATAGGCCAGGCTACCCGCGATCGGAGTAAAATTCTGCTGCCACATGGGCCAGCCTCCACTGAGGAACGAAAGGTCTCCGAAGCTTGAACAGGCCGCCGGAGGGTCGGTCGGGATCTTTCGCAAAAATAAATCTAAGGGTTGAGAGCAAACTGCAATTCTCGCATAAAAGTTCCGGCGCAGGCCGGCGAACGCCGCGGGAGCCTCTTGCGGAAATGCTCAGAGCCGCGCGGCCGGGGCGCGTATCGGGATCTGGTGTATTGGTCTGACCTGTAAGCAAATATCCCGATCCTACATCCGCCGGCGAAAGGCTGTCAAGCATCGCTTGCCGCGATTGGCGCGCCGTGTAAAGTTGAAGAAGCAGGTCCGGTGAACCCGCTCGAGGCGCGAATCTTCCCAAACGCGCGCCGCCCTCTTGAAATGAAGCTTCCGATCGACGATCTGCTGCCGCGAATTCTTGAAGAGCTTCGCCATGGGCGCCATCTGGTGATCGAAGCTCCGCCGGGCGCGGGCAAAACCACGCGCGTTCCTCCGGCGCTGCTGGAGATCGGACGCGGCGAGGTCATCGTGCTCGAACCCAGGCGGCTCGCGGCGCGAATGGCCGCACGCCGGGTCGCCGGCGAAATGCGCGAGCCGGTTGGCGAAACCGTGGGATATCAGATGCGCTTCGAGGATGTGAGCGGCCCGCGAACCCGGCTCCGATTCATGACCGAAGGCGTGCTCACGCGCCGCATGCTCGCCGATCCGCAACTTAAAGGCGTCGAAACCGTGGTGCTCGATGAGTTTCATGAGCGCCATCTCGATAGCGATCTCGCTCTGGCGCTGCTGAAGCGAACCGATAAACGAATCGTCGTGATGTCGGCGACGCTTGATGCCGCGCCGATCGCGCGTTATTTAGATTGTCCGGTGGCGCGATCCCCGGGAAAACTTTTCGAGTTGCGGATCGAATACACGCCGCATTCCGCCTCCCCGCTCGAACAGCAGGTGGCATCCGCGCTGGAGCGGCTGCTCGCGGAAGGTTTGGACGGCGACGTTCTCGTGTTTCTTCCCGGCGCGGCGGAAATTCGCAACGCCGCCCGCGCGATCGAGCGTTTCGGCCTTCTTACGGTTCCCCTGCACGGCGATCTTTCGCCTGAAGAGCAGGATCGTGCCGTCGCTCCCGCCGGGCGGCGCAAAGTGATTCTTTCCACCAACATCGCCGAAAGCTCCATCACTGTCGAAGGCGTTACGGCGGTGATCGATAGCGGATTGGCGCGGATCGCCATCGATTCGCCATGGACCGGACTGCCGTCGCTGAACCTGCACCGCATCAGCCAGGCATCGGCGGCGCAGCGCGCCGGACGCGCGGCGCGAACCGCACCCGGGCGCGTCATTCGCCTGTACACGGCCGAGGATTTTCACCGCCGCCCCATCGCGGATGTCCCGGAAATCCGCCGCCGGGAGCTGTCGCAAATGGTGTTGCAGCTTCGCGCCATGAAAATCGATTCGCTCGATTGGCTGGAAGCTCCGCCGGAGCCTGCGATCGCGGCGGCCAACGCGCTGCTCGATCGTCTGCAAGTGTCGCCGGAAATGGCGCGATTGCCCTTGCCGCCGCGTCTGGCCAAGCTTGCATGGGAAGGGGCGCGCCGCGGCGTTCCCGAATCGGCCTGCAAGATCGCGGCGGTCCTCAGCACGGGCGAGCGGGGCGCGCCGGATGTGCTCGCGCTGGCCGAATCGAATTGGCAGTTGCAAACGCGACGCGTGTTTGAGCAGCTTCGCCGCCTGATTCCGGGCCGCGATCGCGCCGGCGACGCGGAAATTCTGCAAAGCGTGCTCGCGGCGTTTCCCGATCGCGTCGCGCGGCGGCGCAATGCCGATGAAATCCTGCTTGCGTCCGGCGGATCGGCGAGGCGCCGCGACTGCCGCCACGAATTTCTGATCGCGATCGACGTGGAAGAGCGCCGCGAGCACGGACTGCCGCGAGTCCGCCTCACCGCGCCGCTCGAGCCCGAATGGCTGCTCGATCACGCCGTCGAGCGCTCGCGTCTGGAATGGAATCGCGCGGCGGAGCGGGTCGAACAGGTGACTGCGCTGCTCTACGACCAGCTTGTGATCGAGGAAACGCGCGCGCCCGCGCCGCCCTGCGAGGAAACTTCGCGTCTGCTGGCCGAAAAAGCCATGGAAACGGATTTAGGCCGCTTCGCCGATCGCGGCGAATTGAATCAGCTTTGCGCTCGCGCGGCTTTCGCCGGCATCCCGATCGATGTGCCAGCCGCGCTGCGCGAGCTGTGCCGCGGCCGGAACAGTTTCGCCCAGCTCGCCGGACTGCTGGATGCGATTCGCCCGCCGCGCATCGATCAACTCGCGCCGGAACGCTTGGCATTGCCCGGCGGCCGGCGGGTGAAAGTGCATTACGAAGCGGGCCAGCCGCCGTGGATCGAATCGCGCTTGCAGGATTTCTTTGGGCTCCGCGAAACGCCGCGCATCGGCAATACGCCGGTGGTCGTTCATCTGCTCGCGCCCAATCACCGGCCGGTGCAGGTCACCACCGACCTCGCGGGGTTTTGGGATCGGCTTTATCCGCAACTGCGTCGCGAGCTCGCAAGAAAATATCCCAAACATCTGTGGCCGGAAAATCCGTAGTCCGGCGACCGCGGCGTTCAGCGGCGCGGTTTGACGGGCGGGATTGGATGCTCCGCGCGTGATCAATACCGCCGGCCGCCTTCGGCGCGGAGCAAACTGCTAAAATTGCCGGAATGGGGAACGTGCCCGCGATCCAGGCGATTCTGGAGAGCCAGACACAGTGCAAATCGTTCACGCGCGTGACGACAATGCAGTTTTTCCGCGATGAGCAGTCGCGCACGCGTGTTGAGCAAGGTGAGCTCGCCAGCATTCACGATCCGGTTACCGGCCAGAGCTTCACACTGAACCCGGCGAAAAAAATCGCGATTCCAGGGATGCCGAAGATGCCGGGCGTCACTCTGCCGAAAGCTCCGGCAATCCAGGGCATCGCGCTCCCGCAAATGCCGGGGATGCAGATTCCGCAGGCGCCCGGAGGACCGCCGCAGCCGCCGCAGGAAATCGCCCACCTGGGCGAGAAGACGATTGACGGAATCAAAGTTTCCGGGAAGCAGCTTGCGTTTCCGGTTGCGGGCAAGCCGCAATCGCTGGTGGGCGAAGTATGGACCTCGAAGGATCTGAAACTGCCGATTCATTCCACGGTCACCGATCCCTCCACGGGTTGCGTCATGCGGACGCAGATGAAAAACGTGCAGTCCGGCGTGAAGCTCGATCCGGGGATGTTCAAGGTGCCGGCCGATTTCAAAATCGCTTTACCGGCGAAACCGGTATAAAGCAGACCTGGCGGCACGCCTCTGCCCGCACCGCCAGGGTTGGTTCAGGCTGGGAACTCACGACAGCACGGCGCAAACTAATTCGCTTGCGCGGCCATCGCCAAATTTTCAGCGGTCGCGAAGTTTAGATCGTAGATCGTCTGGCACTTGTCCGTATCCGCAAAATCAATCATTATGATGTTCGGCATGGCTCTTTTGATTGTCGCTCCTATGGCCGCAGACTCGGGCGGAAGCGTTCCGTAAAGCGGACTGGTGTACTCGGTATATTGCCTCAGGCCAGATCTCCAAAGCGTCCTCATTCTTTCCACGTTCGGAGGAGTCCACATTTTTTGATTCCGCTTCTTGATGCTTTCCATGAGTCCGGTGGTGGTCCAATACATCATCCGGATTACCTCGGGAGGAAAAACTTCGGCTCGCTCCAGAATTTTTCGCTGCCCGGATACATTTTGCGATATTTTGTCAAATGGCTTGAATGGCGACGTGCCCCCCTTTCCGAAATATTGGAGCCCGTCGAAAGTTTTCTGGTAGGCCGCTCCTTCCCGGTTGCAGAGATTTTTCCAGCCAAGGATCCCATCGTGCGCCGAGAATGTATCTCTAACCTCATTAAGCCCGCTCATCGGGAACAGCACAATGACCTTACCGGCCAACTGCGAGATCCGGGTGGTGTTTAGGTTGCCCGCCCCCCTGTATATGACATCGCCCAGGGTAAAAACACAAGTTTGGGCGATGAGTCGCCAGTTTGTGGACTTATCAAATTTAAGCAGCAAAAATTCACGTTGGCCCGCGCCCGTAACGAACTCCTTGGCGTCCTCGAGTATCTTTTCGAGTCCGAAGCCGAACGCACCGGCCCGCAGTTTTGTTCGCTGCAAAGACACGTTGCCGACCCCGTCGAGCCAGCGCATTTTTTGCTCCTTCTTCTGGAAGACGCCGTCGGCATGAAATGCCTTGAGCTCCGCCTTCTTTGGCTCACCGGGACCTCCCGGGACGGTCGCGGCGGCAATTCGGAGGTCAAAAAAGCGGACTCCACAATACGCCTGTACGAAGATGTCCACGTGCTGCGTTTGAACGTTCCCTCCGCCGCGAGTGATCGCCGCATCATGACTTCCTGCGATGACGATTTCACTCAACGTTTTATTCCCACCTAAATCGCTATACTGGATCACGTATTTAACCTCCTTCTACTCCTCTTTTCTCCTGCTTGTTCCAACCCGGCCGGGCTTGCGTAATGACCGGCCGATCCAAATTTTTCCCACTGGGGCGACCATCAATCCAGCATCACGACCAGCAGTTCCAACTCGGGTCTGGCGATATCTTCCGGCACGAAAATCGAAATCTTCTGCGATTTGACCACTCCATCCCACAGCACGCCGCTCTGATTCAGCGCGAAATACTGGCGGGATAATTTCACGGGAACGGAAGCCGGAGGAACCGCGGTGTGGCGCAGCGAAATCCCCGGCAGCGCGTTGCGGATCAGGCGGTGAATTTCGGCGGGCGAGGAAGCCTTGAACAGTTTCGGCACTTGTTTGATGACATCCTCGACGCCCATCTGCGCGCTTACGGAAAGATAAAATTGCGTTTTCTTGAAGTACTCTTCCGCGATTTCGCCGGACCACACCGATTTTTCGGTGAGCGACAGCGGGATGGCGATGCACTTGGATGGGATGGCGGTTTCGAGCAGAATCCGGATCTTCTCGTCCAGCTCGGTAAAACATTTTCCGAGATTTTCGTGGTCGTAATCGGGAAGATTACGCGCGTGCTCCTCCAGCGAAAAGCTGGAAAGAGCGCCGGCTAGCCCGAGCATGATCAGGTACATCATCTCCGGATGACGCCGCCGCGCCGTCCATAAATGCTTCAATTGCGGAAGATAGGTGTTGGCAGTGTGCAGCAGCCAGAAATTCGCCGTATCGCCGGGACCGAATTCGGCCAGACTGCGCCCGCCCTGCCTGCGCATATTGGAAAGCGAGGCCGATTTCGCCGCCAGCAGCTCGATCAGGCGGCGGAGCATGAGCAGCAGGTACTCGCTGGAATCGATGGAAAGCGCGGCGGGAATGAAATCGGGGCGCACGATATAGGTTCCGGCGGCGCTGCGCGTGACGCAGGCAATCCGCAGCGAGACGGCGCCGTCCAGCGATTCGCCGCCGAACACGATGCGAAAATTTTTTCGCGCGAGCTGCACCGGCTTCTGCTCCTGTCCGCCGGCTTCGTCCAGAATCATGCGGGTTTCGGCGATGTAGCGGGTTCCGGCGTCGGCCGCCGGCTGCCCGTTCTGGACGGTGATGTTCCTGCCGCGCGGCTTGGCCTCGGGAACGGCGAGAAAAACCTCCAGTTCAGGATCGGTGGGCGCAAAATATTCGCTGATCTCGCGGCCGGGAGGCGGCTCATCCGATTCCGGAATATTAAAAATCAGCCCGTCGGGAAAAATTCCCCGGCAGTGGCGGAGCGTGAAGATTCCGTTTGAAAGCGCCTCCAGGTCGATCGACAGACCGGCCAGACCCCAGTTGCAGGAAGAGGAGCAATTCGCCCGGAAGTGAATGTGCTGCTCGAAATATTCGTCCTGCGCCTGAAAATGTTGCGGCGTCAGGAACATCCCCTTGGTCCAGACGACGCGCTGCAATTGCTTCATAGGTAACGAATCCTAAGTATACAGGGAGCCCATCAGCCGACCAATACCATTGGATCGCCCACGATAATCACGCCGCCATGCTCGGTCATGTCGCCCAGGCGAGCCGCGGGGAGACCGCAAATCAGCACCGTCGGCGAGCCTTCGGCGATCGCGTCCGGCGGACCCACGCACGTCGCGATATCGGTGACGCGCGCCGCCGGCAGTCCCCCGATCAACACGGTGACGGCGCAAGGCGGAATAATCGGTCCGCCGACGTGCGGCACCGGACCGGGATCAACCATGGGGCAGGCGTGCATGTCTGTAACGCGGGCTGCGGGCATTCCCATATCAGGCGTCCTTCTCCCAGATCTTCAGATCATTGGCGCGGCGCATTCCGGCGTCGAAAAATTCGCGCAGCAGCCCGGCGGCGCGCAGCGGCTCCAGCGCCACGGCCAGCGCGATCGCTCCGGCGGCCATTTTTCCGCAAAGCGAGCGCGGCGCCTCCGGCGAGACCGGAGAATCGGCCGGGCCGATGCTTCCGCCGCTGTAAAAGACGGCCATGCCGAGACATCCGGCGGGCGTGGCGATTCCGGCGCGATCGGCCGCCTCGCGCACCGCGCGCCGGCGCTGCTCGTCCGGTTCGCCCAGCCATTTTTCGATCGCCTCCAGGACTTGGCCCGCGCCCGGTTTTTTCACTACCGGTTCCACGGCGCGAATGGACGATAGCGCCCACGCGATCGCCTCCGCCCGCGGCAGCGCCTGCGCCAGCGCGCCGATGGCGGCCCGAATCTCGCCGCCGCGCACGATCTGTTCGAGCATGGTGCGCGCCGGCAAGCCGGATTGCGCCAACTGGCGCGCGCTGTCGTTCAATTCCGCGAGATCGCAAAGTTCCTGTGCCGTCATCTCTCAGTTGATCATCGTAATGCTGCCGGTCAAGCTCAGCTCTCCGTCGGCGGTCACCTCAATGATCGGCGCCTCGGCGGAAATCTGAATCTGGCCCTGGACGGTGATGTTTAAACCGGAAATGGTGATTCCCATCTGATTAATCACAATGCTGTTTTCTCCGACCTTCAGGGTGATCGATTGAAGCGCCTCGGTGGAAATCGAGCCCAGATCGGCCTTGGTGCTCTGATTCCCCATTTTCAGCTCGATACTTTGGTTGCCGGTGTTGAGCGTGATGGTCTCGTTGCCCTGATCGACCGTTTTGGTTTCGTTCTGCGTGATGGTCGTGGTGCGGTTGTTGCCGACCGTGCGCGTTTCATCGTGCTCCACTTCGGTGGTCAGATCTTTTTCGGCGTGCAGCAGCACCATTTCGCTGCCCATTTTGTCCTCGAAGCGAAGCTCGTTGCAGTTGGATCCGCTTCCTCCCTTGGAGCTGCGCGTTTTGATGCCGCTCTGCGTCTGATAGGCGGGAAGAGCGTAAGGCGGCATCTGTTCGGCGTTGTAAACGCGCCCGGTAATGAGCGGGCGATCCGGATCGCCTTCGAGAAATTCGACGATCACTTCCTGGCCGATGCGCGGCAAAAAAATCGCGCCCCAGTTCTTGCCGGCCCATTCCTGGCTCACGCGAACCCAGCAGGAGCTTTTCTCGTCCCTTTTCCCGACGCGGTCCCAATGGAATTGAACTTTGACGCGTCCGTATTGATCGCAGTAAATTTCTTCGCCGCTGGGGCCAACCACCACGGCCGTCTGGAGCCCGGCGATCACCGGCTTGGGAGTGAGGCGCGGCGGCCGGTAAGGGACGGAAACCGGAATGGCCTCGAACTCGTTGACATAGTCGGCGCGATCCTCCGGCGTCGTCTCAAATGAGCTGGTCTTCATCGTCAGGCGCAGCGCGGTGATCAGATAATCGACGTTGAGATCCTCGCGGTAATGATCCTGAAGGGTGAACGTGAATCCGGCGATAAAGGCGCGCGCGCCGCCCGATCCGCGGATAATCTTTTCCGCCGTTTCCCGCTCCTCCAGGCGAAGGCGCGCGTAGCGCTCGCCGGCGTCGCGATCGTCGTATTTGCCGGGATAGTCGTAGATTTCTTCGCCGTCCTGGCCCTCGGCGTTGACCATCAGGTTATTGCTCGGCGTGGTGAAATTGTAGTCCTCAAGCGTCACCAAACCCGGCTCGGCGGCGACGGTGTACTCGAGCTTTTCGATGACGTCGTCCTCAAGAGACGAGGTCTGCTCCACCCACACCCGCGCGGTACTCTGATCGGGGCATGGATCGCATCCCGAGACGTTGTCGGTGAGCACCAGCTCGTGTTTGTCGGCGCTGTGCCTGAAGTAATAAAAAATTCCTTCCTCTTCGAGCAAGCGCGACACGAAATCGAGCGAGGACTCCCGGTACTGCACGCAGTATTCCCGCGGGCTGTACGATCCGTACAAAGCCAGCGAAAAATCGGTGAATCCGTGGTCGGTGAAAATCTTCTCCACGATATCGGGCACGGACATGTTTTGAAAAATCCTACAATCCCGGTAGAGCGACAGGAACCACAGCCACGGGCGAATCACGGCCTGATATGAAGTAATCATGTCCTTCCGGCCGCGCTGCACGAAATGGCTGACGCGGCCGTGGATGAAGCGCGAAGCCCCACTCGCCAGATCGATCTCGACGTGAACCGGTTTGCGGATCAGGCTGCTCGCCGAGATCGAATTGTTTTCGCTGAGCATATCCAGGCGGAATTCAAAGGGCCGCGAAATCGCTTCGCTCCCGCCGATGTTTTCCAGCACCAGAACGTCGGGGCCGAGCGGGGTATAAACCCGCATCGGCCGCTGGGCTTGTGTGAACGAAGAGGCCATTGGTCAGCGCTCAGGAATAAGAGTAGGTAAATTCGCCGTTCTCCCCGATGCCGGTGCGAATTCCCTGCGGCTTGCGTCCTTCGGCGATATGCTCCAGCAGCTTCCGCGAAATTTCCGGAAGCAGCGAGTTGGTGAGAATATTATCGATGTTTCTCGCGCCGCTCTCGACCTCCGTGCAGCGGCGCGCCACCTCCTCGACCAGCGCGTCGTCATAGGAGAAATCGATCTTGTGCGTTTCAAGCAGCCGCCGCTTGATCTTTTCGAGCTTCAAAAGCACGATGCGCTTCAAGGCTTCATCGCGCACCGGGAAATACGGAATGATCACCAGCCGACCCAGAAACGCGGGCTTGAAGATTTTATCAAGCTCCGGTTTGAGCGCCTTGACCAGCCCCTGATGGCTCGGCATGGTCTCGGGATCGGCGGTAAGCTTCATCACGGTTTCCGTGCCGGCATTGGTGGTCAGGATAATGATGGTGTTCTTGAAATCGATCTGGCGTCCTTCGCCGTCTTCCATCACGCCCTTATCGAAAACCTGGAAGAACAGTTCGAGCACGTCGGGATGCGCCTTTTCCACTTCATCCAGCAGAACGACCGAATAGGGCCGGCGCCGCACCGCTTCGGTCAGCACGCCGCCCTCGCCGTAGCCGACATATCCCGGGGGCGAGCCTTTGAGCGTCGAAACGGTGTGCGCCTCCTGAAATTCGCTCATATTAATCGTGATCAGATTGCGCTCGCCGCCATAGAGCAGCTCGCTCAGCGCCAGCGCGGTTTCGGTTTTGCCGACGCCGGACGGTCCGGCGAGCAGAAATACGCCGACCGGCTTGCCGGGATCCTCAATGCCGGCGCGCGAGGTGCGGATGCGCATCGAAATCACCTGTAAAGCGTGATCCTGCCCGATGACGCGCGCCCCCAGCCGCTGCTCGAGCGACAGCGCGACCTGCACTTCATCGGTCATCATCTTTCCCACCGGAATGCCGGTCCAGCCGGAGATCACCTCGCCCACCAGGTTGGCATCCACGGCGACGCGCATCATCGGCGATTCCCCCTGCACGGCTTCGAGCTCGTTGTACAGTTTGCCGAGCTCCTGGCGCAGCGCCGCCGGATCGATGGCCGGCTGCGCCGCGGTTCCCGATTCGCCCGCCGGGGCCGGATGCGCCGCCGCCTCAAGCTGGGTCCGAATCTGGCGAATCCGCGCAACCAGATCGCGCTCCTTTTCCCATTGCGCGCTCAAGCCAGCAAGGCGCTGTTCGGTGTTCGATTTGAGCGAGGCCAGCGCGGCCAGCCGGTCGGAGTGATCCGCGCCGGCCGACGACTCGCGCTCGAGCACGCGGATCTGAACGGCGACATCGTCCAGAACGCGGTGGCAATCCTCAATCGGACCGGGCGTGACATTCTGGCCCAGCGCCAGGCGCGCGCAAGCGGTATCGAGCACGCTGACCGCTTTATCGGGAAGCTGGCGATCCGGCAGATAACGATGCGACAGCTTCACCGCGGCTTCCAAGCCTTCCTCCAGAATGCGCACCTGGTGATGATTTTCGAGCGCCGGAATGATCCCGCGCAGCATCATCGAGCATTTTTTCTCATCCGGCTCGTCGACTTTCACCATTTGAAAGCGCCGCGTCAGCGCCGGATCTTTTTCGAAGTATTTCTTGTACTCGGACCATGTCGTCGCCGCCAGCGTTCGCAGCTCGCCGCGCGCGAGCGCGGGTTTCAACAGATTGGCCGCGTCGTTTTGCCCGGCCGCGCCGCCCGCGCCGATCATGGTGTGCGCTTCATCGATGAACAGAATGATCGGCGCCGGCGAGGATTTCACCTCTTCGATGAGGCCCTTGAGCCGATTTTCGAATTCGCCCTTGACGCCCGCGCCGGCTTGCAGCAGCGCCAGGTCCAGCATCCGGAGATTGACGTTCTTCAACACCTGGGGCACGTCGCCTTGCGCGATGCGCAGCGCGAATCCCTCGACGACCGCGGTTTTGCCCACGCCCGCTTCGCCCACCAGAATCGGATTATTCTGCCGCCGCCGGGTCAGAATATCGACCACCTGGCGGATTTCGAAGTCGCGGCCCAGCACCGGATCGATTTTTCCCTTTCTGGCGCGCTCGGTCAGATCGATGGTGAACTGATCGAGATTCGGAGTCTTGCCTCCCGCCCCGCGCGGCGCGGGCTCCCCGTCGCCGCCCGCCGCGCTGGCCGAAAAATCCTTCTCGTGTGAAGTCGCGGTGATGTTGAGAAAATCCTGTTTGAGGCCGTCGGCGTTGATTTTCGGCAGTTCTCGGCTGACGTCGCGAATCACGCGATTCAGCTCTTCATCGCTGAGCAGTGCCAGAATGGTGTGTCCGGTGCGAATCTGCGTGGCGCCGAACTCCAGCGACCCGATGGTCCAGGCATGCTGGAACATGCGCACCAGCGTGGGACTCAGCGCCGGATTGCGCGCGTTTCCCGACTTAAGGTGGTCGAGCGAGCGCGTCAGCTCCGCCGCCAGCCGCGAACGGTCGATGCCATAGTGTTTGACAATCGCGGCGAAGTCGCCTTCATTCTGGTCGAGCAGCTTCATCAAGTAGTGCTCGATCTCCACGTCATAATGAGTCCGCGAAAGACAGAGGCCGGCGGCGGCTTCCAGCGCGGCCCGCGACTCGCTGTTGCATTTCCCGATCAGTGCTTTTAAATTTACGCCCATGATTCTTCTCCCAAGGAAACGATCGCGTCCTCCGGATCGCGATCGAACTCTTCTGTTTTCGCCCAGGAACACAATCCCAGCGGAAGCCCGGTAGCGCCGCCGAGCTCGTATTCCGGCACCTCGGCGCGCGCAAGCACCAGTTGCGCGTCGAAATCCACCTGGCCGCCGGAATAAAACCGCGTCAGCGCGCGCAGCGCGCGGCAGCCGGCCGAGCCCGGCAGAAATTCGCGGTAGCGCTCGAGTGTAAGCGGTCCAAGCCGGATGCGCGCTTTCGAGGCATGATCCCACACCTGATCGCCGGCTACGGCTCCCAGGCCAAGCTGCCGCGCCGGGCTCTCTTCCGGGATCATCTCGCATTGCGATTCTCGCGGCAAATCGTGCCAGGCGCCCACGAATTGCAGCACCTCGGCTGGAACGCCGAAATAATCCTCGATTACGTTCTTCAACGCCGATGCCGAGCGCGGTTGCAGCCCCAGCAGGCCCGCGTAATAGACCAGCGCCTGATCCGGAATGTCCTGCCGTTTTTCGAGTCCCGCCGTGCCGATTCCGGTGAGATCCTTGAGGTACGGCGCCACGCCGCCGTCTTCGGTGTAGGAGGCCGCCACGCGGTACTTGCGCTGCGCGCGGTAGAACAGCGAGATCACGCGATGATGGAAAAGATCGAGAAAATCGGCGATGGCGCGATCCCGCGCCCAGCGCCGCTCAATCACCGCGACCGTATAAATGTGCGGCAGAACGCCGGACGGACCGGTGAGTCCCATAAAGTTCACTGCGACCACCGGCGGCCGGTCATCCGGCCATTCGATGGACTGAATCTCGCTCGCCGGGAAAATCAGGCGGTGGTTCACCGTGAACCGCGCGATTTCGCTGGAGGGATGCGCGAAGAAACCGACCGGCTCGCGATGCGGATAAACCCGCTCGAGCAACTGCACCGCCTGGAAAAACTCCACTTCGCAAGGGCTCGATTCCAGGAGCCGCAGCAGATGGGTCTCGGCGGCGCTCAAATCAGCACCCGATCGCCCGTCCGGGGTTGCCATTGGCGGAGCACCTCCTTTCGCTGCCGCGTGCGGGCGGCCAGAATCGTGAAGCTGTTCAGCGACACGTAATGTCCCAGAAAGCGCTCCAGCAGGCTCGCGAACAGGTAGACTCCGGCGCCGGTGAACTGCTCCTCGTCAAAGTCGATCTCGACGCGGCGCCCGCGCACGAAACTCACCCCTTCCTCGGAAGTGATCTGGGTCAGCGCCGGACGGCTGCTCACGTTGACGATGCCCTGGATCTGCCGCTCATGAAACGCCAGATCGGCGAAATTATACAGCCGCAGCATTTCCCGCAGCGCCCCGGCCCCGCCTTCGACGATGGACAGATAATTCAGCGAAAGCTGCGAAATGAGCCGCCAATGCAGCGATTTTCCGAGCGGCGGCTGGATTACCGCCGTGGGTTTCAGCAGCGCCACGGCGCCGCGTACCGGGCCGCCGCCCTCCAGCTCGAAATCGGAATCCGTCGCGCCGAACGGCAGGCGACTGGGCAGGTCGCGGTTGAAGCAGGTCAGCCGCAGGGTCAGCGAATCTTCTTCGGGCAGCGCTGGCCGGCCGGTCAGATCGGCGAAGGACAGATACATGTCCGTCGCGCCGTCGGTGCGCCAGCCGCAATGCCTGCGCGTCGCAAACCAGAACGCGCGTGCCGAGGTCGAATCGTGATGGAACGAGTACAGCGGGGCATAGCGCGTGGCGCTGGAGGCGCGCGGCTTCACGCCCAGCACCTCGTCGATCGAAAACGTCTCCATGCTCTGCCGCCGCCGCGCGTCGGGCACCACCAGATATTCGTGAACGCGCTGGCTTAACAGAATCGGCTCCGAGGTTTGCTCAAACAGGTTGATCACCGGCGTGCAGCCGAGCCGCAGCGTCTCGGCGCCGACCCCCGTTTCGAGAAGCTGCTGCCGCTCGCCGCGCTCAAACGGCGAAAACAGAATCAGCACTTCGGCCGCGCCGCCGAAACCGGCGCGCGTTACGCGCTCCAGCCCGTGCAGATCGTAAAACAAAAATTTTTGCGGGAACGCAAAATATTCCTGAAGCAGGCGATATCCGCTGAAGGAGCGCTTGGGATAAGGCAGCAGCGCCTCATCTTCGCGGAAGCCCGCCGGCTGGAGCGCGCTGGCCGGCAGCACCACCGGCGGGCGCTTCGACCCCGGCGCCAGATCGCGCACCACGATCTGCCGCACGTTATTGCCGAGCAGCTCATAGAGCGTGTACGCCAGGTTGCTTTCGGCATTGATAAACAGGCGCAGCGATTGGAGCTGGTCGAGCTTGTCAAACGTGATGTCCTGGAAGCAGCGGAGCTCAAGCCTGAGCACCGCGCGGGTTTCCGGGCCGGTGCGGAGCAACGGGTGGATGCGTTCCGGCGTTTTCCATTCCGCCGATTCGATTGCGAGCGGCCACAACGTGGTGTCGTAGCAGGTCCGGAACTTGCAAGGCGCGCCGGCGACCGGCCGCGAGTACAGCAGGGACTGCCGCGGGATCTCGAATCCGGTGGTCAGCTTGCCCTGTTCCGGATCGCTGCGAAATTCGACCACCGAAACCGACGGAATCGGCCGAACGTAATGCGGATAAACCACCTCGAGCAGCGATTGCGAAATCTCCGGCAGATCGTCGTCGAGCTTCAGATGAATGCGCGCGGCGAGAAAGGCGAATCCCTCCAGCAGCCGCTCCACGTGCGGATCCTCGCACTTGGTCGGCTCCAGTTGCAGGCGGGAAGCGATTTTCGGATAGCGCTCGGCGAATTCCGCTCCGCTCTGGCGCAGAAACGTCAGTTCTCGCTCGTAATATTCGAGCAGTTCATCGCGCACCGGAATCCCCTTGGATCAAATATTCGCCCGAGGCCAAATCCAAAACGGTATCGAACGTGACGCGCTCCGGAGTGGGGTCCATCTTGAGCAGCGCCTGAATCATGAAACGGATCTGGCGCGCTTCGCCGTTGGGTGTTCCCTTTTCCTGGACCTGCACCGCGCTGAGCCGCGGCTCAAATGTGGCGATGGACTGTTCAATCATGCTGCGCAGCCGCGCCCGCGCCTTGGGATCGTCGGCGCTCAGCGACGTAATATCGCCCAGACCGTAGGTGTACAGCGAAGCCTTCAATTCGCGCAGCCCCTCCGGCGGCGGCACCGCGACCGAGCGCGTGTTGAGCAGCCACTCCAGATCGCGCCGCACTGCGGCCTTAAGCATCCGGACCGATTGCGCTCTGCTGATCGCTTCATCGGCGGCGCCATGGTCGCGATCCATCAAACGATCGAGCACGGATTGCTGAACCAGACGATGCTCTTCCCTGGCCATGAATTACACCGGGCACTTCAGCGCCTGGATAGGGTCCAGGCGGCAGATCCGCAGATAGAGATTTTGCCGCATTCCGGCGTCGCCGTCCTGGGCGTGCAGAGCGCGATAGAGCAGCGCCAGCGGCTCGGCGACCATCTCCCCGCTTTCCCATTCCTCCAGCTTGTAATTATCGATCTGCGCGATCAAATCCTCGAGAATCGGCTGCGCGATGGCCTCGCGCCCGGCCTCCACCAGCACCGCCGCCAGTTGCGTTTTGCGCCGGAAACGGCCGCGCGTGGTCGACTCCTGGGCCTGCTGCCGCTTGAGCAGCTCCACAGCCTCCTCGGTCCGCCCCGCGCGCGCGATGCTGAAGACCTCAAGATCGTCAAACTCCGTCGCCGCGCCGTCGCGGTCGGCTTGGCTGGCGCGCGGCGGGGCGCCATCGCTCAACTCCGTCATCAGCCACTCCCGAGTCTCGCTGTTGGCCGTCGGCGTATCGTCCATCATCGTCATCTCAAGCAGTTCGGGAACATCGGCCAGATAGGCGCGCAGCGCGTTGCGCAGAGCGGACTCGACCGCGGCGTAGTCCGGACCGAGTTTCGAGCAGGCAAGCAGGATATAACGCTGTAGATCCAGCCATCCCCGGCCGCAGGGCTGCCCCATCGCGTTTTCCCCGGCTTCCAGCAGCGCCGCCCATTTCCCATCAAGCAGCAGCAGCTTGAGCTGGCTGCGCAATTGGGTGGTGGGAGCCTGAAGCAGGCGCGGGTCCGGCTTTCCGCGCGAAGCCCGCACCTCGCCCCAGCGCAGCCCGCGCAGAATCAGGTACGGCGCCGGATTGAACGGCTCGGCGGCGCGCAAATAGCGCGCGGCCGAAATCAGCCGGGTGATGGCGTCATCGCGCGACACCGGCTCGACCGTCAAAGAACCCGCCGCGGCCGCTTCCGCCGCGGCCTCCTGCGCTGCGCCCGCGGCCGGTTCGGCTTCCACCGGGTCGGGATCGATCTCCAGCTTTTTCTTCAACAGCGAAGCCGCCACAGCGTAAACTTCTTCGAGCGCCTTACGCGTCGGGCCGAAGTTCGGCATGGCATCGCCGAATCGTTCGTCCATCTGTTCGATTTCGGCGATGCGCTTCAGCGACGCGGATATATCGGCGACGATCTGTTTGTAAAACGCCTTGGGAGTTTCCTCGAACGCCTTATCCCAGGCCTCCCCTGCCAGCTTCCCTTCGGCGATCGCCTGCTCCCGCGCCTTCCGCTTGTCCGGGTCGGTGGTCGCCTCATAGCCGACGATCAACTGCGATTCGTTGTACTTGAAAAAATCGTAGCCGGCGCGCACCAGCGGCACGCTGCGGACCGCGATATCCAGCTTCAGCCCGATCCAGGATAACGGCGCCGCGCGCAGTTCGACGTCGCCATCCTCGATTTCCGGATAAAGCGTGTCCCAGAATTTTTCAAGCAAGCCGCAAATCAGATCCAGGCCGGCGCGCAGCCCGGCGTAGCCTTCCTGCTTCAGCGCGGCTTCGAGAAGCCACGCCGCGATTTGCAGATCCTTGGACTGCTTGGCAACAACGTTACTGCACAGCCGGAAAACGAGCGGCCAGTCCGCGGTTTTCCGCGCGTGCTCCCAGTGGCCCTGCGGAGCCTCGTCCTCCTGCCGGCGAGCCTCCTTGATCTCGTCATAGATCGGCTCGTAACGCAGATCCGCGCCGGACGGATTATCGCCGGGAATCGGAGCGAGCAGTTCCTCCAAATTCAACGGCATAATCAGGACGCGGCCGTGCCGGCGCGGGAGATGCGAAGCTCGCGAATCGACAGCAGCGGAACCTGCTCGCCATCGATGGCCAGCATTTTTTGCCCTACGGGGGCGAAATCGCCGTCGGGAAGATCCACCCAGTCCGTCGCGCGGCCCAGCCGGATCTCGTCGTCATCCGATTCAAACGACAGCGGCGCAAGCGACGGCAGAAGAATCTCGCCCAGCTCCTGCCCGCGGAAATCCTCGCTCGTGGTGAGCAGCGCCGGCGTCCACAACAGGTCCCGCAGGCGCTTGGGAGGTTCGATTTTCAGGCTCGCCACGTGGGCCCAGGGGAGCCACAAATACTGGCCCGCGGCGAATACCTCCAGCCGCGCCCCAATTCGCGGATCGCCATCCTCGATGGAGTGAAACGGCTTGCCGTTTAAAGTGCCGCTGATCTCGACAGCGGGCGCCGCCTCCAGCGGAAAGGTCCTGGAGCGGAACATTTCCGCCCGCAAACGTTCCGCGTGCAAAGCGCTGCGGTAAAGCAGTGCCCCCATTCCCGCCTCGGGCCCGCCCGAACTCAGGATATCGAGTTGTTTTTCCGCGCGGTCGAAATTTCCGGCAAAGCACAGCAGTTCAAAAAGAAAGACACGGCGCTGGGAATCGGAGGGATTGTCCCGCAACTCACTGCCCAGCGCCTCGATCGCTGCTTGTAGCTTTCCGGCGTCGAAAAGCTGCCGGGAAGTCATAAAATTTAGGACGACGCGGCAGCCTTGGTGAGGTCCCAGGAGCCGATATTTCCGGCGCTCACCGTGCCCTTCTTGGTGTCCTGCTTGAAGTATTGGATCTTGACCGCGGCGAACGCGATACTGATGCTCTCGGTCGGCGTATCATCTCCACCGCTTGTACCGCTCCATTGAATCGACTCGATCATGACGTCGGTGAAGTCGTATTCAAGGAACGTCGCCTGTTTGCCCGAGGTCCCGGTCGCCTTGCGCATCACTACCTTCGCCTTTTCGTAGTGCTGGCCGCTACAGCAGGCGCCGAACAGCAGCGGGCTGGCGTTGTCGGTCTTCTTCATAACGTTGAACGAGCTGACGCTGACTTTTCCCGCCGAAAGTCCGCCGCTATGCGTGCCCACTGAGGTCGGATTACTGGCCCCCCAGCTGAAGCTGAAAATTTCAAACCAGCCCGTGGGCGGAGTGAGATCCGCCGCGGTTGCTTCTCCTTCGATCGTGGGGCTGCCACCGTCGAAACGTAAATAAGTATCGAATGCCATTTATCTTCTCCTTCTCGCTTTCTGTTGATGAATGAACCGCTTACTTGGCCGGCTGGGGCAGATCCGCCACCAGACGCATGGAAATCGTCAACTCATCCAACTGGAAGTGCGGCCGCAAAAAGGCCACGGCGCGATAGCAGCCTGGTTTGCCCGGGATCTCCATAACCTCCACGCGGGCTTCCTTAAGCGGCTTCTGCGCTTTCACCGAAAACGCGGCGTTGTCGTTGGGCACCACGTAGTTCTGGATCCAGGTGTTTAAAAACACCTCCGCATCCTGGCGCGACATATAGCCGCCGATTTTGTCCCGCATCATCGCCTTCAGATAATGCGCGAAACGCGAAACCGCGAAAATATAGGGCAACTGCGCGGAGATGCGCGCGTTGGCCGTCGCCGCGGGCTGATCATAGACCTTCGGCTTCTGCGCCGACTGCACGCTGAAAAACGCCGCGTAATCGGTCCCCTTGCAGTGCACCAGCGGAATAAATCCCAAATCCGCCAGCTCCTTTTCCCGCCGATCGGTGATGGGCGCTTCGGTCGGGCACTTCATCGCCACGTCGCCTTCGCCGGTCCGGAAGGTGTGCACCGGCAAACCCTCCACTAATCCGCCGCTTTCGACGCCGCGGATGCAGGCGCACCAGCCGTATTGCGCGAAAGCCGCGGTCAGCCTCGCTCCCAGCGCCCAGGCCGCATTGCCCCACAAATATTTGGAATGATCGGTTCCGTCGACCTTCTCTTCGTAATTGAAACCTTCCACCGGAACCGTGTCCTTGCCGTAGGGCAGGCGTAGCAGAATGCGCGGGCAGGTCAAGCCAATGTAGCGCGAATCCTCGCTTTGCCGGAACCCTTTCCAGCGGGCGTATTCCGTGGTATCGAAAACACGGCCCAGGTCGCGCGGAGCGTCGATTTCGGTATAGCTTTCGAGGTTGAACATCTCGGGCGAGGCGGCGGTGAGAAAGGGTGCGTGCGCCGCCGCGGCCACCTGCGAAATTTTTTCGAGCAGCTCGATATCCTGGCCGCCCTTGCTGAATTCGTAGTCGCCGATGAGCGCCCCGAACGGCGATCCGCCAAAGACGCCGAATTCCTCTTCGTACACCTTCTTGAACAAGGCGCTCTGGTCGAACTCGGGGGCGCGCTGCAAGTCCCGCAGCAGCTCTTTCTTGTTGACGTTGAGAACCTTGATCTTGAGTTTTTCGCTGGTTTCGGTGTTGCTGACCAGATACTTGAGGCCGCGCCAGGTGGCTTCCAGCTTCTGAAACTCCGGCGCGTGCATCACCTCGTTCAACTGAATGGAGATCAAATGATCGAGCTGCGCGATGCGCGCGTTGATCATCGCGTCGGTGTCGCGGGCGAGCGTAATCGTGCCCTGTAGCACCTCCTTGACGAATTGCTTGATGAGATCCTTGCCCCGGTCGCGCGCCGCCTCATCCTTAGCCAGGCGTCCATCTTCAACGATCGAGTCCAGCAGACTTTTTTCCTGTGTTGTTTCAGCGGCCGCCGCCGGCACAGCCTGTTGGGGATCAGCCATTGTTTGCGCCCTCCACTTCCAGCTTCAGCTTCTTCATTTTTTCTTCGCTCTTGACGGTTTCGAGCAGAATATCGTCCAGTTTTTCGTTGCCCTGGAGACTGCCGCGCAGATCGGCCAGCTTGGTGCGCAGCTCCAGCATCTCACGCAGCGGCTTCACCTGGCGGGCTACGTTTTCCGGCTCGAAATCGTCCATGCTCTGAAAATGCAGGTTCACCCCGATGCGCCCGGCATCCGGATCCTCGCTCAATTTGTTCTCGACGAAGTAAGACAGATGAGGCTTCATGCTGGCCAGCACGCTGTCGAAGTTATCGAGAGTGACCTCCACAAATTTGCGATCTTTCAAACGAGCCAGCGGCTCTTCCGGCTGGCCGGTGAAATCGCCAAGAACGCCCATTACAAAAGGCAATTCCTTCAGTTCGATGGCATTGCCAACTTCTACGTCGTAGGTGATTTGAACTCTGGGCGGGCGGACCCGCTCCAGCTTCTTGTTTATGCTCTCACGCGCCATGACAGGCAACTCCTCTCAGTTCACTTGGGCCCCGAAGGGGAACGGCCAAAACGTTTCAGGACAATTGGACAGTCGATTATACGTACCGTTACAGAGAGAAGTCAATACTGCCCATCGCCCTATCCCTCCGGGGCGCCGTCTTGATGAATTTTCGGGAATTATATTCTTCCGATGCAACGTAAACTGGAGTAAAATCGGTGGGAATGCTACAATCCGTCGCGATTTCGGATCTGGGGCTTGTCCGGACCAGCAACCAGGATCGTACGCTGATCGATAAGGCTTTAGGATTGTACCTGGTAGCCGACGGGGTGGGCGGCCAGAATCACGGCGACACCGCCGCGGAGCTGGCGATCAATGCCTGCCAGTACTATTTGCGCGCCTCGCACGATACGGTAGATGCGAGTTGGCCTTTTGGTTATGATGTGGATCGATCGGCGAACGAAAACCGGCTGCGCACGGCCTTTCAATTAGCCAACCGGCAGGTCCAGAAACTGCGGCAGCAGTCGCCGGAACATGCCAACGCGGCCACCACCATTGTCGGGGTCTTGATCGATGGTTCGGTGGCGACCGTCGGCAACGTCGGCGACAGCAGAGTTTATTTGATGCGTGGGAGCGTGCTTCAGCAGCTTACCGTCGACGATACCTGGGTGGGACAACTGGTTCGGGAAGGCGCGCTCACGGAGGCTCAGGCGAGAACGCACAGCATGAAAAACGTGGTGACGCAGACCATGGGCCTGGAATCGGTGGAAATCCACACCTCGGAACATCGCCTGCTCGAAGGCGATATGTTGCTGCTGACCACCGATGGAATCCACGGAATTTTGGAGCATTCGGCGATGTGTTCGATTCTGGCGTCGTGCCGGAGTCTGGAAGAGGGCGCCAGGCGCATGATCGAAGCGGCTCTGGATCAGGGCGGGCCCGATAATGCAACGTGTATTTTGCTCCGCCATGGCGCGGCGAGTTCTTAAATGCAACGAATCGGCAAGTACGAACTGGCGGGCGAGCTCGGCACCGGGTCGATGGGCGTGATTTACCGCGCCCGGGATACGGTTCTGGAGCGCGAAGTAGCTCTCAAGACGATCGCGGGCGGAGGCGCGGTCGACCCCGAGCTGAAGGAGCGTTTTTATCGCGAGGCCAAGGCCGGCGCGCGGTTGAATCATCCCAACGTGGTGACCGTTTACGAGCTCGGCGAGCAGGACGGGTTGCTGTATATTGCGCTCGAACTGCTTTCCGGATGCGATCTGCGCCAGTTCATCCAGCGGCGGCAGGCGCTGCCGCTGGCCGATAAGATCGACGCCATCGCCGGCGTCTGCGATGCGCTTCAGCACGCTCACCAGGCGGGCATCGTCCATCGCGATATCAAGCCGAGCAATATTTTTCTGACCAGCGACGGCGTGGCGAAGATTCTGGACTTCGGCGTGGCGCGTCTTTCGGCGTCGCAGCTCACGGTGCTGGGGCGCGTGCTGGGGACGCCGTTTTATATGGCGCCGGAGCAAATCCTGGGCAAGCCGTGCGAGCCGAGAAGCGATCTGTTTTCGGCGGCGATTGTGGCCTTCGAGTTTCTCACCTACGCTCATCCTTTCGCTGGCGAATCGATTCCCAAGCGCATCATCAATGAGCCGCCGGATTCGCTGCTGGCGCGAGATCCGTCGCTTCCGGCGGCGCTTGAGCCGGTGCTGGCGCGGGCGCTGGCGAAGTCGCCCGCCGATCGCTATGCCACGGCGGGCGAATTCGGCGAGGCGTTACGGAAAGCGCTCGGCAAGAGCGGAGTTGCGGCGCGGGTGGCGCCCGCGGCGGCGCCGCCGGCGCCGTCCACCGCGACGCTCGCCAACGCCAGCACCGAGTATAAAATGTCGGAGATTCTCGCCGCGTTGCAGGAATTCGATCTGGCGATCGAGCGGGAAAACGTGGCGGCGGCGCGCCCGGCGCTGGCTCGGATCGAGCAGCTTGCCAAGGCCGACGATCGATTCGCCACCGCCGCGCGGGAATCGCGAGGCCGCCTTGAAGAGCTCGAGGCGCGGATGCCCGCGCCCGAACCGGCGTCTCCTGAACCGGTTTTCGTTCCGGCGCCGGAGGGTATCGCGACAGCCGCCGCACCCCCGCCCGAGGCGCCTCGTGTGGATGGCGCCGCTCCCGCTGCGCCCCTTTCGCCGGCCGTGGTTGCCGAGCCGCCGCGCCCGCAATCTCCTCCGGTCCACGCCGCGCCGGTAGCGCCCGTTTCCGGCGAAGTGACTTCGTTTTTCGCCGCCAAGCCGGCCGCGGCGCAGCCCGCTCGCGTCCCGCCGCCGCAGCCTGTTGAGGCCGCGCCGCCGGTTGCCAAAATCGCGCCGAAAATCGACAAACCGGCGCCACAGCCTACGCCGGCCGCGGTTCCCAAAAAAAAGAACAACGTGGCATTCCTCGGCGCGATCGTCATGGGAGCGCTGGTGGTGATCGCGGCGGGCGTGTTTTTTATCCTGCGGCCCTCGCCTGCCGTCGCCGTTCCCGCGGCCGCGACGGCGGAGATCGCAATCGATCGCGCCGCCATTTTGCGGGAGCCGTCCGATTCCGCCAAGGTCATCGTGAACCTCAAAAAAGGCGATACGGTGAATGTCCTCCAGCCGCCGCGCTCGCTCACGCAGGAGTGGACCGGGGTGCAATACATCGACGGCAAAAAGATCTATCCGGCCGGTGCGATCAAGACCTCTGCCTTGACCAACTGGAACAGCAATAAATCCGACGTTGCCATTCATCTTGTGGAGATGCAGGCGCCCGGGGCGGGGGCCGGCGAGGAGGAATGGCGCGCCTATCAGCAGAAGCTTTCCGCTTTCATCGACCGCTTTGCCGGAGCTCCGGAACTGGCGCTGGCGCAAGCCGACCTCAATCAGGCGGCAGGGGCCCTTGCGCATCTGAGCCAGCCCGCGGCCGCCGCGCAAGCTCCCGCAAAACCCGCTTCGCCCGCGCCCGCCGAGGATCCGGCGGCGATGCTGGCGCGCGCGCAATATCTCTGGGAAAACGGTCAATATGACGCATCTGAGCGGCTTTTGCGGCGTTTAATGCAAATAAAGCCGGATTTGTCCGCCGCAAAACAACTGCTCGAGAAAGTACAGAAAGCGCGTAAGCTCGAGGGCAAACAATGAGGTTCACCCGGTTCATCGCCGCGCTGGCGGCTGTTTCCCTGGTCTGGACGCCGCATCTCCAGGCGCAAACAGCGAAAGAGGGCAAGAAAAGCGAGGAAAAAGACGATCCGTTTTTTACTGGACCGCCGTTTTCCCTCGACGATCTGTTGCAGCGCGTAGGTGTGATCGCGGACCGCAGGCTGCGCATCGCGGTTCTGCGGCGGGGCGTAAGTTTTTCGCCGACTCCGCAAGATTACGAAAAATTGAAAAGCGCCGGGGCCACTCCGGAACTGATTCAGACCATCGCCGTGAAGGCGCCGCCGCCGCCGAAACCGGCCAAGCCAACGCCGCCGCCCACTGCCGGTCCGCTACTGCTGGAGTGCGCGCCGGCCGAATGCGCGGTGAGCGTGAACGGCAAGCCGCACGGCAGCACGTCCAAGGGGACGCTTGAAATTCGCGATTTGCCGCCGGGCGACACGGTGATCGAGTTCTCCCGGGATGGTTTCGAGCCGCGGCAGATCACGGTTGCGCTTCATGCCGGAGCGCCGGCCAGCCAGAGCGTACGGCTCAAGCCGAACGCCGCGACGCTGGCGCAGCAGGGCAGGGATGTGGTGGCCAAGATGACGGCGAAGCTCGGCGGCGCGGAGGGGTTACGGCAATCCTCGATACTTTCCGGCGCCGGCAACGCGAGTCTGTGGCAATCCGGCGGGCAGCGCACGGAGTGGAAAATGATCTCGAAACTCAAGCTGCCGGCGATGGCGATGATCGAGATCAATGGCGCGGGGCTGAAATGGTGGACGTCGCTTGCCGGAAGCGATTCCAAGGCCGACGGGTCCAAGCAGATGCGCGGCGGCCCGGTCGCGGTCGAGATGGAAAAACTGGTCCGGCTGTATCGCGATTATCAACCCGCGATGCTGGTGGAGGCGCTGAGAAAAATGAAAGTAAGCGCGGTTGATCCCGCGCCGGGCGCCAACGGGGAATGGACGCTGCGCGCGGCGGGCGCCGACGAGTCGCTCACCATTGTGTTGAGTCCGGATTTCCTGCCTTCGCGCGTTCGCTACGACTCGGCATCGGGGCTCGGCTCGGGCCTGGAGATTCTTTATTCCGATTACGCGGCCATCGGCAAGGCGCAGTATCCCAAATCGTTCGCGATCCGGTTTGCGGATCAGGCGCAGCACGGCCTGCAAATTCGTCTGGATACGGTGAATTTCGAGGCGAATCTGGCGAACCGGGAGTTTCACCGATGACGCAGGAGAATCTGGCGCTGCTTTATCAGGGCCTGCTGACCGGGATTGTGCGAATCCGCTCCGGCAAGCAGCCGCTGGCCAATGCGGAAATGTTCCGGCGGCGAACCAAGGAAGCGCTGGGCGAGGTCACTCGTGAGGCGATCAAGCGGGGGTACGCGGCCGAGCACACGATGGAGACGGATTTCGCCCTCGTCGCGCTGCTGGATGAAGTGATTCTCAGCTCGCACGATCCCAGCCGGGAGGCGTGGGCGCAGCGCCCGTTGCAGGAGGAGCTGTTCGGGTTAACCACGGCGGGTGAAATTTTTTTCGCGCGGATTGAGAAACTTCTGCGCCGGCCGGATTCAAAGGAACTGGCCGATATGCTGGAGGTGTACTATCTGTGCATCCTGCTGGGATTTGAAGGCCAGTACGCGACGCAACCCAAGACCGAGCTGCATCTTCTGGCCGATCGCGTGCGCCAGCGGATCGAGCGCATCCGCGGCGGCGATACGCGTTTTTCGCCCGCCGGCTTTCTCCCCGATGAGCCGGTCGCCGTGGCGCCGCCGGACCGGATCGCGGGATATCTCAAAACCGGCGCGCTCGCTCTGGGCGGCGCGGCGCTGGTGATCTTCCTTTTGGCGAGCGCTCATCTGTTCTGGTCGAGTTCTCAGGTGCGGGACGCGCTGGCGAAGGCATTATTGACGTGACCAAACGAAAGCTGCTTTTTTCCCTTCTTGTTTTTCTCGTCTATGCCGCGCTGGTCTGGTTCGGCGCGGCGTTTTTTCTGAGCGGCACGCCACTGGCGCTGGTCGTGTTCGTGATGATCGCCGTCGGGCTGACGGTGCTGATCGTTTATCTGCTGATCTCGCGTATGCACGCTCCTCCAGCGGCTGCCGAGCCGGCCGCCGAGCGCCGCGAGGACGGGGCGAAAGCCGCGGTGCGGGCGCCGGGCGACCGGGAGATGGCGGCAATCGAGGCGCTGCTGGCGGAGGCCAACAACCGCCTGGCGCGCTCGCCCAAACTGGCCAGCCGGCGGGCGAAGACGACGGTCACCAGCTTGCCGCTGTTTCTGCTCGGCGGCGGCGAGGGTTCCGGAAAAACATCGACGTTCCTCAAATCCGGGTTCGAACCGGAACTGCTCGCGGGCCAGGTATTTCGTGATTCTCACGTGGTGCCGACCCAGCTTGCCAATTTCTGGTATGCCGAGGACTGCCTGTTCGCGGAATTGTCGGGATCGGTGTTCAGCGGTGACGCGAGCCGCTGGAGCGCCGCGCTCAAAAAGCTTCAGGGGCGATCGGCGGCCGGATTCCTCAAGCGGCTTTTCGGCGGCCGCAGCGAGGCGCAGCTACGCGGGTTCGTTCTGTTTTGCGACACGGCTCCGTTTCTTGGCGTCCCCGATCCCACGCGGCTGAGCGGATTGAGCCGCCGCATTCAGGAGCGCCTGCGGCTGGTGGGCGAGCGCTTCGGAACCAATTTTCCGGTCTACGTTGTTTTCACCAAGGCGGACAATATCCCGTATTTTCCCGAGTTTTTCTCGCGCCTGGTGGACAACGAGGATCAGCAGATTTTAGGCTGCTCGCTGGAGGCGGCGACGGCGGCGGCGCGTCCGGCCGGCGAGGTGTTCGCCGAAGCCGAAACGGCTCGCCTGACCGATGCCTTCAACCGGCTCTATTCTTCGCTGGCCGAGCGGCGGCTGGATATGCTGGCGCGGGAAACCAATCCGGCGGCGCGTCCGGCGGTATACGAGTTTCCGCGCGAGTTGAAGCGCATTCGCGATACGGTGGTTCAATTTCTGGTGGATGTTTTCCGGCCCGATCCGCTCCAGCCGGGTCCGATTCTGCGCGGCTTCTATTTCACCGGAACGCGGCAGGTGACCGTTTCGGCGCTGAGCCCGGCGGCGGGCGAGCCGATGACGCGCTCGGCCGGCGAGGCGACATCGCTGTTCAATCTGGCCGAATATCAGAAGCGCATGGGGCTGGTGGAAAGCGCGAGCCCGCTGGAGACCTCGGTGCAGCGCTGGTGCTTCGTGAGCGAGCTGTTTCATCGGGTGATTCTTCCCGATCCGATGGGACAAGCCGTCGCTTTCGCCAGCAGGCGCCAGGCGATGTACCGGCGCATCGCTTTCGGCGGGGCCTGCGCGCTCGGGCTGATGGTCTGTTTGCTGTGGGTCCGCTCCTGGTGGCTCAATGCCGATCTTGTTTCCGATGTGGATGCGGCGGCGCGATCGAGCTACGCCTATCAACCAAGCGCGCGCGCGATTCCATCGCTTGACACGCTGCGCGGCATGGAGACACTGCGCGAGGAATTGGCGACGCTGCTCGATTACCACCGCAAGGGCGCTCCCTGGCGAATGCGCTGGGGATTGTACGCCGGCGATCGGCTCTTGCCGGGTACCTACAATTTGTATTTTTCGCGCTTCCGGCAGGTGTTCTTCGATGAAACCTACGGGGCGATCGCCGCGACCCTGCTGCATCTGCCCGCTTCCGCCGAAGATCAGGATCCCTATGACGCCACTTACGATAAGCTCAAGGCCTATCGCATGATCACGCAGTGCAACTGCGCGCCAAATCCGGCGTTTCTTGCGCCGGTGATGGCGTCGGTGTGGTTAAACGGCCGGGACCTCGACCCGGAGCGGCGCGAGCTGGCGCTCAAGCAGATTCAATTTTATTCCGACGAGCTGAAGCAGGAGAATCCGTACAAGCTCGAAGAAAATAAGGAAGCTCTGGCGCGCGGCCGCGCGTATCTGTCGTCGTTCGGCGGAGTGGAGCGGCTCTATCGCGGGATCATTGAGGAGGCGAACAAGGCGCCGCGCGCTGCGGCGCGGCTGGGCGATCTGGCTCCGAATTTTAAACAGGTTTTGAATACGCCGGGCGAAGTGGCGGCGGCGTTCACGCGCGAGGGCTCCGGTTTCGTGATGGCGGCGATCAAGGATCCGAGCCGGATGACTCTCGGCGAGCCCTGTGTTTTAGGCGGGGTCAACGCCGGCGCGCAGTTGTTGCAGGGCGTACAGGTTCAATCCGACCTGCAAAATCTGTATGTGCAGGATTACATCCAGCACTGGAAGACGTTTCTCGCCTCAACCAGCGTGGATTCGTTCCGGAATGCCGCGGATGCGGCCAAGCGGCTGGAAATTCTCGCCGACAATCGATCCCCGCTGCTTTCGGCGGTGTTTCTGATCTCGGATAACACCAACTTTCAGAGCGCCGGAGCGCCGAGCCAGGTAACGGCGATGGCCGATAAGATGGCCGACAAGCTGGTTCCGGCCAGCGCGAAACGAGCGGCCTCGATGGCCAACGACGCCGCCAAGGCGGTGATGACGCCGGCGCGTTCGCTGGCCGATATCGGCCGCGTTTTCCAGCCCACGCGGGAAGTTGTTTCGCCCAACAATCGCGACCGGCTGATCGATGAACCGAATCGCGCCTACATGAACGCCCTGGCGGATTTGCAGCGGGCGATGCAGCGCCTTCAGGACGATCGCCCCAATAATCCGGATCTTTCCCTGCACGAGGCGGCGCGCCGGGCAACCGATGCCGGCATGGACGCCGTTCGCCAGATCGCGCAGCGCTTCAATATCGCGGCTTCGGAAGGAGTGGACGAGAATCTGAAACGGCTGCTCGAATCGCCTTTTCGCGAATCGTTGAAGTTTATCATTACCGATCCCTCCAAAGCGGGACGGGACCGGGCAAACGCCGCGCTGCGGCAATTCTGCTCGCGCCTGATGCCGCTTGAAAGGAAATTCCCGTTTAATCCGGCGAGCGACACGGATGCGACGCTGGACGAAGTCGCGGCGATTTTCGCGCCGCAGACGGGCGCGCTGGCCGCGCTCGAGCAGCAGCTCGATAAACTGATCGTCAAGCAAGGCAAGGCCTGGGTGGCGAATCCGGCGTCGCAGGACGCGCATCCTTCCGAGGAGTTTTTGCGCTTCCTGAACCGGATGCAGCAGACGCAGGAGGCGCTGTTCGCCGACGGCTCGCCGCAATTCAAGATGCGCTATTCGCTCAAGCCGGAGCCGGAGCAGAATGTGGAAGCCGTGACGCTCGATATCGACGGGCATAAATTCACCGTCGCGCGCGGCAAGCCGGAGGCGCAGCAACTGAGCTGGCCCGGATCGGGGCAGGTGGTGGTGACGGTTCGGGCGGGCGGCAATATTCCGTTTGGGTCGTATTCCGGACCGTGGGCGGTGCTGCGCTGGATGTACGATTCCGATACGCGATCGCCCGGCGGAAAAATCGCGCAGTGGAGCATGCTACGGCAAGGCCACGGGCAGCCGCAGGCGCCCACCGATGCGCAGGGGCATCCCATCGTTTTGCGCGTCGAAATCTCCGAATTTCCTTCGGGGGTCGATATTTTCGACCGCAACTTCTTCGGCGTGCGATGTCCCGGCAAGGCGGCGGAATAAGTGATCGAAAAGCTGGGTCCCTACCAGATCAAGGCCGAACTGGGCCGCGGCTCGGGCGGCATCGTCTATCGCGCCGTCGATCCGGCAAGCGGCGAGGAAGTGGCGCTCAAAACGCTGCCCAAGGGCGGGCTGGACCCGGTACGCGACAGCACCATGATGGAGCGGCTGCGGCGCGAAGCCGAATCCACCGCCATGCTCCGGCACCCGAATATCGTGCGCGTCCACAGCCTTCGCGAGGACCAGGGCGAGGTTTACCTGGTGATGGAATTTGTCCGCGGACGCTCTGTCCAGGAGGCTCTGGATAAACACGAAAAATTTTCGGTGCGGGACGTCGCGCGAATTATCTCCGCCGCGGCCAGCGCCCTCGATTTCGCGCACCAGTCTAGCATCGTGCATCGCGACGTAAAGCCGGCCAATCTGATGCTCACCGAAGACGGCGGGCTGAAGGTGATGGATTTCGGCGCGGTGAAGATTCTCCACGGCGAGCGCGCGGAGCTGACGACCGTGGGCACGGCGGTCGGATCGCCGCACTATATGTCGCCGGAGCAGATCCGGGGTGTTGGGGTGGATGGCCGCAGCGATCAGTTTTCGCTGGCGGTGATCGCCTATGAGTTGCTCGCCGGAAGACGTCCGTTCGCGGCAGAGTCACTGGCGGCGATCCTGTATCAGATCGCCGATGAGCAGCCGGCCCCGCTCAGCTCGCTGCGGAAGGATTTGCCGGCCGAAGTGGACGCGGTGTTTGCGCGAGCGCTCGCCAAAAAGCGGGAGGAGCGCTATCCCACCTGCTCGGCTTTTGCCGAGGATCTGAGCGCCGCGATTTTACCGGCGGGCTCCGGAAAGAAAACACGCCTGTGGATCGCGATCGGCGTTGCGGCCGCGGCGGTGATTGCGGCGATCCTGCTGCTGATTCGCCTGAAGTAGGGAGTTTTTTCTAACCATGCGGTTATTGCTCAAGTTCAGCGCCATCTTCGCGGCGGTGTTCGGCGCCGGCGCGGCGATCATCTGCTGGTCTTCTTACCGGCTGCTTCAGGACGGCGCGCGCGCGGAGGTGCTCAACCAGGCGCATCTGATGATGGAGGCCGCGCGTTCCGTGCGCGATTACACCAATCTCCAGTTGAAAGCGCTGCTTTTGCCTGTCGAAAAGCGGGAAAACGTTTTTCTGCCGCAAACCGTTCCCGCCTTCGCGGCTACCGAAAATTTTAGATACTTGCGCCGCGCGTTTCCCGATTACGATTACAAGGAAGCCGCGCTTAACCCCAGCAACCCGCGCGATCGCGCCGTCGATTGGGAAGCCGACGTGATCAACGCATTCCGCAGATCGCCGGGCCTGACGCTGCTCAGCGGAGAGCGGCAGGCGGCCACCGGTCCCTCGCTTTATCTGGCGCAGCCGATCCGCGCCGACGCGGCTTGCCTGGAGTGCCACGGGCTGGCCTCCGCCGCCCCGCAAGCGTTGGTCGCCGTGTATGGCTCCGATAACGGCTTTGGCTGGAAGCAGGGCGAGGTGGTGGGCGCGCAGATTATCTCGGTGCCGATGTCGGTGCCGTTCAAGCTGGCCGAGACGCACTTTCGCTCGCTGCTCGCGTCGCTGATGATCGTGTTCGCGCTCAGCCTGGTTGTTCTGAATGTCGCCTTGTACACGCTGATTGCGCGTCCGGCGGCGCGGCTTTCGCAAATGGCGAATCGCATCAGCCTGGGGGATCTGGACACGCCGGAGTTGCCGGTGACCGGCAAGGACGAAGTGGCGGATCTGGCGGAATCGTTTAACCGCATGCGGCGCAGTCTGGTGGCGGCGATGAAGATGCTCGGCGATCCGTAATCAGCGGGGGCACGACTTCAAAAACGCCTGCCGGTCCCGCTCGTTGGCGATCTCCCGCGACATGGCCGCGAGAAAGTCGTCCATCGATCGCGCTTCCTTCGCCGCTCTTGAAACCACCACCGCGGCGATCGGACCGAGATAAACCGCCAAAGCCCTTCGCGCGGCGGCGATCTTCGCCTCGTCGATTTTGTTTCCGGTTCCGGTGGGCGGCGCCGCGGCAGCGGGCGAACCCATTCCGGCGGTGCGCAGGAATCGCGCGCGATCGATCTCGTTCGGAATCTGATCCGCTAAACGCCGGCAAAATTCCGCCAGCGGCAGGCGCTGGCCGGATTGCCTGCCGACCAGGGTTTTCGCGATCGGCCCCATGATCTCGCTCAGGGCCGCCTCTGCGCGCGCGATCTCGTCCTGGCTGAGCAGCGGCGGCAATTCGCTTTTCGCGGCGCCGCCGAGCAGCGCTTCGCGCAGCGCCGCCTGAAATTCGGCCGCCGTTTGAAAACGATCCTGGGGAGCCTTGGCCAGAGCCCGCAAAATCACATTCGAAATTTCCATCGGAATCGCGGGAACCATCTCGTTCGGCGCGCGAGGCGCCCGGCTCACGTGCGCGCTCATGATCGTGTATTCGCTTTCCCCGTCGAACGGCCGCGCGCCGGTAAGCATCTCGTACAAGGTCACGCCGAGCGAGTACAGATCGCTGCGCTCATCCGCCGGCTGCGACATCACCTGCTCCGGAGACATGTAATGAACCGATCCGAGGGTCACGCCGCTGCGGGTGATCGTCTGTTTGCCGCTTCCCCGAGCGATTCCGAAGTCGGTCAGTTTCGGCATGCCGCGCGAGGTGATCAGGATGTTCGCCGGCTTGATATCGCGATGCACGACGCCGCGGCCGTGGGCATACATCAGCGCGCCCAGCACATCGTCGGCGATGCGGATTGCCTGATCGAGCGGCAGCGGTCCGCCGCGCAGCATCGCCTCGACGCTGTGGCCGTCGACCAGTTCCATGATCATGAAGATGCCCTGCTCAACGTGCATTGCCGTGTGCAGCGCCGCGATATTGGGGTGATGAAGGCTCGCTTGAATCCGGATCTCGCGCAAAAAACGATCCGCGGCTTCGGGATTTTCGGCCATGTGCGGCAGGACCTGCTTCATCGCTTCCTGCCGGTCGGTCAGGCGGTTGCGCACGCGATAGACGGCGCCCATGCCGCCTTGCCCGAGCACTTCAAGGATCTCGTAATCCGCGATGACGTCGCCGGCCCGAAACGGCATAAGCCTTGACCCACAATACACCAGTAGCGGAATCGGCGGCGGCGGTGTCAGATTCCTTCATTGAAGAAACCTAAATCCAAATTCCGCTTTTAACCGTATCTTCCACCGACAAGGCTGCGCCATTTAGGGCAGGTCTTAGAGGAGACTATGTTTCAGAATAAGATCGCAAACCGCAGATCGTTTCTGCGCTGTGCCGGAATCGCCGGGGCAGCAGCCGCAGGAACTGGAATCGCCACCGTAACTCCTTTGCGCGCGCAGGCGCCGATTGGCCAATTCAAGTTCGATACGCCAACGCAAATCTTCACCGCCGCGCTGATTGCGGAAGATCTGGCGACGACATTTTATTACAACGGATTGATCGGCGCCTGTATTCAGGACCCCAGTCTTGCCGGGCCCGGCGGCAGCGCCACCAACGTAACCGCGGCCGGAAATGCGGGCAATGTGAACTATCTTCAAGCCGCGTTGTCCGAAGAGATCGCGCACGCGAATCTTCTGCGGTCCCTGCTGGGCATTTCAGCGCCGGCAAACGATCCGGTGCAAACCTTCTATCTGCCGAAGGCGGCCTTCGCCACGGCGCCGGCTTTTCTCTCGCTGCTGGACACGCTCGAAAGCGCTTTCATCGGCGCGTATCTGCTGGCGGTGAGGTCCTTCGCGTATATGAGCGCGTTATTGAAAGGCGGGGGCGTGGCCGGTTACACCAATTTTCAGGATTTTGCCTACACCACGGACCAGATGCAATATTACGGGGAAGTGGCGGCGTCCATTCTCGGCGTCGAAGCCGAGCACCGCGTTCTGGGCCGGGTCATCTCAAACACCAATCCGGCGAATAATTTTTGCTACGAACAAAATGACGGTCTGGGCGCGGTCTACACCGGCCCGGCGTCGGCCGTTGCGGCGCTGACACCCTTTCTTGCGCCTGGTTCGGGCCTGGTTGCGTACTCTTTCGCCACCGCTCTCGCCAATCAGGCATCCGTTTCCCTTGCCTGCTCCGGCGGGCTGCCGCCGCAGTGATGGCATCGAATCTTCGCGCAAACGCGGTCAAAAGGATCGTATAATCCGGGTATCTTTCATAAGTGGAAGATTATTTTTCTAAATGCTTTCGCTAAGCGGCGCTGAACTTATCGACCGTTTGCAGCATCGTGATCCGAGGGCGCTCGACGAACTTTATCGCCGCTATGGGCGGATCGTCTATTCTTTGATTTTGCGGGTGGTCCGCGATACCGGCATTACCGAAGATTTGGTTCAGGAAACATTTTTGCGGGCGTGGACGCGTGCCTGGAGCTTAGATCCACAAAAGGGATCGATTGGTCCGTGGCTGCTCACCGTAGCGCGTCACAATGCGCTAGATTATCTGCGATCGAGCGCCGCGCGTGAACGGATCGGACCCGATCTTGAGGATATAGAGAATCCTGCGATTTATCAGGAAATAGAGCCGGAACTTTTACGATCGGAGAATATCGGGCGCATCCAGGCGGCCATTGGAAAGCTTTCGCCACAGCAACGGGAAGTTTTGGATCTGGCTTACTTTGAAGGTCTTTCGCAATCTGAGATTGCCGAGCGGATGGGGCAGCCGCTTGGGACCGTGAAGACCTGGGCGCGCAGCGCGCTGAAGCGCCTGCGGGCGGAAGTGGTGGTTTCATGAACTGCGAGCAGCTTCAGGACCATTACGAACTGTTCGCGCTGGGTCTGGTGGAAGAGCCGGAGCGCAGCGAGATTCGGGATCATCTGAATCGCGGATGCAAGACCTGTAGGCGAGGCGTAAAGGAAGCAATGGAGATGGCAGCGTTAATCGGGGGCGCGGCTCCGCAACACGATCCTCCGGAAGCTTTGCGGCGCCGTATTCTGGCTTCGGCAGGCGTAGAGCAGCGCCCCATGCGATGGGCTGCGTTATGGGCCGCGGCGGCGGCGCTTTCGCTGGCGGGCGCGGCTTATTTGGGTTATCTCGACTGGCAGTACGCCGCGGATTCCTCTCGTCTGCGGAGCGAACTGCGGCAGCAGCAGGCTGAAGTTCTCCGCCTTACCCAGGCCTTCGCGATTTTGAACAATCCCTTTACCCGGGATGCCGCCTTTGGAAACGGGCAGCCACAGCCGCCACGGGGAAGAGTGTTTTGGAATCCCGAACAAGGCGTGCTGTTGATCGCCTCCAATCTGCCGCCGGCCCCGGTGGGGAAACGCTATGAGATGTGGGTGATTCCAAAGACCGGCAAACCGGTGCCTGCCGGGACCTTCCAATCCCGCGCCGACGGAACGGCGATGCACCTCCGCACCGGAGAGTTGGATGTTGGCAACACCGGCGCCTTTGCCGTGACGCTTGAAAATGAGGCAGGAGCAGATCAACCTACCTCGCAGCCTTTGATCGTGGTTCCGGCCGCGACCAGGTAGCCGGGGCGTTTTGCAATCGATCTCGCTGACGGAGCTGTGTGCCGTGAAATTCGCCTGACCGGCCCGGCCTCGGCGGTTTGCGCCATCTGAGCTGCCGCACACTGCCAGCAATGCTTTGCTCATCGGACGGATTGGACTGCTTGAGCTCGCTTGGAGCGGCGGCCGCCTTCCATCTGCGGGTTCGGCGCGTTAAATTGTAGGAGGCGAGGCGCTCCGATAGCTTCGCCTCGTTCGTCTCAAGCTGCTGATGCGTCTGATTCTCACGATCGCCGCCTCGGCCGCCCTGCTTGCCGGGCAGGGCCAGTCTGGCTACACGTTCACTACGAACTCGGAACTGGTTTTACTGGACGTCGGCGTGAGCAATCAAAAAGGCGAGAATATCCGCGGTCTTACCAAGGATCAGTTTCGCGTTTTCGACAACGGCAAGCTGCAAGCGATTACGCAGTTTTCGAGCGAAGATATGCCTGCCGCCGCGGTTTTAGCCATCGATAGCAGCGAAAGCATGATCCCCAAGCGATCGGAAGTATTGAGCGGCGGTCTCGCTTTCGTTCACGAAAGCAATCCGCTGGATCAAATTTCGGTGGTCGATTTCAACGATGCCGTGCACTTTCGCCTCCCGCCGGATATCCCGTTCAGCAGCGATTATCCGGTTTTGCGAGCCGCCCTTCTGGACATCCGCATGGAAGGCAGGACGGCTTTGTATGACGCCGTCTATGAATCGCTGGTGCATCTGAAATCCGCGCGCGAGGGGCGAAAGACGTTAGTGATCATCAGCGACGGAGGCGATAATGCGAGCCGCCACAACCTTCAGGACGTGATCGCCGCCGCGCGCGAATCTCCGGCGACCATTTATGCTGTCGGAATCTTCGACCCCGATGACGCGGACCAAAATCCGGGGCTGCTGAAAAATCTGGCGCGAATCAGCGGAGGCCAGGCGTTCTTTCCCAAGGAGGTTTCGGAAACCTCCGCCACTTGCCGCCAGATCGCCGCCGATATTCGAAGCCGCTATATGATCGGCTATCGTCCGGTGCGCCTGAACGAAGGCGCGCAGCAGCGCGCCATCTCCGTAACCGTGGTTGGCGCGGGCAAAGTCAAGGTACGGGTGAGGACGAGTTACTACCTGCCGGCATTATCGTCGCAAGGATAGTCTGAGGATGAAGCGCCGCGGCGGGTGAATCCCGCCCCGGCGGTCTTCTCGTGCCGAACCGCTACGCGCCGGCCTTTTGCTTCATCATCTCGGCCATGCGAGCTTCCATCTGGCGCGTCAGGTGCGGAGCGACTCCCACCATTCGCTCCAGCAGCATTAACTGGCCGCGATGATGCATCTCGTGCTCCTTGACGCCCAGCAGCATTTCGAATCGCGTCTTCGAAGCCGGCGTCATTCCGGAGGGCATGGTGACGCGCTCGCCCAAAAACTCATCCGTGAGACCCTCCAGGAAGCGCGCGAAACGCTCGCCCCGATCCTTCAGGCCTTCAAGAATCTGAGCCTTGGTATGCGGCTTTTTCTCCGTTTCCAGCATTGGCAGGAAAAGTTCGGCGAAGTTGAAGCCTTCAAGCGTCGCCAGCTTCTTGCCCTGGACATGCTCCTGTATCCCCGGCGCCAGCGTGATGTGCAGCAGCGTTTCGGCGATGCTGCGCGTCTGCGGCGTGGCGCGAAATACGTAATGCTTCTCGTCGATCTCTTCCGCAATCGTAATCGTGTTTTTGCGGACGGTCCGAAAGCTTGCCGCAAGTTCTTTAGCTCCGTAATAGTTCATGAGAGCTATTCTATCGCGGCCTGCGGCGCGGGCGAATTCTCCTGGCGCGCCTCATCGGCGCGGCGGCGCGCCACGAGTGCCGAAACCAGCCACAGCGCCCCGGCGACCGCAACAATCGCCATCGCCCAATGCAGCACCGTCACCAGAAATGCCGGCGTCCATTCCGGCCACTCGATATTGAATCTGCGGAAGGTATCCCAGCGGTCCATCATCCAGTGCCAGCCGGTGTGCGCCACCAGAGCCGATAAAATTATGGTCCCCATCCGCTCGGCGACCGCGTAGCGGAAAAACAGATCCAGCGCCGGGATCATCAGAAGCAGAACCAGCAACTGCCCCAGCTCAACCCCGAAATTAAACGACAACAATGACGTCAGCATATGCGATCCGGCGAACTGCATGGTTTGGCGCAGCGCGAAGGAGAATCCGAAGCCGTGCACCAGCCCGAAGCAGAATGCGATGATCCAGCGGCGATGCACCGTGCTTTGGCCAGCGATGTTTTCGAGAGCCATGTAGACGATCGAGGCCGCGATGCCGGTTTCAATCAGCGGCGGAAACCACAGTGCGCCGGGCGCCAGATTGTAGGCCGAGGCAATCAGCGTAATCGAGTGCGCCACGGTGAAGGCCGTCACGATCGGAAACAGCGCGCGGAATTTCCGGAACGGAATCACCAGGCAAAACAGGAACAGCAGATGATCCGTGCCGTCCAGAATATGCTCGAATCCCATTACCACGAACCGGCCGGCGGCCTGATACCAGCGCGGATCGAGATGCACCATTCCCGGGTCGCCGATAAATTCGAAAGCCCGCACCGCGCCGGAAGGGGTCACGAATCGCAGCCCGGTTACCACGCGCAGGCCCAGGCGTCCGAGTTTCGGATCGATCGAGAATCGCGCGTTTTGGTCGTGAATCGAATAATCGAACTGCACATCCATCAGGGTCTGGTTCCAGACCACGTCAGTCGATTCCGGCAGGGGTGGGCCATGCAGGTGCGCCATGGCCTGCTGGTAGGAGGAAAAGGATCGATCCGAGAGCAGGGAAAGCTGTGTGGCCGCGATCGCGGGGCGCTTGGCCAGCGGCGTTCCGTTTTCGTAAAAATCCATGAAATCGGAGATCCACAACTTCGCCGCGCCGGCAAGCAGCGGAGGCGTTCGGGCCAGATCCAGGTAGCCGTCCGGACGCTCGGGAAAATTGATATCGCGCATGGCCACCAGCGGCACCCGCACCAGTACGTGAAGCACGCCGGGGTCGGGTTTGACGAACATCTGCACCGCGACATCGTTGGGAATATCGTGAGCCCACGCCGAGCAGGCCAGAACCAGGGCTGCCGCCATCCACTGGATACGCCGCGAGGAATGGGATATAATTGCTGCCATTGTCTGTAGAATAACGCGTGTCGAGAAACCTCAGGGAGGAAGTATGAATCGCAATCTCCGAATTGGCGCTACGTTCGGCGCCGTGCTGGTGGCGCTCGGAGCCGGAACAACACTGCTTGATCATCGCTCGACGGTGAGCGCCGCCGGCGGGACCCAGGCGCCCCGCTTTGAAGTCGATCCGATGTGGCCCAAGCCCCTGCCGAACCATTGGGTGATGGGCAACGTGATCGGCGTTTCCGTCGACGCGCAGGATCATATCTGGATCATCCACCGGCAGGGCAGCCTGGAGGCAATGGAAGATTACGCGGCGCCCAATCCCCCCGGCGCCAAGCGCAAGCGCGGCGTAGTGGAGGCGGAATGCTGCGCGCCCGCGCCTCCCGTGCTCGAGTTCGATGAAGAAGGAAATCTGCTCAAGAGCTGGGGCGGCGAGGATGGCGACGGATACGTGTGGCCGGCGCAGAACCACGGCATCACGGTCGATTATAAAGGCAACGTCTGGATCGGGGGCAACGGCGCGCGTAAGAACATGCCGCCGGATGAGGTCGGCTTCGCGGGCGGCGCGGGCAAGGGCGGCGATAAGAAGGGCGGCGGGCGGCGCGGCCCCGGCGACCCGCCTCTTTATCACGACAGCATGATCATCAAATTCACTCAGGATGGCAAATTCCTGATGCAGATCGGCAAAGCCGGGCAAAGCCACGGCAGCAACGACACCAACAATCTGGGCCTACCGGCCAAGATCCTGGTGGACCCCAAGACCAACGAGGTTTACGTCGCCGACGGCTACGGCAATCGCCGCGTCATCGTCTTCGACGCCGATTCCGGCCAGTTTAAGCGCTATTGGGGCGCCTACGGCCACAAGCCGGACGACGCCTATTTCGGCTTTCCGCCGAAACCGTACGATCCAAATGAGCCGCCCGCGCAGCAGTTCCGCACGCCGGTCCACTCGGTCGCGCTTTCCAACGACGGTCTGCTCTACGTCTGCGACCGCCCCAACGACCGCATCCAGGTGTTCAAGACCGACGGTACTTATGTGAAGGAGAAAATCCTTTATAAGAACACTCTCGGCGATGGATCCACCTGGGACATTGCGTTCTCCAAGGATCCGCAGCAGAAATACATCTACCTGGCGGACGGCACCAACGAAAAGGTCCATATTCTCGACCGCGATTCGCTCGACGTGCTGACCAGCTTCGGCGACGGCGGGCGCCAGCCTGGCGAATTCTACGCGGTGCACAGCATTGCCACGGATTCCAAAGGCAACATTTTCACGACGGAGACTTACCGCGGCCAGCGCATCCAGAAGTTCGTTTATAAAGGGATGGGTCCGGTGAACAAGCTCGACCAGGGCATACTCTGGCCGAAAACGGCGAAGAGCCCGCTGTAAATATAAATAAATATGAAGCGCGTTTTCCTGCTGATTTTCGCCATCGGGGCCGCGTGGGCGCAGTCGCAGCACGAGCCGCGCGGCCAGGCAACCGACGTCAGCAACGCCGAAATCCAGGCGACCGTGAAGAAGACCGCCTCGGCCGCGGTCAGCGATCAGGCGATTCGCGTGGTGAGTATTAACGGTGAATACAACGTCGGCATCGGCGTGGTCCACCGCGCCAGGACCGAAGGCAAGCAGACTCCCAACGGAATCGAGCACAGCCAGATAACCGAGATCTATCATTTTATCGAGGGTAACGGCGTGCTCGTGACCGGCGGGACCATCGAAAATCCTCGCGAAGTGCCCGATACCAGCCAGGTGGTGAAGGTGCTGAATGGTCCCAGCACGTCCGGCGGAGCCATCGATAACGGCGTCAGCCGTAAGGTCGGCCCCGGCGACGTCGTGATCATTCCCCCGAATACGCCGCACTGGTTCAGCGAGATCTCCAGCCCGCAGATCGTCTATCTGGTGATCCGGGTTGATCCGCACAAGGTTCTGCCCGCCGGATACGGCGGAAAATAAAAGACTTACAAACTATCTGAGAGCTCGCCGCCTGAATAGGGCGCGAGCTTTTTTTACGCTTTGCGGGTGGGTGCGTACTAGACTTTTAAAATACTTGACAATATAACGCGCATATTATATTATTGTTTTGTGAGTAGATAAAACCACAGGAGGAAACGCCACAATGGCTGTGATCAAATACTCTCAAGTTCCGGAATTCGATACCCCTGGTCTTCGTCTCTTCCAGGACACCGTCAGTCGTCTGTTTTCCGAGCCGGGCGCCCGCCCCTGGGTACCGCCGGTGGATATCAAAGAGACGGAGAACGAGTTGATTTTAAAGGCCGACATCCCGGATATCGATATGAAGGACATCGATGTCCGCATGGAAAATGGCACACTCATGCTCCGCGGCGAGCGGAAGTTCGAGGATTCCAAGGATGGCAGCGGCGGCTGGCATCGCGTGGAGCGGTCCTACGGCACGTTTGAGCGTGTCTTTGCGCTGCCGGATACCGTGGACCCGGAAAACGTCAAGGCCGATTACAAAAACGGCGTCCTGACGGTCACGCTGCCCAAAAAGGAAGTGGCGAAACCGCGCCAGATCAAGGTGCAGTTCAGCAACAACTGATCGGCCGGTTGTTTTGGGGACGGAGAATCCGCCGTCCCCTTTTTTCGTCTGTAAGATTGAAGAGGAGATTACATGAACGCCGTAAAAACCGTACTTTTGCTCGGCGTGCTGAGCGGATTGCTGCTTTTTGCCGGAGAAATGCTCGGTGGGCGCACCGGGCTTGAATGGGGACTGGCGATGGCAGTGGCCATGAATTTTTTCAGCTATTTTTTTTCCGAGCGTCTCGCCCTGATGAGCTACAATGCGCAGCCGGTGACGCCGGAGGAAAACGCCGAGGTGTACGCCCGCGTTTATCCGTTGGTTTATAATCTCACCCGGAACATGGGGCTGCCGATGCCGAAGCTGTGGCTGATTCCTGAGGATTCTCCGAACGCCTTCGCCACGGGCCGCAATCCGCATCACGCCTCGGTCGCGTTTACCGCGGGTATTTTGCGCCTGATGAATGATCGGGAGCTGGAAGGCGTGGTGGCGCACGAGCTGGGCCATGTGCTGCATCGCGATATTCTGATCAGCTCGGTGGCCGCCACGCTGGCCTCGGCGCTGACGTTTCTGGCGCGCATGGCATTCTGGTTTGGCCCTCGCGGAAACGACGAGGAGGAACGCGGCAACGCCTGGGCAGGCTTGCTGATGATGATCGTCGCTCCGCTGGCGGCGCTGCTGATCCAGATGGCGATTTCCCGCACGCGTGAATTCAGTGCCGACGCGGCGTCGGCCAAATACACGCATTCGCCCGACGGGCTGATCTCGGCGCTGCGCAAACTCGAAATTGGCATCGCTCGCAATCCGATGACGGACGCTTCGCCTTCGACCGCGCACCTGTTTATCCTGAACCCCTTTGGCCGCGGCGGATTGATGAAGCTGTTCTCCACCCATCCCTCCACCGAGGAGCGGATCGCGCGCCTGGAAGCCATGCGCTATGCGCCGGTAAGGTAATTATGCGAATTCAAATCGATGGAATGCATTGCGAGGCGTGCGTGCGCCGCGTCCGGAAAGCGCTGGAGAAAACTCCCGGGGTGATCGTGGACGAGGTGCAGGTCGGATACGCCGACGTTTCGGTTCCGGCCGGGCGCGAATCGGAGGCGGTCGAGGCGATTCGCCAGGCCGGCTTTCAACCCCGCGCATGATCGAAACCATAAATATTCACGTAGAGGGAATGAGCTGCGCGGCGTGCCAGGCGCACGTGCGGCGCGCGCTCGAACAAACGCCCGGCGTCAAGCAAGCCACGGTCAATCTGATGACCGCGGAAGCGCGGGTGGCGTTCGATCCGAAGAACACGCAGCCGGACGCGCTGATTGATGCCATCCGCGAGAGCGGCTACGGCGCCGAGCTCGAAAAATCCGGCGCCGATCGCGAAGCCGAACAGAGCAGGGAAGCGCGGGAGCTGGCGCGCAAGGCGATCGTGAGCCTGGCGTTGGGCGGGGCGTCGATGGCGTTTTCGATGCTGCGCACCGCGCCGGCGCATTACGTTTTGCTGGCGATTGCGTTATTTGTGATGATCTGGGCGGGTGGGCGCATCTACGCCGCCGCCTGGAGCGCGGCGCGGCACGCCTCGGCGGATATGAATACGCTGGTCGCGCTTGGGACCATGGGGGCGTTTGTGTATTCGCTGGCGGCGACGTTTGCGCCGGCGGCCTTCCACGTCAGCGATGTCTATTACGAATCCGCGGTGTGGATTGTCGCGTTTATCCTCACCGGCCGTGCGCTCGAAGCCCGGGCCCGGCGGCAGACCACCAGCGCGCTGCGCGAGCTGGTCCGGTTGCAGCCCGCGGTGGCGCGTGTGTCGCGAGAAGGCCGTGAAGTGGACGTGCCGGTAACTTCGGTAGCTCGCGGCGATCTGATCGTGGTGCGGCCCGGAGAAAAAATTCCCGTGGACGGGGAGATTGCCGACGGGTCCAGCTACATCGACGAATCGATGGTCACCGGCGAGCCGATGCCGGTGAAGAAGGGCGCGGGCGATTCCGTGATCGGCGGAACGGTGAACACCACCGGGAGCTTTCGTTATCGCGCCACCTCGCTCGGCGAATCGAGCGTGCTGGCGCGAATCGTCGAGTTGATGCGTCAGGCGCAGGCCACGCGCGCGCCGACGCAGCAGCTCGCGGACCGGATCAGCGGCATTTTCGTTCCGGTGGTAGTGTTGCTGGCGTTGGCGACGCTCGGTGGATGGCTGATCGCCGGAGCGGCACTGGCCAAGGCAGCGGCCATCGCCATTTCGGTTCTGATCATCGCCTGTCCCTGCGCGATGGGATTGGCCGTGCCCGCGGCGATCATGGTGGCGACGGGCCGCGCGGCAAAGCTCGGATTGCTGATTAAGGGCGGCGAGGTGCTCGAGAAACTGCGGCGGATCGATACGTTGGTTCTCGATAAGACCGGAACGGTGACCGAGGGCCGGCCGCGCGTCGTTGAGGCGCGCATCGGCGACGACGCGCTGCGCCTTGCGGCCGGAGCGGAACGGCGCAGCGAGCATCCGCTGGCGCGCAGCATCCTGGAATATGCCGCCTCGCGCGGCATCGAAGCGCCGGAGCCGTCGGAATTTCTGGCGATCGCCGGTGAGGGCGTCGAGGCGACGGTTGAAGGGAAGCGCGTGCGTGTGGCGAGCGGCAGCGGTGGAATTGTGGTCTCGATCGATGGCGTCCCCGCCGGCGTGTTTGAAGTGAGCGATCCGATCCGGGCGGGAGCGAAAGAGGCGGTGCGCGAATTCCGGCAGCTTGGCCTGGACTGCGTTTTGCTCACCGGCGATCGTCCGGAGGCGGCGCAGGCGGTTGCCGCTGAGGTTGGGATCGAGCGCGTCGTGGCCGGCGTTTTGCCGGAGGGAAAAGTCACGGAGATCAAACGGCTCAAAGCCGCGGGCCGCGTGGTGGCGATGGCGGGCGACGGAATCAACGACGCGCCGGCGCTGGCGCAAGCCGATTGCGGATTCGCCATGGGGTCGGGAACGGGCATCGCCATCGATGCCGGCGATGTAACTCTGTTGCGGCCGGATCTGGCGGGGATTGCGCGGGCGATCCGGCTCTCTCGCGCCGCTTCGCGGATTATGAAACAGAACCTGTTCTGGGCGTTCGGCTACAACGTGGTCGCGATTCCCGCCGCGGCGCTCGGATTTTTGAATCCGGTGATCGCCAGCGCGGCGATGGCGGCGAGCTCGCTTACGGTCGTGTTCAACAGCCTGCGGCTGCGCCGGACCGCGGTGTGACGGCGGCGCGCATTACCGCGCGCGCTCCCGCAAAACTTTCGCCACGATCTCGCGCGCCTCGCACTGAATTTTCGTCAGGTGATCCACGCCGCGAAAGCTTTCGGCGTAGATTTTATAGACGTCCTCGGTGCCCGAAGGCCGGGCCGCGAACCAGCCGTTTTCGGCAACCACCTTCACGCCGCCGATCGGATTTCCATCGCCGGGCGCGTGGGTGAGAATCCGCTGGATCTTTTCTCCGGCCAGGTCTTTCACCGCGATATCGGATGGCGACAATTTCGCGAGCGCTTCGCGTTGGGTTGCATTTGCCGGAGCATCGATCCGCTCATAAACCGGCGCGCCGTATTTTTCGCACAGCGATTCGTAGTAATCCGCCGGATCCCTGCCCGCGCGCGCGGTGATCTCGGCGGCGAGCAGCGCGGCGATGATTCCATCTTTATCCGTGCTCCACGGCGCGCCGCGGCGATCGAGAAACGAAGCGCCGGCGCTTTCCTCGCCGCCGAAGGCGATCGAGCCGGAGAGCAGGCCGTCGACGAAAAATTTAAATCCGACCGGAACCTCGAACAGCTTGCGCCCGAGCCCGGCGGCGACGCGATCGATCATGCTGCTGGAAACGACGGTTTTGCCCGCCGCGGCGGACGCGCTCCATCCCGGACGGTTGCGGTACAGATAATCGACGCACACCGATAAATAATGATTAGGTGGCATCAGGCCGCGGCGCGTCACGATCCCGTGGCGATCGTGATCGGTGTCGCAGGCGGCGGCCACGTCGAATTTATCCTTCATCGCCACCAGCGCGCGCATGGCGTAGGGCGAGGACGGGTCCATGCGAATGCGGCCGTCCCAATCGAGAGTCATGAAGCGGAACGCCGGATCGACGTTGTCGTTGACCACGGTTATTTTGAGCTTGTATTTTTCGGCGATCGGCCCCCAGTAATGCACGCCGGCGCCGCCCAGCGGATCGATGCCGAAATTCACGCCGCGGATCGCATCCATGTCGATGACGTCGCGCAGGCCGCCGGTGTATTGCGCAATAAAATCATGCTCCTTCGTTGTGGGCGATTTGAGCGCGCGAGCGAACGGGACGCGCCGCACTCCGGCCAGCTCGCATTTGAGGATTTCATTCGCGCGGTTTTGAATACAGGCGGTGGTCTTGCTATCGGCGGGGCCGCCGTGGGGAGGATTGTATTTGAATCCGCCATCCTCCGGGGGGTTGTGCGAGGGAGTGATGACGATGCCGTCGGCGCGATTTTTTTCGCGCCCGCGATTATGAGCGAGGATCGCGTGGGAAACGGCGGGGGTCGGCGTGTACTCGCCGCCGGGCGCGATCCGAACCTCCACCTCGTTTGCCGCGAGCACTTCCAGGGCGCTGGCAAACGCCGCCTCGGATAAGGCGTGAGTATCGAATCCGAGGTACAGCGGACCGCCGATGCCGTTTTGCCGGCGATTCTCGCAGATGGCCTGGGTGATGGCCAGGATGTGCCATTCGTTGAAGGCGCCCTCTAGCGGCGATCCGCGATGTCCGGAGGTTCCGAACACGACCGGGCGCGCGGGACGCTCGGCGAAATACGCGGTGACCAGCCGCGGGATATTTATAAGGTCGCGAGCCTGAGCAGGCTCGCCTGCGCGAGGATCGACGGGCATGCGCTTCCATCGTATCGAACCTTGCGAATATTGCTAATCTCAAAACCTATGGTTCTTTCCGACATTGATATCCGGCGCTACATCGAGCAGGGCAAGATCCGGATCACGCCGGAGCTGCCGCCGGAGCAGTTGGGAAGCTGCTCGGTGGATTTCCGGCTGGGCAACGAGTTCAGCGTGTTTGAGCATAGCCGGCATCCGTTCATCGATCTGAGGGATCGCACCGCGATTCAGGACCTGATGCGGACCATTACCGTGCCGCCGGAGGAGCCGTTCATTCTTCAGCCGCACGAATTCGCGCTGGCGATCACGCAAGAGACGCTGGAACTGGATGACGATGTGTTGGGACGGCTGGAGGGGCGATCGAGCCTCGGAAGAATCGGAATCATCGTGCATGGGACCGCGGGCCTGTTCGATCCGGGTTGGGCCGGCAAGGCGACGCTGGAATTGAGCAATCTGGGGCGGATGCCGGTCGCGTTATATCCGGGAATGCGGATCTGTTCGTTTACTTTCGAGCAGCTTTCCTCGCCGGTGGCGGTGCCGTACCGGAAGAAGGCGGGGAACAAATACGCGGGTCAGGATCGTCCGCTGGCGAGCAGGCTGGCGAGCGAGACCAGCCGCTCGAAATAGCGAATTTGTCCGGCCGCCTCCGGTAAAGCGCGGCATTCGCCGTTTTACTGCCGGCGTGAATGCCGGGCGGCTACACGCCCCTGCCCGAGTTGAACCTGTTCTCGGCCGCTTCCCAATCGACCACGTTCCACCACGCCGCAATATATTCGGGACGGCGGTTCTGATACTTCAGATAATAGGCGTGCTCCCAGACATCGAGGCCGATGACGGCGAATTTTCCTTCCATCAGCAGCGAGTCCTGATTTGCGGTCGACGTGATATCGAGCTGGTCGCCGCTTTTCACCAGCCAGGCCCAGCCGGACCCGAATCTTCCCGCGGCCGCGGCTGAGAATTTTTCCTTGAAGGCGTCGAAACTCCCGAAGGATCCGTTGATCGCGCGGGCCAGATTGCCCACCGGATTGCCGCCCTTCTGCCTGCCCATGATGGTCCAGAACATGGTGTGATTGGCGTGACCGCCGCCGTTGTTGCGAACCGCGGTGCGGATCGCTTCCGGCACGATCGCGCAGTTATTGGCGAGCAATTCCTCAAGCGTCTTGCCCTGAAGGTGCGGCGCCGATTCGAGCGCCTTGTTCAAATTCGCGACATACGCTCCATGGTGCTTGTCATGATGAATTTCCATCGTTTTCGCGTCAATATACGGCTCGAGCGCGTCAAATTCATAAGGCAATGCGGGTACGGTAAACGCCATGTTTTCTCCTTTGATCTGCTCAGATGTGTTCAATTAGATGCACGCTGGTAAGCGTCCGCAACACGAAACATTGAAATTTCGTCGAAGTGACGCGTGAGAATCTGTAATCCGACCGGCAAACCGAGGCGGGTTGCGCCGCAGGGCACGCTCATGCACGGGATTCCCGCCAGATCGCCGGTGATGGTGAAAATATCGGAAAGATACATGGCCACCGGATCGTTCACCTTTTCCCCCAGCCGGAAGGCGGGGAACGGCGAGACCGGTCCGGCGATCGCGTCCACCTGCTCGAAGGCTTCGGCGTAGTCGCGCGCGATGAGGCTCCGGACCTTTTGCGCTTTCAGGTAATAGGCGTCGTAATAGCCGGCGCTGAGGACGTAGGTTCCGAGCATGATGCGGCGCTTGCACTCGGCGCCGAATCCCTCATCGCGCGTGAGACGGTACATTTCCGAAAGCGTCCGCGCGGATTTGGAGCGCGTGGTGTAGCGCACGCCGTCATATCGCGCGAGATTGGAGCTGGCTTCGGCGGTGGCGATGATGTAGTACGTCGCGATCGCATAGGGCGTGTGCGGCAGTCGGATATCGCGCACCTCGCAGCCGAGTTTCTTCAGAACATCCACGGCGGCGTGGATCAGATCGCCGGTTTCGCTTTCCAGATTTTCGAAAAATTCGCGCGGCAGGCCGATCTTCATGCCGCGGATGCCGCCGCCGAGCGCGGCCGTATAATCCGGCACCGGGGCGAACGCGCTGGTCGCGTCCATTTCATCGCGGCCGGCGATCACCTGGAGCAACGCCGCGCAATCGCGCACCGATTTGGCGAACGGGCCGATGTGATCGAGAGAGCTGGCGAAGGCCGTCAGGCCGTATCGCGAAACGCGTCCGTAGGTCGGCGTGACGCCGGTGACGCCGCAAAACGAAGCGGGCTGCCGGATCGAACCCCCGGTATCGGAGCCGAGCGCGAGCACGGCGGTTCCTTGCGCGACAGCCGCCGCCGATCCGCCGCTCGATCCACCCGGCACCCGGTCCGGCGCGATAGGATTGCGCACCGGGCCGAACGCCGAGTTTTCGTTCGACGATCCCATGGCGAATTCGTCGCAGTTCGTTTTGCCGATGATAACGCCGCCGGCGTTTTCGATGCGCTGAATGGCGGTGGCGTCAT
>Ga0209062_1001133_pt1 | contig 53613 bp, 55 predicted proteins | sample Coa_R2_2_FD_187158 | JGI IMG/M metagenome (GOLD analysis project Ga0209062, IMG submission 187158) | Surface soil microbial communities from Centralia Pennsylvania, which are recovering from an underground coalmine fire - Coalmine... | ecosystem: Environmental > Terrestrial > Soil > Unclassified... | reverse complement strand
CCACAAAACGAATACGCTCATCCATTGGGCGACACTCCTTCCACGGCATCCCCGGCTCCCCCCGAAAATGCCCAAAGTGTTACCCATGTCTCCGGTATGAAGTGTCACCTATGTCTCGGGAAGCACAGCCGGTCCGACCCTGCCCATATCAGGCTCATTGAGCCGGCTCTCGCCAATCCAAATCGGGAAAGCGGGCATAGTCGCGGTCGCAAGTGACCCAGGTGCAGCCGTGCTCGATAGCAAGGGCGGCAAACCAAGCATCCGTCATGCGGGGGCCTCGGGTACCCGTGGCGGTGCAGAGCCGCCTGAATATCGCCCAATGTCGCGCGCCGGGCCGGACGATCTCGCAGTGCGGCTGGCTCAGGAGCGCGTCACAATAAGCGAAGACCTCAGCGATCGGGCTGGGTTGCCTGAATATCCGAGGATTGGTCGTAATTCGCGCCACGGCGCTCAGCGCAAGCGGCGACACGCCGAACTGCGCGTCGCCGGTGACGACCTTATCAAGCCAAGGCTTACAGATCGCGTGCCGCGCGGAATCCTTGCGAAAGGCGTATATCAGCACACTAACGTCGGGCACGATCACGTGAGGCGCCCGACGTGGTCCTGATCCTCCATCTCCTGCAACGCGGACGTCTCGTTCAAGTCGACCCCTGGCATCAAGCCTCCCGATGCCGTGCTCACAGGGGGCAGCACTCGGTTAGCCTTGTCGGCAGGCGCCCGCTCGTTGAGAACGCGGCGCAGCCCATCCTCGATCAAGGACGTCAGCGAGCGCCCCTCGGCGGCGGCCTTCCGCTTGGCGCGCCGGATCAGATCGTCGGGAAGACGGACGGTGGTTCGCTCAACCATATGTCTTGACATATGTTTAACGTGTCTGTATGTCAAGGCTGTTCCTTTCAATCCTCGAGCGAATACTCGATGTATTCCTTGATCTCTTTGATGCCCTCGCCGGCACCGAGGGCGCCGAGGATGCTCTTGAGCAACGTATCAATGGCATCGATCACGCGACGCAGCGGGCCAATGCCGCCAAGCTGGAGATACCGCCCGTAGAGGAAGCGCACAACCGTGAGCTTGAAGCGGAGTTGCGCCCCATAGAGGCCGTGATCGCGGATCTGCGCCTCGCCGAGCTCGCGGGTGGCCCGCGCCACGCGCTCGAACTCGGGATAGGCCTCCGCCCAGGCGGCTCGCATCTCCAGAAGCAGCTCCTCGTGAAAAAGCGATTGGCCTCGCGGATCGCGATTGGTTTCGATGAGCTCGGCAAGGAAGTCGCGCGCCGCGATGACGAACGCGCCGAGCGCGCGCCGGCTGTCGCCACCCTCATAGACCGGGAAATCGACCGGCATTGATACCCCCGCCCTGGCCGCGCTCCCCTCGCTTACGGAGTCGCCGTCGCGTTACGATAGCACGAGCCTGCAATGCGCGAAGAGCCGACGGGCAGCCGCTATGCCGTCGCCGCCGAGCGTCGCCCCAAGACGCGCGCGGTCGGAAAGCGGGCCGTGACGACGGTGCCGCGCCCGGGCGCGCTCTCGATCACGAAAGCGCCGCCATGGGCCTCGACCAGCTTCTTCGCCAGGGGAAGGCCAAGTCCGGTTCCCTGGTGCCGGCGGGCGAGCGAGGTCTCGATCTGCCCGAACGGCTCCATCGCCCGGGGGAGATCCTCGGGCGCAATCCCGACTCCCGTATCCGCGACGGCGATCACGATCTCGCCGCTCCGGTCGAGGGCGCTGCGCATGGTGACAGAGCCGCCGGGATGGGTGAACTTGATTGCGTTCGACAACAGGTTGAGGAGGATCTGGCGCAGCGCTCTTTCCTCGCCGACAAGGAGCGGCAGCGGCTCGGGCATGTCAACCGCGAGGCTCAGCTCCGCGGAGCGCGCCTTCTCCTCCATGAGTTCGACGCTGCTGCGGATGATCTCGGCGATGTCGACCTCGGCCTCGGCCAAGGTAAAGCGGCCCGCCTCGATCTTGGAGAGATCGAGGATATCGCCGATGAGCGCCAGGAGATGCTTGCCGCTCTCGTGGATGTTGCGCACATATTCGGCGTAATTGCCGTGGCCTACCGGCCCGAACAGCTCGCGGCGCATGATCTCGGAGAAGCCGATGATGGCATTGAGCGGCGTCCGCAGTTCGTGGCTCATATTCGAGAGGAAGTCGCTCTTGGCCCGGCTCGCCATCTCCGCCGCCTCCTTGGCCTGGCGCAGCTCCTGCTCGCGCTCCTTCAGCGCGGTGATGTCGACACGAATTCCGACGCTGCCGCCGTCGCGGGTCCGGCGCTCCCGCACCAGTGTCCACCGCCCGTCGATATGCTGACGCTCGAAGGTCGCCGTCGGCGCCCGATGCATATGCAGCCGTGCCGCAAGCCATTGCTCCTCGCGCCCGATGGCGTCGAGATAGAGACCGAGCTCAAGCTCGCGACGCACCAGCTCCTCGAAGCGCACGCCCGGCTCGATCAGATTCGCGATCTCGGGGTTGAGCCGACGATATTTGTCGTTGCAGAGCACGAGGCGGTCGTCGCGATCGAACAGGACGAAGCCTTCGGAAATGGCGTCGAGGGCCTCCAGAAGCTGCGCTTCGGCCAGCCCAAGGCGGCGCTCCGGCGGCGATCTCTTGAGCGCGTCGGCAAGCGCAGCCCCCAGCCGATCGGGTTTGTGGCGCAGGACGAGACCGCTTGCGCCCAGCGACATCAGCGCGGCGACCCGCTCCTCGCCGAGGCTGCCATCGGAGAGGAGGATGACCGGAATGCGGCGCTCCTGTCCGCGGATTTCGGCGAGGACTGCGTCCGAGGCGGCCGAGAACGCCGCGGGATCGTAGAGCACGGCGTCGCAGCCGCGCTGGAGTGTCACACGTAACGCCTCGAGCGATGTGATGAGCGTCCAGTCGAGATCGAGGCCGAGCGGCATCGAAGCCTCGACCGCGGGTCCCAAGGCCCCGTCGGGGTCGCCCAGGATCGCCAGGCGCAAGGGCCTCTTCCCAGCAGTCATTCCGTCCCTCCGGGCCGGATCGGCCGGCTTCGGCCCAAGCTTTCCAGATGGCCGTTAACGAGAGATTGCCGGGATTCCGAGAGGGGGTGGCGACGTCAGGACTTCGGCGGCGCCTTGGGAGGCGTCAGGCTGCCGCCATAGACCTTCACGCAGGAGCCCGCCGGGACATAGACCCAGGCCAGGCCGTTTGCATCCTTGCCGCCCTGGTCGCTGAGCGCCGGATTGCTCGGCACTCCCGTGCTCGCCGATTGCGCGCAGGTCGCGATGTCGGCGCCGCAGGTCACGAGGTCCTTGGCCGCGACATAGCATCTCTCCCCCGCCGACGGGTCGTGTCCGCCATCGGCCCAAGCAACCGTTGTCATTGCCGTCGCCAAGGCGCCGGCCAGCAGGAGCGTGTTGTTCATCGCCGCCATCCTTTCAGAGGGCTTAAAATAACGTGTAGATCTCCTTCCCGCAACCACGCCTCGAGGTGTGGCGGCGGTCACAGAATTTTCACTTCCGTTGCGCTATCCAGATAGCAAACCTTCGGCGCAGCAGCGAAGGACCGCGCAGGCTTCGCCGGAATCGCGCGTATGTCGTCATGGGAATCGCGGGCGTGGAGACCAGATCCGGATGAGGACGTCATGAAGGTCGTCGCCGCAATCGGAGTCGGGATGCTCGTCGCCGCCATCGTCGCCTTCGAGGTCACCGTCGGCGATCCGCCGACGACACCCGCGCTCGGCATGGCCGCCGGGCTCTTTGCCGGCGCGGCCGTCTACGATCTGCTGGCGGGCTTCATCGCCTATTTCGCGCCATTATGGATCGCGCTCTCGCGCTCGCACCCGGACGCGGCGCTCATCGCCGTGGTCAATCTCATCTTCGGCTGGACGGTCATCGGCTGGCTGGCGGCGATGATCTGGGCCCTTTCGCGGCTGCCGCGGCCTGCGCCAGCCGCCGAGGACGCGTTGGCGCCGTTCGAGTCCCGCTCCTGATGGAGACGGCGCCTGCAAGGTCTTCCGCGGGCCCCCTCCTCGCGGCACTGCTCATCGCAGGTTGCGGCGCCGATACAAACCGCGCCGATCCGCGCACGGCTCTTGTCGGCATGAGCGAGGCGCAACTCGTGCTTTGCGTCGGCGCGCCGCAGCAGACGCTCGCCGCCGGTGATCGTCGCTACCTCGTCTATCACACCAATGGCGTTCTCCATCCGGGCTATCTCGAAGGGCTTCCGTCGCAGCTCCCGCTGCTGGGCACGCTGCCCTCCAGCAAGTCGGGGACGAAGGTGCAATGCGATGCGACCTTCGTCCTCAGGAACGGCGCCGTCGAAGCCGTCAACCTGCGCACCGATCCGCCGCAAGACGCGGCGCACACCGGCGAGATTTGCACGCCACTGACGCGAAACTGCCCGCCCCGCTGAGAGCGGGCCGATATGTCACCGAGCTCTCGGGCGGTGGATCGGACTCGATCGCCTCTCCTCTTGTCGACTGTCTCCCTTATCGCCGAAGTTGCGGCCGCGGCTCGCCTTGCGACAACAGCGCCTTGCATGCGACCATCACGCGCATCCAGTTGGCGCGGCCTTCCACGTCTCCCGCTTCAAGCAGGGTGTGCGCCCATTTCGACGCATAGACGGGCGCGGCTTCTCCAATCTTGTCGACGAGCAGATTCGCGGTCTCCCATATCTCCCCGCGGCCTTCCATTGACATCCTCCTTACGCTCTCTCGTATGCACGTTCGCGGAGTCAAAAGCTTCCGCCGCTTGCGGGCGGAGAGTCGCTTCGCGTCTGCCTTCCATGTGGGATGCGCAGTGGCCGCGGCAAGAGAAATTCCGTTCAGCTTTAAGGTAATTTTGGGACGGCGTCGTTACCGAGCGACGAAGCCGCGCGATCGATCCCATCGCGACGGCGCGACCGTAGGCGGCGCATCCAAGACTCGTGCTGCAGCGCGTCGTGTCAGCGCCGCTCTGGAAAGAGTGCGAGGAGGCCTTCGCGCGACGCCGCGGCGACGCCGCGCTCGGTGATGAGCCCCGTGACGAGGCGGGCCGGCGTGACGTCGAAGGCGAAGTTGCCGGCCGCACTTCCGTCAGGCGTCAGCTGCACCGTGAGTACCTCGCCCTCGGCGCTCCGCCCCTGGATGCGCGTGACCTCCTCGCCGGCGCGCTGCTCGATCGGGATTTCGCGCAGCCCGTCGGCAAGCGTCCAGTCGATGGTCGGTGACGGCAGCGCAACATAGAACGGCACGCCGTTATCCTTCGCGGCAAGAGCCTTGAGATAGGTGCCGATCTTGTTGCACACGTCGCCATAACCGGTGGTGCGGTCGGTACCGACGATGCAGAGGTCGACCTCGCCATGCTGCATCAAATGGCCACCGGCGTTGTCCACGATGACCGTATGGGCGACACCGTGCCGCCCCAACTCCCAAGCCGTCAGCGAGGCGCCCTGGTTGCGTGGGCGGGTCTCATCGACCCAAACATGAATCGGAATGCCGTGATCATGCGCCAGATAGATCGGCGCCAGCGCGGTACCCCAATCAACCGTGGCGAGCCAGCCGGCATTGCAATGGGTCAGCACATTGACTCGGCTGCGCTCCCTCTTGGCTGCCCAGACCTTGCGGATGAGTTTCTCGCCGTGGCCGCCGATGGCGCGGTTGATCTCGACATCCTCGTCGCAGATCGCCGCCGCTCGCGCATAGGCCATGGCGACGCGCCGATCCGGATGGGTGTTGCGCAAGCGGTCGCGCATATCGTCGAGGGCCCAGCGCAGATTGATCGCGGTCGGGCGGGTGGCAAGCAGAATCTCATAGGCGTGATCGAGGGCCGCATCGGACGCGTCCTGCCGCAGCGCGAGGCAGAGGCCATAGGCCCCCGTCGCCCCAATGAGAGGCGCACCCCGCACGAGCATGGCGCGAATGGCGTGGGCTGTCTCCTTGAGCGAGGCGAGACGGGCGGTCTCGAAGCGATGGGGAAGCTTCGTCTGGTCGATGATCATCACCGACCAGCCATCCTCGGCCAGCCAGATGGTGCGATAGGGAACGCCGTTCACCTTCATGAGCGGACCATAGCCATCCACGGGCGCCGCCTCAATCGCGGCGACGCGCCACGGCGGCCCGCCGACGCGCCAGGCTGACCGCGCTTGCAAGCCATCTGTCATTCACCCTATAGTTTTGTCGTCCCGTAGTTGGGACTATAGAAATAAAAATTCACCCGTAGCCGGAGGGGCCTGTCCCTCGGCCGTCATCTGGGAGGATCACATGTCGACATCGAGGCGTATGCGCGTCGCTCTGCTGGCCGCGGGATTTGCCATCGCACTTGGTCCCGTTTCGGCGCAGGCGGCGGACACGATCAAGATCGGGGTGGACGAGCCGCTCACGGGCGCCGTCGCCGCCTCCGGGAACTGGGTCACCCAAGGCGCCAAGATGGCCGCCGACGACATCAACGCCAAGGGCGGTGTGCTGGGCAGGAAGCTCGAGCTCGTCATCGAGGACAACAAGAGCAATCCGACCGAGGCAGTGGCGGCAGCGGAGAAGCTCATCGTGCGCGACAAAGTGCCGGTACTGATGGGCGCCTGGAGCTCGACCTACACCCTCGCCGTGATGCCGAAGCTCATGGAGTACAAGGTCCCGATGGTGGTCGAGACCTCGTCCTCCGACAAGATCACCACCTCGGGCAACCCCTATATCTTCCGCACTGCCGCCACCAACGGCATGGAGGCCAAGGCCTTTGCGAAATACGTGCACAAGCTCGGCATCAAGAAGGCCGACTTCCTCGTCGTGAACAACGACTGGGGCTTGGGCGCGGCGCAGGCCTTCTCGGCGATGCTGAAGAGCCAGGGAGTCAAGATCGGCATCGAGCAGACGATGGATGCCAGCACCCAGGACCTCAGCGCGCAGCTCTCCAAGATCAAGGCGTCGGACGCTGATACCCTGTTCGTGACGACCGGGGTGGAGCAGATCACGCTCATCCTCAAGCAGGCGCAGTCCCTCGGCCTCAAGAAGCGCATGATCGCAACCGGGGGCGACTCCTCGCCGGCCCAGCTCATCCAGCAAGTCGGTGACGGTGCGAACGGCACCTACCACATCCTCTTCTTCGCCCCGTGGTTCCCGCAGAAGGCGGAGAACCCCAAGGTCGCCGAGGCCTTCGTCAACGAATGGAAGAAGCGCGGCTACGATTTTGCCGGTCTACCCGACGGCTTCCGCGGCCATGATGCCATCGCGACGATCGCGGCGGCGATCAAGCTGGCCGGCAAGGCCGAGCCCGAGGCCATCCGCAAGGCGCTCTGGGAGGTGCATGTGAAGGGCATCAACGGCAATATCAGCTTCGTGAAGGAAGGCCCGAAGGGCAAGGAGAGCGGCCAAGTCGTGCCCCAGATCTACATCGTCGAGATCCAGGGCGGCAAGGTCACCCTGCCGACGCTGTAGCCCAAATGATCGCGGTGCGGGTGGCGCGAGGCTTTTTCGACGTCATCCGCCCGCGCCGTCGGTTGATCGTCGGGCAAAAAGCTCAGTATACTTACGAAAAATGTCAAGTCCAACGCTGACGGCGCGGAACAGGAGAGCGAGAAAATGAGGCTCGGCGGCAAGGTCGCGATCGTCACCGGCGGCGCCAAGGGCATCGGCTTCGCCGTGGCCACCGATCTCGCCGCCCGTGGCGCTGCCGTCCTGATCGCCGATCTCGCGGGCGCAGAAGCGGCGGCCGAGCGGCTGTGCCAATCCGGGCACCGCGCCATGGGCCTCGCCGCCGATGTCGCCTCCGAGGACGACACCGCCAATCTCGCCGCCGCCGCGGCGCGCGAATTCGGCGGCATCGATGTCCTGATCAACAATGCCGGGATTTACTCCTCGCTCACGCCGCGGCCCTTCGAGGAGATTGAGCCGGCGGAATGGCGGCGCGTCATGGAGGTGAACACTCTCGGCATTTTTCTCTGCTGTCGCGCCGTGCTCCCGGCGCTCAAGTCGCGGGGCGGCGGCCGTATCGTCAACATCTCGTCCGGGGTCGCCTTCAAGGGCAATCCCTGGATGGCCCATTACGTCGCCAGCAAGGGCGCCGTCATCTCCCTCACCCGCGCGCTGGCGACCGAGCTCGGCCGCTTCAACATCCTCGTCAATAGCGTGGCACCCGGCTTCACCTTGAGCGACGGCGTGCTGGAGAATGCGACCCTCGCCGCGGGCGTACGCGAGCCCTCGCTGCGCACCCGCGTCCTCGCCCGCGAGATGACCCCCGCCGACCTCGTCGGCGCCGTGGCCTTCCTTGCCGGTCCCGACGCCGCCTTCATCACCGGCCAGACCATCGTCGTCGATGGTGGCGCCTATTACCATTGAAGCGAATGAATGCGAGGCTTGCGATGCAGAGCGAAATCCCCGTCATCGATCTGAGCGCGGCGCTCTCGGGCGATCGCGAGGCGCGGCGGCGCACCGGCGCGGCGATCGATCGCACTTGCACCGAGATCGGCTTCTTTACCATCACCGGCCATGGCGTGCCTACCGAGGTAATCGATGCCCTCCGCACAAAGGCGCATGGCTTCTTCGCCTTGCCGCCGGCGGAGAAGCGCGAGGCCATGCCCGCCGACATCAAGACGCCGCGCGGCTACAAGCCCGTCGGCTACGAGGCCCTTGGCTACGGGAATGACAATCTGACGCCGCCCGACCTCAAGGAATACTATCACTTCGGTCGCGAGACCTGGCCCGACGAGCCCTATTACACCTGCGCCGAGGGGCGGCGCTACTTCGTCAAGAATATCTGGCCGCGCAATCCGGCGGGCTTCGCCGAGGCGGCCGCACGCTATTACGCGGCGATGGAGCGTTTGGTCGGCGAGCTCATGTGCCTGACCGCTCTCGGTCTCGGGCTCGACGAGCATTTCTTCGACGACAAGATCGATCGCCACATCACCGCCATGCGCCTCAATTTCTATCCCGAGCTCCGTGAGCCGCCGAAACCCGGGCAGCTTCGCGGCGGCGAACACACCGATTACGGGCTTCTCACCATCCTCAACGGCGAGAATGTTCCCGGCGGGCTTCAAGTCCTGACCCGGCAGGGACAATGGATTTCCGTCGAGACCGAGCCCGAGAGCTTCGTCGTCAATATCGGCGACCTCCTCATGCGCTGGACCAATGATCGCTGGGTCTCGAATGTCCATCGCGTGGTGACGCCGCCAGCCTCCGCCGCGAGCGCCAAGCGCCTGTCGATCGCCTTCTTCCACCACCCGAACTACGATGCGCTCATCGAATGCATCGCCCCGCCCGGCGCGGCGAAATACCCGCCGGTGCGCTCGGGTGAATATCGCGACCTCAAATACCGCCAGACGCGCCTCTGGGAGACGGCAAAGGACGGCACTGCCGCCTGACGACGCCGCGCCGAGGAGACTCCGGCCTCATCCGCCCGCCGTGGCGACGAGCTCGGTGACGATCAGGCTCATCGAGCTCAGGGTTCGGTGCACCGGGCATTTATCCGCGATTGCCAGGAGCTGCTGCCGCTGCGCGGCGTCGAGCGGACCGACAAGCTCAAGCTTGCGATCGATGCGGTCGAGCTTGCCCTCCTTCGTCTCGCATGTCGCGCAATCCTCCGCATGGATCTTCTGATGGAAGAGGTGGACGACGACGCGCTCGAGGGGCCAGCCCTTGCGCGCCGCATACATGCGCAGGGTGATCGAGGTGCAGGCGCCGAGCGCGGCAAGGAGGTACTCGTATGGCCCCGGGCCGCTGTCGTCGCCGCCCACCGATTGCGGCTCGTCGGCGGCGAGGCGATGCCGCCCCGTCAGCACGGCTTGCGCGTAGCGGCCTTCTCGAGTCTCGGCGACGATCACCTCGCCCGGTTGCGACGGTGTCGGCAAAGGGATTGGATGATCGCCTGAGGCAGGCGAAGCGTGCGGATTCAGCAACGGCGTCATGACATTCTCCTTCAATTTCCCGCCGAGCCACCATTCGACCCGGCAATGGGACCAAGCCATGCAGCACCGCGAATCGGCTTTGCTTCGCCGGCCCAAGCTTTATGATGCGGCGCACCTGAGCGAGAAACCATCAGAGAGAGTGCGCATGAATCGCGACGATGTCGAGCTCGTCTCCCGCGAGCTGCTGTTTCAAGCCCATTTCCGGCTCGAGCAATACAATCTTCGCCACAGGCTCCACGCCGGCGGCTGGAGCGATGTCATCAGCCGCGACATGTTCGAGCGCGGCTCCTCGGCCGGCGTTCTGCCCTACGACCCCGAGCGCGACGCCGTAGTCTTGATCCAGCAGTTCCGCGCCGGCGCTTATGCCGCGGGCTGCGGCCCGTGGCTCACCGAGATCGTCGCCGGCATGATCGGCGACGGCGAGACGGCCGAGGCGGTGTGTCATCGCGAAGCCAAGGAGGAGGCCGGGCTGGTCCTCGGCGAGCTGGTGCCCATCAGCACGCATCTCACCACCCCCGGCGCCTGCTCCGAGACCGTGTCGCTCTTCTGCGGCCGCGTCGACTCCTCTGGGGCCGGCGGCATCCACGGCCTCGACCACGAGCACGAGGACATTCGCGTCATCGTGGTCCCCGCGGCGGAGGCCTTCGCGATGCGCCGGCGCAACGAGGAGATCCACGACTCCAGCACGGTCGCCTGCCTGCTCTGGCTCGAGCTAAATCGCGAAGAGCTGCGCCGCCGCTGGCGCTGACGCCGCCCGCCGCCGGCAAGAATGGCGCAGCACGCGACGGCTTCTCCTTCCCCTTGATCCACCCCTGCCCCGCCGCTACTGTCGTCTGCGCTCCCCGCAGCACCCGAGATCCCGCTTCGAGATTGCCATGCACATTCAGGACGGCTTCGTCGCCACGATCGGGCACACCCCCCTCATCAAGCTGCGCAAGGCGTCCGAGCTCTCCGGCTGCACCATTTTGGGCAAGGCCGAGTTCCTCAATCCGGGGGGATCGGTCAAGGATCGCGCCGCCCTCGCCATCATCAAGGACGCGGAGGAGCGCGGCGCCTTGCGCCCCGGCGGCGTCATCGTCGAGGGGACCGCGGGGAACACGGGCATCGGGCTGGCGCTGGTCGGAAACGCGCGCGGCTACCGCACCGTGATCGTCATGCCCGAGACCCAGAGCCAGGAGAAGAAGGACATGCTCCGGCTTTGCGGCGCCGAGCTCCACCTTGTCCCTGCCGTGCCATATAAGAACCCGGGCAACTATGTGCACGTCTCGGAGCGCATGGCCAAGGACCTCGCGGCGCGCGAGCCGAACGGTGCCATCTGGGCCAATCAGTTCGACAATCTGGCCAATCGCCGCGGTCACTACGAGACAACGGGCCCCGAGATCTGGGAGCAGACCGAGGGCAAGGTCGACGGCTTCATCTGCTCGGCCGGCACCGGCGGCACGCTCTCGGGAGCGGCGATGTTCCTCAAGGAGCGCAATCCGGCGATCAAGATCGGCCTCGCCGATCCCCTCGGCTCGACCAACTACGATTGGTTCGCCCATGGCCGCATCAAGGTCGAGGGCAACTCGATCACCGAGGGAATCGGCCAAGGCCGCATCACCAAGAACATGGAGGGCGCGCCGATCGATCTGCCGTTCCAGATTCCCGATGAGGAGGCGCTGCCGCTCATCTTCGATCTGCTCAAGCATGAGGGGCTTTGCGTCGGCGGCTCCTCCGGGATTAACGTCGCCGGCGCCATCCGGCTCGCCCGCGAGCTCGGCCCCGGCCATGTGATCGTCACCATCCTCGCCGATTACGGCACGCGCTACCAGAGCAAGCTCTTCAATCCGGAATTCCTGCGCGCGAAGAACCTGCCGGTGCCGGATTGGCTCATTTGACGGCCCGCGGAGGTACGCTATGGATTACGTGAACAAGGAGGCTCTCGTCAGCACCGAATGGCTGGCCCGGAATCTCCGTGAGCCGACGCTCCGCGTCGTCGACGCCTCCTTCTTTCTCCCCAGCGTCAAGCGCGACGCCAAGGCCGAATACGCCGAACGACATATCCCCGGCGCCGTCTTCTTCGACATCGACGAGATCGCCGACACCACGAATCCGCTCCCACATATGCTGCCGAGCCCGGAGAAGTTCGCAGCGCGCATGCGCAAGCTCGGCATCGACAACACCAGCCATATCGTCGTCTACGATAGCGCGGGACTGTTCAGCGCGGCGCGCGTCTGGTGGACCTTCCGCGTCTTCGGTCACGAGCGCGTTGCCGTGCTCGATGGCGGGCTGCCGAAATGGCTGCGCGAGGGGCGACCTGTCGACAGCGCGCGCCCCAGTCTCCCCGAGACCCATTTCAATGCTCATGCCGATCCAGGTCTCGTACGCGGCCTCGAGGAGATGCGCCGAAACCTCGCTTCGAAGGGCGAGCAAGTCCTCGACGCTCGCTCGGCCGGCCGCTTCGCCGGTATCGAGGCGGAGCCGCGGCCCGGCCTGCGCGCCGGCCATATTCCGGGGAGCCTCAACCTGCCCTACACACACCTCCTCGATTCCACAAGCGGCACCATGAAGCCGGCGGACGAGCTCGCTCGGCTCTTCGCCGCCGCCGGCGTGGACATGGCGAAGCCGGTCGTGACGACCTGCGGCTCGGGGGTTACTGCGGCGGTTCTCTATCTCGGGCTTCATCTCCTCGGCCATAAGGCCCTCGCCCTCTATGACGGCTCGTGGAGCGAATGGGGCGGCCGCCCCGATGTGCCGGTGGCGACGGGCGCACCCAGTGCCACGGCCGCGCAGGCGCAACATGGCTGAGGGCGAGACCACCGCATTGCGGATCCGCGCTTATCGCGACGAGGATTTCGCGCAGGTCCGCGACCTGTGGAAGGCCTGCAAGCTCACCATGCCCTATAACGATCCTGCAGCCGACATCGCCTTCTGCCGAAACTCCGGTCACGGCGAGGTGTTCGTCGGCGAGGACGAGGCGGGCGCCGTCGTCGCTACCGTCATGGCCGGCCATGACGGCCATCGCGGCTGGATTTACTACGTCGCGGTCGCGCCCGAGCGTCAGGGCACCGGGCTGGGGCGGCAGATGATGCGCCACGCCGAGGCTTGGCTGCATTCGTTAGGAGTGCCCAAGGTCCAGCTCCTGATCCGCGAGAGCAACCGCGCCGTGCGCGAATTCTACGCCCGTCTGGGCTACGAGCAATCGCCGACGCTGGTCATGCAGCGCTGGCTGAAGGCTTGACCATGGCACCGGTGCCGGAGATCACCCACATCCCGCCGCCCGCCGCAGACGGCAAGCTTCCCATCGTCGTCACCTATCTCGAGATGCTGGGCGCACCCAAGCGCCTGCCGGCGCCGGCACCCGCGCGCAAGCTCGCGCTGCTCCAGGCGGAGAAGATGCCTGTGCACTTCTATCGCTACCTTTACAACACGGTGGGTGAGCCTTGGCTCTGGTACGAGCGACGGGCCCTTGACGATGCCATGCTCGCCGAGGCCATCCATGACCCGCGCGTCGAGATCTACGTACTCTATGTCGCCGGCTCGCCCGCCGGCTATGCGGAACTCGATCGCCGCCGGGATGCCGAGATCGAGCTCGCCTATTTCGGGCTGATCCCCGATTTCATCGGCCAGGGCCTCGGCACCTATCTGCTGAATTGGACCGTCGATACGGCCTGGCGCCATGGACCCAAGCGCCTTTGGGTGCATACCTGCAATCTCGATCATCCTCGCGCCCTGCAGACCTATCAGCGCGCCGGCTTCGTTGCCTATAAGCAGGACAAACGGGTGATCGACGATCCGCGCCTGAGCGGCCTGATGGGGTCACCCGTCACCCCGCGGCCGTGACGAGATCACCCTTGGCGAGGGGGCCGGCCCAATGCCAAGATGACCTCCCTCCTCACTTATCCAGGCGCCCTCATGAAAACCAAGCACCCAACCAAGAAGGAAACCCTGCTCACCACGGCCGGACGCAATCCGGCGGGAAATTTCGGGATCGTCAATCCCCCCGTCTATCACGCATCGACAGTGGTCTACCCCTCGATCGCCGCCCATGACGCGGCACGCAAGGATAAATTCGAGGGGGTGCAATATGGTCGCCTCGGCACGCCGACGACCTTTGCTTTCGAGGAGGCCGTGGCGGCCCTCGAGGGCGGCTATCGCTCGGTCTCCCTCCCCTCCGGGCTGAGCGCGCTGACCACCGCCGTGCTCGCCGTGGTGAAGGCGGGCGATCACGTGCTGGTGAGCGACAGTGTCTACGGTCCCTTGCGGATCTTCTGCGAGGAGATGCTCAAGGGCCTCGGCGTGGAGATCAGCTATTTCGAGCCGCTGATCGGCGCCGGGATCGCCCAGCATCTGCGCAAGAACACCCGGCTCGTCTGCGTCGAGTCACCGGGCTCCCTCACCTTTGAGGTGCAGGATGTCCCCGCGATCGCCGAAGCCGCCCATGCCGCGGGGGCCCTGGTGATGATCGACAATACCTGGAGCGCCGGGCTCTACTTCCAGCCCTTCGCCCATGGAGTCGACATCTCGGTGCAGGCCGCAACGAAATATATCGCCGGCCATTCGGACGCCATGCTCGGCGTCGTCACCACCGCGACCGAGGCGCATTGGCGCAAGGTCAAGGCGACCGCCGCCAAGCTGGGCCTGTGCGCCGGCCCGGATGATTGCTATCTCGGGCTGCGCGGTATCCGCACCCTGGCAGTGCGCCTGGCGCGCCACCAGGAGAACGGGCTCCGCCTGGCGCGTTGGCTGCAGGCGCGCCCGGAGGTTGCCCGCGTCGTCCACCCGGGGCTGCCCCAGGATCCCGGCCATCAGCTCTGGAAGCGGGACTTCACCGGCGCCTGCGGGCTCTTCGGGGTGATGTTGAAGCCGGTACCCAAGCCGGCGGTGGACGCCTTTATCGATTCCCTTGAGCTCTTCGGCCTTGGCTATAGCTGGGGCGGCTATGAGAGCCTCGTCATTCCCGCCCATCCGGCCCCGTTGCGCACGGCAACCCGCTGGGAAGCAGAGGGCCCCTATCTCCGCCTCCATGCCGGGCTCGAGGATTCGGACGATCAGATCGCCGATCTCGAGCGCGGCTTCGCGGCCCTTCATCGGGCCGCTTAAGCCGGATCGCTGCCGCATGGCGAAAGAGAGCGAGCAGGCGATCGCCGCGGTGGTGGCGGCCTTGCATTTCGACAAGGACGGCTTAATTTCCGCCATCGCGCAGCAATTCGATACCGGCGAGGTGCTGATGCTCGCCTGGATGAGCCGCGAAGCCGTGGAAGCGACCCTCCGCACTGGCGAGGTGTGCTACTGGTCCCGGTCGCGCGCCGCCCTATGGCGCAAGGGCGAGCGTTCGGGACAGACGCAGCGCCTCGTTGAGCTTCGCTTCGATTGCGACCAGGATTGCCTGCTGCTTCAGGTGGACCAGACGGGCGTGGCCTGCCATACGGGGCGGCGGAGCTGCTTTTTTACCGCCTTGCGTGGCGGCGAGCTCAAGGAGATCGCCCCCGTCGAGGTCGACCCCGGGACGCTCTATCGCGACGGCGCTTGAGTCGGCCCGTGCCGACACGGAGCTCGGCTATGATAGAAGTCACCAAGCTTTTGACCGCCTGCCCAACGGCACCGCTGCTCGCGCTGGCTCTTGCTTCCGCTGCGCAAGCGGCGGGCAATCCCTTCGCCTTGCCGGGCAATGCCGGCGTTGCCGTGCCGCCGGGCAATGCCAGTGTGGCGGCCCAACCGGGAAATGTCGGCGTCGTGCCCGTGCCGGGCGGCATCGGCAGCGCCGGCAGCACCCCCAATCTCATAACGCCTTACGCCGCCGCGCCGCCGGCAGTGGTAACGCCCCTGGAGCAGGAGAAGGCGGTCGAATACCGCATGCGGCTCCGGACCGAGGAGCGGCGGCTCGAGCTGCTCGAGTCCCAGGGCGCCCTCGATGCTGAGGGCCGCCGTCGCCTCGCGCGAACCCGAGCCGAGTTCGCCCGGATCAATGACCTGCTGAAGCCTTGACATGCCAGTCAAGCGACGCCTCTCCGCCGGGTGGATTCTCACCGTAGCGATCGCTCTTCTCCTCCTCGGCATCCTGGGCCAATGGGCGGGACTCCTGCCGATCCCGCTTCATCCGGACTTCACCAGCCTGGGCGGCGCCAACCGCTGATCCGTATCGGCGCGACAGGCCGAGGCCCTATTTGCAACCGTAGTTCTCGGATAAAGCGCGTGATACGGCATAGGGCGCCGGGAGCGACATCGCCTTGGGATGCTGCTGGGACCACCTATTGAAGGTCAGGCGCACCTCCTCCGTATTCGCGGAATCCGGCAGGCAATAGCGCAAGAGGGGCGACGGGTCCTTCACGTCCCGCAATGTCTGGATCATGCCATAAAGATAGGCGTGGCAGGCGTAATAGCGCGGTGAATCCTGGGTGTTGTCCTGGCACAGCCTGTAGAGGAATCCCGCCGAGGACTTGTCCTCGCCTGGCATCGCCTGCTGGGCGCGCGCGGGAGAGCCCGCTCCAGCCATCAGAGCGACAACCGCGATCGCGGCCGCTGCGGCCGCACCCTGCAATCTCCACCTTGCATGCGTCATCTCATCGCCTCCTCTTCAGCACAGGATCCGGTGATTCGACGATAATGCATTGCTTTCCGTCAGCTCCGTAAAATTTTTGAGACATTGCTTGAGCACGAAAGGATCGGGAGCGCGGCGAGGTCATAGCAATTCTTAGGCGGCTTGCGATATCTCCATGTCTTGCCAACGGAATTGCCGCCGCGAATGGCCGCAGCTCCGGCTTCGCAGCGCACCTTCTGAAGTTTAAGGGGTTAACGTTAATTTTACCAAGCGTCTTCTAACCTTGGGCCAAAGGCCGTCCCGCTCAAGGGTATTGCCGTGCACGACATGGGGATAGGAAAGGCTCGGTCGGGCAGTCGAGCAGCCGAGGCGCCCGGCGCGGCAACGCATCGGCAATTGGCCGAGGAATGCGCGCGCCTGAAGGCCAGGCTGGCCGAAGCGGAGGCGCGCTTCCAGGATTTCGTGGAAATCGCGACAGATTGGATTTGGGAGACGGATCAGGATCTTCGTTTCACCTTTTTTACGGGCCGTATGGCGGAGGTGACGGGGACGGATACCAGCTACTTCGTCGGCAAGACTCGCAGCGACCTCATGCATGACAGCACCAGCCCCGAGGCGCGGCGTCACCTTGCCGACCTTGCCATGCGCCGCCCCTTCCGCGATTTCATCTTTCGCGCCGACACTCCGAGCGGCGAGCGTGTCTTCCGGACAAGCGGCAAGCCGCGCTTCGACGCGGAAGGCCGCTTCCTCGGCTATCGCGGCGCCGCGCGCGACATCACCGCCGAGGTCGTGGCCTCGGAGCAGGCTGAGCAGATTCGGCGCCGCTTCGTCGACGCGATCGAGGCCATTCCGGCGAGCCTCATGCTGACCGACGCCGAGGATCGCATCGTCATCTGCAACAGCATCACCGCCCAATTCTTCCCGCACGCGGCGCATCTCCTCATTCCCGGAACCCCTTATGAGGAGGTTCTCCGCGCGCACGCCGAAAGCGGTCTCGTGCCGGAAGCAGTCGGTCGCGTCGATAGCTGGGTCAAGGAGCGGATGGCGCGGCATCGCAACCCCCAGGCGGCGATCATGCGCCTCTGGTCCGACGGCCGCTATGTTCAGATCATCGAGCGCAAGACATCCGAAGGCGGCATCATCGGTATCCGCATGGATGTGACCGAGCTCAAGCAGCGCGAGTCCGAGCTCGAGGTCGCCCGCGCCCAGCTTCGGGACGCGATCGAGACGATGCCGGCCTCGCTTATTCTCTACGACCGCGAGGAGCGCGTGCTGCTGCGGAACAAGCGGGCCGAGGAGTTCTTCCCCGAGATTGCCGATCTCCTCGTGCCCGGTACCAGGATCGAGGAGATGACGCGCGCGCGCTGTCGCCGGCTTTATCCCGAGGCCGCGCCGGAAGAGATCGAGGCCCGCGTCGCGCAGCGCCTCCAGCAATTCCGCAATCCCGGTGCCGCCATGCGCGAGCGGCACCCCGACGGGCGCTGGACGCAAGCCTTCGAGCGGCGCACGAGCGACGGGGGAACCGTCTGCGTGCGCATCGATGTGACGGAGCTCAAGCGCCAGGAAGAGGCCCTGAGCAGCCATGCCGAGGAACTGAAAAGGTCGAACGCCGAGCTCGAGCAGTTCGCCTACATCGCCTCCCATGACCTCCAGGAGCCGCTGCGCATGGTGGGCAGCTATTGCCAGCTCCTCCAGCGCCGCTACAAGGGCAAGCTCGACTCCGATGCCGACGAGTTCATCGATTACGCCGTTGAAGGCGCCCTGCGCATGCAGCGCATGATCAACGACCTCCTCGCCTATTCGCGGGTCGGCCGCAAGGGGAGTCCTTTCGCACGGGTGTCCTGCAACGAGGTCGTCGCGACCGCCATCCAAAATCTGCGCGCCGCCATTGCCGAGAGCGGTGCCGAGGTCGAGGCCGCCGAGCTGCCGACCGTCTTCGGCGATCGCACCCAGCTCGCTCAGCTTTTCCAGAACCTGATCGGCAACGCCATCAAGTTTCGGGGCGAGACGCCGATCACGGTGCGCATCTCCGCGGAAGCCGCCGGCGACGTCTGGCGCTTTACCGTCGCCGATAACGGCATCGGCATCGAGCCCGCCTATCTCGAGAAGATATTCCTGATCTTCCAGCGATTGCATGATCGCACGAAATACCCCGGCACCGGCATCGGCCTCGCCATTTGCAAGAAGGTCGTCGAGCGTCATGGCGGCCGAATCTGGGTCGAATCGGAACCGGGCAAAGGCAGCCGCTTCATCTTCAACCTGCCCGCGGAAGACCGCAGCGGAGGAGAGCAGCCATGAGCGACACCAGGCCCGCGCGACCCGTCGAAATCCTCCTCGTCGAGGATAATCCCGCCGACGCCCGCCTGACGCGCGAGCTGCTTCGAGAAGGCAAGATCCACAACAGCTGCCATCACGTGATCGACGGCGTCGAGGCGTTGCGCTTTCTTCGCCGCGAAGGGGATTATGCGGCCGCGCCGCGGCCCGATCTCATCCTCCTCGACCTCAACCTGCCGCGCAAGGACGGACGGGAGGTTCTTGCCGATCTCAAGGCCGATCCCAAGCTGCGTAACATCCCCGTGGTTGTCCTCACCACCTCCGAGGCGGAGCAGGACATCGTCAAGACCTACGAGCTTCATGCGAATTGCTACATCACCAAGCCCGTCGGCCTCGACAAGTTCATCACCATCGTACGCGCGATCGAGAGCTTCTGGCTGACTGTCGTGAAGCTCCCCTCCGCGCACGGCGTGGAGGCCGGTTGAGAAGGGCTCGCCCTTCTCGCGCGGCTCCCCCATGCCCCCTTCCTCCGCCATCAGGGTCCTGCTCGTCGAAGACAACCAAGGCGACGCGCGGCTCACCTGCGAGCTTCTCTCCGAGGCCGGCGAGCCGCGCATCGAGGTCTGCCACGTCGATTGTCTCAACGACGCCCTCGACCGCATCGGCGCCGAGAGCTTCGACGCCGTCCTCCTCGATCTCACGCTCAGGGACGCGAGCGGGCTCGACACGGTGGCCCGTGTCCTCCAGCGCGCGCCGCATCTGCCCATCATCGTCCTGAGCGGCCTCAACGACGAGCAGACCGCGGTCGACGCGCTTGCCAACGGCGCCCAGGATTATCTGGTGAAGGGTCAGGGCGACGGCTTCCTCATCTCGCGCGCGGTGCGCTACGCGATCGAGCGCAAGCGCACCCTGCAGCAGCTCTACGACGCCAAGGAGCGCGCCGAGTTCGCCAACCGGGCGAAATCCCAGTTTCTCGCCAATATGAGCCACGAGCTGCGCACGCCTCTCAATGCGATTATCGGCTTTTCCGAGATCATCAAGGATGACGCCTTGGGCTCTGCCGGCAACCAAACCTATAAGGAATATGCCCAGCACATCCACGAGAGCGGCACCCACCTCCTCGCCATCATCAACGATATCCTCGATCTCTCCCGCATCGAGGCGGGCAAGCTCGATCTCAACGAGAGCATCATCGACGTGCCGGCAGCGATCGATTCCTGCCTCGGCATCGTCAGAGACCGGGCGGAGAAGGCGAAGGTCACGATCACTCGCGAAGCGCCGGAAACGCTGCCCCCGCTCTGGGCCGACGAGCGGATGCTCAAGCAGATTCTCCTCAATATTCTCTCGAACGCAGTCAAGTTTACGCCCGCCGGCGGGCAGATCACCGTGACTGCAGCGCTCGACGACGAGGGCGCGCTTCTTCTCACCGTCGTCGACACCGGCATCGGCATCGCGGAGCCCGACCTCGTCAGGGCCATGACGCCCTTCGTGCAGGTGGAGAACACCCTCAATCGCCGCTTCCCTGGGACTGGTCTCGGCCTGCCGCTGACCAAATCGCTCGTCGAGCTGCACGGCGGCGCCTTTTCGCTGAAAAGCGAACTCGGCGTCGGAACGACGGTCTGCGTGCGCTTCAGCGCGGAGCGGCTCCTCCCCCCGGACGTGGAGCGGAAAGCGCAGGCGGGCGGCTGAACGCGGATTCTCTACGCCCCGCGGCGCATGGATCACGTATTTATCACTGGCCTCGCATCGCGTTTGGGCACAGATTTTTTCCACATCCTAGCGGCAACCTTTGCCCCGGCCGATGGCGGCCTCGCCTCGCGCCGGGGCTTCTTTCTGCGATGGATGGCGGCCATGGTTAATCTTCCCAAATTTGTCGCATAAATATCACCTCGCCGGCCCTGCAGCGTGACCAAAGTCGCGGGATGGAGGAGTTTCGCGGCAGGCCGGCAAGGGCGCCCAACGAGTCGAACGAGGCCTTGAAGGCGCGCCTGCGGAAAGCGGCGCAGGAGCTGCGCGAGATCGCGGCAAAGGACCCCGCCAAGGCCGCCGACGTGCTGCCGATGGCACGGCGGCTCGAGGAGCTTGCCAATGATCCGATGGCGCACTCGCCTTAGCAGCACACTGGCGATTGCGCCTACTTCAGCGCCGAGAATCGCGTCGGCTCCAGGATCGTGTTGGTGATCGATGCCACGATGGCACCGTCACGCTCGGTTTCGGCCCGCTTGGTGATCCATTCCGGATCTTTCGTGAACGCGGTCCATTTCTTCTCCCGCTCCGCCAGCGAATCCCATTGCAGCAAATAGAACAGGTCCTGATTGGACTCGCCCACCGCCACCGTCCAGAATCCCGCCTGACGGATGCCGTGGTGCTCCCACAGGGTGAGCGTGATGGTCTCGAAGCGCTTCAGCAGCGCGGGCAACCGCCCGGGCACGCAGTGATAGACCCGCAACTCGTAGATCATGAGCCTCCCCCTTTCATATCGATCGAGCTCGCCGCGCGGCGACACGATCATTGACGAAGCGTACCGGTGACCCCCCAGGTATCGGCGACGACATAGCCCTGCGGATAAGGATCGGAGGCGTCGAGCACGTAGTGATGAAAGCCGGTGATCCAGGCGCGCCCTTCGATGGTCGGAAGAATAGCCGGCCGGCCGCCCACGGTCGCCACGCCGGCGATGCGCCCGGTGAAGCGGGAGCCGATGAGCGATTCATGGATCAGCGTATCGCCCACCTTCATCTGGCCGCGCGCATGGAGAACGGCCATCCTTGCACAGGTTCCGGTGCCTGTCGGGCTGCGATCGGAGCGCCCGGGCGCGACGATGCAGGTGTTCCGGTTGATTGCGCCCACGCCGGCAAAGGGACGATTGAATTGCACGATGGAGACGCCGCGGACACCGCTGTTCTCCGGATGGACGGCCTCAAGCTGCGCCCGCGCGGCGAGGCGAATCTTCTCGCCCATGATCGCGAGATCGCGGGCCTCGTCCGCCGTTACCGAGAAGCCGAGGCGCGTGCCGTCGACGATGGCGTAGAACATGCCGCCATAGGCCACGTCCAGGGTCACCGTGCCGATGCCCTCCACCTCGATGCTGGCGTCGAGGCGATCGACGAAGCACGGAACATTGCTGAGCTCGACCGCTTCGCATTTGCCGTCGCGGCAGCTCGCGCGAGCCCGCACGGGCCCCGCCGGCGTATCCATCGTCACGATGGTTTCCGGCTCGCGCATGGGGACGATCCCGGTCTCGACCAGGACCGTAACGGTGCAGATCATGTTGGAGCCGGACATCGGGACGTATTCCGTGGGCTCCATGATGATCACGCCGGCGTCGCAATCGGGTCGCGTCGACGGCACCAGCAGATTGAGATGTCGCGCCACGCTGCCTCGCGGCTCGCACATGAGGAGCCGTCGGATATGATCCTGCGTGCGCTCCATGGCCTGCATCTTCTCGAACATGGTGGCGCCGGGGGGCGACAGGACGCCGCCGGTTATGACATCCCCGACCTCGCCTTCCGCGTGACAGCCGACAACGGAAATAACGCGTTTGGCTTTCATTCGTCCCCCCGAGCGATGCGGCAAAGCGCGCCGCTGCGGCACTCTGGATCAGGCGAGCGTTCCGCGCAAGACTGGACGTCTTCGCGGGGGATCGAAGCGCCCCGCTCCGCGTTCTATGTCGGATTGCCCGCTAAATACCGCCCGGGATAGAGTTCATCCTCCGCCGTAAGGAGCGATCGCGAATGGCCTTTGCGGTGACCCGGTGCATAGGTGCGGCGCTATGGGCGGCGCACGGGCTGCGCATGGCTCTGACGGCGCCCCGATATCGCGCCTGCACGCTCAAAGAACGGCTGGCGATGATCCCCACGGCCGGGCTTCCGGTCACGGAGCGCGTATCGATCTACTGGGACGCGCATCAGGTGCCGTTCATCGAGGCGGCACGCGACGAGGACCTTGCGGTCGCTCTCGGCGTCGTCCATGCTCATCTCCGGCTGGGCCAGATCGAGCTGCTCCGCCGCGTGAGCCGAGGACGGCTCGCCGAGATGATCGGGCCGCTCGCCCTCGGCGCCGACCATGCGCTGCGCATTCTCGACTATGGCCGCGCCGCGACGGCCAGTCTCGCCATGCTCCCCGCAGCGACCCGTCGCTGGCTCGAGGGCTACGTCGCCGGAATCAACGCCTATATCGCGCGGGCGGAAACGCTGCCACCGGAATTCGAGCTCCTGGGCGTCGAGCCGGAACCGTGGCGCGTCGAGGATACGCTGACCTTGGGCCGCTTGATCGCCAGCGACGTGAGCTGGCTCGTCTGGCTGCGCCTGCTCGAGCAGCGGGCAGCCGGCGACTGGCCCGCGGCCTGGCGCCGCCTGGTCGAGAGCGCGATCACACCGGCTCTGGATACCCAAGCGATGCCCGCCCGCCGCGCGCTGCTCGAGACCGCCCTTCTCGCCGCCAGCCGCTCGGGGAGCAATGCCCTGGCCCTTGCCGCCGCTCGCAGCGCCAGCGGCGCTCCGATGATCGCCGCCGATCCCCATCTCAGCCTGGCGCAGCCCAATCTCTGGCTCATCGCCGGCTATCGCTCGCCCTCCCACCACGCCATCGGGCTGATGATTCCCGGCTTGCCCTTTATCGCGATCGGCCGGAACCCTTGGATCGCCTGGGCCGGTACCAATCTGCACGCCGCGAGCAGCGAGCTCGTGGATGTCTCGTCACTTCCTCGCGACGCGTTCCAGGTCCGCGCAGAACGGATTGCCGTGCGTTGGGGCCGGCCGCACAGCGTCGCCATTCGCGAAACTGCCTTCGGTCCGATCATCACCGATGCCGCGCCCTTGCGCTGGCATGGACCCGAAATCTTGGCGCTGCAGTGGATCGGGCATCGCGCGAGTGACGAGATCACGGCTATGCTGAGAGTTGGCCAGGCCCGCGACTATGACGAATTTCGCGCGGCTCTCGGGGGATTCGCCGTACCCGGCTTGACCATGCTCTGCGCTGAGCGGTCCGGCCGGATCGGCCAGGTCACCGCAGCCCATCTTCCGGCGCGTGCGCTCACACTGCCGCAACAGCCTTTTCCGCAGCCGAGCAAGTTGACGCCCTGGAAGCGTATCTTGACCGCCGGCGAGCTGCCCGGGCGCGTTGATCCTCCTGAAGGGTATCTGGTCTCCGCGAATGAGCGACCCCGCCGGGCCGATATCCTGATGGGTCTCTTCTTCTCACCGGATGACCGCTGGCGCCGTCTTGCCCAGCTTATCGAAGCGGATGAGAAGCTCGATGCGCGCGATCTCGTCGGGCTTTTGCTGGACGTCTATCATCAGCCGGCGGCCGAGCTGCTGGCTCGATTGAGGGACGCGCTGCGCGGACTCTCGTCGACGCCGCACGAGGGATCGGCCCAGCAGCAGCTCCTTGCGGCGCTCACGGCGTGGGACGGGCGATATCGCGCGGCTTCGGCCGGCGCGCTCGCCTTCGAGCTCCTTCTCTATTACCTTACGCGCGCGCTCGTTCCTCGCGCCAAGCGGCGCCTCTACGATACGGGCTGGCAAGCCCGCGCGCTGCTTTCGCATGATATGATGGCGGCGGCCCCCATGGATCTCATCGAGGCGTTGCGCAAGAGCCTTCCCCGGGCGGCGCGCCGCTTTCGCCGCTTCCAGAGCTGGGGCGCGCTGCACCGGCTGCGCCTCGCCCATCCGCTCGCCGCCACTCCCTGGGTCGGGCGGCGCTTTCTTTATGGCGATTTCCCCGCCGACGGCAGCAGCGAAACGGTGATGAAGACCGCCCATTCCTTGACCAATCGCCGTCATGCGGCAAGCTATGGCTCGACCGCGCGCGTGATTTGCGATCTTTCCGACGACGATCGAAATCATATCGTGCTACTGGGCGGGCAGGACGGCTGGGTGGGCAGCGCCACCGCTGGCGATCAGGTGACGCTATGGCGCAACAACGCCTTTATCGACGTGCCCCTACGGCTGGAGACCGTTCGCGCGCGGGCGCGCCATGTCACCGAGCTTGTCGCCTGACCGGCATCGCAAGGCTCCCGAGGCCTCGACATGCTCGATGCCACGCCACTCCTTCATCTCTACGCCGCGCGACGTCGCAGGCAGCTCGCCCGCGAGCACGCGGCTGAGGCCCAGCAAGCACAGCTCCTGAGCCTGCTGCGCCGCGCGCAAGCGACCTCCTTCGGCAAGCGCCATGGCTTCGCGCGACTGCGCTCCGTCCATGATTATCAGGCAGCGGTTCCCTTGCGCCGCTACGAGGACTTCTGGCGCGAGTTCTGGCAGCCGGTTTTCCCGAGGCTCGGCGGCCAAACCTGGCCCTCACATATTCCCTATCTCGCCGTCACCTCGGGAACCACGACGGGGAAGACGAAATACATCCCCGTGTCCCGCGAGATGGTCGCAGCGAATCGCCGTGCGGTGCTGGACATGTTCACGCATCATCTGACGAACCGTCCACGCAGCCGTGTCCTCGGCGGCCGCAATTTCATGCTTGGCGGCAGCCTGGCGCTCGAACGGCAAGCACCCGGCATCTGGAGTGGCGATTTGAGCGGCATTGCTGCGAAGGAGGTCCCCCTCTGGGCGCGGCCGCGCTACTTCCCGCCGCGCAAGGAGGCGCTGATCGCCGATTGGGACGCCAAGATCGCTCGCCTGGCGCGGCTCTCGCTGGCGGCCGATATCCGCACGATTAGCGGCACGCCGTCCTGGCTCCTGATCTTCTTCGACAAGCTCGCCGAGCTCCGCGGAGGTGCCTCGCGGCGGCTCGCCGGCTATTACCCCCATCTCGAGCTCCTAGCCCATGGCGGCGTGGATTTCTCGCCCTATCGCCGGACCTTCGAGACCCTTCTCGAGGGCAGCCACGCCGAGCTGCGGGAGGTCTATCCCGCGAGCGAGGGCTTCATCGCAGTCGCCGACCGCGGACCCGGGGAAGGCCTGCGGCTGATCCTGGACAACGGTCTCTTCTATGAATTCGTCCCGGCCGAGGAGCTGGTGAGCGCGAATCCGAAGCGGCATTGGATCGCCACAGCGGAGCCCGGCGTGAATTACGCCGTGATTCTCACGAGCTGCGCCGGTCTCTGGGCCTATGTGCTCGGCGATACGGTCATGCTCGTCGACCGCGCGCCGCCGCGCCTTCTCGTCACGGGGCGAACGAGCTACGCCCTCTCGGCCTTCGGCGAGCATCTGATCAATGCCGAAATCGAGGCCGCCGTCGCGACGGCGGCGGAAACGGTCGGGCTTTCCGTCATTGATTACACCGTGGCCCCGCTCTATCCATCGCAGGCAGGCGAGCGCGGCGGGCATCTCTTCGTGGTGGAGTTCGCCGAGGAGACACCCACCGCTCCCGTCCTTGCAGCCTTCGCCGAGGCCCTCGATCGCGATCTGGCGGTGCGCAACGCCGATTATGCCGTACATCGCGCCGGCGGCGTCGGGATGCGCGAGCCCCGGATCCGCGCTGTACCCCCGGGTGGCTTCGCCGCGTGGATGCGCTCGCGCGGCCGCGTCGGTGGGCAGAATAAGATCCCGCGGGTGATTACCGATGCCGCCCTGCTCGCCGCTCTCTTAGAGTTCCTCGATCGTCGATCGGGTGGATAGAGGCGCCGTGACAGCTGTCGAGCGGGATTGTGTTGTGGATCGACGCCTCAGGAACTGCGCTCCGACCGCGGCGTTATAGGCATGACCACCTCGGCGCAAGATTCGAAGGCAAAGGAGGCAATCGATGAAAGTCAGCGAATTGATGACCCGGGATGTCGAGATCGCCAATCCGAACGACACCATCGAGGCCGCCGCGCGGCTCATGGCGAAGATCGATGCCGGCGTTCTGCCCGTCGGCGAGGAAAATCACCTCGTCGGCATGATCACCGATCGCGACATCACGATCAAAGGGGTCGCCAGCGGGAAGGATCCGAAATCCACCAAGGTCCGCGACGTCATGACCGGCGAGATCAAGTACTGCTTCGAAGACGAGGACGTGGACCGTGTTGCCGACAACATGGCGGATCTCCAGCTCCGGCGACTTCCCGTCGTGAACCGCGACAAGCGTCTTGTCGGTATCGTCAGCCTTGGCGACATCGCTACGGGACACAAGCCGTCCAAAGCGGGCGAGGCGCTGAGCGGCATCTCGCAGCGGCACTGAGCCCGCTGCCTACTCGGCACAGCGGCGAGGATTATGGCCATGGTGAGGACGTGGCTTCCTCTGCCTCTCCCCGCCCTTGCCGCCGTGATTTCGGCGATACCGGCAACGGCCGCGCCGCTCATTCTCGTTAGCGAGGCGGCCTGTCCTCTCGAATGGGCTCCGCGTAGTAATGGCCGAGGATGATCTTGATGCAGGTCGCCACCGGCACGGCCAGCAACAGGCCGACCACGCCGAAGAGCATCCCGCCGCAAACAAAAGCGAACATCACCACGACGGCGGGAATCCTTGCCGCACGCCCCAGCACCAGCGGGCCGACGAGGTTGTCGATCGAGAGACGCAGGACAAGGGCAAAGACGACGAGAACAATGGCGGCTTCGAGACTGTGTTGCTGTAAGGCCGTCAACCCGACGATGCTCGCCGAGCAGATCGGGCCGATCACCGGAATCAACTCGAGTACGCCGACGGTGAGCGCCAGCAGGGAGGCGTTCGGCAAACGGAAGAGAAGCTGGAAGCCGGTCCAGGCGACAAGCGTGGTATAGGCAACGACAACGAAGATGCCGACGAGATAGCGCCGGAGCACCGGCACGATCCCGGGCAGCAGATCGCGCACGGCCGTGCGGCGCTCGGGCGGCAGTAGCCGCAAGGTTCCTTCGGCCAAACGGGGACCCGAGACCATGAAATAGGGAATGAGCACCATCGTCAGGACGAAGGCGAGGATGGCGGTGATGCCCAACTTCGCGGCGGGGACGATGTCCTGCAGGCCGAGGAGATCGCGCGCGCTGTCGAGAATGCCGCGCGTGAGGGCATCGGCACTGAAGCTTCGCCCGAAAATATCAACACCGTTCGCGCCTATGGCCTCCAGGATGATGTTATGAACGATATCGGGGCCGTGGGCGACGATATGCTCGAGATTGACGAGGGCGGTCGTGACGATCCAATAGCCGGGCACGATAATGGCGGTGTAGAGGAGGACGCAAAGCAGCGCCGCCACCGGCCATCGCGGACCGCCAAGCCGCCGATGACCCGCCGCGACCAGCGGCTCCACCATGAAGCCGATGGCCGCCGCGAAGACGAAGGGGAGCAGGGCGTAGCGCACGGCGTAGAGGACGAGCGCAACGACGGCGATGGCGGCGGCGATCGGCCACCCGCCGACTCGGCTGCGCCGAGGGATCATGATGTCCCGATCCTTTGGAAATTGGGCGCCGCCGGCCGGAACCCCGCAGAGCCGTCGTGCCGACTCACACGCAACCCGGCGAGATGCTCTTTGGGACCTCGTATTTTCGGCCCTTCCATGTGACGCGGCCGCTCCGTCGCAGGACGACGCTGCGCCATGCTAGCGCCGCCGCCATTGTATAGCCCAGGGGCAGCAACAAGGCGATGAAGGCCGGAAGCCGGAAATGCCGTATCGTCCCGATCTGCACGCCGAGAACGATGGCGGAACCGAGAAACGACAGGGCAAAGGCCAGGAGCGACAGCCGAGAAGTCGTCGCCAGCGCATCCACGCCAAGCGCGAGTGGCAACAGAAGCGCCGTCCATCCAACGATGGCGCCGAGGGCGGCGACCGCAAGCGTTCCCGCTCCGCTTCCCATAATCTCGACGGCGTTCTTCGAAAACCCTTCCCACAGGGATTCCAGATCGGTGTACATCCGCGTGCGCACAAGGCGTTCGCCGGAGAGCATGCGCAGGCGAAAGCCCGCCTGCTTCACGCGCGCGGCGAGGGCCTTGTCCTCGCACACCGCCGCTCGGACCGCAGCGTGCCCGCCGACGGCCAGATAGACGGAGCGACGGATCAGGATGAACTGGCCGTTGACGGTCGCCGCGGCGGAGGTCGGGTCGTTGATCGAGCGAAAATCCTTGGCGCAGGCGATCATCAGCAACCCCGCCGGAATGATCAGCCGCTCCCACAGGCTGCCGAGCTCCTGGAAGGTTTGGAGCGACAGCATGTCGATGCCTTGGGCTTCCGCGAGCTGGACCGCCGACGACAGCAACTCGGGCTCGGCGCGGACATCTGCGTCGAGAAAGCAGAGCCATTCGCTTTCAACCGACATGGCGCCACGCCAGCAGGCATGAGGCTTGCCCAACCAGCCCTCGGGCAGATCCGCCGAGATCAGCCTGATCCTGCGGTCCGCAGCCGCAAGGCGCTTGACCGCAGCCGCCGTGCCATCCTCGGACTCGTCATCGACGACGATCACGGCATAGCGATCGGCGAGGCCGGTTTGCGCCGAGAGGCTCCTGAGACAACCGCCGATATTCAGGATCTCATTGCGCACGGGAACGACGACTGCAAGCGATGGTAGCGGCGCGCGGCACCCACCGACCTCGAGCGCGTCCAAGCGATAGGCGCGAAATTGCCTGACGACCCGCTGCAGGAGCCAAGCGATGAAACCAAGCCAGAGCGCCCCCGCAATGATCGACGACATGGCAAGCTATGCGGATAATGCGCGAGCTTCGCCGGGATCCCGCTGCCGCCCATATAGCGCAAGAAGCGTGCGGCGGGAAATCCACAGCTCCTGCCGCTCACGCAGGAAATGACGCCGGTTGAGGGCCGCCGGATTGAAGGCCCGCGCGAATCCCCAGAGGAGGAAGTTTTCGCCAAAGGCGTGGAGCTGGTGGACCGCGGATAGCTCGGTCGTCAGCAGCTCGAAGCCATAGCGGCCGACCACGCGCTCGATCTGACGCGTCCGCAATTTGCTCGAGAACGCCGAGTCTGCCCGAAATGCATCAATCCCATGCCAAGCCATGTCATTTTCCACATGCTCGGCGAGCGCGCAGAGCGATCGTCGCACCTTGCCGCGCATAGCCTTGGCCCAGCGCAGATCGGGGCCGCGCGAGGAAAAGCGGGGCAAGTGCTCGTTCCAGAAGTGAAAGATGCCGATGCGCTCGCCCGCTTCGACCCGGGTGCCGTCCGCCAGCCGGACGGGGGCACGGTTCTCGCCGAAGCTTACCCGAAGGACGCATTCGGGATCGTCCGTGAATTCATAAACGCCATGGTAGCGCCGCAGAACGGTATCGAGGTGGCTGATGAAGGCCACCCAGGCCTGGTCCCGCCAGGTATCGGCGGAGGGCCGGAGCGTTGGTGAGGGGCCGAAGTTCGTCACAGAGGGAATGGCAGCCTCGGTCGGCATGGCGGATCACCCGATTAATTTCGATTAAATGAGTGATGAAATTGATGTGGGCAGCAACCACGGCTTCGGCAACTGTCCCGTTGCACCCCATCTTGGCATTCCACCAAGCGGATATTCCTGTCACGACGGCGGCCGATCCCCCTCTTGCTCCCGTCCCCCATCTTCGCGCAGGGATGGGGGAGGAACCGCTGCGGCCATGAGTACGCTTTGTTTTTCCCCTATAACGCCCTCCCTCGCACATCGGTTCGACCTCGGACGATCTCGCCACGGAGGGTACTGGCCGTAGCCGTTATATAACGCACGGCCGTCTCATCCGATCCCGCACGCCGTCACGACCCCCGACAGCTGCCGCGAGCTATCGCTATGTCTATGAGCCAATTGAATTTCCCCGCTCCAAGCCCGACGCGATCGCTGGCGCATCGACCGGCCAGAGGACTGGAACGGCTACAGACGCGCCATCCATCCACGCCACGTGAGAGGGGAGTGCCAAGTCCAGTGCATACCTGGCCCAGCTAAGCATCTGCTTCGGCTCGCGCGGTGAAACGCAACGCTTGCGGCGCATTCTCGATCACCACGACTCCAACCAAATGGCAGATCATAACTTCAGAGGCACCCGACAACCCACCCCAAGCCCAATGCTGTAGAGGAGCGGACTGCAGGCTTTACTTTGATCAAGATTGTCATCTTATTGTAAGGATAGATTTTTTCGCCATTCGCCATCGAATTTCCATCCCATGCCGTGCTATAGGCTTGCCGAAGCCGCGGATTCGACCGGGAATGGGTATCCTTGTTCACTTTCACCCGCGTCGGGAGCAGACGGCGTATCGTGGGACAGGGGTCGGTGAATGACAGCGGGTTCTTCCTCGGCGAATCGCCGAAGCTTCCGGGCGAGGCCGACATGGGATCTCGCGATCGCGATGGCGGCGACACAGCTCGTGTCGTGGGGCTCGCTGTATTACAGCTTCTCGCTGTTCGTGACCCCGATGGAGCGCGAGCTGGGCTGGTCGAAGACGGACCTGAACGGCGCAGTCTCCCTCGGCCTTCTCGTCAGTGGCCTTTGCTCCCTACCCATCGGGAGCTGGATCGACCGACACGGCGGGCGATTGGTCATGACGATGGGCTCCCTCGGCGGCGCGGCATTGCTCTTCGCCTGGGCGAAAGTGCAGCACCTTGCCACCTTCTATGTCATCTGGGTGCTGATGGGCGTCGTGCTCGCCGCCGTCCTATACGAGCCGGCCTGCGCCGTGCTCTCACGCGCCTATGGCGCCAATCTCCGCAAGGCCATCCTGATGATGGCGGTCATTGGCGGATTTGCCAGCACCGTCTTCATCCCCTTGACGGCGGCCCTCATCGAGAAGCTGGGATGGCGCGCAGCGCTGGAAGGGCTTGCCCTGTGCAACCTGATCTTCTGCGCCGGCATCCATCTCTATTTTCTCGCCGAGAATCGCGCGCGCCCGGCTCCGGCCCAGAATGTTGTGGAGTCGCCGCCGCTTGAGCTGCGCGGCTCGCCGCTGAGCAACGCCGCTCGCGAGCCCGCCTTTTGGGGGCTCTTGGTCTGTTTCGTCGCCTATAACTCGGTGTTCTCCGCCGTCACTTTCCACCTCATACCGCTTCTCGTCGAGCGCAACGTCGATCCGGCGACGATCGTCTTCTGCGTTGCGCTGATCGGCCCGATGCAGGTGCTAGGCCGCCTGCTGCTTTTCCTCTTCGGGGCCAAGACGACGGCAAATGTGCTTGGCAGCTTCAATCTCGTTGTGCTGCCGATTGCCGTCATGATCCTGATCGTCCGCCCCAGCGACATCTATTCCTTGGGAGCGTTCGCCGTTTTGTACGGCTCGAGCAACGGGCTGATGACGATCATTCGGGGAATGGCCGTCCCGGATCTTCTCGGAACCATCGGCTATGGCGCCATCAATGGCGCCCTCGCCTTTCCGACGAATATCGCGCGGGCCGCGGCCCCGATCGCCATGGCCGCGCTTTGGACCCTTTCTCACCATTACGGTCCGGTGCTCTGGAGCATATTCGCCATCGCCTGCGTCTCGACAATCGCGTTTTGGTTCGCCGTGGTGACGGCGCCGCGACGCCCCCGAAGGCTCCGGCGCAGTGGCCTGCCGCCAAATATCGGCGAGGGGTGACGGGATACGGCCGCGCACAACCGTTCAAGACGCGAACCTCGCATCTCCTCGATACTCGATAAGGGCATGTTCGTTTTCGCGACAGGGCTTATCGAGTGCGAGGGATCTCGATGGACGGATTGCTTGGCATCGTCTTGGCGGGCGTGGCACTGACCGGAAGCCCCGGGCCCGCGAATTTGAGCCTCGCCGCCGCCGGTGCCGCTTTCGGCGCACGCCGCTCCCTTGGCTATCTCGCGGGGATCGTCGCCGGCATGATCGCCGTAATGGGTGTCGCCGCAATCGGGGGCGTGGGCATGATCCTGGCTCTACCGGGCGCAAGCCCCGTCTTCGCCGCCTTGAGCGCCGCGTATTTCATCCACCTCGCCTTCCGCATCGCCACCGCCGCACCGCTCACGGAACCGGCCGGAGGGTGTCGCCCGCCATCATTTGCCGGCGGCGTGTTTCTTTCCCTGGTCAACCCAAAGGGCTATGCCGCCATGGCAGCGCTTTTCTCCGGCTTCGTGCTGATACGCGGACGTCTTGAGCTCGACGCCCTCGCGAAACTGGCGGTGCTGGCGGCGATCCTTACGATGGCAGCGGCGGCCTGGCTCCTTGCCGGGACGTCACTCACCCGCCTCCTTCGCGATCCGCGCGCGAGCCGAATCGTGAATGTGGCTTGCGCGATCTCGCTCGTGGCATCCGTCGCTTTCGCGCTCTGGCTCTGAGTTCCGCGCTCGGCCGTCTCCGCTCGCGCGCAACGGCAGTAATGAAAAATAATTCTCGCGTCATAGTTGATTTCTATTGTGAAAAGGTTCCGGGGCGCGGTAAAATATTTTAAAGAATAGTTAATTATGCCGACAAACAAACAGGTGAGTGTTTTGTCCCAACACTGGGGGAGGGGACAATGGCTGGGATGGGCGGCGTTCCGTTGACCGATGCCGAGTTCGGTCTCGTTCAACGCTTTATCGATCGTATCGTCGAAGAAAATCTCGAATTGGGCCTGAGCTCGGAAATCGAGCATGATTTCGACATGTTCGCCCGGATGCGGCGGACCTGCGGATTCCTCTACCCAACCTTCGATCCTTGCGTCTCGGACCTCGGCGATGATGCCCTTTGGGTGAGAGCCGTGACGCCGTTTGGCGACACCGTCGCGATGTCGGCGGCTCGCGTCTTCGAGACCGACGATTTCTACGAGCTGATCCGCAACGAGCGCGTCTGGTTCAGGACCCCGCCGCCGGATGCCGGCGAGCGGTGCAAGGTCCAACGCATCGGGCCCTTCGATGTGCGCGGCGTGGTTGCCCATGTCGGCGGATTATGGGTGAATCCCGCCTGGCGTAAGCGGGGGCTGTCGCGAACGCTCCCCTGGCTTGTGCGCGCGTTGCTCTTGCGCAATTTCGGCGTCGATCACGTAACCTCACTCGTTTTCGAGGGGATCGCCTTCAGCGGCCTGCCGAAGAACGCATACGGATTCACGACGGTGGGATTGGTGATCGACGGCTTCTTCCCGCCAACCGAAAAGGACGAGCGGGTCTATATGTGCCACATCACCCGGCAAGAGATCCTGCAACGGATGGAACCAGCGGCCACGCCTGCGGCGATCGCGCCGGCCGCCGATTAGAGGAACTTGATTTCGGTAATCGGCCGCTTGTGGACATGGACCAGGAGCTGCGTGACCTGCCTACCGTTCTCACTTAAGGGCAGAATGAGGCGCGAATACTCGTAGCGCTGATAGTTGTGCAGCGCGCTCACGAGATGGTAGGCCGGCACGCCGAATTTTACGACGTCCTGATAGTCTTGCGTGACGGCGCGCCGCCACGCCGCACTCGGGTAATCGCCGATGCGGAGGCGGGTGTAGTCTTGGCCGCCGTCCAAGTGACAGCCACTCCCCCAAAGCGTAAAGCAGTATTGCTCCGGCTCGGCGGCATGGGTGTCGATGAAATGGATGCGCCCCAGGAACTTCTTCAGGCTGAGCGGATCGATATCGCTCTTGGCCGGCAGGAGGCCACCGCGACGAAGCGATTCCCAATACCGGAGCAGCGGGATCATCTGCGGATCGAATCTCTCGAGGTCGCCAAGCGGCAGCCGGACGCGCTCGAAGACGTCCGCGTTTTCGCGCTCGATCACGTGGTTGTCGATCTTCAGCGCCGCATTCGGGCTGGACATCCTCCGCTCCTTGTCCGCGAAGCGCGGACTCCACTCGATTCGAGCTCGTCTTTGATCTTTGTTGCGTTAAGCCTAAGCTAACAGGCTTTAAGAATGAGTTAAGACTGGGGGCAAATACTTCTTAATTTTTCTTACCTTGCGTGGCGCTCTTCTCGCAAAAGTTCTCCTCCCCGCCTCAACATGACGGAAGATTCGGCGAATTTGGCGTCGGGCGCGAATGCCGCCAGGAGCATTCGACTCGCGCCGGCTCTCGCGATCCCGTTTACCGCTTCGCAAGACTCGCGCGCTACAACACCGCCATGGAGAAGATCGTCACGGATTTGCTGCGCCGGCAGGCCCGCCAACAGCATCGCGCGTTGACCGCGCTCGGTTGGGATCTCCCGCCAGCCTTCGCTGAGCCGAGCGCCGAGCTGATCGCGCTCTATGAGCGGAATCCGAATTGGCTCTACGCCGTCCAGGACGAGGTCACCCGTCTCGAGACCGATCCCGGCGCCTTCGAGCGCTTCAAGCAACGCTTCGCCAGTTTGCAGCACGGACGTTAGCCCAACCGTCCTCCCGCAGGGCCGGCACTCAAAAATACGTTGAGCGCATCGACCGGCGCCTGGCTTTCCCGTAGCGGAACGAAATCGGCGTGCATTTGTCCCGAATTGGCGCTGCAGCCCTTAATGATGGGACAGCAGCAGAATGATGAGATAGACGAGGAGCCAGCCGGCGATCGATCCCGCCCCCCAGACGATGAGGGAGTCGCGCAAGGGGAGACGCTTTCGCTCGCCCTCGGATGCGCTCTCATTCGGAGATCGATCCGCAAGCTTGGCCATCGCGGCTTTCTTTCAGAAGCGATGATTGTCTTGCGTCTCGTTGAACGGAGTCAAATACCCATTCGGCCAAGCAACAAGGTTCGTCGCAGCCGGCACGAGACTACCTGAAATCCCTGACGACGGTTATGCGGTAGGTCGCGAGGAACATCCATTGGTTCTGGTAAGCTGTCGCAGAACCTGTCGGCGCGTATCGCCGTCCGTCGGCAACTCTCACCGGGAGGCGCTTCGGATTCCATTCCACCCGAGCCGGCACAAAGACGCAATTGCTGCCCGTGGGCAGCTCGGCAACGCGCGTCGTCGCCAGCCGAACGGGCCGCGCTTCGCTGCCCGCTCTGCCGTCGCGAACGAAACCGATGTCGACAACGGTCGCGCCGGCGGGGATGACGATTCTTTCATTCTGGTGCAGCCCCTCGATCAGGGAGGCGCGACAGATCTGAATAACGCCCGCCGGCGGCTTGTCGGCAGCGAAGAGCGCACTATGGGATGCGACCATGCCAAGCGCCGCGATAACGCTCAGGTTCATGTCCCTCCCCCCCTTTGCCGTTCGGAGGGATAATATCATCGCCCGGGGCGTGGCGTGATAGCGACGCCACCCCAGAATCCGATCAGACGAATGCGGAAACCCCGACGGCGAGAGGAGTTGTAGGTTGCGGCGGTCGAGCCCAGCGGCGCCGGTACGGACCGTTCGAGAATGGCGCGCCCTAGAGGATTCGAACCTCTGACCCACAGCTTAGAAGGCTGTTGCTCTATCCAACTGAGCTAAGGGCGCGCTGGCGTCGAGCCCGTGGCCCGACACTCCCTTACGTGAGGACGCGATTATACTTGAAGTTGTCGGCGTAGCTCTTGGGATGAATCCGGCGTACCTGCGGCTCGATGATGGTGTAATCATAGCCCTGCCGCTTTGCGTACGCGACCGCTTCCGCCTCGCTTTCGAAGCGGAGCTTCACCTGGGGCTTGGTATCACTCGAGCTGATCCATCCCATCAGCGGGTCATGGGTGCGCGGCATTTCGGGCTCGAATTCCATCACCCACAGCCGCGTATTGCCGTAACCCGATTGCATGGCCGTCTTCGTCGGCCGAAAAATCCGTACCTTCGGCATCTCTCGCCCTGCTCCTAGCAAAAATCCCCGGCCGAGGCCGCCGCCCCCGCCGACGGCCGCACAATGCTATAGAGCCGAAGCCGCCGCCGGGCAAGAGCAGCGCCGCCGCATCGGGTGGGCGACCAAACTCTCAGCCGGCAAGCTCCGGCGCGCGGGTGGCGGGTGCTACCCCTTCCGGCCGCAGCGGCGTCTCGAGCACCCGGGCGAGCGCCGTTTCGCAATCCTCGATCTTCTCGCGCCATTGCTTGAGGCTGTCGCGATCCCGGAAGGTCACGGTGCCGTCCTCGAGCGTCTGGCCATCCACCGTGATGCAGATCGGCACCCCGATCTCGTCGACCCGTCGATAGCGGCGACCGATTGCGTCCTTCTCGTCGTAAAGCACGCGAAATTTCCTCACGAGGGCGCCGTAGATGTCGCGCGCGATCTCCGGCATCCCCTCCTTCTTGATCAGGGGCAGCACGGCCGCCTTGAAGGGCGCGATGCGGGGGTGCAGGCGCAGCACGATGCGCTCCTGGGGTGTGCCGTGCTCGTCCGGCACCTGATCCACCGTATAGGCGTCGCACAGGAAAGCCAGGAGCATGCGGTCGACCCCGGCCGCCGGCTCGATGACGTGAGGGACGAAGGTCTCGTTGGTGCGGTCGTCGCGATAGGAGAGATTCTTCCCGCTGCCCCGCCAGCGGGGCTTCCCGCTCTCGTCCACCTCGACGCGGAGCGGATTGGTGCGCGGATCGAGCTTCCCCTCCATATGGCTGCGCAAGTCGAAGTCGCCGCGGTGGGCAATGCCCTCGAGCTCCCCGAATTCGCCCTCCGGCAGGAAGGGATAGGCGTATTCGACATCGGCAGTGCCGCGCGAATAGTGGCTGAGCTCCGCGGCCCCGTGCTCACGCAGGCGCAGATTCTCCTTGCGCATGCCAAGCTCGGCATACCAGCGCATCCGGCGGTCCCGCCAGTAGCGGTACCAGGCCTCGGACTGACTGGGGTGGCAGAAGAACTCCATCTCCATCTGCTCGAACTCGCGCGAGCGGAAGATGAAGTGGCGCGGCGTGATCTCGTTGCGGAAGCTCTTGCCAATCTGGGCAATGCCGAGCGGCAGGCGGAAGCGCGTGCTGTCGAGGACGTTCTTGAAATTGACGAAGATGCCCTGCGCCGTCTCCGGCCGCAGGAACACGGCGGTGCTATCGTCGGCGACCGGACCCGCATGGGTCTTGAGCATGAGGTTGAACTCGCGCGGCTCGGTCAAGGTACCGAGAGACTTGGCCGCTGGTGCCAAGACCTGGGAGAACTCACCGCCGAGCCTGTCGAGCCCGACGAAGTCACCGTGCCAGACCAGGACATGCGCCAGCTTATTGCTGAGCTGGAAGAATTTCAGGGCGCGCTTGGTTGCCGCGTCCATCTCGTCGTCGACGTCGCCCGCGATCGTCACGAAGATGCAGGTGCCCTTCGCCTCCACCCAGCGCCCGCGCACCTGGTCGTAGCGATAGCGCATCTTGGTCTCGCGGCAATCGATCATCATGTCGTGGAAGAGGTCGTAATGCCCGGAGTTCTGCCACACCCGCGGATGCATGATGATCGCGGTGTCGAGGCCGGTCATGGCGAAGGGCTCGGGAGCGCCGGGCGGGGCGACCAGGTCGTTATGGGTGCCGACCATGTCCTGCCACCAGATCTCCTTGAGGTTCCGCTTGATCTCGACCCCCACGGGCCCGTAGTCCCAGAAGCCGTTGAGGCCGCCATAAATGTCGGACGACTGGAAGATCAGCCCGCGGCGCTTGCAGAACGAGATCAGATCACTGAGACGCATTCCTCGACCTATTCCTGTGCGAAACCACGTCTCGCCCGAGCCGGCCCGGCCCGGACAAGGCAGGCCTCCTCTACCATGCGTCCCCAGTGACCTGCCAGCCTTGTCTCGCGGCCGCCGCGGCCGTTCCGGCCTATGCGCGCGGTGGGAGCCTCCCGCCAGATAGGTCGCAAGCCTGATGAGCGAAAGGAATAAGGATTGTCGCGAGGCGCGCCCGAGCGCGATCAGCCGCCGAGATAGGCGGCCTTGACGTGCGGATTGCCGAGCAGCTCGGCACCCGTCCCGTCGAGCTTGACCTCGCCCGATTCCAGAAGATAGCAGCGATCGCACATCTCGAGCGCCGCATAGGCGTTCTGCTCGACGAGGAGCACCGTGGTGCCGTGAGCCCTGATCTCTGAGATGATCTTGAATGTCTGCTGCACGAGATTGGGGGCCAAGCCCAGAGACGGCTCGTCGAACAGCATGAGCTTGGGGCGCGACATGAGCGCGCGGCTGATCGCCAGCATCTGCTGCTCGCCCCCCGAGAGTGTTCCCGCCATCTGCTTGCGCCGCTCGAGAAGCTTGGGGAAGCGCTCGAAAATCCGCGCCATGTCCGCGGCGACGGCCGCCTTGTCGCCGCGGAGATAGCAGCCCATCTCGAGATTCTCCTGCACCGTCATATGGGGAAAGACGTGCCGGCCCTCAGGACAATGGGCGATCCCCCGGGCCAAGATTGCCTTGGCCGGCGCGCGGGTGATGTCCTCGCCCTCGAAAAGAATGCGACCTTCGCTGGGCCGGATCAGCCCCGAGATCGCCCGCAGAGTGGTCGTCTTGCCGGCACCGTTGGCGCCGATCAGGGTCACGAGCTCACCCGCCTTCACCTCGAGCGAGACGCCGCGGACAGCATTGACCTTGCCGTAGCGGCAGATGATGCCCTCAATCCGCAGCACGGGTTGCTCCTTGCCCGAGATAGGCCTCGATCACCTCCGGATTCCGCTGGATCTCCTCCGGCTGGCCTTCCGCGATGATGCGCCCGTGATTGAGTACGACGACGCGATCGGAGACCCCCATCACCATGCGCATGTCATGCTCGACGAGGAGGATCGTGATTCCCTGCTCGCGGATTTTGTCGAGCATCTTCATGAAATTCCGCGTTTCCGTCGGGTTCATTCCGGAGACCGGCTCGTCAAGCAAGAGGAACTCGGGCCGCGCCGCAAGGGCCACGGCGACCTCGAGAAGCCGCTGCTCGCCATAGGGCAAGGCGCCACCCAGCTCGTAGGCGCGCCGGGACAAGCCGACGAAGTCGAGGATTCTCTCCGCCTCCTCGGAAAGCATCTTCTCCTCCCGGGCGACCCGCGGCAGGGCGAGGAGGATCTCCCAGGCTTTGCGCTTGCCCCGGCGATGGAGGCCGATCAGGACATTGTCGAAGGCAGTGTTGCGGTCGAACAGACTGGTCTTCTGGAAGGTGCGCACCAGCCCGAGGTCGGCGACCTCGTGCGGCTTCATGCCGTTCAGGACCCGGCCGCGATAGACGATGCGGCCCTCTGTAGGGCGGACGAAGCCGGTGATCACGTTGAATGCCGTCGTCTTGCCCGCGCCATTGGGGCCGATCAGGCTGACCACCTCGTGCTCGCGAACCGAGAAGGTCATATCCGAGATCGCCAGCAATCCGCCGAAGCGCACCGCGATATGCTCGAGGGAGAGCACCGTCTCGGGCGGGGTCAGTTTTGTTTCCATGGGCAGCACGTCGCCCCGCCTAGGGCGCTTCCGACAGCGGTACGGCGACACCCGCCCGGCTCACGCGGCTTCGCCACCACTGATGAACCGCGGGCACGATGCCGTTGGGCAGGAAGAAGACGATGGCGATCATCAGGCCGCCATAGATGATCCACTGGACTTCCGGTCGGGTGGTGTCGCGCAGAAGCTCGGGAACGACCCCGAAGATCAAGCCGCCGACGATCGGTCCGGCCAGCGTCCCCTTGCCGCCGGTGATCACCATGATCACCATGGTCACCGTGTAGATGAAGAGGAAAACGTCGGGATCGATGATCCGGACGTAATGGGCGTAGAGACTGCCTGCAGCACCCGCCATCGCCGCCGAGACGACGGCCGCAAGCACGAGATAGCGCGTGACGTCGATGCCGACCGAGGTCGCGAGAGGCTCGTTCTCCTTGAGCGCGATCATGGCGCGCCCGAGACGCGAGCGCACCAGCCGGCGTATGACGATATAGGAGACGACCCCGACAGCGAGCACGATGTAGTAGTTCGGCACCTTCCCGTAGAGCTCCGCCTCCCAGACGCCCGGGATGTCGACGGTGAAGGGCGGAATATTGTTGAGCGCCATTGGCCCTTGGGTGAGCGACACCCAGTTGAGGGCGACGAGCCGCATGACCTCGGCGAAGCTGATCGTCACAATGACGAAATAAGCGCCCCGAATCTTGAACGAGATCCGTCCGACGACCCACCCGGCGAAACCGGAAAGAATGACGCCGAAAACGAAGCCCAGCCAGGCCGGATGGGGATCGACGGCGAGCGCGAAATTATCGGTGAGCTTGAGCTCGAAGCCGAGCGAGATCAGGGCACTCGTATAGGCACCGATGCCGAAGAAGCCCACCTGGCCGAGATTGAGCTGACCCGTATAGCCGAGGAGCAGATTGAGGCTCATCGACGCGATGATGAAGATCCCGGTGATGATGAGGACATGCAGATAATAGAGATCCGTCATCCAGAGCGGAACGGAGACGAGGAAGGCTACCCACAGCCAGCCGAGCCAGCGCCTCATCCGATGCGCTCCGCCCGCGCGAACAGCCCCGTCGGCCTGATCATCAGCACGACGATGATAAGAAGAAAGCCCATGGCGTCGCGATATCCCGACGAGATGTAGCTCGCACCCATCTCTTCGATGAAGGCGAGGATGAAGCCGCCGAGCGCCGCGCCGGCGAAATTACCCAGGCCGCCCAAGATGACGATGGCGAAGGCCTTGAGCGCCGCGAGGTCGCCCATGGTGGGGACCGCGACGAAGACGGGGCCGAGGAGCGCCCCCGCTGCTGCAGCGAGACCGGAACCGAGCGCGAACGTCGCCGTGTATATCCTGCCGATGCTCACCCCCATCAGCGCCGCCGTATCGCGGTCCTGGAAGGTCGCCCGCATCGCCTTGCCCAGCTTGGTGCGATGGATCAGCAATTGGGCCCCGACGATGAGAAGACCGGCCGCCACAAATACGAAGATGCGAAGCCAGGAGATGGAGACCGGCCCAAGAACGAGCGGCTCCTCGGGAAAAGGCGTGCTGATCGACTTGGCGACGCCCGTCCAGACAAGCTGCTCGGTATTCTGCATGATGATCCAGGCGCCGATCATGACGAGCATCGTGGTATCGATGTCGGCGCCGCGTAGTGGCCGCAAGAGCACCAGCTCGATCAAGGCGCCGAGGCCAACACCGAGAACCACCGCAAAGACGAGAGCAACGAAGAAGTTGAGCTTCAGCACCATCGCGAAGAGGAACATCATGTAGGCGCCGAAGGCGTAAAGCTCGCCATGGGTGAAGTTCACGACGCCCATGATACCGAAGATCATCGTCAGGCCGATGCCGAGGAGCGCATAGGTGCTCCCCAGCATGACGGCATTCACGACATGCTGAAGCAATTGATCCAAGAATCCCGACCCTCGGCTTTGTTCTTGTTTGCCGGCCACCATCGCCGCCGCCTCACGGCGGTGCAACGATGCCCGGATGGCGGAGCCCCGGGGGCCCGAGCCCCGGGGCTCCGATACGTCCTCATGTCAATTACAGCGTGGGAAGCGTGACCTTACCACCCTTGATCTCGACGATGTAGATCTGGGGCACGACTTGGCCGCTCTCCTTGCCCTTCGGGCCTTCCTTCACGAAGCTGATATTGCCGTTGATGCCCTTCACATGCACCTCCCAGAGCGCCTTGCGGATGGCCTCGGGCTCGGCCTTGCCGGCCAGCTTGATCGCCGCCGCGATCGTCTCGATACCGTCATGGCCGCGGAAGCCCTCCGTCAGGCCCGCGAATTCATAGCCGCGCTTCTTCCATGCGGCGACGAAGTCCTCGGCGACCTTGGGGTTCTCCGCCTTCTGCGGGAACCACGGGGCGAAGAAGAGGATGTGGTAGGTGCCGTTGGCGGCATCGCCGTCCTGCTGGATGAGCTGGTCCGGCGAGGAGGAGCCGCCGGTGGTGATGATGCGCTGCTTGAGGCCGAGGGACTTCGCCTGCTTGAGGATGAGCGTGATCTGCTCGACCTCGGTCGTCACGAACAGGGTGTCCGCGCCCGAGTCCTTGATCTTGGCGAGCTGAGCGCTCAGGTCCTGGGCGTTGGCATCCATCGTTTGCTCGATGCCGGTCTGGACACCATGGCTCTTCAGCATCGCCGAGAAGGCCTGCGCCGCGCCCAAGCCCCAGTCGTTGTTCACAACGAGGAAGTCGGCCTTCTTGATATGGAACTTGCCGACCTCTTTGGAGAACGCCTTGGCCTCCATGCCGTTGGTCGGCGCGGTGCGAAAGATATAGGGATTGCCCGAGGTGGTGATCTTGTCGGAGGACGAGGTCTCGACCACCATCGGGACCTTGTACTCCATGAGCTTCGGCATCACGGCGAGGGTGTAGGTCGAGCTCCAGGCGCCCATCAGCACCGGCACCTTGTCGCGCACGATGAGCTTCTCGGCGGCGGACGCCGCTTCGGTCGGATTGCTCTTGTTGTCCTCGATGACGAGCTCGAGCTTCTTGCCCAGCACACCGCCCTTGGCGTTGATCTCGTCGGTAGCGATCTTGGCGCCGTTGGTGACGTAGTTTCCCGAGGCGGCGACAGCGCCCGTGAGCGGCTCGTCCACCCCGATCTTGATCGTATCGGCCGCCCGTGCCAGGCCCGGCATGAATGCCACGGCAAGGCCGCCGGCCAGCAAAGCGACACGTGTCTTCCTCAAGCTAGCCATGATGACCCTCCCAAATTTGTGTCGTCGAAGAGGCGATGCCCCCAACGTCTTGGCTTTTGATATTTCTTACTATAGTCCCAACCATAGGACGACGCACTATACGGAACCAGCTCAAGCCCCGCAAGGCGGTGCCGCGACTGCATCCTGCCCCGCCTTGCTTGCCTTCTGGTGTATTGTTCCAAGTATAGTACGATAGTACTATACGCGTAAATCGGCGACGCGCAAATAGCGCAAGAACCCGCGGAATCCTTGCTCAGATGTCGCTTTCGAATAGAAAGCGGCCGATCTGCGGCGGCCGGCCGATGCGCTTCGGGCGTAGATTGGTGATGGTTTCGACGTCGGCGGCTCTCGCGACGGGAGCCAAGAGGTATCGCAATGTCGTTGAGCGTGTTCGACCTGTTCAAGATTGGGATCGGTCCTTCGAGCTCGCACACCGTCGGCCCGATGTGGGCGGTGCATCGCTTCCTCTTGGCTCTCGAATCGCGTGATCTCCTGAATGCCGTCGCGCGCATCGAGGTGCGGCTTTACGGCTCGCTGGCCTTGACGGGGAAAGGGCATGCGACGGATACCGCGGTCCTGCTGGGGCTGCTTGGCGAGACCCCGGACAAGATCGACCCGGATACCATCGCCGGGCGTGTCGCCGATATTCGGCGACGCGGCAAGCTGCGCCTCTTCGGCGGAGGAGAGATCGCCTTCGACGAGCCGCGGGACCTCGTGTTCTGCGCCGGCGAGACCATGCCCGGCCATCCCAACGGCATGCGGATCACTGCGCGTGACCGCAACGACGTCGTGCTGCTCGGGCGCGGCTATTATTCGGTCGGCGGCGGCTTCGTCATCGACGAGAACGAGGCCGGTAGCACCCCCGATGCCGGCACCAATCTGGCCCTGCCCTACTCGTTCCGCTCGGCGCAGGAGTTGCTCGCGATCGGCGACCGCACCGGCTTGTCGATTGCCGACATCGTCATGGAGAACGAGAGAGCGCGCCGCAGCGATGCGGAGATCGCCGGCGGTCTGCGTGACATTTGCAAGGCGATGCGGGCTTCGATCGAGCGCGGCTGCCGCCAATCGGGGATATTGCCCGGCGGCCTTCAGGTGCGTCGCCGTGCCCACGACCTGCACCAGGAGCTGGTGCGCCGGCAAGCCGACGCGCCGCAGGACCCCCTCGCCGCACTCGACTGGGTCAGCCTCTATGCCCTCGCCGTCAACGAGGAGAACGCTGCAGGGGGTCGTATCGTCACCGCGCCGACCAACGGCGCCGCGGGCGTCATACCCGCGGTGCTCGCCTATTACGACCGCTTCATACCCGGCGCCGATGAGGCCGGGCGCTTTAGATTCCTTCTCACGGCCGCCGCCATCGGCATGCTCTACAAGAGCAATGCATCGATCTCGGCGGCGGAGGTCGGCTGCCAGGGCGAGGTCGGCGTCGCCTGCTCAATGGCAGCGGCAGGGCTTGCGGCGGCGCTCGGCGGCAGCAACGCGCAGATCGAGAACGCCGCCGAGATCGGCATGGAGCATAATCTCGGCCTCACATGCGACCCGATCGGCGGCCTTGTGCAGATCCCCTGCATCGAGCGCAACACGATGGGTGCCGTGAAGGCGATCAACGCCGCGCGTCTCGCGCTGCGCGGCGACGGCACGCATCACGTCTCCTTGGACAGCGTCATCGAGACGATGCGGCAGACCGGCGCCGACATGGCCGACAAATACAAGGAGACCAGTCGCGGCGGGCTCGCCGTGAACGTTCCCGACTGCTGATCCGCGCGCGACGGTCGCGGCGGCCTTCCTCACAGCAAGGAAGCCTCATAGCGCTGCAGCAATCGATAGATCAGCGCCACGGGCACAACTGTGAAGAGGATGAGGACCGAAGCCGCAGCGGCGGCCATGCCTGCACCCGTGCCTTCGAGCGCCTGGAACATCACGACGGTGAGGGTTTGCCAGGGCCCGCTGTAGAGCACGACGGTCGAGCTCAGCTCGGACGCAACGGTGACCCAGGTCAATACGATGCCGCCGATGATGCCGCCCAGCATCAGGGGCACGGTGAGGCGCAGAAAGGTCGCGAGAGGAGAGACGCCGAGATTGATCGAGGCCTCCTCGAGGCTGGTATCGATCTGATGGAGGATGGCGCTCGACGCGCGCACGCTGAAGGGCAGTTTCCGGATCAGATAGGCGAGCACCATGATGAACCAGCCGCCGGTGAGCACGAGCCAGCCGCTGTTGAAGGCGATGATGAGACCGATGCCGAGCACGGTTCCGGCCACGGCGAAGGGGGTCATGGCGAAGACGTCGAGCAGGCTCGTCGCCACGGAGCGATATCGTGTCAGGGCATAGCCGATTGGCACGCCAAGCGTGGCGGCGCCGAGTGCGGCAAGTGTCGAGAGAAAGAGGGTATTGAAGAGCGGCCGCGACGAGCGATCGATCAGCTCCGTGAAGTTCCCGAGGCTGAAGCTGAAATGAAGAACCGGCCCGCGGAACTCGAGAAATGAGATGACGATCACGGCGAAAAACGGCACCAGCGCCAACAACACGACCCCCCAGCTATAGGCGGTCGCGATCCGTCGCAGGCCGGGCCGCAGCTCGAGCAAAGGCGGGGCCCGGCGCGCGCCGGTCGCGAAGCGTCGGCGCGCGAGGTAGCGCCGCTGGATCAGGAGCACAACAGCCGTGCAGATGACCAAGAGAACACCGAGCACACCGGCCGAGGCCGGGTTGGAGTCGGTCTCGCCCACAAAGAGCTTGAACGTCTCGACGGCAAGAATGGGCTTATCTTCCGCCAGCACGAAGGGAACGCCGAAATTCTCCAAGGTCTCGATGAAAACCAGCAGCGCGCCGGAGAGTATGGACGGTATGACGATCGGGAAGGTGACGCCCCAGAAGGTCTTCCAGCGCGAGACGCCCAGGTTCTGGCTCGCTTCCTCGAGCGAGATGTCGATCGCCTTCAGCCCGGCGATCGTCGGCAACAGGACATAAGGATAGAGCGTCAGCGCATAAACCAGGACGATGCCCCCGATCCCATAGATCGAGCCGAAGGGGATCCCCAACGACCGGAGGAAATGGGTGACGATACCGGCGCGACCCAGCATCAGCACGATGGCATAGGCGCCAACGAAGGACGGCAGCACGAGGGGCAGCGTCGCCAAGCCGACGAGCGCCGATTTCCCGGGTATCGGCAGGCGAGCGATCGAGAAGGCGAGCGGCAGCGAGAGGGCCGTCGTGACGACGGTCGCCAGCGCCCCGATCACCAGGCTGTTATAGATGCTGCCGAGATAGAACGAGCTCGAAAGAATCCTCGCGAAATTGTGCAGCGTGAAATGCTGCCCGTTCGCATCGAGGAAGCTCGCGCTGAAAACGCGATAGACCGGATAGACCAGGAAAAGGCCCAGGAATCCGAGCGCCACCACCGTGACGGCGAGGGGGAAGCGGGTGCGGGCGGCGACGGCCCTCATGGCAGCGAAAAGGCTGTCACGCGGCTCGGGTCATAGGCGAGCGCCACAGCGCTTCTTTCCTGGACGTCATCCAAGGGACGATCCAAGAGAGCCACTCGCAGCGCTGTGCCGCCCGGGAGCTTGACTTCGAGGCGCGTGAGCGCGCCGAGGAACTCGACCCGCGAAACATGTCCACGAAGCTCCGCCCATCCAGCATACGCCGTTTCGCCTCCCGCAAGCATGCGGATGGCCTCCGGTCGTAGCGAGAAGCCAAGGTTGGCCCCTTCCCGCCCATCGATCCCGGCAACGGGAAACGCGTCGCCGCCAACCCGCACGACGAGGCTACGCCCGTCGCGACGCTCGACGACCCCGGAAAACAGATTGGTGACGCCCATGAATTCGGCCACGAAAGGTGTCGCGGGGTGACGATAGATGTCGAGCGGCCGCCCGACTTGAGCGAGCTGCCCCCCGCTCATCACGGCGATGCGATCGGAGATCGCGAGGGCTTCCTCCTGGTCATGGGTGACGTAGAGCGCCGTGATCCCGAGCTGCCGCTGGAGCGCGCGGATTTCGCCGCGCATCTCGACCCTTAGCTTCGCATCGAGATTGGAAAGAGGCTCATCGAGCAGCAGCACCTCGGGCTCGATCACCAAGGCGCGCGCGATCGCGACGCGCTGGAGCTGCCCGCCCGAGAGCTGGTGCGGCCAGCACGCCTCATGGCCGTCGAGGTGCACGAGCTTGAGCGCCCGCCCTACCCGCTCGGCGGCTTCCACGGCTGGCGTGCGGCGGGGACGCAATCCATAGGCGACGTTTCCGCCGACGGTGAGGTTGGGGAATATGGCGTAGTTCTGGAACACCATCCCCGTGTTGCGCCGATGGGGCGGGAGCTGGTCGATTCGTCGGTCACCGAAGCGGATGGCCCCGGCATCGAGATCGCAAAACCCGGCAACCATGCGCAGCAGGGTTGTCTTGCCGCAACCGGAAGGGCCCAAGAGCGTGAAGAGCTCGCCGTCGCGAATATCGAGCGAGACGCTGCTCACCGCGCGGACCGGCCCGAAGGACCGCTCGACCCGCTCGATGGCAATGCTGGTCAAGATCGACTATGCCTCGCAACGGAAGCGCCGGATCAGCGCGTCTCTTGAATAATATCCTTGATCTTGCCGAGGGTCTCGCTTCGCTTCTTGTCCCAGCCCGCCTCGTCATAGGAGAGGAGCTTCAGGCTCGACAGCGCCGGCATGTTGCCCGGCAGCTTAGAGAGATCGAGATCCTGCCGCGTGGGACGGCGGAAGGTCGCCTTCAGAATCATCTCGCGCACATCCTTGCGCGTGATCCAGTCGACGAATTTCTTGGCCGGCTCGAGATGAGGGCCGCCCTTGATGATGGCGACCCCTTCCATCAGCACAAGCGTCCCGTCGGTGGGATAAATGGTCTTTACCGGCGCCCCGTCATGGGCCCAGAGATAGCCGGCATATTCGAGGGAGAGCCCGAGCGGATACTCGCCGTTCCCTACCCCCTGAAAGACGAGAGACGAGCGATTGAGCACCTTCAGGTTGGCGAAGAGCGTCTTGACCCTCTGCCACCCCTTGTCGCCTCCGCCCCAATGATCGACAAGGAGCGTCGTATTGGCATAGGCCGAGCCGGAATTCGCCGGATCGGTGAAGGCGATCTTGTCCTTCCATTTGGGATCGAGCAGATCTTCCCAGCTCCGCGGCCCCTGATCGGCTGGCAGCGCCTTGGTGTTCTGTAGAATGACGAGGAGATGCAAATTGGTGCCGGTCCACAGATTGTCGGGATCGCGGTAATCGGCGGGGATCGCCGCGGCGTTCTGGGATTTATAGGGAGTGAAATACGCCCGGTTCGTGTTCAGAAGCTGGCGGCTGACGCCCCAGATGATATCGCCTTGCGGATGATCCTTCTCGGCCTGGATGCGCTTGAACAGCACACCGGAGCCGGTGGATACGGGATCGACCTGGATGCCGGTATCTTTGGTGAAGGCAGAGAAAACCAGCTCATTGAGCGTGCTGTCATTGGCGGAATAGATGACGACCTTTTGCTGCGCCGCCGCGTCGCGAGCGCCGAGACCCAGGCTCAGCGCGGCCGCCAGAACGGCGGGCCCCGCCACAGACATGAATCGGAATCGAAGCGTCATTCCTGCCTCCCCGTCCCTGATATTGTCTTTCGAGACCACCCGCTTCTCAAAGGCGCGGGCGTTATTTATCGAGAATATACGGTGCCCCTCTGGCGTCAACATTGTCACGATGCCGTGAGTGGAGGAGGGCTTGCTTCCTCGGCGACGCGATGGCGACGTCCCGCCGCGATGTTCAGCGCTTTTGGAGAGCCGCTGTCGCAGCGGCGATGCCAGCTCCCCTCTCGAAGCGATGGCCGAGTTCGGAAAGCACATCCTCGAGGTGGATGAGATCCGTCAAGACATCGCCTTCATGAATATCGCCCATCGTGCCGATGCGGATCACCTTTCCCGCCAGCTTGTTGCGGGCTCCTGCGATGACCGTACGGTGCTTTTCATACAGCCGCCGGACGATCGCGCCGCCGTCCAGGCCGGCCGGCACATTGAATACGGAAACCGTGCTCGAGAGCCGCACGGTGCGGGCGAAGGAGGTGAGCCCGATGGCCGCCGCCCCTGCACGGAGCGCTTCGGCAAGGCGGCGATGGCGGGCAAGGACAGGCGGAATCCCTTCGTCGTGGATCATCCGCAGCGCCTCATGGAGCCCCTGGATCAATGAAACCGGCGCCGTGAACGGCAGCTCGGCCTTCTCGATGCCTTCCCGGTATTTGCGGAAATCCCAATAGAAGCGGGAGAGGCCGCCCTCACGCGCGACGAGCCGCCACGCCTTGTCGCTGATGGCGGCGAGCCCGACGCCGGGCGGGCACATCAGCGCCTTCTGGCTTGCGGAAACGAGGACATCGACGCCCCACTCGTCTTGGCGCACCTCTATGCCGCCCAGCCCGCTCACAGAATCGACGACAAGAAGCGTGGGGCTGTCCCTGAGCAAGGCGCCGATCGCCGCAAGATCGGCAACGGCGCCCGTCGAGCTTTCATTATGCACGAGGACGACAGCGCGATAGCTCTGCGCAGAAACCCGCTTCGCGATCTCGGCCGGGTCCACGGCCTCGCTCCAGGCGACCTCGATCGTGTCGATCTCGGCACCGAGCGCCTTTGCGATCGCGGCGAAGCGCTCGCCGAATTGCCCGTTGACGACGACGAGGAGGCGCTCGCCGGGTGCCAGCACATTGAGCAAGGCGGCTTCCATCATCCCGGTGCCGGTGCTGGTGAAGAGCATGACGCGATTGCGCGTGCCGAAGAGCGGGCGCAGCAGCGCCTCGGTCTCCGCAAGGATTGCCCGAAATTCGGCGCCGCGATGGGCGAGGACCGGTCGGGCGATCGCCTGTCGAACCCGCTCGGGGACTGCGGTGGGGCCGGGAAGGCGCAGACGATAGGGTGCAGGCGCGAGGTTGGCCGGTGCGGTTGTATCCATGGGGCGTATCGCTCCGATTTCGAGGCTTGCTCTCAGATGACGAAGTCGCGATGGCTGCGGAGGTAGGGCACGATGCCGCCGGCGGCGAGAATGTCGAGCATGATTTGCGGGATCGGCTCACCCGGTAGAGCCACCCGCCTGTCGGCATCCCATACGCGAACCTCGTCGCCCACCGTGATCGTCAAGCGGCCGCCTTCGCCGATCCCGTGCGTATCGCAAAGGATCGGCAGCAGCCCATTATTGATGGCGTTGCGATAGTAAGTCCGCGCGAAGCTTCGCGCCAGGACGGCGTTGATGCCGGCGCCGAGCACCGCGGTCGCGGCCACCTCCATCGCCGATCCACAGCCGAAATTCTTGCCAGCGACGATGATGTCGCCGGGTGCGATCGACGCCGCGAAAGCCGGATCTATGGTTTCGAACAGGAAATGCCTAAGCACCTGGGGATCGAGGCTGTCGCGCTTCCGATGGGAGGCAATGATGTAATCGGTGTTGATGTCATCTCCGATGACGCGAGCCCGCCCTTCGAGGTGCAGCTCCCTCACGACAGGAACTCCCGGGGATCGGTGATCTTGCCTGTGACCGCCGCCGCGGCGCAGGACGCCGGTGAAGCGAGATAGATCTCGGCCTTTGCGTTTCCCATCCGTCCCTTGAAATTGCGGTTGGCCGTAGAGATCACCCTGACTCCGTCGCCGGGAATGGCACCGCAGGTGCCGCAGCACGAGCCGCAGCCGGGGGTCACGATGACGGCCCCGAGCTCGACGAATTTCTGCAACGAGCCGTCGCGCGCCAGCGCCGCCAGAACTTCACGCGAGGCTGGCGTCACGACGAGTTGAACTCCGCGCGCAACTCTCGGCGCATTCCTCAATACGGCAAGCGCCTGATGGAAGTCGCGCACACGTCCGCCCGTACAGGTGCCGAGATAGACCATCTGCACCGGCGTGCCCTTCGCCTCCGTAATCGGCACCACACGATCAACTTGATGAGGCAAGGCCAGGAGCGGCGTGAGGCGCCGCAGATCCACGTCGACCTCGCCGGCGTAGCTGGCGTCAGCATCCGGCGCCACGCAAGCAAAGGGCCCTCGCGCACGGCCGTCGAGATAAGAAAGCGTCTTCTCGTCGGCCGGAAAGACGCCGCATTTGGCACCCATCTCGACACAGAGATTGCTGAGCACCAGGCGGTCCTCGAGATCGAGGCGCGCCAAGCCCGAGCCGTGGAACTCCATTGCGCGATAGGTCGCACCGTCGGCACCCAGGCGCTTGGCGAGGGCAAGCGCCACATCCTTGGGATAGATGCCTACTGGAAGCTCGCCCTCCAGCGTGACCCGAATCGACTCCGGCACGCGCAGCCAGAGGCGGCCGCACAACATGATCGCCGCCAAGTCCGAGGAGCCGATCCCTGTTGCGAAGGCATTGAGCGCGCCATAGGTGACGGCGTGGCTGTCGGCGCCGACAACGAGGCTGCCGGGAACCGCGCGGCCGGACTCGACCATGAGCTGATGGCCGATGCCGTCGCCGACTTCCCAGAGCGCGACGCCTTGGGCGGCGGCGAAGGCGCGCAGGCGATCGTGAAGCGCCGAGGTCTTGGGATTGGGCGCCGGAGCATAATGGTCGAGGGCGATGGCGATGCGCCCTGGGTGACGGACGCGTCGCCCGTCCATCTGCGCGAAATAATCGAGCGCCATCGGCATCGACCCATCGGTGCCGAGGGCATGATCGACCTCGCAGACGACGAGATCGCCAGCCCGCGCATCACGTCCTGAGGCCGCCGATAGAATCTTCTCGCTGATCGTCTTGCCGGCCATGCCCATGAGCGCCTCGAAGCTCCATCAAGCCGACCCGAGTCGGCCGACGGGCTGCGAAGACTACCGTATTGGAATGCGCCCTTCGAGAGGGCTCGATATCCTGAGCCCTCTCGCGCCGATGGACAATCGTAACGCTGCGCCGCTCGGGCCGCCCCGCTACGGCTTGGTGCGCCGCCCTGCTTTCGCTTCATAGACCATTGGCACAGCGGCTTGCGGCGAAAGCGGTTGAAACGTGAAGCTCTCCTGGAGGTAGAGCCGGACGGTCTCGGCCGTATGATCGAGATAGCCGACCGAAATGTCCTGTCCGACGGTGAGCTCGAAATCACCGCCCCGCATGGAAAGCACGACGGCGCCGTCGACCGCCGGCGCCCAGATGATGGGGCCGTCGAGTAGCCGACGAACGTGCTGAAGGACGGGATAGCCGCCTTTCGTCGTCTCGGTGAGGCCGGTATAGCACTCCCGGCCGAGGGCGATGGCATAGGGGCCGTCGACCCCCGCCTCGCGCAATCGGCTGATCGCGGCGGCAACGGACAGCGGATAGTCTTCGTAATTGCGCGTGAGCGTTAGGGGCGTTCCCGGCGCTGCCTCGCAGATGCCGCGGATGCCGGCCTCGCCATAGCCGTGGAAGACCGCACGGTCCTCTGCTTGCGCGATCTTCTGAGCTGCCGCGATGACAGGGTCGAGATCGGGATCCTTTGCTCCGCGGTCGATGGCCTCGAGCTCGCTGCGCGGCAGCTCGAAAGGCACCCTTAGCTCGACCAGCGGTAGCACATGCCGCAATCGGGCCTCGACACCGCCACCCCTCGGGGACGGCAGGGCCTGCGATCGCCCCGTGCCCACGGCCGAAGAGGCCAGGCCATGTGGGCCGGAAAAATCGACAAGCTTGCGCGCCGCCAGTGTCGTCTTGAGAGTCCGTGTGGCTTCCTTGTCGATCTCTTCCCATGCTGCGCTTGATATCGGCGCCAGATCACGAAACAAGCTGTTCATGGCTCAATTCCCCGCGACATTTAGGCTGCCAGTGCCGCGCAGGCTGCCGATACCAAGAGAGCCCTCCCTCGTCTCCGCCTGCGGCGCGGCATTCCCCGCCTCATCCGCAGCCTCCTCGATCGCCAGGATCGGCTTGTCGGTGAAGAGATAACGGCGAAGATGCTGATCCAGTACCCCGTCGTGGCGGCGTAGCCATTCGAGGACCATCGAGGCGTGCTCCTTCTCCTCGTCGCGGTTATGAGCCAGAATTTCCCGGAGTTCCGGATCGCCGGCCGCGTCGACCCTCTGGTTGTACCAGTCGACAGCCTCGAGCTCCTCCTGCAAGGAAACAAAGGCGCGATGCCGGTCGACCGTCTCGGGTTTGAGCTTTGCTGCATCCTCGTGGAGGGTTTCACTTGCGCCAGCCATGACCTGTGCTCCGGTTGATTGAAGGGCTTGCGAGCGGTTTCGCGTGGATTCGATGGATGGACGAGCGACCCATGGATATGGGCCACCGTAATGCGACGCTTAGCGAGTTACTAGATAGATGTAGCGCAGTGCGATTATTTCCACCCGATCTTCTGCTCTTGCGCACAAATTCTGGTCCAACCGCACCAGAAGCGTCCGGCCACCGTTTTGTCACTGGCCTCCTTCGCGCATAGGGTCAAAATTTGTGTGTCACAGTGGCAACTTAGGCCCCGGTTTCACCGGGGCCGTTCTTCTCTCAATCCCCCTCATCGTCGGCCGAGTGTTCTCCGTTATGCGCGAAATTGCGCGCAAAACGGCTTGGCTCGAACCTTTCCAACTGACTCCTCGGTCTTAATGTAATGCGCTAAAATTCTATCTGTACTGATTTATAATCATTTATTTTCTGAATCTCTCTCGTTATCCGGCAGCCGAGCTTACGGATTGTTAAGGTTACCGTTCCAAGCTTCCGCAGGGGTTCGGCCACAGGCGGCGGATAAGCGATCAATGTCCCGAGCTCGACCCGGCTTTCGCGCGAAGGCGCAACTTCAGGCGACTCGCTTCTGGCCTGCGCTGTTAATGGCGGCGGGGTTGGGGGTTTATGGGTGCGAGGTGGGGCCGGATTTCGTGGCCCCGCCCGCACCGGCGGTTGAGGGCTACACGGCGGAGGGGACGGCGCTGCCCGCCGCGGCCCCG
>Ga0209062_1001130_pt1 | contig 53680 bp, 40 predicted proteins | sample Coa_R2_2_FD_187158 | JGI IMG/M metagenome (GOLD analysis project Ga0209062, IMG submission 187158) | Surface soil microbial communities from Centralia Pennsylvania, which are recovering from an underground coalmine fire - Coalmine... | ecosystem: Environmental > Terrestrial > Soil > Unclassified... | reverse complement strand
TACTGATGCTCCTGGAGATTGCTGTGAAACGATTTGGATTCACCGACGCCATACTAACTCAACGACCTATCCCGCACTGGCTGGAGACTGAACAGGGAAACACCCAATTTGGGAACTACTGACAGACAGCGACACAGAGTTCACAGACAGAGGACAATCAACATAGAGAAAGACAAAAGGCAGAGAATTGAGACAGGATAAGAATCCATCGTGTTGATCCTGTTATCCTGTCAAAACTCATCTCTTCTTGTCTTTCTCTGAGTTTGTCTTCTCTCTGTCTGTGAACTCCGTGTCTCTGTCTGTGGTTCATTCGGTTTTCTCTCGCAATCCGAAAAAAACCAACGCGACCCGCGCCCGCTTTTGCCGTTTCTGCGCGATGAGTCTCTTGTCGTGACGGGGTCACGCACGGAGACCGGGAATGGACACGCGAGGTGGAGTTCTTCTGACGGGCGCAACAGGCTTTCTCGGCCGGTACTTACTTCGCAACCTCCTCAGCGCGGGCAAGCGAGTTGCGGTCCTCGTTCGTCCCACACGAACGGCAACCTGTGCGGATCGCGTGGAAGAAGTGCTGGAATTTGCCCAATCCACCGTAGGGACATATCTCCCGCAACCAACCATTCTCGCCGGGGATCTCCGTGAACGCGACCTCGGGCTGAGCCACGCCGATCGCGTTTGGCTTTCGCGTCGGTGCGACAGCGTTGTGCATGCGGCCGCGTGTGTGTCTTTTCGGACGAGTCCCGATGGCGAACCGCACACAACCAATGTCCTGGCGACGCACCGGCTGGTCGACCTGTGCGCTCGGGGGGGTATTCGCGAACTCCATCATGTCTCCACCGCGTTTGTATGCGGCCAGCGGTTGGGACCGATTCTCGAATCTGAAGTCGAATGCGGCCAAACATTCCACAACGAGTACGAGCAGAGCAAACTCGCAGCCGAACTGGCCGTGCGATCGGCTCGATCCATCCGGTCCACGATCTACCGACCTTCGGTCATCGTCGGCGACAGCCTCACGGGGTACACGGGTTCCTATCACGGGGTTTACAAATTTCTGGAGCTAGCCCATCGGCTCGCGCAGCCAGGAAACGAGATGGGGCGACGAATACTTCCTCTGCGATTGCCATTCGCGGGCGATGAACTCCGGAATCTCGTTCCCGTGGACTGGGTGGCAGAAGCAATCACGCGCATTGTCGGTAGTATCGCGCTACACGGGCGTACCTACCACCTCACGAATCCCCAGCCCGCCACTGTCCGCGACATCAAAGAGATCGCGGTGGAGGAATTGCAGATCGACGGTGTTGAGTTGGTCGACCGGATGGCCGATCCGAACGCGATAGAACGTGCCTTCCTGCAGGGAATCGCGGATTACTTCCCCTACCTGACCAGTGATCCGGTGTTCAATTCCCGCAACACACGAACGGCTCTCCCAGATTTGCCCTGTCCGCAAGTGGATCGCGAACGCATCCGCATACTGGTCCGCTTCGCTATTCGCGATAACTGGGGACGCGGCAAGCGAAAGCCGACTCCCCGCTCTGCACTCCAGTGCGGCGATTATCTCGAGCGGTATTTCCCGGCTGCGGTCACGCAATCGCCACTGGCACGCATTCCCCTTGACACGACACTCGGATTCGACATACGCGGCCCTGGTGGTGGGCGGTGGATCTGTCGGCTCAGTGGCGGGCAAGTGATTTCCGTTCGTGACTCGGCGGAACGCCCCGACGTCGAATATCGCATGGGTGTCCAGACATTCGCGGCGGTTGTTTCCGGCCGCGAAACACCGCAAACAGCCTTCTTCAATCACCAGATCGAGATCGCGGGCAACGTCGAGGATGGGCTGAAACTGGCGCTACTCTTCGGCGAGTTCGTCCGCGACTTCCCGTATTCCCCATGCAGCCAGGAGGAGCACGATGACGCAACCCTCCCGGACTGAGAGAGAGGTGATTGAGGAGATCCGCTTTCCATCCGGCCAACTGATGCTGGAGGGGAGGCTGTACTACCCGGAGCGCAACACAATCCGCGGAGGGGTCGTGTTGGTGGGGCCGCACCCGATGCTCGGGGGCGACATGAACAACAATGTGGTTCGCGGAGTATCCACATGGTTGGCACGCTTGGGAATCGGAACGCTCTGCTTCAACTACCGCGGGGTGGGCGCGAGCGAGGGAAAACCGCCCACCATCACGACCAACCTCGCGGAGTTCTGGGCGACGTCACGGATTGAAGATGAATCGGCTTACGCGGACGATGCGCGCGCCGCCAAGGTCGAACTACAGGAATTGCTGGGGGATGTCCCTCATCTGGGTCTGGTGGGTTATAGCTTTGGTTGTTCGCTATTGCCGCACATTCCGTGCGACCAAGCTTGCCCCCTGGCGCTGATCGCGCCGACCGTCGGCCGACACGATTATGCAGCTTACCAGAATGTCTCCAACTCGGTCCTTGTGATTGCGCCGGAGGGGGACTTCGCCACCGACTCGGCCCAAATCGGAGCTTGGTTCGACAGTTTATCTGCACCTAAACAACTCATTCGCGGCGAATGGGATGACCACTTCTTCCGGGGTTGGGAAGAAGAACTCGCCGAAACCGTCTCCTCGTTCCTGCACGCTCGGTGGGAGGAACCCCATGCCGCTAACTGAAACCTGCCAGCCCGCATCCACGTCGGCGATTGACGATCGCGTGCGTGATCTTCTGACGCTGCATTTCCACCCGCGATACGGCAGTGAATACTGGCTCCAGCGCGAGGCAGAACTGGGCTGGTCCGTCCGTGATCGGGTTCGCTCGATGAGCGATCTGGCCTTGCTTGGCCCGATGCCGATGGACGATCTTCGACGGTTCTCGATTCGTACGTTCATTCCGCGTGCCTTTCACGATGAACTGAGCTCGTTCATCACAGGCGAAACGGCGGGGACCAGCGGGCAGCCCTGTGCAACTGCTTACCGGGATGATGAATTCGAATCGGCGTTCATCACGCCGTTTATGCGCGTGGTGGAGGCGGTTGATTTTCCTCAAGGAGTGCCGTGGTTGTGGGTCGGGCCGTCGGGTCCACACATCATTGGCAAGGTGGTGCGGAAACTGGCTCGCCGCACGGGGAGTATCGACCCGTTCAGCGTCGATTTCGATCCGCGCTGGGCGAAAAAACTGACGGAAGGATCGTTTGCTCGTCAGCGTTATCTGAATCATGTGACTATGCAGACGATTGACATCATCCAGCGCGAAGACATCGGCGTTATCTTCGCGACTCCCCCTGCGCTCACGGCTATGGCCGCCAAGATGACTGATCGCCAGCGAGAAGGCATTCGCGGGGTTCACTACGGCGGGATGAGCCTTGTCCCCAGTGCGGTGAATGCTTTCCGCAAAGCATTCCCAAACGCAGTGCATCTGGCGGGGTATGGCAACACGCTCTTCGGTGTGGTGATGGAGGTGGCCGATGCGCACCGCACGGCGATGGATTACTTTCCGCTTGGCGAGCGCGTGCAGTTCGACATTGTGCGATCCGCGGAGAAATGGCCGCCGGTGCCGGTGTCGTACGGCGAACGTGGACGCGTGATGTTTCATCGCTTGGACGAAAGCGCTCTGCTGGTAAATGTGATCGAACGCGATGAAGCGGTGCGGGTTGCGCTCTCTCCCTCAGCCCGAAAGCTCGGCTGTCGTGCGGACGGGTTGCGTGATCCACGCCCCCCCGCAGCGCTCAACGGCAAACTTCAGCTTGGACTGTATTAACCCAAGGAGGGAACACGTGTTTCAGCCGCGACCACTCACCATCGCTTACACCCCCGACAGCGATGATGCGTTCTATTACGACGCGCTTGAGAACGGGTTGATTTCGCTCCCGGGGTACCGGCTGCGATTTCAACGCGAGCCGATGGCAGGTCTGAATCGCGCTGCGCTCGAGGGTCAGTTCGAAGTGACAGCGATTTCTTCGGTGGTTTATCCCGCGATTGCCCATCGCTACGCAATTCTCAGTGTTGGCACGAGCGTCGGCCGTGGATATGGGCCGGTTCTGGTGGCACGGAAACATTGCCACCTGAACGACCTGTCTGGCCGACGGGTAGGAGTGCCCGGCATTCCAACGACGGGCTGGTTCTTGCTCCGGACATTGTGTCCGGAAGCAATCACCGTTGAGATGGCATTCGACGAGATCGCCAGTGCGGTCGCTGGTGGCGAACTCGATGCGGGCGTGATGATCCACGAGGAGTTGCTTTACTACCCGCAAATGGGCCTTCGCCGCGTCCTGGATCTCGGTGCCGAGTGGTGCTGGCGCAACGCACTCCCTCTCCCGGTCGGATTGAACGTCATCCGTCGCGATTTGGGTACTGATGGGATGTGTGCCATTTGTGGCGCCATCGCGGCAAGTTTGCAATACGCCCGCGCTAACCCCGAGCCCGCGCTGGAACGGGTGAGTCGTTTTGGCCGCGGAACTGCCGGCGGATGTACCGAACAGTTCGTCCAAATGTTCGCGAATGATGACTCGCAATGTATGCCCTCCGACGTGCGAACGGCTCTGGGGGTGGTTTTCGATCAGGTTGCCGGGCTCGGTCTGGGCTCGCCTCCATCGGTGATCGACATTGTCGAACCCGAGGGTGCGATGGTTGGAATTGGCTGACACCGAGACTGGTTTTCGAGGAGAACTCGTGCTCTCAACAGACCATGCGCTGGCAATCAAACGCGATTTTCTCGTGCCGTGTGTGTATCACTTTTACCAGCACCCTCCCGTACTTGTTCGTGGGGAGGGGGCGTATCTCTTCGATACCGAAGGTAAGCGGTATCTGGATTGCTTCGCCGGTGTAACGGTGATGAACGCCGGACACTCGAACCCAGCGATCATCGAACCGGCCATCGAGCAACTTCGCCAACTCGTCCACACCACGAGTGTCTACCTGACCGAACCGGTCTTGGAACTCGCGCGAACAATTGCCGAGTTGGCTCCGTCGGGGCTGCGGCGCAGTTTCTTTTGCGCAAGCGGCAGTGAGGCGAACGAAGGCGCGTTCATGCTCGCCACCCTCGCCACTGGTCGAAGAGAATTCGTTTCGCTCGAAGGCTCGCTCCACGGCCGCACAAAGGCGGCGATAAATGCCAACGGCCTGGAAATGTGGCGGACCGATCCGTTCCCGCTGGCAGACTTCCACCGTGTTCCTGGCCCACGAAACCCCGAGAGTCTGCCAGCGCTCGAGAAACTCTTGCGGAGAGAAACCGTCGCGGCCGTGATCGCAGAACCTGTCCAGGGGAACGGTGGCATCGTTGTGCCGCCTGCGGAGTATTGGCCAGAACTGCGACAACTCTGCACCCGGTATGGCACGCTTCTCATTGCCGACGAGATTCAGACGGCCTGGAATCGCACGGGCCGGTGGTTTGCGACGAGTCACTGGGGGGTAGTGCCGGACATCATCACCGTCGCGAAGGCGCTGGGGAATGGCTTCCCGATCGCCGCGTATCTCACCACCGATGAGTTGGCCGCGAAGTATAGCCGCCCCGGCGCTGCCACATTTGGTGGCAATCTGGTTTCGTGCCGAGCGGCACTGGCCACACTCCGTTTTCACCAGCAGTACCGACTCGGAGAACGAAGCGCGACACTTGGCGAACATCTTCGTGTTGGACTTCGGGCTAAACTGAACAAGCACTCGCTGATCGCAGATGTTCGGGGCCTTGGATTGATGGTGGCAGTCGAACTGGATGCGGGTGCAAATAGCGCGGTTTTGACAGACACCGTGCTGGAGCAGATGAAGGATCGCGGCTACTTGCTTGGCAAATGCGGTCCCGGCCGGAACGTGTTGGCGTTGCTGCCGCCACTGGTCGTGGAACAGCATGATCTGGATCGCATGATCGAAGACCTCGACCGGACGCTTGCGTCGGTGGCCTGACGCTTGCCCACGCCCGGTTGTTCTTGAGGAGGGGAAGGAATGTTGAAGAACGGAATCGCGCTGGGGCTGTTCCTGGCAGCCGGGGTCGCGCTTGCGGCAGAGCCGGTGGCGTCGGGTCCGCAGCCGGGAGAGAAAGTCCCTGGGCCATTCAAACCGCTTCAGGTGAATGGCCCGGATGCCGGGAAAGAGGATTGCATCTACTGCAAGAACGGCGCGAAGCCCGTTGTCATGGTGTTCGTCCGCGAACTCACGCCCAACGTCGTCACACTCATTAAAAAGCTCGACGCCGCAACTGCAGCGAAGAGCGACGCAGATCTCGCCACATGCGTGATCGTCCTGAGCGACGAGAAGGATATGGCGTCGTCACTCGGAAAATGGGCCGCGAGTGAAAAGATCAACAACACCATCCTCGCCACCTATGCCTCCAGCGGCCCAGAGAAGTACGCCATCTCCACCGATGCGGCCGTCACGGTGCTTCTCTACGCCAAGCGCACGGTGAAGGCGAATTACTCCTATCGTGCCGGGGCGATGACCGCGGGCGATGTGAATGTGATCCTGGGCGACCTTGCCAAGATTGTGCCGTAAGGAACCTGCGGTGCAGGAACCTTGCACGACATGTTTCGGAGTGGTCCGCTCGCCCCATCTGCGGACCACTCTCCTCGCAGGAGCTGTCATGAACTCTCGGCCCACCCGGCATCCCATTCGCGCGGTCGTTCTTTCACTGGGTCTGGCGGCGCTGGTCTGCGGCGGGTGTCAACTGATCTCGAATCGCCTGAGCAAATGGAAGATGCTCGACCAGTCGGCATTGGAAGATCCGATCAAGGCGGTCGGCGGCGATGCGATTGTATTCGCACCGGAGGGAGAAGACCGGGCACTCAGTCGCGACCGACTGGCGAAGTTGTCGCCCAAGGAACTGGTCGCGTACTACTCGCCGGTATTCATCCAGCAGCGAGTCAACCCAGCGGCTCAGAAACGTCCCTACCCGCCGGAATACGACATGATCGGGACGGCACAATTACAATTCGATGCTCGGGGACAACCAAAAGCCGCAGTCGCCGGCCAACCCGCGGTCTACTGGATTTATCAGAAGCTCGCCATCGGTGGTCACGATCACGTTCAACTCACTTACACCGCGTGGTATCCCGCCCACCCGAAGATGAAAGCCATCGACCTCGAAGAGGCCGATATCGATAGTTGCGTGGTACGAGTGACGCTCGACGACCACAATGCACCGATTCTGTTCGAGACAATTGCCGCGTGCGGCTGTTTTCACAAGGCTTTCGTTGAGAAGTGGGTGGAAGAGGCGGCCGCCAAGCAGTTTGGCGCGCCCGAACGCGGGAAAAAGTATTCTGTGGAACGGGTCGTCAAGAAGGACATCGACTGGGAAGTGGCGGGGATTGTGGATGAACCACACGACCGCCCACGTCGACCCGTGGTGTTCATCAAAGCGGGTGATCACAAAGTGTTGGGAATGGGCAGTACGGCGCGCCTGCGCGTGCCGCCAAATGCCGACTCGCGACGCTATGCGATGACCGATTATGAGGAACTCTACGCCGTGGCTCTTCCCAACGGCGAGCGGGCACCGTTCTTCGATACCGGCGGGAAAGTTCGCGGCGCGGAACGAAAAGAGCGATTCCTGCTCGGGATGATTGGAGTCGATTCAGCCGGCCAACCGCGGGCGAACAATCAGATCAAAATGCACTTCGACCAGAGTACCTGGAGCGACCCGACTATCTACGACCGCTTTCTGCGTCTTCCGCCGGGCACGTTCTGACTGCACACGGCCAATTGCGAAGGATGCAAAAATGCCCGAAGTGCCGAGTGTGGTGGTTTCTCATGTATCCAAAGTGTACGGAGCTGGAGCGACGCGGGTTGATGCGCTACGCGGAGTGAATCTCACTCTTGCCCGCGGGGAGTTTGTGACGGTCACGGGGCCGTCCGGTTGCGGGAAGAGTACGCTTCTTCACCTCCTTGCCGGTCTCGACACGCCAACCGCCGGCACGATTCTCGTTGGGGACACTGACCTCGGCCGGCTGGATGAAGATCAACGTACCGCCTTTCGCGGCCGCCACATCGGTGTTGTGTTCCAGACGTTTAACCTGCTTGACATCTTGACAGCCGAAGAGAATGTGGCCATGCCTCTCACTCTCGCCGGTGTAGCGACCATTCCCGCGGTTCGTGCGGCCCGAGAGGCACTGGCACGCGTGGGCCTGGCACATCGAGAGCACCATTACCCCGCGGAGATGTCGGGTGGGGAGCAACAACGTGTGGCGGTGGCGCGAGCACTGGTTAATTCACCCGCACTGATTGTCGCTGACGAGCCGACCGGGAATCTGGACACCGAGAACGGCCGCGTGGTGTTCGATCTGTTACGTGGATTAACGGGCGAGTCGCAGCGAACGGTGCTGATGGTAACACACGATCCGGCGCTGGCTCGTTCCGCTGATCGCACAATCCGCCTCGCAGATGGCGTTGTGATGTCGTGATGATTCAACTAGATGTTTGACAGACGAAAGCAGCGGCATGGGACTTTGGCGTTATGCGTTGCGGGAACTCCTCCGACACCCCGGCCGGTCGATTTTCACATTGACGGGAATCGCGGTGGGAGTTGCTGCGGCGGTGGCGTCGTTTGTCGCCGCGCAGACTGCCCGTGGCCACTACCGGGCATTGTTCGACGGAGTCTCCGATCGGGTTACGCTGGAAGTGCATGCGCCTGGCGAAGCCGGCTTCGATCCCGCCATATCGAAGTCTCTGGAAGAGATTCCTGGCGTGGTTGCTGCGATTCCGGAAGTGTGCGGGATTGGCGGAATGCCCTCCTGGTACTGCTCTGTTCCCGTGGTTGTTCGCGGGCAAAGCCGAACGGAGGATGAAGCGGTTCCGCGCCCTGATGAAGTGTTTGTCCCGGCTCCGTTTGCGGAGGCCCACGGCATGAAGCGTGGCGGTCGCCTCCGACTCTGGGGAAAAACGGGTCAAGCCGATCTCACTATCAGCACACGGCCCGCAAAGCACATCCGGTTTGGGGCAAACGCCGGAGTGACCGTTTCGCTCTCCACCGCGCAGCAACTCTTCGGATTGGGTGAAAAGGTCAATCTCGTCCGGGTCATCCTGGACGATACGGCAAATCCGAACCATGCGCGACAGTCCATCGCCGCAGCGATTCCGTCGGGACTTGCTGTCCGCGAACCGGCCGGACGGGCTGATGTGAGTGGTGGGCTCCGGGCAGCTGCGATTGAGGGGCTAACGGGCTTGACGGCGCTGGCCCTGGCCGGAGCGGGGTACATTGTCTTCGGACTTGCGCAGTTGAATCTGATTGCGCGTCGATCGGAGTTGGCTATTCTTCGCACCCTTGGTGCTTCCACTCAGCAAGTGCGCGGCATCCTCTTCCGACACGCCATCCTCCTCGGCATTGGTGGAGGAGGATTGGGCACGGGGGGAGGACTCTTGCTTGCTTGGGGGATTTCGGCAAGCGCCAGCGCCTCAATGGGGGTCACGCTCGCTTCGCCGCGTGTGGGGTGGCCATCAATCCTGCTCGGCATGGGAATCGGTCTGGGGATTTCACTGGCGGCACTCTGGCTCCCCGCGCGGCAAATGTGTCAACAATCCCCGCTTGAGCTGTTTCGTGCGGCGCCGAGACCGGCTGCGAGTCCTTCACGCCGCAAATGGAGCACTCCATGCACGACGTTTGTTCTTGCGGCCGGGATTTGGCTCCTGGCCGAAATCGCATGCGGGACGATTCCACCGCAAGCGGGGCAGCCCCTCTTTCCTCTCGGGCTGGTGTTGGTTCTTGTCGGCCTAGCTGGTGTGACCGGGCCACAACTGATGCGTTTGCTTCCACACCTGGAGCGACCCGCGAAGGTCATATGTGGAATCGAGGGAATGCTCGCCGTGCGACAACTGGGGGTCCGGCACGAGCGAACCGCCCGTGCCAGTGGAGTCGTCTTCGTTGCCGTGACGATGGTGGTTGGCTTCGGGCATTCCGTGCTGAACACGCTGACCGATGTGCGCGGATGGACCGACCGTGCTATACCGGCCCATTTTCTTGTCCGTGGCGGCTTACCCGATCCGGGATTCGTGCTCAATGTACCGCTTCCTGAAAGCATTGGGGAAGATTTACGCAAGATGGATGGTGTCGCGAGCGTGGAGCAAATCAGTTTTCTCTCGACGTCCGTCAATGACATGCCGGTTCTGGTTCTGGCGCGGACGTTCCCCGCCGACCGATCGCTTCCGCTTGATCTGCGGCACGCGGACTCGTCAGTGGTTCGAGCGGGTTTGGCCAACGGAGAGGCGATCCTGGCAGAAAGTCTTGCGAAAGCCTTGGACGTGCGTGATGGCGATTCGATCTCTCTGGCAACTCCAACCGGTGCGCAACGCATTCGCGTGGCGGGGGTGGTTACAGAGTACGCTGCTGGGGGCCAAGCGTTGTATCTCGATTGGAAGACAGCAACTTCGCTCTTCGGTCCGTGTGCCGTTCACGTCTTTCTGGTTACCGGGCGTGTGGATCAGCGCAAAGAACTGGATGGTGAACTGTCGCGTTACTGTTCCGCTCGCGGGCTGCATCTTCAGCGCAGTCAGGAACTCCGGCAAGTCGTGGACGATCTAACACGCGGGTTAACGGGCGGTTTGTGGGCGCTGTTAATGGTGATTGTCGCGGTGGCGGCGCTGGGTGTCACCAGCACTGTGGCCGTAAACGCACAGGAACAGCAGCAAGACGCGCGGGTGTTGCAGGCCATTGGCATGTCTACCCGGCGGATTGCCCGTGCATTCCGTCTCCAGGTCATCATTCTGATTCTGATGAGCCTCCCGGCGGCCATTCTCTGCGGGATCTTGCTGGCAGCGGGTTTGGATCGCGCCATCCGTGGATTGTGGGGGTATAGCGTCCCGTTTCAGATTCAGTGGACATTCTTGAGTGAAAGCGTGGGCGGTACTATTCTCGCCGCCATTCTGTCCGGGCTTGTGCTGAAAAGAAGAATCGGCGCAAGGAGCCTTTAACTTGCTGTGCATTCACTTCTTCACGCGGCCCGTCGTTGGGTCAATGCGGAGGTTGAGCTTCTCGTTGGCGTTGGTGTAGAAGAAAAAGCCGTACATCATCTCATTGTGCGTCTGCTCGCCATTGCGAACGGTGGCTTTGGGGTCGGGGTTATATGGGTTGAACGCAGAGTTGTCGTAGTGAGCGATACATTCCAGTCGCGTCCCTTTCGCGAACTGTTTCTTGCCAGGCTCCCAGCGGTAGGGGATTTGCCACTCGAAGTTGTAGTTCGCAATGATGAGCAGCGTGTCCTTCTTGCCATCGGGCGCCTGGGCTGTGAACGTCATGTCTTTGCCGCGAAGGTGCATGTGGGAAAAAAGCCCCACTCCAATCACATCGTTTTCGAGAACGTGACTCGCAGAGACTTTGTGCGCGGAGGCGCCCGGGGGAATGGCGAAGCGCGTGTCGAAGAGCTGAATGTGACGCAACCGCTTCTGGATCACTTCGCGGGGATAGCGCAGGCCAACTTTGATCTTGCACTTCTCCGGCTTGCCGGTGGCGACGAAGTGAATTTGCAGACCGAGGAACGAGCCCTTCGGGATCATGAAGCCAACCCCAATATCGAGGTTCATTGGCTCGCCACCCGGCACATACCCCGTGACGAAGTTCTTCTCGGTGACGCCATCCTTGAGACTGCCGTGGGCCATATTGCAGTGGTGGAGCGATTGTGAGTTATTGCTCAGGATCTGTACCCCCTGCACCCAGGTATCTTCTGCGAAGTGGTGCGGAAGAAGTGTGTACTTGTAGGGGATGTCGCCTTTGGCGGGTAAGTCGAACTCCACTGACTCCAGCACGAGATCGGGTTCGCCGATCAGCCACGGACTTTTTGGCGCGAGGGGCGGAGCAGGGGCTTTTGCGAGATCACCGGCGGGCGCTCCGATCTTCGCCCAATCGGTCACGATGGTGCGTTCGGCGTCCGAAAGTCCACGGCGATTCACGAACGGCCCGAATTCGTGACTGGCAAACCACGGCGGCATGCGCTGGTCGGTAATCACCTCGGCAATTCCCGCCGCTTTGCTCGCGGCTTGCTTGTAGCTCGTCAGTGCGAAAGGAGCCGATCCACCATCTTTGTGGCATTCCCAGCAGTGCTTTTGCAGAATGGGAGCAACGTGCTCCGCGAAGGTGACATCTTTCGCCTTGCGATTGGCTGGGAATGTGATCGGACAGCCATCCACCTCGGTTTCCGACGTGGCGACTTTCTTCCCCGCCAGTATCGCGTCGAGAGCGTCTTTCAGTTCGTGTGTGGTCGGCTCCTTCCGGACGCCTCCCAGACGAAACTGATCGTCAATTCGCCCGCGATAGCGAATTCGGCGTTCGGCATCGAGAATCACCACTTGCGGCGTTCGGGTGGCACCGAGCGCACGAGCGCAAACACCACCGAAATCCTTGACGAACGGAAATTCCACGTCGAACGTCACCGCTTGCGTGGCCATCTCGATGAGCGAATCTTCGTCCGCCGCATTTACGGCGACGAATTGCACATCCTTCGCCCGGTAGTCCTTCTCCAACGCCTGCAGAACCGGAAGGTATCGCTTCGCCACTGGGCACGTGGTATTGACGAACACGAGGGCAATGGCCTTCTTCTTGCCGAAGTCATCGAATGTGCGCGGAAGAGAGCGGATGTCGGTGAACGTGAGCTTGCCGACCGTGTCGCCAATCTTCGGCGCGTCCGCCGCCGCGCAGGGAGCCGCGGTGCAAGCAATAAAGAACGCGACGGCAAGGTTAATGCGGTACATGCAGGCGATCCTCGGAAATGTGAACATTAAGATCGTACTCTCCACCTGGTAGAGACACCACTCTCACTCTGTCTGTTTGTGCCCGCGCCAGTCGATCATGCTTCGCGATACGCCAAGTCTGCGGCATACCCACTTGTACCAACTTCGCGGCCAACCGGCGGCGATGCCATACAGAAGTCGCAGACTGCGCGGAAGCATCACGAACTCGCGATCCTGTTCGACCGCGCGAACTACTGCACAAGCGACTTCTTCGGGCGAAAGCCAGCGTGTGAACCCCACAGGTTTCGCTCCATCGAAGAGCCCTGTTGTGATGTAGCTGGGGCAAATCGCCGTGACGCGAAGATGCCGCTGACGGAGGAGCCGTAGTTCTTCCTGAAGCGATTCCGTGAAGCCAAGAACCGCCCACTTGGTCGCGGCATACGTCGCGGCATTCGGCAGAGCAATGACGGCCGAGGCGCTGGCGATGTTGACAAGATGTGCCGCCGGCCGAGCCAGAAGATCCGGCAAAAAGACGTGCGTGACGGCGAGCAAACCGGAGAGATTCACGTTCACGGTCGTGATGTGCTTCGCGAGCGGTATGGTGAGGAACTCGCCGCCGAAGACCACGCCAGCGTTATTCACCAGGATGTCGATCGGCCCCTGCTCGGCATGCAACCGCGCGCGAACGTCCACGATGTTATCGACGTTGGTCACATCGAGCACATAGCCGCATGTGCCGGTTAACTTCGCGATCGCTTGGTTCACGCGCTCAGTGTCCACATCCGTAAGGACAACTTTCGCTCCAGCGTTGTGGAAGGCCGAGGCGATGGCAAATCCCAATCCTTGCCCGGAACCGGTGACCAGAACGCGACTCCCCGCGACGCGCATGGAACGCCTCTCATTCAAAAAGGAACGATGCTTCATGCGCCATTTCTTATGGTAGAATTGCCGCCAACCTTCCAGTTATCTCTACGGGAATCCTCGGATGACGCTTCGTGTTGCTGCCGCGGTGATTCTTCTTTGCGCGGCATCTCCCGCAGTTCTGTCCGCAGAGCCAAATTGGTGGTCGGACGGAGTCGAGCAGGCATTGAAACGCGCGAAGGACAACCGTAAGGAGTTGGAGCAAGCGCTCACGAGCGTCCCAAAGGATCAGCGGAAGGGAATGGCCTTCCTCATCGAGAACATGCCCGATTCCGATCTGGTTTCGCTGAAGGCCGAGTTCCTGCTGACGAATGTGGAACTCGCGTACAAGGCACGCAAGGAAGTTCCCTGGGGCAAAGACATCCCGGAAGAGCTCTTTCTCAACAATGTGCTCCCCTATGCGAACGTGGACGAGAAACGCGATGCGTGGCGCAAGGAGTTTTACGATCTGTGCATGCCCATCGTGAAAGACTGCAAGACGCCCAGTGAGGCCGTGCAAAAGCTCAACAAGGAACCCTTCAAGACACTCAAACTCGGTTATTCCACGCAGCGCAAGGCACCCAATCAAAGTCCGAAAGAGTCGATTGAAACTGGCAAGGCGAGTTGCACGGGTCTGTCCATCGTGTTGAGCGATGCGTCGCGGGCCGTGTGCATCCCGGCCCGCTTGGTCGGGACGCCGCTCTGGGTCGATAAGCTCGGCAATCACACCTGGGTGGAAATCTGGGACAAAGACTGGCACTTCACCGGCGCCTGTGAACCCGATCCGCTGGGGTTGGATCACGGTTGGTTTGTCGGTGCGGCCTCGCAAGCCAAGAAAGACGTACCCGAACACGCGATCTACGCCGCCAGCTTCAAGAAAACTCAGCAGCACTTCCCGCTGGTCTGGGCACTCGGCAACAAGAATGTGTTCGCTGAGAACGTCACCGATCGTTACGCGAAGCGGGTCGCACCCGATGCCAAAGCGGAGATCGCCAAGTCCGCGGCCGCGTTGAAAGACCTCCATGCTGCGCTCAAGGCCAATCCTGCTTCGTTCGCGGCACTGGTGGATAAAGACTTCGCCAAAATTCCCCTCACGAAGGAGGACGCCGCGACTGCACGCGAACTGCTTTGGAAAGCCCACGTTGCATTCATCAAGAAAGACCGTGCGGAGGAGGTGAAGAACCGGCTTATCAAAGACAGCGACCTGGAGATGCCGTTCTTCTACAAGACATTCGGCGACAAGCCAAAGGAAGGGCGGAGTCTGTGGATATCGCTCCACGGCGGTGGAGGGGCACCGAAAGGTGAGAACGATAAACAATGGGAGAACCAGAAGCGGCTCTACACAGTGGAGGAGGGGATTTACCTCGCCCCCCGCGCCCCGACCAACACCTGGAACCTCTGGCACCAAGGACACATCGACCGCATGTTCGGCCGGCTTATCGAAGACCTCATCGTACTGGAAGACGTGAACCCGAACCGTGTGTACGTTCTCGGTTACTCGGCTGGGGGAGACGGCGTCTATCAGCTTGCTCCCCGCATGGCTGACTACTGGGCTGCGGCCGCGATGATGGCGGGGCACCCCAATGGCGTCTCGATGTTATCGCTGCGGAACGTGCCGTTCGCACTGCAAGTGGGTGCGAATGACGCCGACTACAACCGCAACAAAGTCGGCAAGGAGTACGGCGAAATCCTCGACAGACTCCAGAAAAATGACCCGAAGGGTTACGAGCATTTCGTGAAGATTCGCGAAGGCAAGGGCCACTGGATGGGTCGGGAGGACAAGGTCGCGTTGCCGTGGATGGCGAAGTTCACCAGGAATCCGGTGCCAGAACGCGTGGTGTGGAAACAAACTGGCACGCTGCACGACCGCTCCTATTGGCTGGCTGTTCCCACGAAGGAAGCCAAGGGTGATTCACTCGTGGTAGCGACGCGCTCCGGTCAGACGGTTGAGATCACCAGCGCCGAGAAGGTCACAACTCTCTTCATCCGTCTTGACGACCGCATGACCGATTTGGACAAACCAGTGGAAGTGAAGCAGGCTGGCAAAGTGTTGTTCAATGGCATTGCGCCACGGACGGTTGCCACAATGCTCAAGACGCTGGTGGGACGCGGGGACCGAGACTTGGTCTTCGACGCGGAAGTGGAAGTGACGGTGGGGGAGGGGAAGTGAACACAACAACCGCTACAAGCCATACCAACACGGTGACCGGGGCGAAGCCCAGAGCGTGATAGGAAGACCAGTAGAGCGTTGGTACCAGAACACCAGCGGCAAACGATTCCAAAAACCAGGACATCGCCTTGTGCCGGTTGGTAGCGTTGGAAGTGTCGAAAACCATGAGAAGAACTGACGGGAACGCCAAACAGACGAGTGCCACAGTACCGACTCCCGCGAGGCGTTCCCGGCGAAGTTGCGCCGACTCAGTCTCGGACATGGTGCCTCCCACCTACAGGCTGCGATCACGACAGAATTCGACTTCTTGGTCCCCAAGATACCCCGTGCAGGGGAAGGTTTAACAGACCGCGATCCACTCCGAAACCGCCTCCAGATCCGCGGCACTCGTCTCGGGGACGCAAACCACTTCCGCCAGCAAGCCCCGTTCGGGACTCCCCGGCGGGAGCAGCGCCGTCAAGCTGAGACACTCCACGGTCAGGTCCGAGACCAGCGCATGGAAGATCACCGACACTGCCGCGGGCGTGGCCCCGACCGCAGCGCAGTTCTCGGCAACCAACTGCCCGTACACGACAACCGAAAAACACCTTCCGATCGCAATCTGTCCAGCAGAGTCCAGAACCGCTCCGCTCGCGAACCGGGCGAAGGTTTCCACCTGCCGCATGAACAGTCCGACGTTCGGGATCGCCCGGAGCGGTTCGTATGCCGCGAGGAAGAGGGCGAATCGGACCGTCTTCGGGTTCCGGTCGCGCGCCGCGATCCAGTACGGGTTCTCGTCCGAACTGACGTGGCCGAGGCTCACTGATCCTGGTACCGACACCGTGCCCTCGGGGGTCGAGAAGTAGGTGCCGACGAACTGGGCGGCCAGCAAGAAGTTGATGTGCGTACTCCCCTCCAGAGCGGGAATCATCGATGCGTCGCGCAGCGCCAACTCGATGAACGTGTCCGACTCGAACCCACGCGCCCCCACGCACTCGGACAGCGCCGCCAGCACCTTCACTCCCTCGGTGCTGACGCGAGCCTTCTGGACGGCGTTGAACAACAGGTATCGGCGGTCATCGGGACTGGCGGCTTGTAGATAATCCAGCGCCCGATAGGCATACAGTTTCATCGCGAACAAACGGGCGAAGGCGACGCTTGTCGCGTCCCGGAGGTGAGGTAACGCGATGGCAGGTTTGCCGTAGAGAGTGCGGCTCCGCAGGTGGGCGACTGCCTCCGCAAAGGCGTGTTCGCAGATCCCGACGGCTCCGAACCCGAGGAAGAACTTGCCGAAATCGACCGTACCGAAGAACGCAGCCCACGCCTCCCGATGCCGCGACATGATATCGGTTTCCTGAACCGGGTGATCGTGAACCTCGAACTCACCGACGTAGGCGTTGCGGATTCCAAGCGTGCGGACCTTCTTGAGATTCGTAAAGCCGGGCGACTCACGCGGTCGCAGGGCGAAGAAGACGAACGGCACCCGCTTGCCCGTGGCGTCTGGGTTTGCAGTGTAGTCGCGGGCCAGGACGGAAATGATGCACGCCGCGTTCGCGTTTCCGATGTAACACTTCGTTCCACTTGCGAGCCAGTTCGCCGCGCCCATTGAGCGCACGGCGAACTCGTTGGCCATGAGGTCCGACCCGTGAGCGCGCTCGGAGACCGCGAAGGCGAACAGTCCACCCGCCTCCAACTTCGCGATGGCTTCTTTCTTCAGCTCCTCGTTGGACCCCATCAGGATGGGGAACAGGCCGAGGAACGAGACCTGGAGGCTGTAGCCGTGGGCCGGGCTGAAGTACGCGAACACCTCCACGAAGCGGGTGAACTTGAGCAGGTCGAGTTGGTGTCCCCGGGTCGAGTACGCTTTCGGAGACAAGACGGAGGCGTAGAGGCCGTGCTTCGCCTGGTAATCAATCCAGTCTGGATACCATTCCTCCTCACTATCCTCCCGTTTGAGTGCGTCGCGTCCCTTGTTGGAGAAGTAGTCGGCGAGGAGTTGTCCGGACGAGTGTTGCAAGTATTCCTGAGCCGCTGCGGATAGTGGAGAGGAGTCGAACGACAGAGGGTACAGACTTTCGGTTGAGATGAGGCACTCAAGGGCGAAGAGGGAGAACTGTCACCTCAGTATACACCCGCAGTCGTCCGCCCGATCCGGGATTCGTGACTTCCCGCCCGCTCGGACGTTGCGGGAGTGCACGAGGAGATTATGGGGTCGCCAAGCGGACATCGCACCAAACAGAAACCTATCTGACCCCCCGGATACGTCTTCCCCGCTTCACTGCCGCTGGGTCTGGGCGGCAGTCGGCAGAAGGGCCGCGAAGCCAGAGCTCAGGCCGAACTTCGCGATCAAGCGGTAGAGGGTTCGCCGACTGACGCCCAGAACCTTCGCCGCCTGCACCTTGTTCCCACCCGTCTGGGTCAGCACATCCCGCACGTGAACCCGTACGACCATTTTCAACTCGCCCGGCCCGCCGATCCAACACGGATGCGGTGAAAGGGCGGATCCCTGGGTCAGAGCCTCCGGGAGGTCGGCGGCAGTGATGGTCTCCCCCTCGGCCAGGAGTTGGGCCCATTCCAGCCCGTTCGCCAGTTCCCGGACGTTTCCCGGCCAGTCGTACCTCACCATCGCCTCCAGCGCGTCGAGCCGCACGTTGTATCGCACCACCCCCGGTTGCCGGGTCGCCAGGAAGTGCTCGACCAGTTCGGGAATGTCCGCGCGGTGGTCGCGCAGCGACGGCAGTGGGATGGTGAAACCGCCAATTCGGTAGAAGAGGTCGGCGCGGAAGCGGCCGTCCTCGACTTCGTCTTCGAGCCGCCGGTTTGTGGCGGCGATCACGCGGACGTCGGCCCGCCGCTCGACCGTGGACCCGACCCGCCGGTAGTGGCCGTCCTCCAACACCCGCAGCAGCTTGGCCTGGAGACTGACGGGCAACTCCCCGATCTCATCCAAAAACAGCGTTCCACCCTCGGCCGCTTCGAACAGCCCGGTTTTGGCCTTGTCCGCGCCGGTGAAGGCTCCCCGCTCGTGACCGAACAACTCGCTTTCCAACAGGGTCGGCTGGAGCGTGGCGCAGTTGACGGTCACAAGAGGCCGGTCGCGCCGCGGGCTGTTGGCGTGCAGGGCCCGGGCGACCAGTTCCTTGCCCGTGCCGGTCGAGCCGGAGACCAGCACGGTGGCGTCCGTCGTCATCAACCGGGCGATCAATCCGACTACCCGGCCCATCGCCTCGCTGGACCCCACCAAGCGGTAGCGCGGCGACTCGTAGCGTAATGCTTGGGTCTTCCTCGGTCCGCGAAGGGGGGCCAGTTCCCCGTTGGAGATCGCTCCGCGAACGTTCGTCTCGGCCAGTTGGAAAGACCTGCTCGGTTGGCTGATGGTGAGCATCACATTTCCTTCCCTTGGAGGTGGTCTTCGCACATCGACGTGTGCACGGGAGCATTCCCGGCTAACGACCCGCGACCGACTCTTTCCCGACCTGGGGCGGAATCACGACGGTTCGACCCGCTACCCGATTCAGTATCGCAACACGCCGCCGACTTTCGAAATGGGGAATCGAGAGAGTTCGCGTCAGGGAGAGATGCTGAGCTTGTGTCAGGAGAGTTCTCCGGGGTCCGGATCTTTCCCAATGCAAGGCGGGACAGTGATCCCGACACACGGCGCGAGCCAACCGCCAAACCCGAAGGCGAGCCGCCACCAGCAACTCCACGCCAATCACGTGATCCGTCGGGCGCGTACTGTGCTCTTGCGGTTGGGATGGTGGGGCACGCAGCGATGTATGGCCCGCAAGCGGCGTTTCTCTCGGAACTGTTTGGCACGCGCGTTCGCTACACGGGTGCGTCGCTCGGCTATCAACTCTCCGCGCCGCTTTCGGGGAGTTGCGCCTCTCATTGCAACGGCATTGTTGGCGTGGAGCGGGGGTGAGCCGTGGCCGGTTGGCGTCTACCTTGTGGCAATGGCGCTCATTACGGTCACGGCGGCATTGCTCGCAGCGGAAACGCGCCACCGCGATCTTGGAAGCGAAATACACGTCACTTCTTGAGCTGGAAGATCGCTTCCACTTCGACGCTTGTGCCAAGTGGAAGCTGACCCATGCCCAGCGCTGTGCGGGCATGACGGCCGTGTTCTGGGCCGAATACTTCCTTGAGCAGATTGGTCGCGCCGTTAATGACGAGATGGCAGTCAGTGAAGTCTGGATCGGCGTTCACATAGCCAGTCACGCGAATCACGCGTTCAATGCGCTCGAGCGAGCCGAGTTTGGTAATGATGGCCCGCAGAATGTTCGCAGCGCAGAGCGCCGCCGCCTTCGTCGCGTCTTCCACCGAGACTTGCGACGGCACCTTGCCTTTGCTCGTCAGCACACCGGCGTCGTAGGGCACCTGGCCGGAAGCGTAGAGTGTGTCGCCGAGGATCGCCAGAAGGTCGATCACCGGATTTTCTTTTGGTCCACGCTCAAGTGGGTAACCCGCCGCCACGAGCCGGTTGTCACGTTCGCCCATCGGTTGTGTCTCCGTGTTGCTTGCCAGTGCTTCTTTCCGGCGCTGCTGTCGGCCTTTGCGGTCGGGCGAGACGGAATCGCCGACCAGCATCGCTGTTGTTTTACTGAACCACGTGAGCGCCTGAGCGAGCGCGCGAGCGACACGAACGATCTCGAGATCAGTAGCCGCTTTTGGATTCGCCCGACGGGGCTACTCCCTTCCCATCCTCGTGGATGTCCATCAGAACAGTCTGGTCGAGATTGCTCGTTTCGCGTTCCAGCGCTTCCAACCGAGCTTTCTCTGTCTCCGCGTCATCGATTTTCAATTCCACCGCTGGCCCCGAACCCATCAGGTGTCCCCATCCCTGCCAGCCGTTCACCTGCATACAGACTGCCTTGATCGCGGCCATCAGTGGCATGGCTAGGAATAACCCTGCAATGCCCCACACCTGATGCCAGTAGAGACACGCGAGCAGCACCGTCGTCGCGTTCAAATCCATACTGCGGCCCATGACCCACGGCACGATGATATAGCCCTCGAAGGTGACAACGCAGATATAGAAGATGGCAATCCCGAACGCGGTCAGTGGATCAACAAAGAGCAAAGCATCAAGGATGGGGGGAATGCCTGCGGCAATGGTGCCAACGTAGGGAACGTAACTCAGGACCGCGACCAACAGCGCCCACAGATACCAGTGTTGGAGGCCCAGTCTCCAGTAGACGGTCCCCAGCACAAGCGCCAGACCAAGGTTTACGATCGTTCGCCATACCAGGTAGGTGCGGATTGCTTCGGTCATTTCCGCCAGCGCCACCGTAACGCGACCGCGAATTTCCAGTGATGGGCCAAAGATCGCCTTCACCTTGTCGGCCAGCATCTGTCCTTCGAAGAGAAGGAACAGCGTGATGAACAGAATCAGGATCACCTGCCAGAGGTGATCGAACCCGACAAGCGTGAGCTCCCGCAGCACGGTAGAGAGGTTTTCTTCCGTCAGTTGTTTTCGGACCAGTTTGATCGCTTGAGGAGGGTCTCTGTCGGGGTGAAGCGTCGGTTCATACCGGCCGAGAAATTCGTCGTCTTCGCGGATAGGAAAGATGAGACTGAGGTTCGATTGGATCTTGTTGTATTGAGCGACCCATTGGGTCTCATTTTGCGGCAAGCCCACAATGGTTTTTGGTATTGCCCAGGTAAATGCGCCGATTACCACCAGATGCAGGATGACAAGTCCCAAAAGAGCAGTAAGGCATGAGAAGAACCACGGGAGCAACAGCCTCTCGTGCAAGAACCGCGCAAAGGGAAACAACACTGACGCGAGCAGTACCGAGAAGACGAGCGGAATGAAGATGCTGCTGCCCAGTTTCAGGGCGACTGAAATGCCGAAGACGGCACACAGGTTCAGACCAATGCGGGTCGCGAGCGTGAGGTTGAGGTTCATCGCGCGTGGAGCCTCGTGTGCGGCTTCCATAGCCCTTCGGCAAGCATCGGCCAGGAATGCCGACCGATCACACTGTTGAGCCGTCGAGTAATTCCGCAGCGGCAAGGGTGTTGTATAGCAGCATGGTGATGGTCATCGGCCCCACTCCACCGGGCACGGGCGAGACCCACCCTGCGACGGCCCACACGTCCGGATGTACGTCGCCGACAAGCTTGCCGTTCACGCTATTTGTGCCAACGTCCACCACAGCCGCTCCTGGCTTCACCATATCCGCTGTAATGACGCCCGCTCTCCCAGCAGCGGCAACGAGGATATCCGCCCGGCAGCAAACCTCCACAAGGTTCTGGGTGCGCGTATGTGCCACGGTCACCGTTGCATCAGCGGCAGCCGGATTCGCTGCCGTCGGTTTTTGCATCAGCATTAATGCCAGCGGTTTGCCGACAATATTACTTCGCCCGACGACGACCACTTCTTTTCCTGCGAGCGCGATGCCATTTCGCGTCAAAAGTTGGATCACGCCATGCGGAGTGCAGGGATAAAAGCGCGGGAAGCCAGCGGCCAGAAGTCCGACATTCTCCGGGCGAAAGCAATCCACATCCTTCGTTTCGGAAACCGCTCGGATCACCGCCGATTCGTTGATCTGCCGAGGGAGAGGTAACTGCACGAGAATGCCATGAACGGCTGGGTCCGCGTTCAACTGTGCCACAAGATCGAGCAGTTGTGCCTCTGTGGTGGAGGCTGGCAGCTTGTGGATGGCAGACACAAGCCCTGCGTCCTGACACGCCTTATGTTTGTTTCGCACGTAGGTCTGAGAGGCCGGGTCATCGCCCACTAGAACTGCGGCCAAACCCGGCGGTCGTTTCCCGGCTTGTGTGCGTGCAGCCACACGTGCGGCAATCTCGCTTCGCATGACTGCCGCCAGAGCTTTACCATCGAGTCGTTGCGCAGGCATTCAACCTCACCCCATCCCTACCATCCGGGTTCGCCAAGCTTTTGCAGAAGTTTCGGAAGCATGACGCCAGAAGGGCCATATAGCCCCACATCCGCGTAGACGCTTGCTTCGGTTCGTGTCAAGTTTACCTCGATGACCTTCGCCGGCGCATCCTTGCCGCGTTTGCTGATGGGGATTAGCGAAGCTGCCGGGTGAACCACTGCCGAGGTGCCCACCACCAGCAAAACGTTACATTCATAAGCCGCGGTCATCGCGGCATCCCACACATCATCCGGTAAGCCTTCGCCGAACCAGACGATGTGTGGGCGAAGCTGGTCACTGCATTCCGGACAGTGGGGCAGGGGCCCGAGCGGTTCCAGTCCACGGTTTGTCACTGCTCCACAGCCCAGGCAGCGCGTTTGCCGTAAACTGCCGTGGATTTCCAGCACGTTCTGACTGCCGGCCTGTAAGTGCAACCCATCGACATTCTGCGTGACGAGGCAGAACTTCTTGCCCCAGCGTTTCTCCAGCTCCACAAGGGCATGGTGGCCTGGGTTTGGCTTCACGGTTGCCACATTCGCCCTGCGGGCATTGTAAAACTGCCACACAAGTGCGGGGTTGCGGTGCCACCCGTCGGGGCTCGCAACATCTTCGATGCGATGACCTTCCCAAAGCCCATCCGAGGCGCGGAAAGTGGGAACACCACTTTCAGCCGATACGCCAGCTCCCGTGAGGACGCAGACACGCTCGGCCTGCTTCAACCACTGCGCGGCCTGATCCAGTGCGCGTTCGAGTTCTTCATCCGTCATAAAACAATTCTCCGGCGGCCGACCGGTACGACGTGAGGATAACGGATTTGCAAGAAGTGGGCAACGACGTGTGCACCGGGTTTCGGAGCGCTTGTGCGGAGCCGGATCCGAAAAGGATGGCAGAATGTAGTCACACAATATGGGCTGCTCGAAAGCGAGCGGGGAGGGCTCGCCCCACCCACCAGCCAGGGGATTTTCCCCAGCGATGGGTGGCGCTGTGAACTCCCTCATGCAATATCTGTTATTTCAGGTAACGGTCTGCGAATTTCAGAAACGTCGGCCAGTTCGGGCCAGTCGTGTGGCCGCCCGCGTGCTGGCGGAACGCAATCTCGCCATCGACCAGGGCTGTCTCCTGCTTGGGGAATTCGGAGGTCCCCAATCCCTTCTTGCCGAGTAACTCGTACACCGGACCGGCCCCGACTCCGGCCATGAACATCCCTTTGGCGTCGATCCAGCCGCCCTCGACCTGGAGTGACCCCACGCTAATGAACACTGGTCGTGGAGCGCACAGGGCGAGCAGTTGGTGGGAGTCCACGGGCAAGTCCTTGGCGGTCAACGGGCCGGCGTACTTGAGGTAGTTCCCGGCCATCCAGTGGTATTCGCCCGACGAGGCCACGTTCTCCACCTTCTCGCCATAGTCGCGACGATGGAGCTTCAACCCGCCAGCTCCAGACGAACCGATGAAGCCGATCGCGAACCGCTCGTCGTACGCCATCGTCACGATCGCCGCTTTGCCATAGCGGGAGAGCCCCTCGATCCCCACGCGTTTGGCGTCCACGGCCTTGTCGGTTTCGAAATAGTCGAGCGCCCGGCTCGCACCCCAGGCCCACGCCCGCAGCGCGCCCCAATCGTCCAGCTTGCGCGGTTGCCCCTTATTGCACAAACCGATGATCCCACTCGTCAGTTCCGATCCTCTGTCCGGCTGGACGCTCGTGGGGACGAGGATCGCGTACCCCCACCCCCTGGCCAGTACCTGCTCCTGCCAGCTCGGCGGGCTTCCCTCTTTTGGCGGCGGCCTCTTGCCGCCAAAGTTGAACCCGAACTCCATAATCACCGGCACCGGTCCCTTCGCCTCGGCGGGAGTCGTCAGCGTCAACTGGATATCCACTGTGATGAGCGGATATGCAGAGTTATCGACATGCCCGACCAGCTTTTTGGTAACCACTGGTACCTCGCCGACTGTTTGCTTCTCCGTGGCGGTCACCTCCCATTTGACCTTGGGGGGTTCCTTCGGCACTCGGCCATACACCTCCCGGTCAAAATCCTCGAAGATCTCCCCGCGACGTTGAGTAGCCCAGACTTCCGCCGTGGTCACCTTCTTGCCGCTCTTGAGTGTCAGTGGGTCGGGCAAATCGGGATAGGGGTTGGCCTTCGATTCGTCGAGGTTCGCCGCCTTTTTGGACTTGGGATTTCCATCAGCCCCGGGGCGCAGTTCTTTGATCTTGAGCAGGTCCATCATCCGCTTGTGGTCTTCCTGGGCGGTCATCTTCACTGGCGGTTTGAGTGGCTCGTCCGCCCTGGACGTCGGGAAGAATGGTAATGGCAGGAGTAGTGCGACGAGGACCAGAACGGGAAAGGATCGCATGTGGTGCCTCTTTAATGAAGAAGAGCAGGTCGCGCTCAAGGCGCGACCCGCGGAGGATGACTTCACTTCAGCGACTGCAAATAGGCCAGCAAATCCGCCAGTTGTTCGGGTGTCAGGTTGGATGCGAGCCCTTCAGGCATTGCCGACTGCTTCTGGATGACCTGCTTTGCGATTTCTATTTTCTTGAGCTCGCGCTGCACACCGGTGGAGTCACGAATCACGGTGGCATCGGCACGCTCGCTTACCACGAACCCCTGGAACACGCGGTCGTCAGTCATCAGGAACCGGTATGTTTCGTATCCCTGCGCGAGCTTGGCACTCGGTTTGAGAATCGATTCTACCAGTTCATCGGCCTTCGAACGCTTGCCGATCTCGAAGAGGTGTGGCCCTTTCGGAGTCTGTCCATCCGCAGTGGTGTGGCAAGCCACGCACGATTGCGACTTGAAAAGCAGTTCGCCTTTCTTTGCATCGCCCTTCGCAGTGAGGACGCGCTTCGCAGCAGTCTCAAAGGTCATATTGCCAATTTGGTCCGGATTGTTCGGATCTGCTTTCGGTACGACGATGGGCTTCTCTTCGACATTCACGATCTCCGTGGTGTTCGGCACGCCCGCGAGTGAAACTCGATGACGCGCAAGTTCTGCCTTGAGGAACGCGACCGTGTCTTTGTCGCTGTCGAGTACCGCAGCCGTGACGACAGCGCCAATGCGTTTGCTCATAGCCCACTCGGCGCGGTCGTAGTAGGGGCCCGTGCTGTTTGGGCGAATGCCCCACCATGTCCCCGTATACTCGGCTTCACGATGATAGAGGCGAATGAGCGTGGCGAGGATTTCGCGTCGTAGTTCCGTGGTGCGGACCGTCGCGAGCTTCTTGATCAGCCCCTCGACCACCTTCGGGTCATGCATATACCGCATCGCCCAGAGTGAGCCATGTGCGTACGGGCCGTCGATCGCTTCGAGACAAGCGTCAATGGCATTGAGTGTGACGAGCGCACGCACCGCAAGGTGCGGTACGACGCGATCCGGATCCGGCTGGTTTTGGATCGGTCGACGGGTGGGCATCACTGAACCCTTCGGGCGCGCCGTGAGCGGAAGGATGTTTTTCGCGACGGCCGGGTCGTTGAGCCTGCCGAGGCTGATGAGCGCCTGCGCCTGGACTCGGGGTGAATCGTCCGACAACGCCGTCACAAATGGCTTTGCGTCCAGCCCCTCTATCTCGTTTCTGCGGTCTGTTAGCGCACGCAAGGCGAACTCGCGTACCGCCGCGATCTCTGCCAGTTTGAGTAACGCGGGGGAGGAATCCTTGCCGTCGAGTTGCTTCAAAGTGAAGATCGCCGCGACCCGCCCTTCGAGCGCTGAGTCGCTGTCTGACGCCAGGGCCACGAGCGATTTCGTCATTTCCTCGCTCCGACCGCGGGCGAGGATCTCGCCTTGAGCGTGCAGGCGGGTGACTGCCTGTGGCGCATGGAGGTACTTGATGAGGTCGCTGGTGCTGGCCTTCTTCAGGTCGGGGAACGGTTCTGTCTTGAATCCCCGCGGCGTGACCCGTGCGACAAACCCGACGTTCGGGCCCTCGAATCCGACCGCTGATCCGTTCCGCCAACTGGCAACGTACAGCCGCCCGCTACCGTCGATGTCCATGCCGGTGGCACGCGGCATCTTGATGAACACTTCCTGCTTGAGATCGAACGTGGGGCCATTCGCCTTCAAGTCGTGGCGATACACTTCGCTCCGGCCCCAGTCGCCGGTAAAGAGCGTGTTACGGTACCCGGCAGGCCAGCGCGGATCCTGCACGAACAGCCCGCCGGTAGCACCACCATTGCCGAATGTGCCGAGCGTCGGCATGATCTCGTCAGTAAAGTTGGCGAAGAGTTGTGTGTACCCGTAGAGCGCTGATTGCTTCAAGAGACTGACGCGCGTGTCCCAGCCGCCGCCGTCGTTGGTGTTGTCGCGCGTGAAGATATTCATGAAGGGGTCGATGGCGAGGTCGAAGGGGTTACGCAGACCGGTGCAGTAGATCTCCATGTCGGTGCCATCGGGCCGCACGCGCACGATCCCACCCCCACGCAGGACGATCTTCTTGCCGTCCTTCCCTCTCGCTTCCTTGATGCCATAATCGCCGACGCCAATGTAGAGCCAGCCATCGATACCCATGCGCACGCAGTTGGTGGTGTGGTCGCCGCCGCGGTTGGTGATTTGATCGGTTGTTAGGCCGGTCACAAGCACGTCTTGTTTGTCGGCCACGCCATCGCCATCAGTATCCTCAAAGACTGTGAGTGTCGGCGGATGCATCACCCACACCTTCCCGTTGCGATAAACAACACCGCGCGGGTGATCGACCTTCGTGAACACCGTTACCTCGTCGACCTTGCCGTCGCCATCCTTATCCACACACCGCAGAATCTTCCCACCACCGGGCGTACGACCGAGCGACCCCTGCTCATCGACCGCGACATAGACGGCTCCCGTCGGTTCGCACGCGATCGCCACAGGGTAGTTCACCTTCGGCGGCAGTGCGAAAAGCGTGGCCTCGAACTCGGGTGGAACTTGCACGCTTTCTCGGAACGACTTCTCGTCAATGGGCTGGAGATTGCGGCCCACTCCGCCGGGCCCGCCGGGAGGCGGTCCGAACCCAAACTGCTGTGGTATGTACCCCTTGCTCTTGCCTGCAAGCTGGGCCGCCACCGACTCGGCCCGCTTTTCGGCGAATCTCTTGATGTTGGGTGGTTGTGGACCCACTCCACCTGGTCCGCCGAAACCCGGTGGCGGCTCCTTCCGCGCCGCGACCGCCTTGGCTTCTTTCTCGCGGATGTCCTTGGTGGCCTTGTCGATCACCTCCGCATCCTTGATGAGCTGATCCTTCGTGAAAGCCTTCGCCGTCAACTCCTTGAGTAACTTCTGGTACTTCTCGCGCACGTCTTTGATTGCGAGTAATCGGTCCGGGAGTTTGTTTTCGCCCGGGTAGGGCTTCATCACGCTGAGGTCCATTAACTGCTCAGACGAACCCATAAGGAGGAAGTTGGCAAACGAGAACTCTAGGTCGCCAGGAATGAAGTGGAACTTGTTCGTCTTCGGGTCGAGGTAGAGTGTGTAGTTGTGGCCGAGAGCCAGGAAACTCTCGAGGTTCGACGTGAGCGCGTTGGCCGCCAGGAACCGGAGGAACGTGTCCACATCGATGAATGAGTCGATCTGTTTCGCAAACTCCTCGTCGGAGGCCTGGTTCACGAGTTTCGCGAACGCCATGACACGCTGGGCTTCGAACTTCGTGGCATCGCGATGCGGATTGTACTGGCCCTTGTATCGTTCCCAGTCGTCGCCGAGGAAGTCGATCCCGCGGACGCGGAACGGCTTCATCGCGAGCCCCTTATCCGAACCGAATCGATCCACCAGGAACTGCGCGTCCACGTTCTCGACGACCGTAAAGAGCCCGAGGTACTCCTTATCGTGCTTGCCGGGGACGGAGAGCGTTACTTCTGCGAATGCCGTGCGCGGGGCGGGAACCCTGGCGGCGCGGAACACGGAGAAGGCGAGCACCTCCCGGGCTTTCGAGGGGTCGAGCGGCATCGCATGGAGTTGCACTGTCGACAACCCGTTGAGCTGTTGATCAGAAAACTTGTCGAATGCGATCTTGAGCGGCCGTTTGAGGCCGCGGGCGGAGACGAAATATGTGATGTCCCCCGCGTAGCGGACGCCAACCTTTTTGAGGGTCTTGCCATCGACTGTGATGTCACCTTCCACCCAAGAGAAATCCGTGCCGAACAGATTTTTTTCGCTTTCGCGCTTCTTGTCATCCTTTTTCGCGTCCTTCTTCGGCGGGCCGAATCCACCTCCGAAAACGGGTTGCATCGCGTCATATTCCTTCGCAGTGATTTCCAGGTGGATTGACCACACCTTCGTCTGGCCGAATACGTCGGGGCTCTTGGCCTTTGCTGCGGGCTTTGGGTCATCCGCGGCTACAAACGATCTGGGTTGTGCATGGCCCACCAGAAGCGCGAGCAGCAAAGCAAAACCACTGAGGGTGGTCCGCGCCGGGAATCGTCTGCTCATGAAATCTCCCCGTGGTGTGGTTTGTTGGTCCGTTCGGTTTGATGTGGTCACGATTTTGGTTGAGGTGTCGGGGTTTTCTTGGACGGTGGGCCGATCGTTCCCCCGAACGGGATGAGTGTCCCGCGCACGAGTTCACCTGTCAGCTCGCGCCACTTTCGCGCTTGCTCTGGCGTAAGGACCGCAAGAAGCCGGTCGTTTGTCGATCGTTGCAGTTCCGCCCCAGTTCCCGGTGATGCCGGTCCGCCGCCCAGGCCGCGCATCCAGCCGAATGTCGTATCGTCCTCGATCACCCGCACGCGTTCCCGCTGTTTCGGCGTGAGTCCGAGAGTCGCGGCCACTTCTGGGTCGCGGAACGCGCTCGGTCCTTCCGATTGCAACCCAATCTCGCGGAGCCGGACCTGTTGCCCGGCAGTCAGGATGGTACTGAGTTCTGCTTCGTTGGCGCGGGCCTGCGCCACGGCCCGCCGACCCCGCTCGGCGGGGGCAGTCAGACCGATGTCGCGGAAAGATTCCCACCACTCCTTCCCCACACGCGCGGTCAGGTCTCGTATCCGCGCCCGTTGGTCAGGCGTCAGTTTCAGGTCGTCGAGGACAACCGGCTGACAGAGCAAGTAGAAGTAAGTGGCAGTCCGCAGGACAGCGAGGTCGGCCAGAATCTTTTCCACGCGGCGGCTGGTTTCGAGCAATTCCGCCTGCGCGCTGGGATTGTCGTGACGTTCAGCGAGGAATTCCTGGTAGTAGGCCAGCGCTGATTGCAGGAGTCGCTTCCGAAGCAATTCCATTCCGGGCCGGTCGGCGAGTTCCTCTTCACTCACGCGGAACAGTTCGTCCACCGCACGGCGCGCAAGTGCGAGCCGTGCCTCGGCTTCTTCGGCCCGCTGTCGTTCGCGTTGGAAAGCGTCCTCGGCTCGGCGTTGCTCGGCCCGCGTGCGTTCCTGCTCCGCGCCGATCAGCGCTGCGCTCAGAAGCGAACCAGCCGTGACGAGAGTGAGGACGATGGCACCGATCAGAAGCGCGGACGGGTGTCGGCGTGCCCACATCCGGAACCGCTCCGCGCTGCCGGGCCGGCGTGCCAGAATCGGCTTCCGTTCGACGAAACGGAGCAAGTCCTCGGCAAACTCCTGCGCGGTGGAATAGCGATCACTCGGCTCCTTGTGGAGCGCCTTCAGGATGATGGTTTCCAGTTCGACAGGAATTGCAGGATTGATCGAGCGTGGGGTCGGCGGCTCCTCGTCGGCAATTTGCCGAAGTAGTTCGTGTCGGTCGCCACCATTAAACGGCGGTCGGAGTGTGAGCAATTCGTAGAGAGTCGCCCCAAGCGAGTAGACATCACTGCGATGATCGACAACTCCGCGGCGGCCAAGCGCCTGCTCTGGGCTGGCATAACGGAGGGTACCCAGTAACTCGCCAGTCACCGTGAGGCCCGACTCGCCCGCCATCTGCGCTAGTCCGAAGTCGGTGATCCAGAGGGCACCTTGTGGATCGAGGAGCAGGTTGCCGGGCTTCACGTCGCGGTGAACGATCCCCATTTGGTGAGCGTGTTCGAGGGCGAGCGCCGCCTGCCGTCCAAGACCGGCAACCCAGTCGAAGTACACCGGCGCATCTGCTTGGCGTTCGGTTGAGAGCCGCGCTACCGGGAGTGTGCTCGCTGCCGGTTCCAGTTTCGGCGAATTCTTCGCATCACGCAACTCCGCGATCAGTGTGGCGAGGCTTTGCCCCTCCACGAACTGCATCGCGTAGTAGTGGACGCCGCGCTCACACCCGACCGCGTAGACCGGCACGATATTTTCGTGTCGTAAGTGCGCGGCGGCGGTCGCTTCGTTCTTGAATCGCTGAAGCTGCCGAAGATCGACGGCGGAGGCGAAGGGCAGCACTTTCAGCGCTACACGCCGCCGAAGCGAGAGTTGCTCCGCCTCGTACACGACTCCCATTCCTCCGCGCCCCACCTCGCGGATCAGACGGAAATCGCCAAGGCAGCCCAGTTCAGGAGATGGACTACTGGTCGAAGTAGAGGTCTGTGGCACGCCGCTGGCAAACTGCAATGCCTCGTCTCGTTCCCGCAGAGGGGCGGCCAGTCGTTCAACCTCGTCGTGGCAGGCAAAGAACGCGGCGAGATCGTCGTGTAAGTCGGGGTGCGCGGCGAGGAGTTCAGCGCGTTCGGGTTCCCGACCCGCTTCGCGCTCCTCCACATATGCGAGCAAGACTTTATTCAGTCGGTCTTCGCGACTCGCCGCCGAGTTCGGGGTCATACGCTCCCCTCCGACTGCTCCACCAGCAGTTCACGAAGCCTTTTCAACCCACGGAAGAGTAGCCCCACGACGGCGGGTCGCGTTCGACCGATCTCCGTCGCAACCTCCGCCACCGGCAATCCTTTCAGGTGATGGAGTTCCACCACTCGACGCTGCTCTTCCGGAAGTTGTCCGAGTGCCCAGGCCAACCGGAGGAGTTCCTCAGCCCGCACCGCCCGATCGCATGGCGAGGACAGGTTGGTCGCCAGGAGGGACTCCAACCGGGCCGACGACTGTTCCAGCTCGCTTTCCAGGGACCGTTCACGACCGAGGTCGCGAGCGGCCGTTTCGAACTCCCGCCGCGCGCCCGCGAGCGTATTCGTCAGGATGGCCCGCAGCCATCCGAGCCACTCTGCTTCGGTCACTCCGCGAAACTGCCCGCGGCGTGCGTGGGCAAGTAAGATTGTCTGTTGGACGACGTCGGAGGCATCGATTTTCCCGCGCAGGCGCGTGCTCAGGCTGAGCCGAGCAAGTACCCGGAGGTAGTCGCGGTATCGACCCAACGGTCGGTCGGCAGTCTCGGCTAAATTGCTCACGTGAGGAGCCCTCTACATACTTCTGATGCGAACAGCCGACAGATGTAGCGCCACAATTCTGGATTCTGATGGGAATCGTTTCTCAAGCGACTTTGGGATTCTGCAGCGCAATCCCGCGCCCATCTCCGCCACCAGCACATCACCCGGTGCGAAAAAGCGTTCCACTTTTGCGTTGGCGCGGCTCCTAACGTACACCAACACTTCCGTGGCTTCGAGAACATCTCGATAAGACCCGCAAGCAAAGATAGCCCGCACCGCGAGCAATCCGCGGACTCAGTGACGTGGGTGATATTCTAACGAAATTCGGGATATCGACATTGACTTGTGGGCTGTCGATGATTGCCGTCCGAAGACAGCGGTTCCCGCGCTGCGAAGAACACTCCAGAGATCTCCGGCTCATCAGGAAGAGCGTGCAACTCGCCATAGAGCGGATTGACGCGCCAACCCGGGCGGTCACTCCGCCCGGGTCGGCAGGTTGGTAAAACTGATTTCACTGCGAAGTGGCCGCCGCTCCTGTCGGAGTTGTTCCACGGCCAACAGGCGGTCCAGCTTACCACCACCATCCGAGACCCCACCCACCCCATCCCCATCCGCCGTAGCCGCCAGCCCTGGGCGGATAGTACCCACCGAGACCATACGGGTGCGGGTAGCTGTACGCAGAGTTAAACGAGTAGTATGGGTACCTGCCATAGTAGGGGTAGTACATTTGGTAAGCCGATCCGGTGTAGCGGACTCTAGGCAGGCCATTGAGTTTATCCAAAGTGAACCCGGCGCTCTGGCTCTTGGTCTGCGGGGTCGGATTCGATTCCTCGCTCCCGCGCGTACCTGGATTCTGGCCGCTCGGACTGACCGAGGGCACATTACCGGACACGATCCCAGTGAAGGTGTTGTGATTCTGGGTTGGCGGGTTCTTTTCCTGGCTCCCACGTGTAGGGGGGTTCTGACCGTTTGGAGCCGCTACGGCCAGGTTGGTGGACACGAGCAACGCCAGCACACAGGATGCAATGCGGATCATGGTATTCTCCTGAATGGGCGAGCGTTCTTGGTTAACCGCCGCAGGCGATTCACTCGGCGGGCTTTGCCGAGTCGATTTCACTTGACGCAGTCGGGTGACAGCACTGTCACAGTTGCCTCATGAAGGCCACTAGGGCCTTCTTCTCATCCGCGTCGAGCTTCAGTTCCAAGACAAGGCTGAAGAACTCGACGGTATCCTCCAGGGTGAGCAGTCGGCCATCGTGCAGGTACGGCGGGCTCTCCTTAATGCCGCGCAGTGTGAACGTCTTGATTGGCCCCTGGGCAGTTGCGACAAGACCATTGATCGTCTGCGTCTTGTAGAAACGTTCCACGGAGAGGTCGTGCATCAGGTTGTCGGTGTAGAACGGAGCCGGATGGCACTCAGCACATCGCGCTTTCCCGAAGAACAGCTTCTGCCCCCTCATTTCCGGCGAATCTTCCGCGAACTTCTGCGGGTCGAGCTTGCCGTCCCAGCGGAGCCCCGGCGCTGGTGGGAAGTCGAGCAACTCTTGTACCTCAGCCATGAAATGGACCTGGCTGCCGCGCTCCAACGGGTTGATACCCTTGGCCGCCGCAGTCACCTGGTCGCCATCGAAGTACGCTCCTCGCTGCTCGAACTCAGTGAAGTCCTCGACGGTCTTGAGCGCCCGCTGTGAGCCGAACAGACGCTGGATGTTCACTCCCCGCAGGCTCACGGTGTCGACGCGGCGGCGGTGCGCTTGCGGCCGGATGTCGCCGACCAGGTGCGTGGCCCCGGACGTGTGCCCGTTGACATGGCAGTCGAAGCACGCCACGCCTAGCATGCCGTCGGGTCGGTCGGTTTTACGGTCGGCGGTGGCATTGAACTGCTGCTGCGGGAACTGGGTGACCAAGAGGCGCATGCCCTCCAGGTCCTTCGAGTTCAGGATGCCTGCGAAGAGCTCCTGAAAGTTATCGAAGGTGACGACCTTCCCCTGAGACACATCGCCGAGATCCTTGCGGGTGGTCAGGAAGATAGCTGGCGGGAACTCTGGGAGAAACGCCTCCGGGATGTCGAACTCAACATCGAACCGCTCCAGCCTGGGGAACTGTTTGATCTGCACCTGAGTGAACACCATGCCGCCGACCGCCTGTTTGGGATGCGGCAGCGGCAGGAAGCCCTTCGGGAAGAGCCCCTTCTCGCGGATCTCGCCGGGAGTCATGTTTGCAAGTTGTCCCCACGTCGCCCCTTCCGGCAGCCGGACCGTCGGGCCGACCGGGATCGGCTTGCCGCGGGTCATCTTCACCTTCGGATCCGGTTGCGGCGTAAGGTCGTAGCGATCCTCAAGGAGCTTCTTCTGCCGGTCCATCACCGTCGGCTTGTCGACCTTGTCCTTGACCAACACGTCTTGAAATGTTCCCTTTCCCAAGAGCACGGGAGCAATTTGGTCGTAGCTCGACTTCGTGGCCGTGGGCTTTTCGGGCGCGGGCTGCGACAAGAGCGAGCCCACCGTGACGGTAAGAAAACCACCCAGAATCAGCCACGGCAGCCATTGGAGCGTTCGACCTAGACCGAGCGGATTCATGTTCGTTCCTCGTGGATTACCCGATTGCGCACCCGCACCGGGTGTAATTTGGAAAAGCAAGAGCAGTGCCGTGGGCCGGTCGGGCGCCGCAACAAATGAAATGCCCGGAATGTGAAAAAAACGACTTGGCGTACGAAGAAATCACCTCGAATGGTCGGTCGGTTCCGAGGCTCAACCATACGCAACCCGCGTGCCGGGAAGGACTCACGGATTGTCCGGTTCGCAGTGCCGGTCAGTGGCACAGCCATTGCCGCACTCATGATCCGGTTGGCGGACAAGGCCTGTGAGAAGCCTCTCCCATATGGTGTGGTAGCCGGATGATCACATGACGCACGACGAGGTTCGCCAGCACGAGCACGACCAGCACGGCCAATGCGACCACGACCCCTCCGCTGATCGCCAGTAAGCCGGCCGGGACCGCGACCCCGAGGAGGAAGATGGCAAAGCCAGTAGCGAGTCGTTCCCTCCGCGGATGGAGATTCGCCAGCAGTGGATAAAAGTCGTTCGCCAACAGTCCGAGCGGAAGCAAGTTGATGACGGCGAGCAGTCCGACTGCCGGGCGAAGCAGGCTCACCGCCCGCATTTCATCCATTAACGCCGCGATTGTGAGTAACTCCGCGGCGCCGAGAAGTAGGGCCGAGTTCATGAGGTACGCGCCGAGCCACCGCGCGTCCTTCCAGCCCGGCTGGGCAGTCGTGCTGAACAGCACCCCCTTATACGCCGCCGACCCGAAGGCAAACGGCAATCCCCCAATCACGGCGAGCTTCCGCAGCCACCACACGAGGCCCGCGTCACCCGGGAGCCAGCCCAGAATCACGACCAGTTCAGCAGCCAGGATCGCGGTCAGGAAGAGCGAGTAAATTGTGAGGCACCACGTCCCCAGCGACATCGGCGAACTCGGCTTGAACACCCGCAGCATGTGGTGAAATCGCAGCTTGTCGCCAAGGTCGAGAACCAGAAACCCGAGATCGATGAGCAGCAGTAGGAGCGCAAGCGGGTACCCCCAAGTTGCGACCGGCGTAAAGACCACCGGCACTGCTAACTCGCCGACCGCCGCGACCAGAAACAGGCCGGTGGTCAGGTTGTTGAAGAGGACGTCGAGGACGACGAGGTCGTGCCAGGCTGGCGGCTTGGTCACGACCCGACCAGCGTAGCCTTGCGGGTTCGGCGTGTTGGTCTCTGTCCGCATCTCAACTCCTCTCACTAAATGAGAACGCGGCCTGCGCGTTCTCATTTACCGAACCGAGAACGCCTACTGCCGAGCTCTCATTTACTCCATAGCAGGAATACGGCGAGCAACACGGCGAACGTGAGTGCCCCCGTGAGGAGCGTCCGCAGGTAGTCACCCATCATGTGAATCCACGGGTTGAATGGCTTCTCCGGCAGGCCGTAGACCTCGGGGCGATCGACGAGCAGGTAGAACGAGTGTAACTCGGTGTATGTCTCGGTCGCGGCGTCGCCGTAGACGTGCGCGCTGGTGACCCCTTTTGCCTGAAGCTCCTCCACACGTTTGCGGGCGCGCTTGCGCAGTTCGTCGATGGGCCCGAACTGAATCGACGCGGTCGGGCACACTTTCGCGCACGCCGGCATCAGCCCGTCCTTCTGCCGGTCGTAGCAGAGGGTACACTTGCGGGCGTGCCCGGAAGTCATGCTGCGGGTGATGACCCCGAACGGGCATGCCGCGACGCAGTACGTGCAGCCGTTACAGATGTCCGGCTGGATGTAGACGTTGGCGAACTCGTTGTAGATGATCGCCCCAGTCGGGCACGCCTGCTGGCACGGAGCCGCAACACAGTGTTTGCACACGTCGGACATCATCAACCACCGGCCCCAGTCCGGCTGTCCCTGCGTCTGGGGCACCGGTGCGGGCGTCGGCAGCACCTCAAGGGAAAACCGCTGCGGTGTAGACTGCGGGACCAGTTGCGAGATCGGTTCAGGAGTCGGGAATTGCTCGACGAACTTGACGTGCCGCCAGGAGGATGCGGACAGCTCACCGGTGTTGTCGTAGCTGTCTCCAGTAAATTCGAACCCGTCGGCCGGGAGCTGGTTCCACTGCTTGCACGCCACCTCGCACGCCTTGCAGCCAATGCACACCGTGGTGTCGGTATAGAACCCATGCGCCGGCTGGGGTTCCGGCCTTTTCCCACGCCGAATCGGAACAAGCAACCGCTCCAACAGGGCGACGAACCAGCCGTGCGGTGAGGTGTCCTCGGCCTGCGGCCGGCGGACAACATCCAGCTCTTCAATCGCCATGTTCGGGCTCTCCCTCAGGCTGCGCCGCCGGTGGGGTGTTGGGGATACCTCCATGCATCGGCCAGCGCACAGCGCGTACCGTCGGCTCCGGCTGCGGACCAGCAAGCCGGCCCGCATGAACCTGGCAAGTGAACGCCTTACACTCGTGCATGCTGACGTTTGGATCGGCCACAATCGATGTGAGGTCGTTGGCGTTCCCGCCCACCACTTCACCCGCAAAGGCCCAGTGAAACGGCAAACCGATCTGGTGGATCGTTCGCCCCTCAATCGTAAGCGGGCGCAGCCGCCGGGTCACCATCGCGCGTGCCTCGATCTTGCTGCGCGCTGTCACCACTGTGAGCCAGCCGCCGTGCTCGATGCCGCGCTCTGCAGCCAGTTCCGGGCTCAGCTCCACGAACATCTCCGGTTGAAGCTCGTTGAGCCAGGAGTTGAACCGGCTCATCGGCCCGCTTAGGTAGTGTTCGGTCAGGCGGAATGTGGTCGCGACAATCGGGAACTCGTTCGTGGGTGTGTGTGCGAGCCGATTGAGTGGGCCATCGAACATCCGCACCGTCGGGCTGCACGTCTGCTTCGGGTAGAGCAGATTTCCGACCGGTGATTCGACCGGCTCGTAGTGCGTCGGCAGCGGTCCGTCCTTGACGGCGGGGGCATAAAGCCAACCGAGCCCGTCGGGCTTGGCGATGAACGGCTTGTCCCCGGCGATGGCAGCCATGCTCGTTGCTCCCGCCGGCGGCCGGTAGCCGGGCAGCTTCTCGACCTCGAAATCGGGTCGGTCGAGGCCCACCCACCGCTGTTGCGATTCGTCCCACCAAATGAGCTTCTTGCGGTCCGACCACGGCTTCCCATCAGGGTCGGCGGAGGCGCGGTTGTAGAGCACCCGGCGGTTGTCCGGCCAGGCGAACCCCCACTCGGGGTGGAGCGGATTGTCGGTGCGGACACGTTCCTTGGCGCGATTGCGCCCGGGTGCGGGACAGACCCCGCTGTAGAGCCAACACCCGCACGCCGTCGTTCCGTCGTCCTTCAGTTCCGAGTAACCGGTCACCAGGTGGGGCCGACCGGTGCGCGGATCGACTTCACCCAGCTTGTGGCCGTTGATCTCCTGTAAGACCTTTTCCAGGTCTGGCTCCCCCCCAATCCGGCTGACCGTGCCGTCGGGTAACCGCGGCTCCTCGTCATAGTCGTAATTCCAGGTGAGCTTCAATAGCGGTTGGTCCTTTGGATCTGCCGAGCCTGCGTACAGCGCCTTGAGCCGCTTGCCGAGGTCGTAAATGAACCAGGCATCCGAGCGGCAGTCGCCGGGCGGGTCCATCGCCTTGTGGTGCCACTGGAGCATCCGCTGTGTGTTGGTCAGGCTCCCCTCTTTCTCGACGTGTCCGGCAGCCGGAAGGAAGAACACCTCGGTCTTGATATCGGCTGGAGGTGGGCCGGTTGGATCGCTCTTCCAGAACACGGCACTCTCGATCTCGAACCAGTCGAGGACCACGAGCCAGTCGAGGTTCCGTAGCCCGGCGCGGTGCAGACCCGCGTTCGGCCCGCCACCGCCGGGGTTCTGGCCGAACAGGAAGTAGCCCTTCACTTCCCCCCGTGCCATGCGATCGAAGTACGCGAGCTGTGAGTAGTCGGCGTCTACCCGTGGCAACCATCCGAAGCCGAAGTCGTTCGTTTGCGTGGCCGCGTCGCCATACCACGCCTTCAGCAGGCTGACGATATACTTGCGGAATCCGGACCACACGCCGGTGGTCATGCCTTCGTGCGCGACGTATGCGTTGAGTGTCTCGTGATCCTTGTCGGCCGCGGGCTGCGGCAGGTAGCCGGGCAGTACGTCGTAAAGGGTCGCTAGGTCGGTGGAACCCTGAATCGTGGAGTGGCCACGCATCGCCATGATCCCACCGCCTGGCCGGCCGATATTGCCGAGCAAAAGTTGCAGAATGCCGGCAGTGCGGATCATCTGCACGCCGGTGGTGTGCTGCGTCCACCCCAGAGCGTACACAATACAACTGGTCCGCTCGCGACCGGAGTTGACACAGAGCAACTCCGCCACTCGCGTCAACTCCGCCGGGGAGCAGCCGCACACCTCGGAGACAACCTCCGGCGTATAGCGCGCGAAGTGGCGCTTGAGAATCTGGAAGACGCAGTGCGGGTGTTCGAGCGTTGGGTCGCGCCGCGGTTCGCCCGACGGCTGGTGCAGCGTCTGTCGCGGCTCGGACTGCGCCGGAGCGCCCCCCTGAAGCCCGTAGCCGTGGACGCCAGGCTCCTCCTTTTGCGGCGGCCCAGACCCACCGGCGGGGCGGGCCGCACTCGCGGAGCCTTCGTAGCCCCAGTGGCCCTCCTTGGCGTCATACTTGCCGGTCTGCCCGTTGCCGTGGTAGCCGCTGAACAGGCCGGACAGATCCTCCGTATCCTGGAACGCCGGGTCAATGATGATCGACGCGTTCGTGTACGCGAGAACGTATTCCTTGAACCACTTGTCGTGGGTCAGGACGTAGTTCACCAGCCCGCCCAGGAACGCAATGTCGCTGCCGGCGCGGATGTCCACGAATACGTCGCAATGAGCCGAGGTCCGGGTGAACCGCGGATCGACGTGAATCAGGGTTGCTCCCTTCTCCTTTGCCTTCATCGGCCAGCGGAAGGCGACCGGGTGGGCCTCCGCGGTGTTCGTTCCCATGAACAGAACGCAGTCACTATTCGCCATATCCTGCTGATAGTTCGTCGCCGCTCCACGCCCGAATGAGGCGCCCAGACCGGGCACCGAGGCGGAGTGTCATATCCTCGCCTGGTTCTCGATCGACACGACTCCAAGCCCGCCGCCGAAGAGCTTCTTGATCAGGTAATTCTCCTCGTTATCGATCGTCGCCCCGCCGAGAGTGCCGAAGCTCGTGACATGATTGACAAGTCGGCCATCGGCGTTCCGGCTCTTGAAGTCGGCGTCGCGGGCTGCTTTCATCCGCTCGGCGATCCGTTGCATCACCCAGTCGAGTGGCTTCGTCTCCCACTTATCCGAGTACGGCGCGCGGTAAAGCACCTGCGTGACGCGGTGCGCATTGACAGCCAGTTGAAAGGCATTCGCACCCTTCGGGCAGAGCGTCCCTTCGTTGACTGGGCTGCGCGGGTCGCCCTCAATGTCGATGAGTTGCCCACCCTTCGTGTAGATCAACTGCCCGCACCCGACGGCGCAGTAGGGGCAGACGCCCTCGGTTATCGTCGCACCGCGAAGCCGCGACGATTTCGCGGCCGTCTGTGGACTGAATGGCTGGGGCTTGGAGGCGACCGGCAAGCTGAACATGGCAGGCTCCTTGGAGTCGTACGCCCAGGTGTACGACTTGGTCATCTTGCTGTTGCCACTCACGCAGGCGGCGACACTGGCCAACCTTCGCGGCCAGAATGCGCGACTGGCGTTTTGGGTTGGCTACCTACTCCTGAGCGGCTTGGCCTCCTGATGAACTTGTGCGATTGCTGTGAGCCCGAGTTCATGTGGCTGGCCCTCGCCTTGCTTGGTTTCTATTGCTTTTCCACACGCCGAACTGACGATTCCAGCCGTTTCCCCACCGACTCCCGAACTCATCAAAGGGCTGAGCAAGTTTGTGCCGCAGCTGAAGCGGTACAGAAATGGCACACCGCGAGCCTCGAACAGGAGACAGTCGCGAGCCAGCATTACTGCACGCAGAAAGCCGAGGAGACGCCACTCCCACAAGATGCGGTTGGGAGGGTTTGAGATCGGCGACCCATTTCCTGCGGTCGGGGGTGCAGCGCGTTGCATCTTCCGATCCTTGAGCCCCTTCGCCGCTTGGACTGGCTTTTTCGTGAAAGGGTCCATCCCGGTGGAGTACATGCATGGCACGATGTCAGCGGATCCCCGGTCAAAGTCCAGTGTAGCGGAAGGGCTCCAGACTCGCCCACAACAGTCGAGGCCAACACGAACTGTCACAATCCGGCTTTCGTCTCCTCCGGTCGGCACGGCTCTGTCACGTCGATACATTCGGCCTTGATCCCTTGGCAGGCTTTGAGTCCCCGTCCGTTTCCCGCAGCTTCCTAATCTGCTCGAAAACGACAACCTGAACACTGGCAATGAACTCGCGGATCACGGCGAGATCATGGGCGCTGTACCCGCCACACAACTCGGCCATTGCGGGCGCGAGCGATCGGAATAACGGAGCGATCTCGCGTTCGATCCGCTCGGGGAACGGCTCGATCACGACCCGCCGCCGGTCGTCGGGGTCCTCGACCCGTCGCACGAACCCCGCCTTTTCCAGCCGGTCAATGACTCCGGTAGTCGCCCCCGTCGTCAGACCGGTCAACTCCGTCAACTCACCGGCGGTCATCCGTCCTGCTCGGGACAAGATTTCGAGACACCGGTGGTCGGTCGCGTGCATGCCGAGGCGGTCCGCGATGGCTTGGTGGAACAGAACGGTCGCCGTGGCGAGTTGCCGGAATTCGCCGCCGATTGCCGCGAGCAGTTCCGAGCCGGTCTCGGAGGTTTTTTTTGACATGGCATTGACTTCCGCTCAGTGTCTAAATATCTTAGTTACTGAGATAAATGGTGACCGAGAAAGCGAACCACTGAGTAATTCTAGCCGTGCAGGACATGACTACAAGCATGCACGCCCTCGGGATCACTGAATTGTGTGTCACGCTGGCCACGCTTCTGACGCTGCTCGCGCTCCTTGGCATGATGCGGTGGGCATCACGCGTCCGTGCCGACAGGCGCTTGCGGGCAGTGTTGGATCGTTACGCCGAACTGGAAGCGACAAGGCGGATTATCGACCAAATGAGCGTCGATGGCTCCGGGCGGTGAGCCAATTCCAGACGGATGACCCTCAGCAGTAAACGGCCGGTCGGGTTCGTCGGGCGGGTGACAGGGCCCGAGGTTCACGACCGGAGATCCGAAAGGGAGGTTCCCTGTCACATTCGCACGTTCGGAGGTTCTGAGTCATGGTAACGTCCTATGAACGGAAAACGGCCATCGGGGTGGTGCGGCGCGTCGGGCTGGCCGGGTGCATGATCCTTGTTGGTGCGTGCCTGGCCCTCGGCCTCGATCCCGCACGGACGACCGGGCAACCGCCCGTCGCGGCACCCAAGGGCGAGAAGCCGGCCAGCAAGCGGCTCAACCACATCGACCTGGTCGTCGCCAACGTGAAGGAGAACAAGGAGTTCTTCGAGAAACACTTCGGCTTCAAGTCCATTGTGGTGATCGGCGACGACCTGGCGGTCCTGACCGACGGCACCGACTTCTCGTTGGTCTTCAGCAGCCCCGAAGTGGCGTCGGAGATCGACCAGGTCCAGCGCAACGGCAAGGCGGACCCGAAGGACAAGGGGCCGGGCGGTGTGGACGCCAAGAAGCCGATCGAGTACCCCAAGGGGTTCCACGTCGGCTTCCATCAGGACAGCAAGGAGGCGGTGGACGAGATGTACAAGAAGCTGAAGGACGCCGGGGTCGCCGTGCAAGAGCCGAAGGACTACCACGGGGCATGGACCTTCTACGTCAAAGCGCCGGGTGGGTACTTCGTCGAGGTCTTCCACCAGTCCCGACGTGGGGACCGACGATAACCAGCTCGTCTGGGCGGGGTTGCGGCCAGGAGCTTCAGCTTCCACCTCTCCGCTTGTCTCCCTTGCCCTGATGACGTGCCGACTTCCGCCCAGGACGGTAGCCCTTGGGCTTCACCGGGCCAGTCCCGCGCTCCCCGGGCTTCTCGCCCTTGGCCGGATTGGCGACGGTGTGGTAGTGGTCGCCCTCGACGGCTCATTGGGCCTCCCGCCGACGCTTCTCCAGCGCCTCCTTCGGCGGGTTGGCCGGGATCAGACAATCGCCCCCGTCACCGATCAGGTCGGTTCGCTTGGCTTCGATCAGGCCTCGCGGACGGTGAACCAGTTTTCAGGCTTGAAAAACTGCATCAACGCCCGCTGCATCTTGCGATCCCGCATGCCTTTGGCAACTTGGACCGGCTTGTTCGTAAAGGGATCAATCCCCGTGTAATACATGCACGTCGCGATGTCGATCGGGTCGGCAATGAGCTCGCCGTCCAGACAATGGAATTGGAGCCAGTCCCGAAACTCAACAACGACCCTCTCTGTTACGATCTTACTTCTGCCGATCCAGTTCGGGCGCTTTCATTTAGTACCCGAGCTGGGCGTCGGCTGTGGTCACGAAATTGGGTCGGGGTCAAATTCGATGGATCAAATTGCCCCCTGTCGGAGAATAAGAACCGTGCGAAAGGGGCGCCGAGGTTCAAGTAGATGCCGAGTAGCTCGCTGAGTGTGGTCGTCCAGCAACTCCGTGCTGCCGCCGGGCGGGACGGGTCCGGGCGGACCGACGCTGAACTTCTGTCTCAATTCTTGAGCCGACGGGACGAAGGCGCCCTCGCCGCCTTGGTAGAGCGGCACGCCCCGATGGTGTGGGGCGTGTGCCGCCGGACCCTTCGTCACCCTCACGACGCCGAGGATGCGTTCCAGGCCACCTTCCTCGTCCTCGTCGAGAAGGCGGCGACGGTCGTGCCCAGGGAGATGGTGGCGAACTGGCTATACGGGGTCGCCCAGCAGACGGCGGTTCGGTTGCGGGCCACGGCGGCGAAGCGGGGCTGGCGGGAGGTGCAGATGGACGCGATGCCCGAACCGGCCGTGGCCGAAGCCCGTGACGAGGAACTGCTGTTGCGGCTGGACGAGGAGTTGAGCCGACTGCCTGAGCGGTTCCGGGCGTTGATTGTCCTGTGCGACCTCGAAGGCCGCACCCGCAAGGAGGTGGCCCGGCAACTCGGCTGTCCCGAAGGGACCGTGGCGAGCGGTCTTGCCAGGGCGAGGGAACTGCTGGCGAAGCGGCTGACCCGGCGTGGGCTGGCGGTGTCCGGTGGGTTGGTGGCGGCAACACTCTCGCATTCGATGGCGTTGGCGGACGTACCGGCGACGGTAGTGACTTCCGCGATCAACGTGGCGACCCTCGTCGCGGCGGGGAAGGAGGCCGGGATGATCTCCGGTCCCGTCGTCGCGCTCACCAAAGGGGTGCTGAAGACCATGTTCCTCAAGAAGATCGTGGCACCGGCGATGGCGGTGCTGGCGTTGGGTGTGGCGGTCATCGCCGGCGGGCGCTTGGCCGTCGGGCAGTCTGAAGGCAAGCCGACGGTCGGCAAGGGCCTGAAGGCCTCCGTTGCGGAGAATTCCGCGGGGGCGAAACAGGAGAGGGCGAAAAAGGAGGCGGAAGTCGCTTGGGGCAAAGAGGCAAAGCCACAAGCGGCGGAGAAAGCGGAGAATGACGTGCCAAAGACGCAAACAGACAACGAGGCCATTCAGGGGACGTGGCATGTGGTTGCACTTGAGAATGGCGGGAAAAAGATGCCAGTCGATGCCATTCAACTGTTTAAGTTGCGGGTTGTCATAAAAGGCAACAAGATGTTCGAGACGACAATGACCCCGGACGGACGTGACGTGCCGGAGAGGGAATGGACCTTCGTTTTGGATGAGAAGGCCTCTCCCAAGTCGATTGACGCCACGAGAGGTGAAGACAAGCAAATTGGAATCTATGGCTTTGAAGACGGGAAACTGAAGATCTGTATGGACCAGACGGGGAAGAACCGCCCGACAACCTTTGAAACCGAGAAAGGGACTGCTCAACGCTGCCTGATCTTACAGAAAGAGGAAATGTTCACCGCCTGGGGCAAGGAAGTCGATGGCGTGCAGATCGGTATTCGACTCGGTGAGAACCGTGTCTATCAGGTCGGGGAAACCGTGACTCTCGTCCTCCGACTTCGCAACAACGGGAAAGAACGAGTGCCGTTTCGTGATGACGCCGAGTATTTCTACAAGAACCCTCCGCACATCACCGATGCCGATGACAAGGCCATCACGATCCAGGCGAGATCGATATTCGGGTTTATCCGAGGGAGGTCTGCCGCTCCGGGGAAAGAGGTTGACCTGATCCAGTTGGAACTCGTCCTTCGGCCTGCGACGGATCGAGAGAAGAATGCGGCATGGACCCTCTACGGAACTGGAAAGTTCCAGATTCAGTATCAGGTCGAGGAGGTAGTAGGTGAAGTTCGGCTTGGCTCGCCTGGGATGACCCTCAGCACAGGGAAACTGGAACTGGAGGTGACGGACAAGCCGCTGGAGGGCGAGAGGAAGCCGAAGGACGCCCCCGTCAACCTCAAACCCGAAGCAAAGAAGGTGTTCTCGCCTGATGAACTGATGCGGCAGAAGTATGATCCGATGGCAACCCGCACCGTGGAGTTCAAGGTCGTGGCGTTGGCGAAGCCGACCGAAATCAAGCAATCGACGGCAAAGGATTCTCCCTGGGTGATCGGCCACGGTCCCGATGACGTGAGCCTCCTCCCGCAACCGCCGAAGAGGTTTGAGGAGCAGCAGTTCTCCGTCATCCTGACTTCCCAGGTGGTAGGCCAACTGAAGCGGATCGGGATCAAGGACGTCGGCAAGCACTTCGAGGGGAAGACGGTTCGCGTTTCGGGGCGGATTCATCAGCACAACTATTCCGGGGACGACCCGCCGGTCGTCCCGCACTACGATCTGGTCATCGAAGACGTGAGCCAGATTGAAGCGGTCGAGTGATGTTCCTGTCCCCCAGGGGTGAACCGTCCGTTATGGCTTCGGACCTGATTTCCCCTTACGCTTTTCTTGCCACCGCTTCTGCGACTTCCGACCGGGCCGGTAGCCGGTCGGTTTTACCGGCCCGGCACCGCGCTCCCCCGGCTTTTCGCCCTTCGCCGAGTTGGCGACCGTGTGGTAGTGATCGCTGTCTTCGTCCCCATTCACAGCCCGGTTAACGGCTTGCCTCCGGGCCTCGATCGCCTCCTTTGGGGGCTGGGCTGGGATCAACCCTTCGCACCCCCCGATCAGGTCGGCACGGCCCGCTTCGATCAGCGCCTCTCGGACGGTGAAATAATTCTCGGGCTTGAAGAATTGCATCAGCGCCCGTTGCATTTTCCGGTCTCTCATCCCCCTCGCAATCTTCACCTCTTTCTTGGTGAAGGGGTCGATACCCGTGTAGTACATACACGTCGCGATGTCCAGGGGCAATCGAATAGAGTGCAGCCCCTTTTGTTCGACACTCTGGATCGCAACTTCCCACACGTCCAAGCCACCGGAGTGAATTGGTGGCCCTTGCTCGCGAGGCCGCTGAGGAGGAGCCATCGGCTTGTTCCCGCACGGGAAAACGGATGGATGACCGTGGCCTCGCCGCGACGTCACACCGGAGACTACTTCCTCGCGTAAATCGTTTTTTGTCCACGTTCATCGGCCACCATCAACTCCGTCGCGGATAGTGATCGAATCGTCAACCGGTGTAGCGTCGGCTCAGTTTGCTGTCTCGACGGCATTTGTGGACGCGCTTTGGGGTCCGTGTTCGGCCGCGTACCCATGCCACCCCCGCTTTTCCTGGCCCGGTCTCCGCGGGCAGGCGCCTCCTTCTCGCTTGGCTCGACATCGCCCGCGAGGATCAGTTCGATGGTGTCGCCCTTCACTTCATACGTGCCCTCGACCTCGGGGGCTGGGTCGGCCGACCACGATGTTGTTTTCACCGTGCCGTCGCCTGCGAACGTTATGATTGGCCCGGCCCAATCGTTCTCGCCGCTGACGAACCTCCACGTCCCGACCAGCCGCTGCCTGTTCGTGGTGGAGCGGCCGATACTCGCCCAGATCACTCCGGCGGCGGCGACGGCGAGCGCGGTGCCGCCCACGACGATTCTGGTCTTGCGGGTCATTGCTGCCTCCAGGAGTGAACAGGTCCCGACCAACGGCCCGCCAGGATCTGCCGGGCACGATCGCGGTGAACCCGGCGGCGCTGGCCGCTCGGATCAATAGTCCGTGCCGACGATCTCGCCCCCCGCCCGCGTGGCCAGGGCCTTGTACGTGACGAAATCAATCGACGAGGTGATGAACTCGACATGTCCGTCGCAGAACAGGAAGTTCGCCCCGATGCCGTGGGCGGAGCTGCGGCGGATCGACGGCCAGCCGCCCTCCACGTCACCGGGCTTGTTGGCGTTCCCGGCGTCGCCCAGGGTCATGGCGGTGTTCACGTCCGACTCCCCGACTGGTTCGGTGGCGAACACGGCCGCCCCGGGCACGGCTCCGGCCCAGGTCAGCTGGCCATGTCGGAACAGCCGCTCCGACACGGCGAACGTTTGGCTCGTGCCGTCGGTAATGTCGGTGAAGCGCACCCGGCTGTTCGGGTACAGGATGCCGTCCCACAGGATGGTGCTGCGGCCTTCGTAGCCGTCCTCCGAGGTGCTCATCCCGAGGTAGTTCGCCGCCGCGACGTCACAGACCGCCGCGCCGGGCGTCCCGTCCGGTCCCTCCTGGGCGGCGGTCCAGGCCGGCGGGGCCGAATCGGCCGGGCAGAGGTATAGGGGAATCCGGGTGACCCGAGCCCCCGCGTTGCTGGGGTCGGCGATCGACAGGTCGAGCCGGATCGTGCGATAAAGGTTGTCCTGCTCGACGAACGGCAGCAGGTACGCCGCCCACCCCCAGCCGGGGGCGTCCGTGCCGCCCTCGTCCGACACGTGGGCGCACTTGACCCCGGACGGGAGCGACTGGTTGGCGTCGTGGTAGTTGTGCAGGGCGAGGCCGATCTGCTTGAGGTGGTTGGCGCACTTGATGCGCGCAGCCGCGTGGCGGACCTTCTGGACGGCCGGCAGGAGCAGCCCGATGAGTACCGCGATGATGGCGATCACCACCAAGAGCTCGATCAGCGTGAACCCCTGACGGGGAAAGGTTCGGCGTGGCATGAGTTGCCCTCTGGGACTGGGCCGGAACTCTTCTCCGGACCACGTTCCCAGAGCATACCCGCGTGACCTGTCACCTTCGTGGCGCGGGGGTGACATCCCTGTCATCTTCGGGCGGGCGGGGGAAGGTCATGCGGACGAGCGTCCCCCGGCCCGGCTCGCTCTCGATCGTCACGTCCCCACCGTGGAGTTCGGTCACCCGGCGGACGATCGCCAGCCCCAGCCCCACACCCCGCCCCGACGCCCGGGCCGCCTGGGACCGGAAGTACCGGTCGAACAGGTGCGGCAGATCCTCCGGCAAGATGCCCGTACCCGTGTCGCCGACCGTGACCCACAGGCCCGTTCGGTCCGTCCCGGCCGTCAAATGGACCCTGCCGTCGGCCGGGGTGTGTGCCAGCGCGTTCCCCATCAGGTTGCTGACCGCCCGCTGGAACAGCGCCCGGTCGAGCGGGAAGGTCAGCCCCTCCACGGCGGTGACCTGAATCGTCACACCGGACTCGGCCGCCACAGGCGCGAAGAACTCCCGGACCTCGTTCAACTCCTCCGTCACGTCGGTCGCCTCCCGCCGCACCTCCCGCCGCGGGTCCTCGGCCTGGGCCAGGAACAGCAGCCGATCCACCAGGCGGCCGAGCCGGTCTGCCTCGTTGAGGGCCGCCGCCAGCACGCGGCGGTAGTCGTCCGGGGTGCGATCCTGGCCGAGGGCGACCTCGATCCCGCCGCGTAGGTTGTGGATCGGCGTGCGCAGCTCGTGGGCGATGTCCGCGGAGAATTGGTCGAGGCGGGCGAACGCGTCCTGGAGTCGGTCCATCACCCCGTTGAACGCCTCGGCCACCGCACCGAGTTCGGCCGGGAGGCCGGTGACCGGGATACGGTCCCCGAGGCGGCCGGGGGCGATGCCCCGGACCGCCCGAGTCATCTCTCCAAGGGGGCGAAATCCCCACCATGTCAGCAGGTATCCGCCCAACAGTCCGGCGAACACGGTCGGCATCACGGTCAGCAGCAGGTTGCGGCGGTAGCGGACGAACAGGTGTGTGTCCGCGGTCTGGTCGGACGCCAGATGGTAGGTCCACCCGTCGATCCGGGTACAGACCAGGCGGTAGCGCTTTTCGCCAACTGAGCGGCAAACTCCGACCGGGCCCGGTAGCGGAAAGGTGTCGGCGGGAGCGATGATGGCGAGCGACGCCGATTCGTACCGGACCTGGCCGTCGGGCCCGATCGCCCGGAACGGCTCCTCAGTCCCGTCAGGGTCGGCGCTCCAGCCCTTCGCACGTTCGTCGTGCAGATGAGCGGCCGTCTCCGTCAGCCAGTCGTCCGCGTCTCGATCCCGTTGGGCTACCAACAGCCAGTAGTTCGTCGCGGCGACGGTCCCGGCGAGCGCACAGACGGCGGCCCCGAACCAGAGGGTCAGCCGGGCGCGAATGGACCACCGCCTAGCCCCGGTCTTCGAGGACATACCCCACCCCGCGGATCGTGTGGATCAGCTTCGTCTCGAACGGGTCGTCCACCTTCTCCCGCAGCCGCTTGATCTGCACGTCCACGGCGTTCGTCTCGAAGTCGAAGTCGGCGTTCCAGACGTGCTCGACGATGGTGGTTCGGGACAGCACCTCCCCGGCCCGCCGGGCGAGGAGGGCGAGCAGGGCGAACTCCTTGGGCCGCAAGTCCCGGAGGGGCGTTCCGGCCCGAACGGCCTTCTGGCGCGTCAGATGAACTTCCAGGTCGGCGACGCGAATGACGTCCGGTTGCCACTCGGCCCCACGGCGGAGGACGGACCGGATGCGGGCGAGCAGCTCGGAGAAAGCGAACGGCTTGGTCAGGTAGTCGTCGGCCCCAAGGTCCAACCCCCGCACCCGGTCCTCGACCTCCCCGCGGCAGGTGAGGCACAGGACCGGGGTGCGGCAGTCAGTGGCACGCAGTTCCTGCAACACCCACCACCCGCTGCGGTCGGGCAGGTTGATGTCTAGGACGACGAGGTCGTAACACCCGCGGATCGCCATTCGGAACCCCGACTCGGCCGAGCCTTCGGCATCCACGACGTACCCGTTCTCGCCCAACCCCTGGCAGAGGTACGCAGCCGTGTTCGGCTCGTCTTCGATCAACAGCACTTTCACGAGCGACCCTCGTCGGCTGCCCAGCGGTTCGCTGGTGCGAACCGAATCGAGGCCCGGCATCGGCGGCAAGCGGGAAAGGGCGTCCCCGCCTGTCGATCAGCAGAACGGCCAGAATCAATCTGGAATTGTACCACCGATGTCTGTCATCGCCCTGGCAAGGAAATGACATCCCTGTCATCTTCGACACGGAGTGGACGGCGAGTCCGGTCTACGGCCGTGACTTGGAACCGTCCCCGTTCTGCGTGCCCGGCTTTCCTCGCCGCTGCTGTGACTTCCGACCCGGCCGGTAGCCGGTCGGCTTCACCGGACCGGCTCCGCGCTCGCCGGGTTTCTCCCCCTTCGCGGGGTTGGCGACCGTGTGGTAGTGGTCGTGATCCTGGTCGCCGCCGTGAACGGCCCGGTTGGCTTGTCGGCGGCGGGCCTCGATGGCCTCCTTGGGGGGCTGTGCCGGAATCAGACCCTCACAACCGCCGATCAGGTCGGCACGGCCCGCTTCGATCAGCGCCTCGCGGACGGTGAAATAATTCTCGGGCTTAAAAAACTGCATCAGAGCCCGTTGCATTTTCCGGTCTCTCATCCCCCTCGCAATCTTCACCTCTTTCTTGGTGAAGGGGTCGATACCCGTGTAGTACATACACGTCGCGATGTCGAACGGCGCGGGAATAAAGTCCTGCACCTGGTCCGGTCGATAGCCGTTGCGTTTGAGGTACAGCGCCAGGTCAATCATCTCCGTCAGATCGCTGCCGGGGTGGCTGGCAATGAAGTACGGAATAATCTGCTGCTTCGGCTTTCCTGCTTCCGCGCTGGCTTCCTTGAACTGTTCCGCGAAGACGCCGAAGTTGTCGATGTTCGGCTTCTTCATCAATTCCAGCACCTTCGGGCTGGTATGCTCCGGTGCAACTTTCAATCGCCCACCCGTGTGGTGTTCGGCAAGCTCACGGACGTATTCCGGAGACAGCTGCGCCAGATCCATTCGGATGCCGGAGGAGACCAGCACCTTGCGAATCCCCTCTACCTCACGGACCTCACGCATCAGTTCAATCAACGGTCCGTGGTCCGTGTCGAGCAACTTGCAGATTGTCGGGTGAACGCACGATAGACGCTTGCACTTCGCTTCGACTTCGGGACGCGAACACCGCATCGTGTACATGTTTGCGGTCGCGCCGCCGATGTCCGAAATGATCCCCTTAAAGTCGGGGTCGGCGGCGATCTTCCCCACTTCTTTCAGCACCGATTCCTGGGAGCGGCTCTGGATGATTCGCCCTTGGTGAGCCGTGATCGAACAGAATGTGCAACCGCCGAAACAACCGCGCAGGATCGTGACCGAATCCTTGATCATCTCATACGCGGGAATCGGTTCCTTGTAATTGGGGTGCGGTCGCCGCGTATACGGCAGATCGTAGACCGCATCCATCTCCGCTTGTGAAAGCGGGAACGCTGGTGGGTTCTGAACCACCGCTTGTCGGTCGTGGAACTGGACAAGGGCGCGTGCGTTGAAGGGGTTCGTGTTCGTGTGAATAATACGTGTCGCTTCGGCAAACGCCATCTTATCGTCGCGTACCTGCTCAAAGCTCGGCACCAGCTCGACTTCGAACCCGCCGGTGAGCACACTTCCCTGGACGTACTTCGGGTCAGTAGTTCGCAGCTCCTCCGACTCTTTCGCACCTAGAGCGTACGCCACGCCGCGCATGTCGCGCAGTTCCTTCACCGTCTGGCCCGCAGCCAGACGCTTGGCGATCTCGACAATGCTCGGTTCGCCCATCCCATAGACGACCAAGTCTGCTTTGGCGTCGAGGAGGATCGACCGCTTCACTGTGTCGGACCAGTAGTCGTAATGTGCGAGACGGCGCAGCGAGGCTTCCACTCCTCCCGCAATCACCGGCACACCGGGAAACGCTTCCCGCGCGCGCTGGCAATAGGGGAGGGTGGCACGATCCGGGCGCAATCCAATTCGACCGCCTGGGGAATATGCGTCGTCGTTGCGGACTTTTTTGTTTGCGGTGTAGTGGTTGATGAGCGAATCCATGTTCCCCGCGCTAATGGCGAAGAACAGCCGCGGGCGACCAAATTGCCGCCACGGTTGACACGTTTTCCAGTCGGGTTGGCTCAGGACCGCCACCCGAAAGCCCGCGCGCTCCAGGACACGATGCAGAATCGCCATCGCGAAGCTGGGGTGATCGACGTACGCATCCCCTGTCACGAACACGACATCCACAGAGTCCCAGCCGCGTTCGGCCATTTCGGCTGCCGTCGTGGGAGCGAATGGCGCAGCGAACCGCTCCTGCCAGAGCGGTAACGAAATTCGCGCCGGGACAGACTTTGTGACTGTGGACATCGATACGACCGGTAACAACTCCCCATGACTCAACCGATTATAGCAGGAATCGAACTCCTCCGCTGGCTGCAAGATGTGATAGGGTATCCCAGTAAATCTTCTGAAACGTGTTGCTGGACGTGAACTTCGACTGTGATCCGGTCGAAATAATCGCCACAGTCTTCACCGCTGAGCTTGCGCCAATGAGGGTTGTAAGGCCCGGCGCGAAAGCAGTCGGGCTTTCAACTTCCAGCGAACATGGGTAAGGTTTTGATCTGGAAACTACGGACTCGGTTTTGGGGTCACCTGGAGAACGTCCGCATGCCAAGCCGCTTTGCTCGCCTTTTTGCCCTTGCCAGCGCTTTTACGCTTGTGTTGCTCCTCCAGGCTTCTGCAACAGGCCAGGAACCGGCCCTTGAGGTGTATTACACGAAGCTGGAACCGAAGGATCAGTTCAAGTACAAGTGGAAGGGTAAGGAAGCTGTCTGCAACGTTGGCGTCTTCCGCTGGGAAGTGCCGCAAACCGAGTTTGGCACCAACGGCCTGGACCGGAACTTCACCGGTTACTGTGCCGAGATCCTCGTGCCCATCACCGAAGACAAACTCTACCGTTTTCGGGTCAACAGTCTCTTTGAACCGAGCAATTACGACGGGCTGGCTGGCAAGGACAACGCTGCCACAGCCGCACAGAAGCGTGCCATCTACATTCAGGAACTCTTCGGTCGTTACTTCCGCGATCCTGTGCTCAAAGCGGTCAATCCCGACGAAGCACTGGCGTTGCAGGTCGCGTTGTGGGAAGTCATCCAAGAGACCGAGCCGGCCGAAGGACAACCGCTCAAACTCGACCTGTTTTCAGGTGACTTCCAGGCCAACTATCCCAAAGCCGATGCTCCGGCGTATGTCCTCAAGGCTCAAAACTACCTCGACTCGCTGACCGGCAACGACGCCTTGTTCTACCAGAATCCGGACTTGCGGGGTCGGGAGTTGATTCGCCTGATGGGGATTCCCAACGCCAACAACGTTGTCGCTCAGTCCCAGTTCGCTCTACGATTCGCCGGAGGAGGGGGAGTCGGAGCAGGGAGCTTGTCTCGCGCACTTACCACTGGTGGTGGATTGGTCGGGTTGGGTGGTGGACCGGGCGGTGCCGGATTCGGTCCGAATGGCCTTGCTCCTTTTTTGGGAGCGGGTGGAGGCGGATCATCCCCCTCAGGCGGGACGCCGACGACTCCAGGTGGTGGTGCAACAACCCCTCCTGTCTCCGGCCCCAGCACACCCAGCACACCCAGTACACCAGGCACTCCAACCACGCCAACCCCGCCAGTTGATGGACCGCCCCCGAACCAACCTCCAACCACTCCCGTTCCCGCCCCCGCAGGGTTGCTCCTGGGGGCCATTGCCCTGGGAACTCTCGGCACTTGGCGGCTGGGAGCGCGACTGCTGGCTGGAAAATGATCTCCGGAACATCCTCGGCGAGTCTGGCAGGGATCTGCCAGACTCGCTTCGTTTTCCGGCATTTCGACTCCACCGGCTCCAGCTTCGTGGTGGAGCGGGAATGGCGCAAATTTTTTGAAGCGCGTTGCAGAAACGAAACTGCACGTCGTGTACAGCCGAAATAATCGTTATACTTCGCGCCACCGAACAAACTTGCGTTTCAGGTGCAATTTCTCCCAAGTTGGGACTTTCAACCCCGCTCCCTCACGGATAATGTCTGGTAATGGGAATTGTGGTCCGTCACCACCATTCCACCCGCCTCGGTCCTGGCGCCCCCGCTGGAGATCGTTCATCATGATTTGCATCGTGGCTCGTGCCCGGCTGTTGCTCCTTGCCGCGGCCCTTCCTCTCACACTCGCAGTTCAGTCTCGCGCAACAGGCCAGGAACCGGCCCTTGAGGTGTATTACACGAAGCTGGAACCGAAGGATCAGTTCAAGTACAAGTGGAAGGGTAAGGAAGCTGTCTGCAACGTTGGCGTCTTCCGCTGGGAAGTGCCGC
>Ga0209062_1001129_pt1 | contig 53817 bp, 35 predicted proteins | sample Coa_R2_2_FD_187158 | JGI IMG/M metagenome (GOLD analysis project Ga0209062, IMG submission 187158) | Surface soil microbial communities from Centralia Pennsylvania, which are recovering from an underground coalmine fire - Coalmine... | ecosystem: Environmental > Terrestrial > Soil > Unclassified... | reverse complement strand
TCATTAAACGGAAAAAGACACTAGAAGGGGAAATCTTGCCTTGAAAACAGCGCACTCACGGGATTCATATCGCCCGCGCTTGTTGGAAGGACGGGTTGATCGAGTCTTCCAGCATAACCATTTCTGATGAGCATCAAAAAGGCGGCACAAAAGTTTTCGTGCCGCCTCTGGCTGCAAATCTTACACCACAACCCACAGTCTGACAAAAGCCGAAAAGAAGCAGGCCTAATTGCGTGAGAAGCTTCCGTGCGGGTCAATCACGAACTTCTTGGCAGCCCCTTTATCGAAGTCTTTATACCCTTGCGGCCCTTCGTCAAGCGTAATAACTGTTACATTGACTGCCTTCGCGATTTTAATTTTGTCGTACAGGATGGCCATCATCAATTCGCGGTTATACTTCATTACCGGGCACTGCCCGGTTGTAAAAGAGTGCGACTTGGCCCACCCGAGCCCAAGGCGAATGCTGAGGTTGCCAAACTTCGCCTTCTCATCAGATGCCCCCGGGTCTTCGGTGACGTAGAGTCCAGGGATGCCGAGAGCGCCCCCGGCCCGTGTGATTTCCATCAGCGAGTTCAGGACCGCGGCCGGCACTTCTTTTTGAGCTTCTGCCCCATGGCCGCGCGCTTCGAAACCTACGCAATCCACTGCACAATCAACTTCCGGCTGGCCCACAATGGCTTCGATCTGCTCCGCAATGGAAGCACTCTTTGACACGTCGACGGTTTCGCAGCCGAAACTTCGAGCCTGTGCCAGCCGTTCGGGGTTCAGATCACCGACGATCACGCATGCTGCTCCCAGCAGATGACAGGCCGCCGCGCAGGCCAATCCCACCGGCCCGGCGCCGGCCACGTAAACAATCGATCCTGTTCCAACACCTGCCGTCACCGCCCCGTGATAGCCCGTGGGCAGAATATCCGAAAGGCATGTGAGGTCTCGGATTTTCTCCATCGCCTGCGCCTTGTTCGGGAATTTCAGCAAATTGAAATCCGCGTAGGGTACCATCACGTATTCCGCTTGCCCGCCTACCCATCCGCCCATATCGACGTAGCCGTAAGCTGCGCCGGCGCGGGCGGGATTGACGTTCAAGCAGATGCCTGTTTTGCGCTCCTTACAATTGCGGCATCTTCCACAGGCAATATTAAACGGTACGGATACCAGGTCTCCCACCTTGATAAACTCCACGTCGCGTCCCGTCTCGATCACTTCGCCGGTGATTTCGTGTCCGAGAACTAATCCACGGGGCGCGGTTGTACGACCTCGGACCATATGCTGATCGCTGCCGCAAATGTTGGTGGAAACTACCTTCAGAATCACGCCGTGCTCGCACTTGCGGTTTCCGAGTGCAAGCTTGGGAAAATCGATAGATTGCACCTCGACTTTTCCCGGACCCATGTAAACCAATCCCCGATTGCTGGCCATAAGTATTCCTCCTTCACAATAGAAATGAGATCTTGCTGGCCTTTCCGGGCACAGCACGACAGGGCCGCATTCGGCCCGCTTTGAATTTATTTCAAAAAGCTGCGGCGCCCGCTTCTGCCACCGCATGATCCTGCTCACCTGAACCACCGCTAACACCAATGGCGCCCACAACCTTGCCATCCCGTTTCAAGGGGATGCCTCCCGCAAAAATCATAATCCGGCCGCCATTTGAGGCGTGAATTCCGAAAAACTGCCCCCCGGACTGGCTATGCTTCGCCAAATCCTTCGTGGCAATATCAAATGCCCTCGAAGTATAGGCCTTGTTAATCGAAATATCGATGCTCCCAATCCAGGCTCCATCCATACGGACATGAGCCACCAGGTTTCCCCCCGCATCAACCACGGCTACGTTCATCGGTTGTCCTATCTCAGCAGCTTTCTTTTCAGCCGCCGCAATGACCCTGCGCGCATCATTCAGAGTAACCATTGATCTATGCTCCTTTTTGAGTTCATTTATTAACTGTGCCTCTTGAAAGACTCCAGTTCCTTAAGGAAGGTCTGCCTAACAACAAATCTGGTAGAGCATTTCCCTTCGGCACTCACGGATAAAGAGGGCCATCGCGGGGAAAATTATCATATTTCTGAGCCAGCTCCGACCCGGTTAATTCTTGATGGAATGGGATGGCGGGGAGAAGAATCGAGGAACACGGACCGAGCGGCGCCGGGCCTGCCGCACGCTCCCAAGTCAACCCGACGCGTTTCCAGCCTCCTTAGCGTAGCGCCAACACCTCGCCGGCAGTCATTGAAGAACTCTGCCATGGCCCGCGGCGTGAGAACTCAATGCCTTACATCCGCCGCCTCGACGTCGGCGCTACCCTGTGAGCAAACTTCGTGTTTGTCACGCGCAAGAGCTAAATATCGTAGTACAGCGCGAACTCGTAAGGATGAGGTCGTTGCCCTACCGCCTGCACCTCATTCTTCATCTTGTAATCTATCCAGGTCTCGATCAACTCCTCGGTAAAGACATCACCCTTCATCAGGAAGTCGTGGTCTCTTTCAAGCGCGTGCAACGCTTCCTCAAGCGATCCGGGAAGCGAAGGCACCTTGGCGAGATCCTCGGGACCGAGATCATAGATATCCTTATCGAGCGGTTCCCCAGGGTCGATCTTATTCTCGATCCCATCAAGTCCGGCCATGAGCATTGCGGCAAAGGCAAGGTAGGGATTGCTCGAAGGATCGGGCGGACGGAACTCCAAGCGCTTGGATTTCGGGCTTGCTGAATACATTGGAATGCGGATTGCCGCGCTTCGGTTGCGGCGTGAATAAGCCAGATTCACCGGCGCTTCGAATCCCGGCACCAACCGCTTGTAAGAATTCGTCGTCGGCGCTGCAAAAGCCACGACGGCTGGCGCATGCTTCAGCAGCCCACCGGCGTACCACAGGGCGTTCTGGCTGAGACCGGCATACTTGTCGCCCGCGAAAAGCGGTTTGCCATCCTTCCAGAGACTCTGGTGCGTATGCATGCCGGAACCGTTATCCTGAAAGACCGGCTTGGGCATAAACGTCACGGTCTTGCCGTATTGGTAGGCTACGTTTCGGATGATGTACTTGTAGATCATCATCCAATCCGCCGCCGTAACCAGGGGGTTGAACTTCTGGTCGATCTCGCATTGCCCGCCCGTCGCTACTTCATGGTGATGACATTCAATATTGAGCCCGGCTTTCTCCATACAGAGAACCATCTCACTGCGAAGGTTCTGATAATGATCGGTAGGTGGAACCGGGAAATACCCTTCCTTGTAGCGCGGACGATAGCCAAGGTTATCCTTTTCCCGGCCTGAATTCCAGCGGCCTTCCTCCGCGTCAATAAAGTAATAACCATGCTGCTGAGCCTGGTCGAACCGGACGTTATCAAAGATGAAGAACTCCGCTTCAGCACCGAAGTAAGCTGTATCGCCAATGCCGGTATAGGCGAGGTAGGCCTGAGCCTTCTTTGCCACGTGACGCGGATCCTTCTCATAGTGCTGCTTCGTGATGGGATCCACAATGTCGCCAATCATCACCAGTGTCGGCGTATCTGTAAAAGGATCGAGCATGAACCAGCTCGGATCGGGGACCAGAAGCATATCGCTTTCATGGATTGCTGCCCAGCCACGGATGCTGGAGCCATCCATGCCAAACCCATCCTCAAAGGATTTCTCCTCGAGCTGGTGAATCGGAAAGGAAACGTGGTGCCAAATACCGGGCAAGTCAGTGAACCGGATATCTACAACCTTCACGTTATTCTGGGCGGCAAACTCTAAGACATCCTTCGCGCTCATGAAACCTCCAATAGAAATTTTTGACCCGGCTTCGCGCTCCAACCCCTTGACGGCAACAGGAACTGTCATCCTGAGCGTGGCGAAAAATCCTGCCCCCTGAAGATACTTCGCGACGCCCAGCATGACATGGGGTGAATGCGCTGTACCAAATTCCGGTCGGATGACGCGATGCCGATTCCAGCCCAGTGCGGGCTGAGAGCCTGAGGGCATCCCTGCTATCTTGTCTTGACCCTTGCTGTTTAGTCAAGGGTTTGTACTCAGCACAGAGGCGATCCTTCCCTTTTAAGCCTGTGCTCTGGGAGATTGAGGCCTGGATAAAGTTCTCGTCAGCAGAATGGAAAGCTCCGTTCAGAAAGCAGGTTCCTGCTGCATAGCAGTCAGCCACTTCACGATGCCCGGTACCATTTAATAAATCCCTGAAAACTTTTTAGCCTATCATTCCAAGGAGCCGAAGGTAACGAGAAATCTCGCAAGTTCTTCATTTGCAGAGCAAGATTCCTTGCTTCCTTCGGAGTGACAGCTTTAAGAATCGTTTTTCAGTAACCTGCTAAATCTCGCCCCGGCGCAGTTGATCGAGCAGATAATCACACGACCGGACGCAGAGGGCCATAATCGTCAATGTGGGATTCTGACAGGCAGAGGATGCGAAGCCCGCGCCGTCCATCACAAACAGGTTCTTGATATCGTGTGTCTGCTGGAATTGGTTCAAGACGGATTTCTTTGGGTCATTCCCCATACGCGCAATTCCGACTTCGTGAATAGCCCAACCGGGTCCAGGCGGCTGGGTCTGCATTTTGACGTTCCTGCCTCCGCATGCCTCGATCATCTCAGCCGCCGATTCTGCCATGTCTTTCGCCATCGCATATTCGTTCTCACCATAGGACATGTGGATTCTGAGCACGGGAATGCCAAAAGCGTCCACCACACGCGGATCGATCTCAACATAGTTATCCCAGCGTCCCAGGCATTCGCCAAATCCGACCAGCCCGAAGGTTGTGATAGGTTCCCGCACAGCCTTCTTGTACGCCACTCCAAATCCTGGGGCCGACCAGTTAAAGCTGATTCCACCGCCTCCTTGGAAACCATATCCCCGCAGAAATTTCCGGTCCGGCGGAGCATCATGAGTGTTCCGGAAGCGGATAACATAGATTCCATCCGGGCGATGAGGCTCATCCATGCTCGGCCTCCTGTGGCTCAGGTTTGGCAACTCGCCGCTAGCCCCAACTCCCATGATATGATCCATCAGATAATGTCCCAGCACACCACTGGAATTTGCCAACCCATTGGGATACTGACGGGTTGCTGAATTAAACAGGATTCGCACGGATTCAAGCGCCTGGGCGCACAAGATGATCACTCGGCCTCGTACTTCTTTCGGCTCGCGTGTGGCGCGGTCGATGTAAAGCAGACCCGTGGCCCGATTGCGCTCCGCATCCATCAAAACCTGATAGACCATAGCGTTGGGGATGTGAGTGCAGTTGCCGGTTTTCAGAGCGTCGGCCACGGTGGTAAAGGCCGAGTTGAAATAGGAATGCGTAACGCACCCTCGACTGCATGGTCCGCAATAATGACACGGCGCCCGCCCGTTAATTGGTTTCGTGATGTTCGCCGAGCGGCCCAAAGTCACTGTCCTACCAAATTTCTCCTTCACGCGATGGCGAAAGAGAACTTCGGCGCACGTCAGACCCATCGGCGGGTGGAATTTTCCATCGGGCAATTCATAAACGCCCTCCGGCATGCCGGTGATGCCAACATACTCCTCGACCAAGTCGTAGTAGGGCGCCAAGTCCTTGTAGCTGAGCGGCCAATCCACTCCGTAACCATCATGGGAAGCAGCCTTGAAATCCAAGTCGCTGAACCGATAACTCTGCCGACCCCAGACGTTTGTGCGCCCGCCGGTGATGCGCAGGCGTCCCATCCAGGTGAAAGGCATATTTGGAGCAGTGGTGTAAGGTTCGTCGATGTCGTTGCAGAACCATGTGTAGTTATATTCCGAAGCCACATGGCCCTGGATCGGGCGAGTCTTGCGGATAATCTCCGGAGCCAGATTGCGATACTTCAGTTTGAACGCCGGCTCATGCTCGGTGAAATTTTGGTCCGACTGCGGACGACCTGCGTCGACCAGCGCGACTTTTAAGCCCGCTTCGCAAAGCCGCTTACAGGCCCATCCACCTGATGCGCCGGAGCCTACCACAAGCGCATCAAAGACTTTCTTCGATGAGTAATCTGCCAAAATCTTTCCTCCGTGCCCTTGAAGAGAAGCGATTCTTCATGCCACCGGTTTCATAACACCAAATTACTTTTACTTCGGCAAGGTATCCTAGCAGCGCAGGCCACAACAGTCAAATACTTCAAATTTATCTTAGGACAAACGTCCACTATACGGAATATCTCAATAGAAGGTTTGTGATCCTGAAAATCGGTATGCGAAAGAGTATTGCCAATTCACAGGCGCGGGAACGAGGTTGCAAACGGTGAAGAATCTCGACGAAAAGTCTGCCGCCGGATTTTCGAATCACGGCGGCTGCCTCCCGGGACTATTTGTCAGGAATGTGTGCGGTCGGTTGGAGGGTTGTATCCTGACCCGTGGGAGACGCAGGAAAGGACTGCAAAGACTGAGAACTCATTCTCGGCGCCGACTGCGGGCTCAGCGTCCTGGATATGACCTCTCCTGCATTTCTCACCTCATCCTGGATCTGCAGTAATTTCGATTCCATGCGACTCGCCGGACCTGAGACGCTGAGACTTGCCACCACTCGTCCCAAATGATCGAAAATCGGAGCCGCTACACAGACCACGCCGGTCAGGTTTTCCTCCAAGTCGAAGGCGACACCCCGTTCGCGAACTGAGGCCAGATGTTCAAGCAAATGCGCTTTCTGCGTAATCGTCTTGGGCGTCATCTTGATGAGCGGATGCTGCTTCAGAATGGACTCCACTTCGGCCTCCGGCAGGAAGGCGAGGATGGCCTTCCCCAATGCCGTGCTATGAACCGGATTTCTTTCCCCTGGATTGGCAGCGATTCGCAGGGCGCTGGGACTCTGGAGCACATCAATATGAGTCACCTGTCCGTTTTCCAGAACCCCTAAATTGACCGTCTCCGAAAATTGGATGAGGAGTTTCACCATCGCCGATCGAGCAACCGATTGCAGCCGTCGGAAATGAACCGCAGGCTCGGTCAGTTCGAAAAATTTTGCCGCTAAACGATAATGTGCCCGCACTTCCGCTTTCTCCAAGTAGCCCAACTTTTCGAGCGAGTAAAGAATCCGGTGTACGGTGGTTCGCGCAAAGGGAAGCGCGCTCGCAATCTCCTGGAAAGCCACGGGTTGCTGTTTCGCGCCTCGGTCAATGAAATACTGCAAGACAGCAAAAATTTTCCCTGTCACACTAATATAGTTTTTATCGGCCTGCTTCCGCCTTGTGTTGGTTATGGTTTTCACCACCTCGTCCCTCCCATCGTCGCCTAGCTATCATAACGAGATCAGCATCCGCATTGCGGTTATGCTTTGTGCGTTTTCTAATCAGCCCTATTGTAAAACTTTCTAAATACTATTTCAAAAGTCGTCGAATTGTAACGTGTTCGATTGCTCCTTTGTTGGGGTCTAGGGAACTTCTGCAACAGCAATTTCCGCATTACGGTCATGTTTGATTTAACAGGCCTTTAAAAACCTGTACCCCATGGAGCAGCGGCCTCAGTGAGGGTGCCAACTCGCATTATCTGCACATCAGTTCTTCCCAACCCAAAGCGAACATATTCATTTTGGCATTCGGATCTTCGGGATGTGCCCGGATTACCGACTCGTCGACCTCCACACCCCACCCGGGGCCTGTTGGAAGCTCATAGAAGCCATTCACCACGCGTGGCGCTCCGGGTGTCAGTGCATGCCTCCAGGAAACGTCATAGTCTTCAAATGTTTCAAGAATCAGGAAATTGGGGATATTCGCGCAAAGGTGAATGCCGATTATCGTCTTGAGTGGGCCGTCACAATTATGGGGAGCCACGCTCACGTAATGCCCCTCGGCCAGAGCGGCAATCTTTTTCGTCTCCAGAAAGCCCCCGCTGTAGGTGATGTCCGGCTGGACCACGTGCGCCGCCTTCCGCTGCAAAAGGTCTAAAAACCCGAAACGACTGTAAACATGCTCGCCGGTGGCAATCCGAACGGGCGATGCAGCCACTACCTGCGCCATAGATTCATAGTTATTCGCCGGCACTGGCTCTTCACACCAACTCGGAGCGTAGGGAACCATCGCACGGATGGACTCCAAAGCCATAATCGGACTGAACCGACCATGAAATTCCAACAAAATGTCAATGCCATCGCCAACCGCTTTCCGCACGGCCTCGACTCGCTTGCAGGCCTCCCTCAAATCCTTTCGGGAGATTTCCCGCCCCCCAGGCCCGAAGGGATCAAACTTTAAAGCTTGATAGCCTCTGGCCACCACCTCGCGGGCCTGGTCAGCCAGCTTTTCGAGGTCTCCACCGTAGCTGTACCACCCATTGGCATAAGCCTTGATCTTTGTTCGAACCTTTCCTCCCACCAGGTTATAGACAGGTTGATTGCACGCCTTGCCGACGATGTCCCACAGGGCTGTTTCGATTCCTGCCATCGCGGCCAGCATGACCGGACCCACATTATGCTCGATCTGATATAATTTGAACCACAGATCCTCAATATCGAAGGGGTTTTGCCCCACCACGTATCGGCGCCCGAAGTCCAGGATTAATTCGCGGACAGCGGTCTCCTTCCATCCCAGCGTGCCCTCACCCCAGCCAATCAGGCCGCAATCCGTCGTCAGCTTAACGAGAATAAAATTCCGCCAAACCGCACCTGCCAAAAAAACTTCCACTTTGGTAACCTTCATTCTGAAAACACAGCCTCCCTATCCTTGACGGTGATCTTTAGATATCAAGAACTGACGTCCGGGAAATGTTGACAAAGAAAATCCTCCAAATCGCATGAGGCAAGGCTAATACGTTATTATAATCAGAACAAGGATGTAAACATGTTTCGAATTATTCATCCGAAATACGGAATTTACCTGAAAACAGGCTGCAGTTTGACAATGAAAGGTCAAAGAGATTCCGACAATTCTCAAATCGAATAATCCACGACGCATTCTAAGACCCTTCGGAATCGGGTTCTTGATCTGGCTTCTGATAGACCTCGGCGCGGTACCAGAGATTTCCAAGCTCGGAGCTTTTTAACCCTGTTGAGTCCGTCCTCTTTTTAGAGTGCTGGTTATATTCCGTAATGCGGTTTGCAGTTCTATTTTAAATTGACATTCTGAAGAATGCTTCATAGAATAAGTCCCTTGCTTTGCATTGTGGCAACTGACGCACTTCGGGATATCGGCCGGAAGAGTGAATCCTGTCGGAATTAGCCTGAGGTAAGGAAGTGCTATCGTGACGAGAAGCAAAGTCTTGCAAAAGTTGCGGTCAGGTGATTTAGTGCGCGTAGTAGGGATTAATCGTGTCACCGAGCCCTGGCTCGCTGAGGTGGCTGGCAAGCTGGGCTTTGATGTGGTCTGGTTGGATATGGAGCATCGGGCCTTCGGCTATGAGGTGATTGATCGCATCTCTTTGGCTTGTCGGAGTACGGGCATGGATTTAATGGTGCGTGTGCTCAAGACGGGATACTCCAGTCCCATGCGAGCCTTGGAGTTTGGTGCGAACGGGCTGATGGTTCCCCATTGCCGGAGCGCCGAGGAAGCCCGGCAGTGGGTGGAATGGACGCGGTTTCCGCCTCTAGGCCGGCGTGGATTTGATAATGCGGGGGCCTCGGCGGATTATGCGCTTTCTGACCCCAGGGAATATATGCGATGGAGCAATGAGGAAACCTTTCTGGCTCTCCAGATTGAGGACCGGGAAGCGGTGGAAAGCGTGGGGGATATTGCTGCCGTCGAGGGAGTGGATTTACTTTTTGTGGGCCCAGCCGATCTGACGATCAGTTACGGGGTGCCGATGCAGTTCGATCATCCCCGGATACAAGAGGCGATCGACCGGGTTGCTCAGGCCGCGGCTCAAGCTGGAAAGTGGTGGGGAACTGTAACGGGGACAATCGAAGCGGCTCAAGATGCCGTGGACCGCGGCGCACGGATGATCACCTGCGCGAACGATCACTTCCTGCTGGTGCATGGTCTCCAGAATGCCTATCGAGAATTTGCGAAGGTAGGGGTCAGGGAACGGTCGGGCGCGGTGCGCGAGTGAGTCTTTCCGATGCCGGGGTCAGGGCGGGCGCAGAGGAAGACCGACGCGCTGATTTGCATCAGCACAGGCTGAGGCTTGCTCGTGCGCGTGCCGTGAGTCCCAGGTGGCGATGACGCGCCTTCAAAGGGGCTTTCGGCGTCGCAAGGCGATCGGCACGCCGCTTTCACATCCCCTCACGAATTTTGATGTCACTTAAAGTTGGAAGATTTCAATTGAGCACGCTTCCGCGGCTCTCCAGTCTCTAGCTTGTACGGAGCAACCCCGCTTCGGCTCGCTGCATGGGACGGGGTTCATTATTCATCGCGAGGTACGCAATGGGAAATTGGCCCAAGGCGACGGGGGTTTATGCGCCTACCGTTACCGCTTTCAATCCGGATGAATCCCTGAACGAAGATGCGACGCGGGATTTTGTGCGCTTTCTGCTGCGCTCGGGGGTTCATGGGCTGGCACCGATGGGGAGCGCCGGCGAGTTCATCGCCCTCACCGATCAGGAGCGCATGCAAGTTGTGGAGTGGGTTCTGGAGGAGGCGGGAGGCAGGGTTCCGGTCTATGTAGGCACAGGGCACTACAGCACTCGCACGACGATCGAGTTGAGCCGGCACGCGTTGCGAAGCGGGGCCAGCGGACTGATGATTATGCCGCCTTACCTGCTGCGGCCTCCGAAGCAGGATGTGTTGAATCATTTTCGTCGAATTCGTGACGCCGTACCATTGCCCATCATGGTTTATAACGTTCCGATTCTTGCGGGCGTTGAGCTGACACCGGAGGACATTCAGTTGCTGGCTGGTGAGGGCGTGATTCAATCGGTCAAATGGTCGCACGTGGAGGTTTCGCGGATTCACGACACCAAGCTGCTCTGCGGGGGGGACTTCACAGTGTTTGTCGGTATTGATCTGGTGGGACTCGAGGGGCTGGCGGTGGGAGCGGACGGCTACATCGGGGGATTGGCCATGATGACCCCCGCGCGCACGCGCCAGTTGTTCGACGCCATCTTCTCGCAAGGAGACTTGAAGAGCGCCCGCTGCTGCTGGAACCGGCTTTTACCTCTGGTTCAGTTTGAATATCGAGCGCTGTTCAAGGATGACGGTCAACCCCATTGGCTGGCGGTTTGCCGCGAGGCGGCAGCTTTGCGTGGCATTCAGGTGGGCCCGCCTCGTTCGCCCCTGCAGCCCCTGGCGCCCGGTTTGCGCGCGGAGCTTCAACAACTGCTCCACGACTTGGGAGAGCTTTGATGCCGGGCTTCTCACCGGCGCGCCGCCCCCATTAGTCCTCCGCAAAAAAGAGCCATCACGTGTTCTCCATCATTGATTTGCTCACCATCGGCGCCAGCCTGTGCCTAGTGATTCTGGTGGTCCAGCGGGCTGCCGGCCGGAAGAAGTCCGGCAGCGAATATTTCCTGGCCGGTCGGGACTTGAGCTGGCCTTTGATCGGGATGTCGCTGTTTGCCTCCAATATCTCCGCCGAGCACGTCATGGGCATGGCGGGTGACGGATACCGGATTGGTCTGGTGGCGGGCGGCTTCGAGTGGGTCGGAGCCTGGGACCTGATTATCCTGGCCACCTCTTTTGCGCCGTTGTATCTGCGCAGCAAGATCTTCACCATTCCGGAGTTTCTCGAGCGGCGATTTGGCTGGAGCTTGCGCGCTTTTTTATCGGCCAACCTGCTGGTCATCAATGTGCTGACCAAGAATGCCATTGATCTCTGGGCAGGGTCGCTGCTGTTTTCTACCTTGTTTGGCTGGAATCAAAGGGCGGTGATGTGGGGCATGTCAGCTTTCACAGCCTTGTATACGATGAAAGGCGGGCTGCGCGCCGTGGTCTACGCCGATATGATTCAGGGAACGTGGTTGATCTTAAGCAGCGCGCTTCTGACGCTGCTTGGCTTGCGAGCCGTGGGCGGCTGGCATGGGCTGGTCACCCATGTGCATCCTGCCATGCTTCAGATGGTGAAGCCACTGAATAGCGATTTCCCCATCACGGGCTTCCTGATCGCAAACCTGTTAGCCGGGATGTTTTATTGGTGCATGGATCAGACCAACGTTCAGCGCGTCCTGGGTGCTCGCACCATAGAGGACGGCCAAAGAGGCGCCATCTTTGCCGGGTTCCTCAAGATTCTTCCCCCTTTCATCCTGGTCCTTCCGGGCATCATCGCGCGAGTGCTTTATCCGGGATTGCCTCGCTACGACGATGCTTACCCGCGTTTAGTCCAGGGATTATTGCCAGTGGGTCTTCGGGGTTTGGTGCTGGCGGGCTTGATTGCGATTTTGATGTCCTCCATGAGCGCCTGCTACAACTCCAGCGCCACACTTTTGGTCAGGGACTTTGTTCTGAGGCTGCGCCCCGCGACGACGGAACGACAGCAGGTGATCTGGGGGCGCTGGGTGACGTTGCTGATGGCCGTGCTGGGCGTGCTGGCAGCGCCCCTGGTGGGCCTCTCGGTCACCATCTGGTACTACCTGCAGGATATTTCCGCTTATCTTTCGGTCCCCATGGCGGCGGTGATATTTTTGGGGCTGCTTTGGAAGCGAACGAACACCGTGGCGGCTATTACGGGCCTGGTGGTGGGCTTTACCGCAGGCCTCGTTTGCTTTCTCGATCAGACGCTGCACTGGTCGTTGCCTTTCCTTTCCACACCTATCCTCCATTCCTTTCTACACCGGTCTCTATGGGTATGGATCATCACGGCTGCCGTGGTCGTGGGTGTAAGCCTAATCAGCCAGCCACCCGAGACTGGAAAGACGCAAGGCACTCTGTTCGGCGGTTTCTTTGAACCCTGGAAAGGATATAAGGATTATCGGACCTGGGCGATTGCCCTGTTTGTGTGTACAGCCGCTCTGTGGTGGACATTTCGTTAGGCCTGACGGCGCGGAAACCCTTCCTGCAAAAGCACTCAGCGTTACCATTGAATGCCTGGATAGAGGCTGGGTAAGTGGATGGTTCGGTAGGAATTCTGGCCGTTGATATCGAGTTGCCAGACAAGTTGAGGATTGGTTTGCTGAGTAACTTCTTCTATTCGCGCTCCTGCGGCGTTATCTGCTGGCGCTGTGACGGATCTTCCCCCTTAGCAATTAGCCGAAGTCCTTGTTTTTCATAGGATTAAGTGGAATTTGAGGGCTCACGTGTAGTCATATGACGGAAAGATTTATCTTGACGGGTGAACCGGACCGTGAGATATAAAGTTGCAAGATGCGGTCGAAGCGGAACGCATGGTGACTAAACTGCCGCAGCCGGACGCCTGGCAGCAAGTAATTCTCAAGGCTTTAGGCGTGTTCTTAGCGACGATGTAGTCAGGCGGCGGATCTACTGCCGAATCTACAACTCATTTCACTTCTAGCACTTCAATAGAAAATCCTGCCCACCAATGAAAGGAAGATCAGTGTGAGATCGAAGAAGATGTTGGAGTTGGGCAACGCTTGGTTCACTCCTCCCCAACTCGAATAAACGGTGTTGTACGACCAGGCGACGTGGGCCGTCATTTCATTTTCATTGACTTCAAAAATCACTGGCCGGCTATAGCATGCGGGCTGTCCGATAGAACCACAGATGTCTCCATTGGAGTCGAGCACCCGGTTATCGCCATTGTCAAAGACTCCCAGCAAAAAATCCCCTGTGCTGTTTGGGCTGACGATACTGGCATAGTGCTGGGCATAAAACCAATTGGCCGGTGCGCCTGTATGCAAAGTGAAGTCTCCCTGATAACCCAGCCGCCAGATCACGTTCCCATTCCCTGTCCCATTCTCATAGTCAATCTTGATCACCCAGTGCTGATGTCGCAGTGAAAACAGCAGGTTCCCATCATCCGGGGAATAGACCAAGGTATTAGCATGTGTCCAGTCTGTGAAGTTCATGGGATGGCGATTGACGTCCAGGTGATCAAATGCCTTCCACACCCAAACAGGCTTGTTGTTCGGGTCCAGATCCACAATGTCGTTCCCCGCGACCTCCGTTTGTCCCGGATAGCCTGGGAGATCCGTAAACGTCTGGTTATCGCTTCCCAGCAAGAGCAGATGTCCATTGGGCAGAGGGAGAATGTCATGGTTAAGGGAATAAACGGTGAGGTTATAACCTGCGGCGCTTAGCCATTGGTTAAGATCATTCACCGTGAACTGACGAATGATGTTTCCCGCCAAGTCGATTTCTTGCACCGTGCCTCCGCTACCCGAGCCATATAAGACCATCAGCATATGGCCGTTCGGCAGCAGCTTTACAGGTTGCGGTATACCCAGTGACAGATCATAGTCGTAGTACCAGACGACATTGCCAGAGGAGTCGAAGGCAACCAGTTCGAGTTGGTTTTGCGTTCCGGGGTTGAGGCTGGCAAGTTCAATTCCGGGCGTGGGCGTCATTCCGGATGGGACGGTGACGCTTGCCTGCGGTATCCGATTTGACGGAATCGAGCCGGTTGTAAATATATGATCCGTGTCATACTGCACGGCCCCGTCTGGATAGGTTACGACAGCCCGCATATGATAGGTGGTGTTCTGCTTCATCCCCGCCACCAGAATGCTTACTTTCCCTCCGCCGGAGGGGGTTTGTTGCGCGGAAGTCTGGAGGGCATATCGGGTATCTGTTCCGAACTCGACATAAACGGACGCAGCCTGAGCCGGAGAAATGGTGTATTGCGCCACTAACGGGTTGGCGGTTGCGGCAACTGAGCCGGACGAGAGCTCTGGCAGTGGTGCATTCGGATCTCGGTTGCCGCAGCTAACCATAAAAATTGCCGACGCTGTAAAAAATGAAAGGATTAGTAATCTGGAAATAATTGACCTATACATTTAGTTATTTCGAGGCTTAATTGGAAGTTTAATAAAGGGATTCATTATTTATTAATTTATAATTCCTAGTCAACCTACAATTTGTTGCAAAATCTTTAAACCTGCTTCAGTCGTCATTTCCAAGACATAACATAGAAATCAAATATCTGTTAAGTGATGGCGTTGAAAACTGGATGTGTAAGAACCATTTTGGAACTTAATGCCCAAACGCTTCACATTAAAGTGGCCTAATCAGCTTCAAAGGGAAAGTGTGCATCTTTCGGTTTTCCGCATTCAAGTCATTTATTTTCAATCTCATGCTTAGATGCGGTTCACAAAGCCCGCGAATCTATATCCAATTCCGCCAACGAAATCAGCGTTGACCATTTCAATTGGAAACTGGCGTGCTCTATCTACAAGCGGATGCGAATCCTAGTTCGAAAATTTGTTGGGTGAAAGCGAGGGGAAATGCGTTCCAAAACCAGATTAGTCTTCTTTTTACTGTCTCTGATGGTGGCCATGATAGGGCTCACATCGACGACCAAAGCCGATACGGCTACTTGGGATTTAACAAATTGCAACATTGCGAGTCTTTGCCAGCCAGGCGGCATCGGAACCGTGACACTCAGCACCTCAGGCCAGAATGCAAGCGAAGTCATCAACGTTACGGTCTCCATGATTCCCGGCTATGGACTGTTCGGATCAGGCAAGGGAAACGGGGCATTTGGGTTCAACTTCTCTGGCAACGATGCGGGCGTTGGAATCACGAATATCAGTAACCCTTTCACCTTCAACGGCAACAGCGGTCAGATGGATGGTTTCGGTAAGTTTGAATTCATCATCAATGGCCCTGTAGCCTCGCATGCAACTTCGCCCCTTTCGTTCACAGTCACCTGCGCGGGTGGTTGCACTTCAGTCTCTCAGCTTTTTACGGAGATCTCTTCAGGAGGCAGCGGCTCAACTCCTTTTGTCGCTCACGCTCGAAACAACCACACAGGATTGACCGGGTTCGTGGGCGCCACACCTTCATCAGCCACGCCTGAGCCTGCCTCTCTCATGCTAATGGGATCCGGCTTACTGGGTATTGCTGGGCTCATCCGGCGCCGTGTCGCAAGCGAAACTCCCGCCAACCTGAAGGCCACTCGGTAAGCTTCCGAGGTGAGTCCGAGAAAGCTAACAGCAGGACACCTTCGTCTTAAGGCTGACATGCCCGCTTGTGGGGCAATGTCAGCCTCTCCCGGACAGATTCAGCCTGTGTCCCATAGGGCAAATCGCATACGAAAAGCCTTAAGCCTGCACATCCAAAAGTTTGCCTCGACAATACTCATTAAAAACACGAGCGTGCGTACAAATCGCTGGCGGAGTTGTTATACTGGGGCGGAAGCTTCATGCGGTTTTGCTGCCATGGGCCACTTTCCTGTTTGGATCGGGCGGCAGCTTTTAACTCCTCACAGGCTGGCCTGCGCGGAGGGCAAGTGTCACCGGGTCAAAGGAAGTCATCCGATCTTTGGGGACGAGCCGCTCTATATGCGAGCATGGGCTTTATTATTCCGGGTGCAGCCGTGGCGGGCTACTTTTTGGGACAATATCTGGATCGCATCCTGCATTTAGGGACGATCCTCCCAGTGGCTGGAGCTTTCGTCGGAACGGCAGCTGGCATCGTGGAAGTGCTGCAAATACTGACCCGGATGGAAAGGAATGCGGATCAGAGAAATTCCTCGGGCCCGGATCACACAGGCTGAGGTGCGATTGCCGAGATGGATGATCGTCCTAGGTCTGCTAGCCGTCCTTGCAAGCCTTCTTTCGGGGCGCATGAAATTTGCATCAGGGTTGGCGGCCGGTGCATTCATCGCCATTGTGGGATACATCTGGCTCCAACAAGCGGTATTGGCAGCGCTAAGCGCGGGCGGAAACCAGGTTGCAAAAGGACTGGTTTTTAAGCTCGTAATACGCTATCCTCTACTGTTAAGCGTTCTCTACCTCTTCTACCGAACAAAGTGGTTGCCTGTAGAAGCTGTGCTAGCCGGTTTTTTTGTTCCGCTGGCGGGCGCGGTAGTTGAATGTTTGTATCAATTGGGTGGGGTTCTCCTCCCTTCCCGCACACGCTCTAAGCAGTAGATTCCAAGGGCTGTGAAACTTGTTTCCAGCATAGTGGACAGCGGGGTCGTTACTTTGACTTTCTCCGTGTTGGTGCCAAGGCGAAGTGCGAAAAGCAATCCCAATGCGCCTCCTGGCGCAGCATCGGAAGTGCCCATCCAGTTAATGTATTGAAGGTATTTTAAAGCCCGGCCGTTGGGAGGTTATAGGAACCGCAGGCAGGGCCTTTGGCGCATATCTGCGCGGCGGGGGCTGTAACTGATGTGCCGAACCTCGGCTCTATAATAACTCTTCGTGGCAGGTCATTAAGGCGAAAGGTCAGGAGAATCGCACGGCTAACATTATGGAACACGCATTCTGGCTTACAAGCTTGCTGAATAAGCTTTTAGGTGGGGTTATCACGTCGCTTCTCCTGAAGGCGGGCCTTCCGCCCGCTGACCCGGCCCGTCCGATTCCCAACTATGTCGGAGAAGAAGTCTTCGTCCTTTTGATCATCATTGCGGGAGCGCTGATTTTGCGGCAGCGGCTTTCTGCGGAAAATCCGGGGAAGTTTCAACTGGCGATGGAATCCGTGGTGGAATTCACTCGCAGCATGGCTGACGATATGATCGGCCCGGGAGGCCGCCGCTATGTGACTTTGATCGGAACCCTGGGCATTTTCATTGTCATCTGCAATCTTCTGGGCCTTATACCCTCGCTTGAGAGTCCCACGGCGCACGGTGCGGTCACGCTGGGTTGCGCGGTGGTAGTCTTTATTCATTACAACTTGCAGGGTATCAGGCATCATGGTTTTTTGGGGTACCTGAGACATATGAGCGGCCCGATGATGGCCATCGCCGTTTTGATGCTTCCGCTCGAGATTTTCAGCGGCCTTTTCCGCATGTTGTCACTCAGCGTCCGTTTGTGGGCCAACATGATGGTGGGAGGGTTGTTGGAGGGCATCTTTACGGCATTAATCCCCATCGGTGTGCCGGCCCTTTTCATGGCGTTGCATATTTTTGAGTCCATCTTGCAGGCTTATATTTTTATGATCTTGCCGGCGGTTTACATCAGCCTGGCCATCAGCGAGGAGCATTAAGAGATAGGAATTATCCCATCCGCGTACGCGAGGATAAGGACGATCCTGCCGACAAAATAATGAAGGGTTTGTTTGCTTTTCAGAAAGGAATCAGCGAGGGCCTTCTCTTCGGAAGCTTGGCTTGAGAAAGCCTCTCGATCACAAATTCAATATCGAGCTTTACGGTTTAAGCGAAGCGTGAAGCCAAAGGAGAATGGATAAAGTGCGACAGAAGATTGTTTTGTTCTTGACTGGACTGGCGGGAATGCTGCTTGCAGTTCCGGCTTTCGCGCAAGGGGCGGCGCCGACCACAGGTGGAGCGACAAGTGGTGCAGGCCTGGCGGCGATTGGCGCAGGCATCGGCATGGCCATCGCTTCAGGCTTATGTGGCATCGGCCAAGGCAAAGCTGCTGCGAGTGCCTGTGAGGGAGTGGCCCGCAACCCCGGGGCCAGGCCAGCTATCTTTCTTTTCCTGATTCTGGCTTTGATCTTCACTGAGTCTCTCGCCCTTTATACGCTGGCCATTATCTTTATTAAAATTCACTGAAATAAATTGAGCCCAAGCCGGCGGAGTATCGCCCTAGACCGAGCAATCCCTATCCCTCTCACCGATTGCGCAGGGAGGCAATGCTTCCCTGCTGCCAGCCTCATCTCACACAGGAACAAGGCGAGAGCAAAGGGCGGGAGGATTCTATTTTCGCCAAGAGGTTATGCCAAGTCATAGCGGCAAGCTCTGGGGGCATTCCGCGGCAGGACCATCTCCAGTGCAAATCCATATGAGCAGGCCGTCCGCGCCGCTGCCTCTGGCCCCGCAGAGTGGCGCTTCCCTTCACTTCCCCACTGGAAGGTGATCTCAGAACACTCCGTCGAGAGTTTCCACACTTTTCATAGCATCTGAAGAATATAAAATGGTTAAGAAGGTCCGGCGCTCGAGTTGCGGACGCTCGCCAAGCAGAGGCCTTTGCAATCCGATGAACATCGGTGTGTTTCCCGCTTCGGGCAAACCAGAGCTTTCCTTGAAAGCATTTGAGTCGACGGAACCAACAACTCTCAATGGCGTCAGCGAATGAAGAACAGACAATATTTGTTCCTACTGGCTCTGTTTCGCGTATCCCGAAGCCTTGCCGCGGGCCTGATTGCCATTGCCTTTCCTTACCTGGTGCTGAGGTCCCTGCACCAATCAGCGCTGATCCTGGGATTGCTTTACACCTCAGCCGCCATTGCAACGGCAGCCTTCGGCCTTTTTTCCGGCTTCCTCACCGATATCTGGGGGCAGAAAAAAACGCTGGTCGCTGTCGGTCTCATGCTGCCTGCTAGTTCCGCCCTGGTCTTTCTTTCATCAGGTCACTTATGGGTCCTCTTCCTCGCCTGCATGATTGGAGGTTATTCGGCCACCGGCTCGCTCATGGGAGGCGGAGTGGGCGGCGCTGCGCAGCCCATTCAGATTGTCTCGATCGCCCAACTAACCACTTCTGAGAATCGCACGTCTGTCCTTTCACTTTTCACCTTTATCAGCGGTATTTTCGCGGCGCTAGGCGCACTCGCGGCGCGCCTTTTTACCGTCCGCGACGTTTTTCTTGCCGCCACCCTCATCTCGCTCGTCGGCATTGCGACCCTCGCTCCCCTGCGCCTTCGCGAATATCGCGGCAGCATCCGCCGCCTGAGTAGCAAGAACGTGATCGGGAAATTCAGTCTGACCGGTGCCCTGAACGGGTTCGCCTCAGGACTCGTGATTCCGTTTCTGATCCCGTTTTTCGTTATTGTCTATCACGTCCCCAAGTCGCAGATGTCGGTCTATGGCTTTATTGCCGGAGCCCTCGGCGCCCTGGCCTTGCTGGCCGCACCGCACCTGGAGCGATTCTGGGGATTCGTCCACACCGTGGCTTTCACGCGAGGGCTTGGTACGGCGCTGCTTCTCCTGATGCCCCTCAGCCATTTCTTTCCCCTGGCGCTCGCGATCTACCTTGTAACGCCCGCATTCCGAGTGATGGCAGTCCCCGTCCAGCAGACGGCCATCACCGAAATGGTGAACTTTGACGAGGTCGGACGGGCATTGGGTTTGAACCAGGTGGCCCGCCTCACTTCTTCTTCTGGCGGCATCGCCTTCACGGGCTATATGTTCAATATTTCAGAAATCGCCTTGCCCTTTTATGTCTATACGGTGGTCATGGGTCTGAACATTTATCTTTATTACCGCTTCTTTAAAGCGATGGAAGACAGGCTCGAATAGCATATGGCGGCTCATGATGTTTCGCAGATATTCATCGAACTAGGCTTGGCGATTTTCGGCCTTGCCATTCTGGCGCGGTTTGCCAGTCGGTGGGGCTTCTCGGCCATACCTCTGTATCTTCTTGCGGGTCTTGCCTTTGGCAAAGGTGGCTTGGCGCCCCTCAACGTCAGCGAAAATTTTATTCATATTGGTGCGGAAATTGGCGTGCTCCTGCTCCTCTTTATGTTGGGGCTGGAGTATAGCGGGGAGGAGCTAAAGGAGAGTCTTCGATTTGGGCTGCCCGCAGGGATCACAGACCTGATGTTGAATTTCCCGCCGGGCCTCATTGCCGGGCTTCTTTTAGGATGGAGACCGTTGGCGGCGACTCTGCTAGGCGGCATCACATACATCTCCTCCTCCGGAATCATTGCCAAAGTGCTGGCTGAACTCCGGTGGCTCGGCAACCCGGAAACGCCTTCCCTGCTTTCGATCCTGGTGCAGGAAGATTTGGCCATGGCCGTCTACCTGCCGCTGGTTGGGGTGCTACTGGTGGGTGGCGAGCCGTTGAGAATCGCTCTCTCCGTCTCAATCGCTTTGGTGACCGTGCTTACAGTGCTCTTTGTGGCGGTGAGATACGGACGCCAGTTGAGCCGCATTGCCGCGCATGAGTCGGACGAGATCATCCTGCTGACAACGTTCGGAGCCGTGTTGCTGGTGGCTGGCGTCGCCCAGCGCCTGCAAGTCTCATCGGCCATCGGAGCGTTCCTGGTCGGCATTGCCGTATCAGGCCCTGTCGCCGAGCAGTCATACCGGCTTGTGGCTCCACTTCGCGATCTGTTTGCTGCCACCTTCTTTTTCTTCTTCGGACTCGAAATTGATCCCTCCACACTTCCTCCGAAGCTCGTTTTCGCAATCGGACTCGGACTGGTCACTGCGGCGACCAAAGTGCTGACGGGATATTGGGCGGCCCGGCGGGCGGGTGCAGATCGACGAGGATGCCTGCGGGCGGGAATGGCACTGGTGGCGCGCGGGGAGTTTTCCATTGTCATTGCAGGCCTGGGCACCGGAATAGAACCTCGGTTGGCACCACTTTCAGCCGCCTATGTGCTCTTTCTGGTGATTCTGGGACCGACTCTGACGCGAATCGTCAGGTTGTGAGGGCGGAAGCTCTATCCTCAGCTTCCGGAACTGGAGCCGGCGCCCGGTATTCAACCAACGACACATGCACCCTCCCCAGCATCGCCGCCGAGAGCAAAACCAGAGTAATCCAGATGAGGTCGGCGGTCAGCAAATGGAGCACCTGCATCCAGAGGGGCGCGAGCAGCAATACATTAAGCGTACCGAAGCCAAATTGAATGACGATCAAGACCAGCAGGGAAGCAGCCATGCGCTTTGCGGTGCGTGGCGTGGGCGTGCTGAGCGCATGGACAGCAAGAGCGATGAGGTAAGTGCCGATCAGCACGGCAACGACAGGATGGATGATGCGCAGCCGCAAAAGCGGGCTGGCCGTGGGCGACAAATCCCACTCGAAGCCTTGAGCAAAGGAGGTGGCGTGAAAGAGGGTATCTCCCAGTGCGGCAATCGTTCCGGTCACAGCAATGGCCAGCGCGCCGAGCAGCCCGGCGACATAAGCCATATAAATGCCACGCGTCGGAGCGCGCCAAGGATTCACCCCTCGAACTGCACCATCCCCCGCCGAGGCTTGCTGGCCGCTGCCCGCCGACTTTGCCGTGAGAGCAAGCGAAGCCAATAACAGGAAGGTGTTCACCAGATGCAATGAAAGGATGAAGACGCGGGAAGCAGAGGCATTATTCCCCACATCGCCGAAAAGCACAAGGGCCGCGCCCAGCAGACCTTCAGTGAACGTGAAAAAGACCGCTGCCGCCGCGTACCGACGGCTGGGATGCTTCGCTGCAAATCGCCGGAACGCAAAGTAAGCCAGCACCAGGACCAGCGCCACGGCGATGCCGCTGGATGCTCGGTGCGCAAACTCAATCAGAGTGGCGATTTGCGCAGCATGGGGAATCACCTGCCCGCCACACAGTGGCCAGTGATCGCCGCAGCCTGCTCCCGAGCCAGTGGCGCGGACAACCGTACCCCACAGAATCACCCCAACGTTGTAGGCGAGCACGAACCAGGCATATGCCGCAAAGCGCCTCGTTCCCGCATTTTTGCTGCTTTCCCTCATAAAGAGTCCATGGTAACACATCAGCAGTGCAGGAATCGCCCACGACAGATCCCGGTTTTCCAGCACGGAGAACTCATGGCTGCGTATGTAGGGATCGGTTAGGATTCCAGTGTCTTGTCCCTTTTATTTACAGTGGGGCCAGATCATCACCCGACTCACCAACCCCTTTGCCCCCTCGGCGAGGAGGGAATTCCCCCTTTGATTGGGGCAGGAGTTGTTGTGAAGAATTGGCTGGGACAGGACACTAAATCGAGGATTGCGGTGAGAGGACCTTCTTGCAAAATTCCAACTGACCGTTCACGAATTTTTAGCTATTCTCAACTATCAGGCAGGCTGATGGTGCGATGGTCGCCCAATCCGGCGACCAAATCTTACCTCTCTCGAAGCAGGTTACCCCAAATTGAACTATCACTTACAATCCAAGGGTAGAGTCAAGAGAACCTTCATAAGACCCCTCTATCTCATGAGCACTTTGCTGTGTCTTCTCATTTTGTGTCTAGCCCCTTGGTTATGGTCAGCACAATCGTCGGGCTTTCGGATTGAGGGAGTGGTCGAGGACCCGGCAGGAAGCCCGGTACCGGATGCTCGAGTATCGTTTGAAAGCGGGGGAGTCAGAACATCGACTTTAACGGATCGTGAAGGCCGCTTCCTTTTGTCCGATCTTCACGCCGGTGAAGGAACACTTACGGTGCAGGCAAGGGGCTTTGAAGTGGCCAGGCGGCCGTGGCGCAGCCAGGGGCAGCCCACGTCCCGAGTCACCATCGTTCTTTCCATCAGCCCACTCCCCCAGCAGGTGACAGTGACGGCGACTCGCACTCAGACACTGGTCAGCCAGACCGCCGGAAGCGTGCAGGTGCTTTCGGGCAGCAATTTAGGCTCGACTGCGGCGCTCACTTTGGATGACACTTTGAGGCAGATTCCCGGGTTCACGCTCTTCCGCCGCACAGGCAGCCGTGTTGCAAACCCGACAGCGCAAGGTGTTTCGTTGCGGGGTGTCGGAGCCAGCGGCGCCAGCCGCGCGCTGGTGCTTGAAAACGGCTTTCCGCTGAACGATCCTTTCGGGGGCTGGGTCTATTGGGATCGCGTTCCGCGGGCGGCAGTTGACCGGATTGAGATCGCAGAGGGTGGGGCCTCCGACCTTTACGGCAGCGATGCAATGGGCGGCGTGATCAACATCCTGACGCGCAGCGCAAGGCATACTGAAGCTTCCCTGGATGCCTCTTACGGCAACGAAGACACGCCAGACGCCTCGCTCTGGTCGAATACAACCTGGCGACGTTGGGGAGCGCAAGTTGAAGCCGAGGCATTCAATACGGACGGATACGTGCTGGTGCCCGAGGACATGCGCGGTCCCGTAGACACTGCCGCCGGATCGAGCCACACAGACCTCGATCTCACTCTCGACCGTCAAATCTCCGACCATGCCCGCGCTTTTGTGGGCGGAGCCATTTTCGGCGAAGCACGTAAGAATGGAACGCCGCTTCAGACGAACCGGACCCATCTGCGCGGGCTGACTGCCGGTCTGGACTGGCAGACGGCACAATGGGGTTCGTTCACGGTCAGAGGCTACGGCGAAGCGCAAATCTATGACCAAACTTTTTCATCCATCGCGCCTGCTCACACGAGTGAGACATTAACGATCCTTCAGCGGGTTCCCGCCCAGGAAACGGGCTATTCGGTGCAGTGGACGCGCCCCTGGGGACTGCGGCAGACGTGGGTGGCAGGCATCGAAGGAAACCAGGTGCGAGGTGCCAGCAATGAGTTGCATTACCTTGCCGGAGCGGTAAACTCAGCGGTGGGATCCGGGGGAAGACAGGATATTCGCGGCATCTTTGCTGAGGATATCATTCGCCCGACCTCTCGTTGGATCCTGACAGCCAGCGGCCGATTTGACAGTTGGCGGAATTTTGACGCTCTTTCCACCACCCGACCCCTGGCCTCGCCCGCACCCATCAGCGTTATCAACTTCCCTGCCCGGTCAGCCAATGCTTTCAGCCCGCACCTTTCGACGCTCTACCCGATCACTTCTACTACCTCGGTTTACGCTTCTGCTTACAAGGCTTTCCGAGCGCCTACCCTCAACGAACTCTATCGCCCTTTCCGCGTGGGTAACGTGTTGACGCTAGCCAACAGCGCGCTGGGCGCGGAGCGCCTTACAGGAGCGGAAGTCGGTGCCGCCTGGAGGCCGGTAAGAGATCGATTCCGGGTGCATGCTTCGCTTTTCTGGAATGAAATCAGGCAGCCGATTGCGAACGTCACGCTTGCGGTTACTCCCAATCTGATTACAAGGCAGCGGCAGAATCTGGGCAGCACCCGCTCGCGAGGGTTTGAGCTTGAAGCCGAGGCCGAGGTCAGGCCTGGCTTTGTTCTTTCAGGCGGCTATCAGTTTGTGGATGCCACGGTCTTGAGTTTCCCGGCCAACACGGCCCTTCAAGGGCTGAGGATTCCCCAGGTGCCGCAGAATGTTTTTACTTTCCAGACGCGCTATGCGAAATCCCGCTTGTTCACGCTGGCTCTTCAGGGGCGCTACACGGGCGTCCAATATGACGATGACCTTAACCACTTCCCACTGGACCGCGCGTTCACTTTGGACGCTTTTGTTTCTCATCGCATTAGAGACCGTGCGGAAATCTATGGTGCCCTGGAAAATCTAACGGGCCAGCGCTATGAAGTAGCCAGGGTTCCCTATACGGAGTTAGGCCCACCCATCCTCGCCCGCATCGGCTTCCGCTTTCATTGGGGAGGGCGGTAGCGCCTTTCGTCCTGCCACCCTCCGGTTCAACGGGATTCCAGGATTAAAAGCTGAAATGGAGGCGAGATCAAGATTCAAACGCAACCGAGGCATCTCAGAGTGCAGGGTTCGGATTCAGCTTCGACAGAGTGGGCAGCCAACAAGCCAGACGACCGCTTGCGCAGATGCATGGCGAGAGAGTCTTACAGGAGGAGGCTGCGCTACGCGACTTTTTCATTTTCAGCGCTTGGAGTGCCCTTTCAAAGCAGGATGGTGATAGATATGATCAGAATGTGCGATGATTTCTTTTGACGGCTTATGAAGCATCGGCTTGGGATGACTCGCACGGAACGCCCTTTGGGGTACCGAACCCTTGCTCTTCTCTGCTTTTTGCCGGCGGTCTGGCTGGCTACGGCCTGCTTGTCTTCGGCCCAAAACCCGGAGTCGGCATCAACAACAGCATCACCGGCAATTCTCGCTCATTTTATCGCTGCAGAAAATGCGCAGCGCCATAAGGATCTTGCCCTTGCCGAAAGGGAATACCGGATTGTCATTGCCCGTGCTCCGAACTTTGCTCCTGCCTACTTGAATCTGGGTCTCATCAAACAGGACGAAAGGCGCTGGCAGGAGGCAGCATCACTGTTTGGCAAGGCGACACGGCTGAACCCACATCTTACGGGCGCTCAACTCTTCCTGGGCATTGATGAATGCCTGCAAGGCCAGGTAGGGCCCGCAATTTTTCACCTCCAAGAGGCTCTCCGCCAGGAACCCGAACTCGAAGACGCCTATTCGTGGCTCGCGACTGCTCAAAGGATGAAAGGCGATCGCGAAGCCGAATTGGAGACCCTCAAGCAGGGTCTTCGGCGTTACCCACGTAATGTGGACATGCTTTACCTTCTCGGCCACGCTTACGAAGCGCTGGGGCGTCAGGTGATTGACCAGCTTGAGAAGGCCAATCCCCATTCAAGTTACGTGGAGCAATGGCTTGGCGAGGATTATGCCAACAGCGGGTATCTTGCGGCAGGACTCCTTCATTTTGAAAAAGCCATCTCTGTGGAACCCAAGCGGTCTGAGCTGCATGTGGCAGCCGGAGAGGTTTACCTTGCCGCCAGCAATCTGCCCAAGGCCAAAACTGAATTTGCGGCTGCATTGACGCTCAACCCCCATGACCTCCGTGCGCGGGTGCGCCTGGGCGAAGCGGAGCTGATTGAGGGAAATCTGAAGCCTGCCCTGGCCCATTGGACGCAGGCGCTTTCGATTGACCCCGAAAGGGTTGAAAGAATCCTCGGCCTTCAGGTCGCAAATCCTCCCTCGTCGCACCTGGATCAATTGCCGACGCAGTTCGTTGCGAACCTGCAGTCCGCCAAGGCTTCCCTTCGCGGCGAAAGGGCCCCTGCTGCCCGCCTGGCGACTGCCTTTATTGCTGTTCAAGAGGGGCATTCTGCGTCATTGACCCTGACTGACTTTGCGACCAGCGGCGCGCCACAGAAAGCAGTAGCCTGTACGGCCTCTGACCTTAAAAGCTGGTTGCGGGAAGGCCTGATCAGCGCCGTGTCAGCCTGCGAACGAAATTCCTTGCCGGGAAGGGGGTCTGATTCCTTGCGCTTGCAAATGGGCCGCGCGCTTTATGAGGCTGGCAAGTCTGCCGAAGCCCTTGCAGCGCTACAGGCCATCCCTTCCGATGCAGTGCACTATCCCGCTGCTTTCTACTGGCGTGCGCATTGTTACAAGGCGCTCGCCCTTCAAACCTATCTCAAGCTCTTCGAGGTGGCTCCGGATTCTCACCGCGCACACGAACTCCTCGCCGATCTGGCAAGCCTTCGCCACCAGGATGCGGAGGCCATCCGCGAATATCAGCTCGCACTGATCGGAAATCCCACTCTGCCGAACCTTCATTATGAGATTGGACATCTCTATTGGAAATCCTATAAAACAGCAGAAGCGCGTCGGGAACTCTCGGCAGAGCTGGCGCTCAACCCGCGTCACTTGGGAGCGCTGATCGATATGGGGGCCACTTATCTCTACGAACATCAGCCCGCGAAGGCTGTGAATTACCTGATTTCCGCCGAGAAACTGGATTCAGGGAACCATGATGTGCACGAGTTTCTGGGCGTAGCCTACCTTCAGCTTGGGCGAAATCGAGAGGCGGAAGCTGAGCTTCGAAAGGCAACCGACAATGATAAGGATGGAAAAGTTCACTATCAGCTGGGGAAAGTCTATCAGGCGCTGGGAGAAAAGCAGAAGGCCGAGCAAATGTTCGCCATCGCGGCCCGGCTGAAGCTCGACTCGGAACATCAGAACGAAAAGCGCGTGGCCCAGCTCAACGCTGCCGCCAAAGCTTTGGAACAGAACTGATGTGCATCCGCAGACTCATTCAGGCAATTCTATGCGGGGCGCTTGTCGCGGGTTGGGCGTTCTCACAATCTACAGACCACTTTCGCCGCGGCCTGCTCTTGCTTAAACAGCGGCAATTTCGCGAGGCCCTGCAGGAATTCACGCAGGCTGAACAGGAGCATCCCTCGGACGCCCGAACGCGCAACTTTCGCGGCATCGCTCTGGCGCGTTTGGGAATGACCCGCGAGGCGGCGGCGGAATATCACGAGGCGATCCGGCTCGATCCCCGACTCACCGAAGCTTATCGCAACCTGGGTTTCCTGGAGTGGTCGCTTGGCCAGCCAGACCAGGCCAAAGGGATTTTTCAGGAGGCATTGCGAGTCCAGCCGGATGACCCACTTTCTCACTATTATCTGGGCTGGATTGAACTCAATGAGGGGCACTACGTCGAGGCCTTCCGTGATCTCAGGTCTTCTCGGATTCCCTGGCCGCGCGACTCCGGCTTTCTGCTGCACGCAGCAACCGGATATGTCACACTGAAGCGCAATCGAGACGCTTTGAGAGTGGCTGACGAAATCAACCGCTTGCCTTTGAATGATGCAGAGTCGGTGAGCCTTGGGTCGCTCTATCTCAGCCTGCATCAACCGCAGAAGGCACAGGCCTTGTTCAAACGCCTTGCCCGACAGCATCCCAATGATTGGTGGGCCGCCTTCGATCTGGCCCGCGCAGAATATCTCGGGGGAGACTCCGGCAAAGCTGCCCGCCGCGCTGCTTCGCTGACAGCCCATTCCAATCGCTGGGAGGCCTGGACGCTGCTTGGAATTGCAGACGCGCATCTGGGCCAGCACGAAGCTTCCACCCGTGCCTTCCGTCAGGCCGCACGCCTCGACCCGAATCATGAAGAGCGGTGGTTGGACCTTACCCGCGAATTGATGGCGCAATCACGATATGCTGAAGCCGTTCGAATGGCACAGGAAGGCCTGCAGCACAACCCCGCCTCCTATGCACTGCGGCTGCGGCTGGGTGCGGCTTACTTGAACGGCGGGCGTTACCCGGAAGCCGAAAAGGTATTTCGCGACTTGATCGCCCACAACGATCCTACCCCGACCGCCACCATCGGGCTTGCCCAGGTTCTGTTACGAACCGGACGGGCCCATGAGGCCGTGTCAATCCTGGGTCAGGCCCGGCAACGATTGGGCGATAGCTTCCTGCTGGCCTACTTCTCAGGCATCGCTCTCGACCGCTCCGGCCAACACCGTGATGCCCTCCACGCGTTTGAAGACGCTCTCAGGTTCAACGCTCAAAGCGCCGAAGTCCATCGCTGGCTGGGCCAAATTGAATTGCAGTCCCGAAATGCAACTGGCGCTATTGATCAGTTTACGCAGGCGCTGAAGCTCGACCCTTCAAACAACCAAGCCCGGCTTCTATTAAGCCGAGCTTATGCAATGGTTCACGATCCAACCGCTGCGGCCGATGTGGCAAAGAATATCAAAAGCGGAGAACCGCCCGGCACTGTAGGGGACGAATCACAGGATTTTTTTCTGCCGCCCTGGCAGACACCACCAGTGAATCCACCAAAAATGGAAAAAGCAGCAGCGGGTGCCTCGCAATGAACCTTCCTGAGGCAATGCCCTATCGGTAGCATACGACTTTGCCCTCAATCAGGATTTTTTTATCCTGCCGCATTAACCTACCGCCAGAAGGAACGACGACCAGCACAACCGCCGTATCACCGGGAATGGCAAAGCTCGTTACGCCTTTTACGTTCTTTTTCAGGAACCGCTGTTGAGCGCTGTCGTAAAGGTCTTTCTCGGGAGCGCCCACATTGATCCGAACAGATTTCTCATCAGGATACGGATTGTAATAGAGAAATGTGGGATAAGCCGGAGCGTGATAGTAATCGGTTTTCAGAAGGTCGATCTGAAGGATCCCTTCCACGTTAGTCCGGGCGACCAGGCCGCCCAGAATTCCAACATGCGAGCCTCCGTAAAGCGCAAAATCCGTCGTTGCGGAAGCAGGCCGGTAAAGCACAATCGGAACGGAGTTATTGTCGATCAGCGCTTCAAATTTCACCCGGTTGTCACCCTGGGCGAAAGGGCCGATCGCGGTCTGATAGGTAATGGCTACGGCATCGACGCTCAGCCTGCCCGGGTTCCCCGCATTCCCGGAATGAGTCGCGCTTTGCACCTTCACATATAGTTTGCCGTGTAGGTCGGGCGGTAATTCGATAAACTGAGCGATATCCTTCGAGGAAATATCCACGGTGAAGGCTTGACGATAAGAGCCGCTGGGGCTGCCCGCATAGGAAAACTCGAACTCGTGGTTTGGCCCGCCGCCGTCAATACTATGGGCTGAAACCACCAGCCAGCGCCGGTCGACTTCAGGAAGCTCAAAATCCCAGATATGCTCCAGGCGCATTGCACCGCCGGCTTCCGCCTCTTCCAAGACCTCGCTTTGATCCGGAACTTCTTCCACAAAATGAGTTGAGAGATAACTTCCCGAAACAATTCGGCCACAGTTTGTTTTGAAGTCTGAGAGAGATTTTGCGGCCCCTCGCTTCCAGCGCCGGATTCCTTCGTAACTGAGGGCTGAGTGTTTGTCATACGCCTTGGCCCACTCGAAGCTTGACTGATGCTCGGAATCCAGTCCATTGGAATAAAACAGCCGGGCCGCGTTGGCGAGATTAAGTATCCATTTTCCGATGTCGTGGGCGTAGCCAGTGTCATAGCGCGCAACGGGCGCGAGCGCGCCGGCCTGCTGAAAAGTGTTCATGGCGAACCCGTATCCCTGGCCGTCAGTAATGCTGCCTACGAGTCCATGGAGACCCAGACCGTTGGTCTGTTCGGCCAGCACACCCCAACCGTGCCGCCACCGGCTGTTGCCATCGAAGCACCAATCCAGAAGCTTGCCGGTGTCATATCGCCGCCCCAGTTCGGCGTTCATTCGTGCAGCAAGATAGGCGCCATAGGGAAGCAAGCATTCATAAAACGGGTTCTCGGAAATTTGATCGAGAAACTGAAGACCCCAGTCTGCCGCAGTCAGATATCGAGAATCCCGCATTTGAACCCAGGCCATATATTCCAGCCAGGCAATCGCCGCGGCCGCATCCGGCTCACGCCAGCGGTGGTTATCCACCGACGCCATGGTCTTGAGGCTGAAAGAGGTGTGGTTGAAGTCAGGGATCTGCCAGGGATGGGTTCTCCCTCCGAGTGCGACGGAAGCCTCATAATACCGATCGGCCACTGCGACGACCTGCTTCGGCATATCCCCACTCCCGGGGTAGAGATAATTCAGTTGGAAAAACAGGATGTTGGGAAGAAGCTCATACCAGAATGACCTGCCGGTTTCTCCCGAGGGATCATTCAGATAAACGTTCTCGCCGTTATCGGAATTAAACCATTTCTGGCACATCAACACAAAGTTGTAACCGTTTTGATTGCTCTTGTCGATTCCGGCGAGGGTCGCACCGACGACGGCGCCCATCGCATTGATCGCCTCTCCCAAAGTGCGAGTTATATCCTGACCGACATAGGAAACCATCGAGAACGATCGCCGCCGGTAATTCGGGGGATGATCATCCCAGGCAATCACAGGCAGAAATTTGCCTTGGGCCTCAAAGTCAAACACGAAAGCATCGTAATCTGCGGCCACTTTCCGCCAATCCCGCATTCTGTAAGGCACTGGCAGGTTCGGCATCAGATTCACTCGCGCAATGGATTTCTCTCGGCCTGCTGCCTTTGGCGGGTTCAGCGCTGCTGTTACAGTATTTTTCCAGGCGGAAATAAGTCCACCGGCTACTGCCGCCTTGCCTGCGGAGACAACGGACTGCAACAGGAATTCCCGCCGTGTCTTCTTAGTTTTGGATGGGTTCATCGCTTGGCGTAAAAGTGGAATTGCCGTCAGCGGCTCGCGGCCTCCGCGACGCCAACATATTTGTCCGCTCCGCCATAATAAAACAACCAGCGACTGGAAGTCTCCACGAGCCCCTCGACGAAGACGACGTTGGGAGTTTGTCCGATTTTTTCCCACGGCAACTCGGGAAAAAAGAGGGGAGTTCGCGCACGGGCAAGCACTCGGGTGGGATCGCGGCGATCAAAAAGGACCCAGCCTGTCCGGTAAACTAGATGGTCGTCGGCGCCATTATAAATCAAGAGAATACCCTGCGGAAGGACGACCGGCGGCGGGCCTGGCTCCACGACTCGCGAATCAAACTGGCCGCGCCGCGTGGCCACCACCGGATGATGGAGAGCATCCCGCCAGTGCAAAAAGTCCGTGGACTCCGCGACTCCCATCTGACCGGATTTATCCTTCGCCTCCCCCAGATAATACATCCAATATTTCCCGCTGATTTTCACTGGAACGATAGCGCCCGACTTTGTCCATCCCACGTTCCATGCGCCGCGGTAGGCAGGCAGAATCACACCGCGCCTCTGCCAGTGGATGAGATCAGGAGATGTCGCAAGGCAGAGCTGAGCGTCTTTTCTGCCCGGCCCTTTGCCATCCACGTTGTTATACCCGGTATAGGTCAGGTACCAGGTGTGGTCGAAGCGAACGAGGCGCGGGTCTTCCACGCCGCCTCCTTTTTCGTAGGGGGCTTCGCCACGCATCACCGGCACCGGGCGGCGGACGAAATGAGTTCCGTCATCGCTCACCGCGTATCCCAGTGACGACGCCCCGCGCCGGTCCTGGGCCCGATAGAGCATCACAAATTGATCTCCTGATTTGACGACGGCGGGATTAAACGTGCCCGCCGACTCAAATCCATCTCCCTGCGGAGAAATGATCGGGTGCGTTGAAAGACGTCTCCAGGAACCAAATGGCGGCCGAAATCGAACGCCGGCGAACGCAGTCAACGCTGTCAGGCAGGCGAGAACAAGCTTTAACATGATGGCACGATGTAAAAGATGGTTTGTGACTCTGGGCATCCGAGATTTCATGCTTGCCCCATGCGCATTCCTATGCTTGGCAAGATGACGGCAAAGACTCTCTGCGTGGAACGCGGACTACATCGCCAGATAAGGCCGATCAGGCGGCAGGTGGCACCAGAAGAGATGCGCCAGGCAGCTTGCCGGAGCACGCCAACAAGCTGCCAAGGGCGTCACCCTGAGGAGGTTCAGACCACACGTCAATACGTGATTCTCAACCCGAACTGGATGTTGCGCGGCCCGCTTGCACTGGTGACAGCGCCAAAGCCGCAGGCGAACGGGCCGGGGCAGCCTGGAGACCCTGCCGGCTGGAACGGCGTGCCGAAGGGGGCTGCGAATCCGCCGGGGGGCTGGTAGATGTGGCGGTTAAAGATGTTAAAGAACTCCGCCCGAAAGTCGACGCTGACGCGCTCTCCGTAGAGGTAGGTTTTCTTGCCGAGCGTGAAATCCTCATTCATCGAGGCAAAGCTTCGGGCGTGCGCCAAGGTACGCCCTTCGTCTCCGAACGTAAACGGCGCCGGCAAGGCAAAGGCATTGAGATTATAAAATGGCGTGGTCGCCGGCTGAAAGTTTGAACTCTTATTGGTTTGAGGCATATTGGGAATCACGTTCACTCTTGCAAGGCCGGTGAATTCGCATCCCGCAAAGAGAATCTGTTCCGCCGTGCCTCCACAGGATGTATAGACTTCGGTGGGCGTTCCGGAAGCGTAACTCCCGATTCCGGCCACATACCACCCTCTCACCAGCCGATCGCCGCGCCCCAGGTGATTGGCGAAACGGCGTCCGCTACCGAAGGGCAGTTGGTACACAAAGGAGTAGGTCAAAGACTGAGGTGTATCGAGTTCGCTCACGGCTTTTTCTGCCGCACGATTGTAGGAGTTTTGCCCGATGTAGGAGTTAGCGGCGATGAAGCCGCCCACGCCGGGGCCCATGGATTCCGCTGTGGTGATGTCTTTGGAGATGGTGTAAGAAACCAGGAAGCTCAACCCTTCCGAAAGCCGCTTGGTGACGCTCGCCTGCATGGCGTGGTAAATCGAACTGCCGGTGCGGTCAGGCGTGAACGAATTGTCCTCCATATTGAAGTCCCCGTATTGAGGGAAAGGCCGCAGAGCCTGCGCCAGCGTACCACTGAACCCGGCATAGGGCGAATGAATTCCAGCGGCAATCGCCGCAGGGCAGGTTCCGTTCGTCAGACAACTGACATTCATCGTCAGTTCGTCGCCGAGCGAGAGATAACTGGGATTCACCTGATTCGGAATGATATTGAGGGCTGGGAGAAACGTTCCCTTTGACCCCACGTAGGCAACGCTCACCAGCAGGTTCTTTGAAATCTGGCGTTGCACGTCCAGATTCCAGTTTTGAATCTGACCGGGCTTCACCTCCGGAGGCACCAGGATGACGCCGCTGTTCCCGTTCTGCCCCTGGGGAGTCAGCGGACCCGTCGGCGGGATCGTATGGGGCACGCCGTTGTCAATCAAGTATGGCGCCCCGTTTCCGACCTGAAGCGTTTCCTGATTGAAAAAGCCCAAACTGTCCTGATCGGCAAAGGAGCCTTCCTTGAGAGGTTCGTAGTAGATGCCATAACCGCCGCGGATCACGGTCTTGTCGTTGATCCCATAGGCGAATCCCACCCGTGGACCGAAATCCTTGGTGTAAATGTCTTGCGGGCGTTTGCGTCCGTTCCGACCCAGCCCAGTTCCAAAGTAGGTATAGGCGCCCGGAATGTTTCCAGCGCCTGGATTCGCAAGCGTGGGATCCACATCCGAAAAGCGATTGAACGCTTCCGTGGCCGGAATGTCGAGGTCGTAACGCAGCCCGTAGTTGAGCGTGAGGTGCGGTCTGATCCTGAAAGAGTCCTGGGCGTAGATGGCATTATTTTTGTAACGGACACCACTGAAAGCGCCATAGTTCAGCAGACTTTGATGAACCAGACCAAACAGGGCACTGGCCACTGCATCACCGGTATTCGCAACCGAAGGCAACCCCGTTTCGTTGGGCGCAAAGGTAAAGTTGCCGGAGGATGAAGTTAGGCGTCGCACGTTGAATTGCATTAAAAGCGATTGACCGCCAAACATGACGTTGTGGCGGCCGTGGATCCAAGAGACGGCGTCAGCCAGCGTGAACGTGTTGTCCGCAAATTGCGAATCGCCGCAATTGCTGAGAACCTGTCCCACCGGACTGCCCTGAAAATTGAAGCAGGGAAACGTTGTGTTCTGGACGCCAACGAGGCCCAGCTTTTGAGGGTAATTGCCACCGATGCTGTTAGAAAGCTCACCCCGCCATCGCCGCGTGAACCCCGCCAGAAACTGGTTGAAAACGTTAGGCGTAAAAACATAGTAGTGAGCGAAACGCGCATAGCGCGTGTTCTGCGGGGTTTCCTGACCAAAGAAAGGCCCGATGGATTCGGTGACGCCTGTGTTCGTATTGTCGTAATCGAAGCTTGAGGAAATCCTCTGCTTGTCGGAAATGGCGTGGTCGATCTTCACATCCCACAGATTGGCTGTGGTAAAGGAACGCGAGTTCACGAAGGTGTTGTTGGACGGACTGCCGTTGGTCGGAGGCAGCAGGTTGAAGAGTTTCGTGATCACGGAACTCGGCTTGAAGTTCGGATCATTGGTCAGAACATTGCCCGGAATGGGCAGATGCGTGGTCGGGTCGTAGAGCTGAATGGCCGGCAGTTCAAAGGAAAAATCGCCCTGCCGTTCAGCCTCAGTGGGAAAAGTGGCGACCGATGTTCCGCCCGTGTGGAACCGGAACCCTTCATAGTCGCCAAAGAAAAACGTGCGATCGTGACCATTGTAAATTTTGGGGATTTCCACCGGTCCGCCAATGGAGAAACCAAAGTCATTCTGGGTATCCTGGGACTTCGGCTGGCCTGCCGTGTTGTTAACCCAACTGTTTGCGTCCAGAGCCGCGTTGCGGAAATAATCATAGACCGAGCCGTGCAACTGGTTGGTTCCGGATTTCATGGTAAGGCTGATGATGGCGTCTCCTGTAAAACCATATTGCGGCGGGAAGTTGTTTTGCAGGGTCTTGAATTCCTCAACAGCTTCCGGTGAAATGCCTTTGTTTTGCTGCGTATTCGGAGAAACGAGCGAAATTGAAACTCCATCCACCAGGATGTCTGCGCCGGTGATCTGCCCTCCGCTCAATTTATAATCGTCAGTGCTATTTGACCCCGGATTGTTGGCGACACTTCCCTCAAAACCCGGAACCAGACTGATGAATTGGACGGGATTGCGAATGGTTCCAGAGACCTCGAGAGGCAAAGAAGCCACCAACTCGTTTGGAATCACTGAGCCCACTTCAGAAGACGATGTCTGGAGCAGCGGCGCTCCGCCGGTCACCGTAACCGTTTGCGTGGTGCCTCCCAGCGTGAGATGGATATCCAAGTCCACCGCAGTGGCCACCGGAATGACCACTCCGGTCTGCCGGAACTGCTTGAACCCCTGCATCGAAGCCGTCACGGCGTAAGAACCCGGCGGCAGATTGGGAATCACATAAAGCCCGGCCGCGGTGCTTTTGGTGCTGACCTCAAGACCCGTGGCGGTGTTTTTCGCTGAAATGGTCACACCGGAAACCACGGCGCCGCTTGGATCCGTTACAGTTCCTGTGAGTGAGCCAGTGCCTGTCTGGCCCAATATCACCCCTTGCGCAAATAAAACCAACAAAGGAAGAAACAAGTAGCGTCTCTGCCTCATTATCAAACCCTCCTTAATGCCCGTTGGGACTCCGTGAAAGTCACTCTAAACCGTGTCCGGTCAGAACCCTTTGGTCTTCCATGATTCCACATCCGAGCACGGTACATTTGGGTTCCTTCTCAGTGAGATAAAACCTTGTCTCATTAATAGCCTTTTGTGTTTGATGGTAATCGATAGTATTTCAATCCTATCTTTCGATTAAGGACTTGACGATTTTTGATTAAAGACCGTGCACTGAAAAGGTCTTAACATTGTTAATTTTGACTAACATTTGTAAAATTAGGCATTTGAAAGGGGGTATAAGTTCGGCGAGAAGTATAACATGCTCCCTTGTCACGGTTTCAAACGGACCATTCAAGCCACTATGGGGCCGGGTTGCGTCACATTGGCGCGATCGCAACCCCGTATAAACTTCCGGTGATCCCTCCCGCCGGTTGACAGCACGGAGGATGGCAGTTTATCCTCGCCACCACGAATAGCCCCTGCTGTGAAATGTTCATGCCCCCACCCGGCGGGCCGCTAGGAGTCTATCGGTGATTTGAAGAGGATAACGGCATTACGGGGGGCCGGAGGGCATTTACATGCGGCCGCCAGACCGTCTCGGCTTTGGATGGGAATTGGTGGGCGAGTGAGGCAGGCACGAAGTTTCTCTCTCCTGTCTGCCCGGTTTGAAGATCAACCGTGTTGGATTCCGCCAGCCGCAGGGTTACCAGCCCGATTTTGAATGTTGCGTTTCCAGTCCTCGAGATAAGGCCCTTTAATATTCTCAGCCCGCTGCCGTAGGGCGTTCATTTCCTCCATCGACAAGGGCTTGAACTGCTGTGCGAAGCGCACGTCGTCTTCCAACTGGCCGATGGTTGTGCAACCGATGGCCGTGCAACTGATGGGTAGGCTCAGCACATAGTGCAAGCACTCTTTGGCGCTGAAGGATTGCAGAAGCTTGGCATTGCCGAAATTCTTCATGCCTTGAATGCCCATCCCGCGCTCAACGGCCAACGGCAAGGTCAGCTTTTCAAAACTCAAATAGCCGGGATCAGCAATATTCAACGGCATCAAAATGGAATCGAACTTGTCATAGTTTTTCAGCATCGCCAGGTGGACATATGGATCGTGGTGGCCTGTAAAGCCAATGAAGCGACACTTCCCCGCTTTTTTCGCAGCTTCAAAAGCTTCAATGGCGCCTCCGGGACCGAAGATCCGCTCGACTTCCGCCTTTTCGCCCACGGCGTGAATTTGCCAGAGGTCAACGTAGTCTGTGCGAAGGCGCTTTAGAGAAAGATGCAACTCCGCTTCCGCGCCGGCGCGGGTGCGGCTATTCGCCTTGGTCGTAATGAAAACGTGCTTGCGAAAGGGAGGCAGCACGGCTCCGTAAACCTCTTCCGAGCGGCCATCCCAATAATCAACCGAATTATCGAAATAGTTGATCCCAAGGTCATAAGCCCGCAATGTGATGGCTTTAGCTTCCTCAAAAGAAATCAAGGGAAAACGACCGCCTGCCTGCCCAATCACGGTAAGCTGCTCGCCCGTCTTTCCAAATGTCCGACGGGGGATATCTCCAGCCCTGGGTTTTGGCGGTTTTGCGCTCGCGGCTGTGGCGGCCAGGCCCGCAAACACTCCACCAATAAATGTTCTGCGCTTCATCGGACCGACCTCCTTTCGGTTATGGATGGATCCTGACTCAGTTTAGCACGCCGGTGTCCGCCGCTATACAGAGAACGGCTGGCCGCCATGCGGTGAATATCGGATCAGCACGCGATCGAGTGACCTTGCGGCGGCAGGTGGTGGAACAGTTCCATTAATCAGAATATCTTTGGGGCTCACTTCACGGCCATAAAGCGTCTTGTTGCCTTTCACATCCTGTTTCAACACGGCCCCGGCCAGCGAAACGCTAGCAAAAAGCCCGCGCGATCGGGAATAGGTGAGAATTTCAGCTTGCAGCTGAACATCCGTAGCGGCAGCAGCCTCGCGGCCCACCGGGCCTGCCGCAGCCGAAGCATCTGCGCCAATCCTGACTTTTGAGCTCAGCAACTTCTTGGCGCCCGAGGCGTTCATCACCAGAAAAACCACGTCGGTGGCCCGCCCGCCCAATTGGAATCCGAAATTGCCCCCGCCGAGAAAGAACAACGATGGCCCGCCCCATGACCCATTGCCATTCCGCCGACACACTAACATCCCTCGCCCGTAGGTTCCTCCAAATCCGATGGCAAATCGCAATTCCGAAGGGACAATGCCCACGCACACAGCCTTGTTCAGCAGGTCGCGGGGAATGCTTTTATCCGGCGCGTTCATGATCTCGTTCAAGACATTGATCGCTTTTTCAATTTGCCTGTTGGCCTTGTATTCGCTTCCACCAGCCAGTGCGGATACGGACAGGCATAAAAGCAATGCACTCATGAGGCAGGATTTCACATTCCCTCCTGAGCGTCGCGGGAATCTAATTCTTCTCTTCTCGTACATGACGCGATCTAGCGAGCCTTTTATATTACCTGAAAATGAATCTTCGACGAGGCGGAGCATCGTCTACACTTCAAAGACTATCATCTGATGGCCATTCACCTCGGGCACGATCACGTGGGCATATCCTTGCCGATGATCGAATTTCAGAATGTGCCTTTGAGGAGCCAGGAATATCTGCTTCGGCACCTGTTCCGTCCGCAGTGCGAGCGCCACATCCCTTAAAGGAATCACGTCTTCCACAATGTCCAGGTCGGCAGCGCGTCGTTCCGCAGGATAGTGCAGGATGTGAACCACGCGGCGGCCTCCCGGCTGCTCGGTGAGAGTCACTTCTGCGGTCGAGGGGGCTCTGACTTCAATCAAAGGATTGGGCAGCAACCGGCGGATGCTGTTGGCGACGATCTGCTTCTGTGCGGAATAGCTGTTCATGGCGTAGGACTCGAAAATCGGAAAGGAGATATAAATCACTTTTTCCCGCTGGGTGACCACGGCGTGATTCACAGGTTGATCCCATGCTGTCTGGTGATGTGAGCTGAAATGAAGATAGTTGCGGTCAAAGTAGGGCTTCCAGAATCGCGCCAGCACTTCGGTTCCGGGTTGCACGCTGATCATTGAGCCGGCCTCATAGGTGAAATGCACCATCGGCGGTATACCCTCATTGAATCCGTCCAGGGCTTCCAGATAATCGCCCTTATTTCCCTGGTACGGCGAAGGACCCATGTAATCGACGCCCATTTCCGAAAGCGCGAACTGCTTTCCCTCCGGATTCAGCCCTGACTCATGGCTCAGAATCAGCTTGCCCCCGCCCGCAAGATAATTCCGTACTTTGCCGAGCAGCGTGGAATCCAGGCGGTGATAATCCGGCAGGATCAGCACGCGATATCGGCTGAAGTCGGACTCGGCATCAAGCGTATCGAACTGATAGTGAAGCTGTGAAAGCATGTTCGTCACGCCTTGGTCCGACGGGGTCAGGGCGCCAGCGGAAGTGAAATGGGCCGTGGAGAGGAATCCGATTTCTGTCACCGCCCTGGCGCCTCGACACCAGGGCTCTTTTTCGGCCACGCTGCGGTAGGTGTTTCCAATCCGTTCATAAACCGGCTTCACCAGCTTGCCGCGCGGATGCATCTGATCGCCGACCGAACACTTTCCCGCTTGTGCCAGCATGCGGAAGCATTCGTAATCGAGTGCCGCCTGGTTGCGAAGCGAGCCAAAATCTCCCCAACTGCGATGGAAGCGGCCCGTCATGCCCAGGTAGTCCAGCCCCAGATTGCGGATATAGCGCGACATGACGGCAAAGTGGGCGTACCCCCATTGACCACCAGGCAGGGATTCGATTTCCAGATGAGTAAAATATTTCAGTTCCGGCCGCATGCCAATCCGTACCCGCCCGTTAAAGAAGACAAGTGCCCGGGGTTTGTAGCGTCGCACTGTCCCATAGAGGCGGTCCATGGTTCGCATCAGGACCATCTCAGCATGTTTCTGGCGGTCTTCCAATTTGGTGGAATCCATCCCCAGCTTCTCCCTTTCCTGCATGCAATAAGGGCAGAAACAACCTTCGGAGGGGTAAAAGAGGATGTCGAACCAGAAGCCGTCCGTGTCATAGTTCCGGGCCACTTCTTCCGCCTGTGCGTTCACATAATCCAGATAGGGCGTATTTGTACAAATGCGAATCCAACCGGCTTCAAGAGGAGTGGCGCCCACGTCGGCGCCGCGCCCGTCGAGCACCCGCCAGTCGGCGTGATGCATGGCCGCGTGCATATCCCACATCACGCTGATGTAAGTGACCGCATGAATGTCGCGTTTGTGGCAAGCCTCAATCATCCGTCCTAGAAGATCAAACTTCAGATGTGGATGCATCACGCCGACTTTCGTCGGATAGTAAGACATGCCGTGATGGCCTTTGGCAAACAGATTCACCGAGTCAATCGAAGCAGCCTTAAGCATCTCGGCGAATTCATCCGCATCAAAATCCTTGCCGACATCAGGAATGAGAGGAGAGGTGTGGAAATCCAGGTGCAATTGCCGGAAACGCAATTCGACTGGATCGGAGGGCAGCGCAATGGCCTGCTCGCCAGAGATTACCGCGCCTTCGGCGCTGGGTGCAGCAGGTACGGATAGCAATCCCGCTCCTAATGATTTCACAAACGACCGGCGCGTAATGGGTTCCACGGATGGTCTCCTTAAATGTGCGTGGGTCTGTCGCAGTCTGCGAGATTCTCGCTCCAGCGCACACCAGAATAATCCTGTTCAGATGATCGACGGCACTGGCATCGTGCCGGGTTTTTCCAACGGGCTGGGATTCGGCGACTTCCAGAATCACGCTAAAAGTTTCTTGACGACGTTGCCATAAACGTCCGTCAAGCGAAAATCGCGGCCTTGGAACCGGTAGGTAAGTTTGGTGTGATCGATGCCCATCAGGTAAAGAATAGTCGCGTGGATGTCGTGAACATCGACCGGATCTTCGACGGGGTTGTAACCCAGTTCGTCAGTCTTGCCGAGGGTAATTCCCGGCTTGATGCCTCCACCCGCGAGCCAGAAGCTGAAGGCCCGCGGGTGGTGATCACGGCCAAGAAACTTCGATTGATTGCGGGCTTCATTCATCGGAGTCCGCCCGAATTCGCCGCCCCACACGACCAGCGTTGAATCGAGCAGCCCCCTCTGTTTCAGGTCCTTGATCAGCGCCGCAGCGGCCTGGTCAGTCTCGCGGCAAAGGCTGGGCAGCCGGTTGATGATATCATCGTGGCTCGAAGTGCCGTGAGTATCCCATCCACGGTGGTAAAGCTGCACGAAACGAACGCCGCGCTCCACCAACCGCCGTGCCAGAAGGCAATTGTTTGCGAAGGACTTCTTCCCCGGCTCCGTGCCGTACATCCGGTGGATCGACTCAGGTTCCTTGGAAATGTCCGTCAGCTCGGGGACACTTGATTGCATGCGATATGCCATTTCGTAAGAAGCAATCCGGGTTAAAATCTCCGGGTCGCCGTTCCTTTTCAGCTCCATCTCATTCAGGGCCTTTAACGCATCCAGAGACTGGCGCCTCACTTCAGGCGTCACGCCCTCCGGATTGGTCAGGAATAAAACAGGATCTCCCTGGGAACGGAACTCGACGCCTTGGTAGACCGTCGGCAAAAAGCCGCTTCCCCAGCAGGCCTTGCCCCCATCGGGCTGGTTCTCGCCTGAGATCAATACGACAAAGCCGGGTAAATCGGCGCATTCGCTGCCCAGACCGTAAGTCATCCACGCTCCCATGCTCGGGCGCCCAATGATCTGGAATCCGGTGTTCATAAAGATCTGCGCCGGCGCGTGATTGAACTGCGTTGTATGAACCGACCGGACGATTGCAATGTCGTCGGCCACTTCTCCCAGATGTGGCAAGAGCTCTGAAATTTCTGCTCCCGACTGGCCATATTTCCTGAATTCATAGGGCGAGCCCAGCAGTTTGGGGACCCCCTTGATAAAGGCGAACCGCTCACCGTTCAGGATATCTTTCGGGATAGACTGGCCGTCATATTGCTGAAGCTTCGGCTTATAGTCGAGCAGGTCCACCTGCGACGGCGCGCCCACCATGAAGAGGTAAATGATGCTCTTGGCTTTTGGCGCGAACATCGGCGGCTTGGGCGCCAGGGGATTCGGGGCGGCCTTTCCCGGCACGCCCGCGTAGGAGAATCCGCCCAGTAGGCCAGTGAGCGCGGCAGCCCCGATGCCGAACCCGGCCTGTTTGAAGAAATAGCGCCGGGTTACGGCTCGGAGAAGGTCATTCATGGGGCTGATTGGAACGTCTTTCATGGGCTACTCCTTGGAAATGGTTTCGTCGAGATTGAGCAAGACATTTGACACCATCGTCCATGCGGCCATTTCCGGGGCATTTGTGGCCGTATGCGGGTCTGCGTGAATCACCTGGCAAGCGCCAGCCTCGTCTTTCTCATAGTGTTCGAGCTCCTGATTATAGAAGGAGAGGAGACGGTCAAGTTCGGCCTGGCTCGGGTGCCGCGAAGTACACAAGCGGAACCCGTAGCGAATACGGTCTGGTGCGCCGGGACCAGCCTCCCGGATCATTCGTTTCGCCATGGCTCTCGCCGCCTCGAAAAAGAAGGGATCGTTGAGGGTGGTCAACGCCTGCAAGGGAGTGTTCGTGCGAACACGCCGGACGGTGCAGAATTCGCGGCTGGGCGCGTCAAAAACCACCAGGCTCGGATAGGGCGCGCTGCGGCGGATAAAGGTATAGAGGGCGCGACGGTAACGATCCTCACCCTGACTGATGATCCATTTGTCCGAACTGTAGGGGACATCCCAGATGCCCTCGGGCTGGTAAGGGAAAACGCTCGGCCCACCGATTTTGGGGCTCAACAAGCCGCTGGCCGAAAGGGCGATGTCGTGAACCATTTCCGCTTCCACCCGGAAGCGGGGCCCGCGAGCAAGCAGCGTGTTGTAGGGATCGCGCGCCAGCAGTTCCGGCGTGACGCGCGATGACTGACGATAGGTGGCGGAAGTAACAATCAGCCGCTTAATCGCCTTCATATCCCACCCATCGCGCATGAATTCCGTGGCCAGCCAGTCGAGCAGTTCAGGATGCGTAGGGGGATCGCCCTGAGTTCCAAAGTCCTCGGAAGTAGCCACGATGCCGCGTCCGAACATTGACTCCCAATAGCGATTCACCACCACGCGAGCCGTGAGGGGATTGTTATCGTCCACCAGCCAATAGGCCAGCCCCAGTCGGTTGGGCATCTGGTTGGCTGGAAGCGGATTGAGAATTGCGGGAACATCCGCATAGACTTTCTCCCCCAGGCTCAGGAAACTTCCTCGCTCGCGGATGTAGGTCCACGGCCGCCCGAACCCGGGTCGCTCCCGCATGATCATAGCGGTCACGATGCCAAGGTCACTCAGCGATTTTTCGAGCTTCGCAATCTGGTCGCGAGTGGGCTGAAGCAGCGGGGTGATAGCACGGAATGCGGCTGCCAGCTCATCTTTTTCCTTCTCGGTGCGTTTGGCGGCGGGGGTTTCAAGCACAGGCCACATTCGCGCAGGCAGCCGGGTGATTGCTGCCGGATCAGCAACTGTAGTTACCGAAAGCCTGAAGCGCCCGATATTGCGCGAGGCGTGCCGCATTTCATGTTTCAGGGTAAGGGTAATCAGCGTGCCGCCCGGAAAGCCGAAAGGCTTCGAGGGCGTCAGAACCGCCTGTCGCGGCAGCGGAACGCGGGAAGGCGTCGAATCAATGGCCCAGCCTTTCAGCCCGGGTTTTGTGCTCACCAGGTTCTCCGCGCTGTAGCCGGATTGCTGGTCGTTGGCGAAGGCGCGCTGGAACGCAATCCGCTGCTCAGCTCCCGGTTCATGCACAGGCGAAACTTTAACCTCGAAATCGCTCAGGAAAAAATTGCCGTCGGGATCGCGGCCGGGTCCGCCGTTGGGCAGGCTCGGATCGTTCAGGACCTCGATGCGCACCCCGGTAATGCCGGTGAGATCGGTTCGCGCCTGAATGGTGTAACTGTCCGCGTTAGGGTTCTTACCGCCGGCCAGGATTGACTCGTCTGGCAGCAGTTTCAGGGTTGCGCCTTTCGCCGATGAGTAATGGTCCGGCCGCAACACTGTCCACTCCGCAGGCGCGTTCCTCATCTGAATTTCCCAGCGTGTCTGCGCCGCCTCGAGCGCCGGCGTGGAGGTATTCAGCAGATCCTGGAGCTTCGCAATCTGAGCCCGCAAGGCCTTGCTCTTCGCCGCCTGCGCAGGGGTTGGGAGCTCAAGTTCAGGCTCGGCGGCGTATTGCTCGTTTTCGGGCCCGGCAATCGTGTACTGGCTGTTGTCGAAAAACGCCAGGAAGCGGTAGAAATCCTTCTGCGTGAACGGGTCAAACTTGTGGTTATGACATTGAGCACAACCGAGCGTCGTACCCAGCCAGACCGCAGCCGTGGTGTTGACTCGATCGACCAGCGAGTACCAGTAATATTCCTGCGGATCGACGCCGCCTTCCTGATTCAGGAGTGTGTTGCGATTGAAACCCGTCGCGATGAGCTGGTCGTTCGTCGGATTGGGCAGCATGTCTCCTGCAATCTGCTCGATGGTGAACTCCTTGAACGACATATTTTCATTCAGCGCTCTGATCACCCAGTCGCGGTATTCCCATGCCGTCCGCCGCTGGTCCTTTTCGTAACCGTTGGTATCGGCATAACGGGCAAGATCCAGCCATTCGCGGGCCCAGCGCTCTCCGTAGTGCGGAGAGGCCAGCAGATGATCCACAACCTTTTCATACGCGTTGGGGCTTTTGTCGGCGAGGAAAGCGTCCACTTCCTGGGGCGTCGGGGGGAGCCCAATCAGGTCAAGGTAAACGCGACGGATCAACGTCTCCTTGTCAGCTTCTGGAGATGGTTTCAGGCCCTCTTTTTCGAGCCTGGCCAGCACGAAATAATCGATGGGGTTCCGGCACCAGGCGCGATCCTTCACTTTTGGCAGCGGCGGGCGGACCGGCTTCATGTAAGCCCAGTGCTTAATCGGCTCGGTGGGTCCGACGGGGGCCGTTGAATCCGGCCCTGGCGCTCCCTCGTCAATCCATTTGCGAATGAGGTTAATCTGATCCTGCGAGAGCGGCGGTCCGCCATAAGGCATTTGCGGCCGCTCGAGAGCAGTCAGCCGACGGATAAGACGGCTGTCGGCGCTGTTGCCGGGCGTAACGATCTTTCCATAGTCGCTCCCCTTCAGGATTGCTGCCAGCGAATCCAGACGCAAACCGTTCTGCTGAACCTTGGGTCCGTGGCACTGATAGCAGCGGGCCGCAAGAATAGGCCGTATCTTTGTGGCAAAAAGTGGCGACTCGACGTTCGACCCATGGGAAGCCCCGGACTTCGCCGCCGGTTGAGAAGAAGTGGACTCGACTGCGGAAAAGTCGCCATGGTCGATCCAGGCACGAATCAACTGGACTTCCTTCTCGGCAAGCGGACTCCCACCCATGGGCATGCGCGGCCCGGCAGTCAACCCGAGCAGGCGTTTCACAAGCAGGCTGTTCCGGCTGTTGCCCGGAACAATGGCTCGCCCGGAGACGCCGCCTTTTAAGATGGCGGCTTCTGAATCGAGACGAAGCCTCGCCTGAGCGTTTTCCCCACTGTGACATGGGAGACAGTGAGATTTGAAGATCGGTGCGATATCGCGAGCGAAGTCGACTCTCTGAGCTGAGGCTGTCGCGTGCTTGTGGGTTTCCGCTCGTGCCTGGTGGGTCTCGGGCCGGCCGAGCGCGCGTTGAACAGATGGCCAGACCGCGGCCGCGGTGACGATGAGAATTGAACCGAAGACGATTCGGGAAGTTCTAGCTTTCGCCCCGTTTCGGAAACACTTAGACACCAGCGGGTAGTTCCACATCTTGGACATAGCCTTTTGAGTATAACCTAACCCGGCTTAGCCGGAACCAAACAGGTTCGGGATGCCGGGTGCTATGATCCCACCGGGGAGGTCGACTCCCGGATGGGATTACAACGATTGACCGAGCGCCGGAGCGAGCAGATCGCCGGCGTGCTTTTCTGCTACGACCGCCTGTTGATTCAGGGCACCTTGCCGGGCCTGTGTTATGCGGAAGGGATGACGGCGTATCTCTACACCCATCACGTTCGCATCTTTGACGACGCGCAGTGGGCACAGCCGCTGCGAGAGGCTCCACGAGAAAACGCCGAGCGCCTCGCGCAGGAGAACGGGCTGCAGATTGAATTCATCCGCCGCCCCAAGAGCTTTCGCAAGGAGGACAAGATTCATCAAGTGTTGAAGGAGTGGGGCGACTACTCCGGCCCAGTGTGGATTTTCAGTTACAGGCTAACGACCGTCTCCCGGCCTGCAACAATCTTCATTCCACCACAATGTGCGTCTCTGTCCGCTCAACGCCCTCGAGCTTCTGAATTTCATCCATTACGAGATGATGCAGGCTGTGCTCAGTGGGGGTTTCGACATAGGCGAACACATCCGGAAGCCCCCAGCACGCATCGGCATGTTGCACCCCAGGCAGCCTGCCAATGGCGCTCAAAACCTCTCGGATTCTCCCCGGCTTTACATTGATCAGAATATAGGCTCGCATCGCTTGCCCCATACTACCGGGCTTGCCGGCCGCAGAAGAATCGAACCCGGGCCATTCCAAGCCCTTCGTCTGACTTCCTGGATTCTCTCTGTTATCCTGCCCTGAAGATAAGCGATACGCCCTTCGAATTCAACCGGGATTAGGTTTCCCGTCCCAGCCAGTTCTTCGCCACAAACACTCCCACCCCTCCTTGACCAGGAAAGGCGAACTCTCCTCCTGGGCCAATAAGGGGATAGAGGGTGATTGTTGTCAGAAATTGGCTCGGACAGGGCACTAGAAATAGAACTTCAACGCCAACTGGATAATTCGCGGGCTGTTGCCAATGCTATTGATCACTCCAAAATTTGGATCGCCAATGCTGGTATTGGGCCGTCCCCAGACTACCCAATTCGGCGTATTGAAGGTTTCAGCACGAAACTCCAATTTCTTGGATTCGGTCAGGGGGAAATCACGGAAGAGCGAGAGGTCCAGATTCCTGTACCAATCCCGCCGCAGAATGTTCCGCCCTTCATTGCCAAACGTAAAAGGTGCCGGATTCTTAAAGGCTGCAGGGTTGATCCACTCCGCAATTGACTGATTTGCGGGCGTGATGGGAGTCCCAGTCAAATCTGCCCGTTCAAAGACGTTGCCTGTATTGGGGATGCCGCTGTTTGATCCCACAAAATAGGGCGCGCCCGACTGAAGGGTCAAGATGCCGTTGATTTGCCATGGTCCGATAATGGCATCCACAACTTTGCTGCCGGTTTGGAACCTTTCACCTTTTCCAAAGGGCAACTCGTACGTCCAACTCGCGGATAAGATATGGGTCAGGTCAAAACCTGCCACGCTTTTATCCATTTTCAGGTTATACGGATCCTGGATCGATGTGCCTTCCACGCCAAACCAGCCGTCCGAACCATAATCAATCATCTTGGAGTAGGTATAGGAAATCAGGTAAGTGAGACCTTTGCTGGTTTTCCGGTCCAGGGAAAATTGGAAAGCGTGATAATAACCCTTACCCACACTGCGATCATAATAGGTGGGAGTGATGTACGTATAAGGCCGGCGAGCGGTCACGGCGGCCGCGTCCCCAGGGCCGGGGGTTACAGCAACGTTCGAATAGATGCCTTCGTCCAGGCGAAGGTCGGTAGCGCCTGCATAGTTGGCGGTTAGAACGGTGTTCTGGCCCAGCGAATGCTGAATGCCGAAATTCCACTGCCAGGCATAGGGATTCTGGATCAGCGGGTCCATGTACCACTGTACCTGGTGGAAAGGAGTCGGTGCCGGTAGAGCTGCCCCGCCTAGAAAAGGGTTCTCCGCCGGAATAACCGGATTCTGTTGGTTCAGGTTGTTGGCCAGAAGTTGCCCGGTGCTGGGCCATGTGCCTTCATAGTTCTGCGCCATCTGGTTCACCGCCGCCCAGTTGTCGAAGAACCTGCCGAACGAGCCGCGAATCACATTGTTCCTGGTCAGACTGTAAGCAAAGCCGAAGCGCGGCTGGATATTGTCAAATGTTGAGTGGATGATTCTGCCGTTGGGGGTGGTAATTGTGACTTTGTCCGGCAGGCCCACGCCAGGAATGCAGGGTGGTTTGCCTGTAACGATACATGATGGCGCATTATAAGTCATGATGTAGGTGCCGTTATTGAGGTCGAGGTCGCCCACTAGGCTGTCAGGGTCCGAGGGGCCTTTGCCATAGATAGGAAAGAGCGTATAGTCATAACGGACACCAATATTCAACGTAAGGCGGTCAGTGGGCCGCCATTGATCCTGAAAGTAAACTCCGTTTACCCATCCGCCGTGCTCGCGCTCAAGAACATTGCGCTCGCCGCCGCTATCAGGCACGCCCAGCAGGAAAGAGACCATGGCGTTGCCACCCACTGAGCTCTCCAGATTCGACGTCTGAAAGGTGCTGTAGCTAGCGCTCGCGCCATTGAGTGGCGAGATAAACGCCGAACGGTTCACGTCCCCGCCCATGCTGATATTGTGCCTGCTGTATATCTTTGTAAAATCCGCCTTCCATTCCCAGAGGTCGGAAAGAGACGTGGCGTTGTAGCCCTCCCCCCATCCCTGATATCCAGCGATACTCACCCCCGGCACAAGGCAATTACGCGAGGCGCGGAAGCCGCATGCGAACGTCGAAGAATAGGCTCCTGTCTGGATAATTTGCTGGGCGGTATTGCTGCCGAATAGGGTGCTTGATACTTCGTATCCATAATTTCGACCGAATTTCACATCTAATACGGCGGTAGGACCGAAAGTGTGCGTCCAGTTTGCGCCATACTGGTGGGCATGATAGTCCCCAAGACCGGTGGAGTCCAGGAAATTTCCCGGGGTCGTCACCGGCACGTGAATATGGCTGAACCGGAACCAGAAGGAGTCTTTCTGTGCGAGCTGTTCATCTCCCCGAAGGTTATATTCATCGCTGTCGGTGATTCTCGCCTTCAAATTTTCCGCATTGGTTCCGGAAATCCCGGTGTTAATCGGAGCCGGATAAATCATCTTCGCCAGGGCTAGCGTATGCGGATCCATTAGATTCACCGGGACCTGATTGTTTTGGAAAGCGTCGCGCAGGTAGCTCCCTGGCTTATTCGGGTCGGGACGCGTGCTAAACGGGTTATAAATGGGGATCAAATTCCCATCTTTATCCACCCAATCACTGAAATCGCCGGCAAGATTCTGCGGAGTAGCAATGCGGTAAGCACTCTCCTGGCCGGTGCGGATACGCACTCCTTCGTAGCTGCCAAAAAAGAACGTCCGGTTGCGCCCGTTATAAAGGTGCGGAATCATCACCGGGCCGCCAACATTGCCGCCGAACTGATTTTGCCGGAGTTTATTCGTCTTTTGGAAAAAGAAATTGCGCGCGTCAAAAGCGTTGTTGCGCAGAAACTCCCAGGCCGTGCCATGAAGCTGGTTAGTCCCGGACTTGGTGACCACGTTGACGATGCCTCCCAAAACCTCGCCAAACCCCGCCTGGTCATTGTGGGAGTCCACCTTGAATTCCTGAATATCATCCAGAATGGGCGCTACGCTGTAGGTACTGTTGAACGCTTCCTCATCGTTCAGGCCATCCAGAAGAAACATATTGCTGCGGTTGGTCTGGCCATTGACGGCAGGAAATGAGTAGGAACCGATCGGGTTGGTGTCAAATCCGCCACTGTTCTGTGAAACGTTCACGGTGCTCACGCCGGGGGTCAAGGCCAGCATCTGGGTGAAATTCCGGCCATTCAAAGGCAGATCATTCACTTCCGTGCGCGTCACAACGGTTCCTAACTCAGCCGAGCCCGTCTGGAGCTTCGCCGCCGTGGCCTCAACCGTCACTGTCTGCGTCGCCTGGCCGACCGGCAGAACAAAATCGTAAGTCGTGGTCTGATTCACGTTCAAGGTGAAAGCGGCTTGAGTTCTGGTCTGAAAGCCTGGCTTGCTGACACTCAAGGTATAGTGGCCGGGGAGAATATCTACAAACGAATAGTTGCCCACATCGTTGGTTAAACTCGTCCGGTCAACGTTGGTATCCACGTTGTGCAGCACAACTGAGGCCCCCGGAATCACCGCACCCGACGTGTCTCGTACCGTACCGTTAATCGATGCGGTATTGATCTGCGCAAAGACCTCGGCAGAAAACATCATGCAAAATGTAAATGCGATAATTGAAATAGCCGCCGAATAATTGGAAATCCGAAGCCGGTTCTGACCCGAGACGTTTTTCATGGGTCCTCCCCCGAAGAAATAGTTTATGCAATCTAACAACTTGGCTAATGCGTATATCACGCTCGAATAACTAAAGTCAAGTACAAGATTTTTATATGACGAATAATGTTCCATAATATGAAATCGTCGATCTGGCCATCATCGAGGAACATGATTTAATTTACTGGCCTCATCCCCTCCTCTCGTTCTCCGCATCACATTCTTGATCGAGTTTCAAAAAACTCGACATTTGATAGGCTACTATGATAGACTAGACTCGAGGTTGGTCGTCCGCCCTTCGTTTCACTGGCTTCGACAAACAGTTTTTTGCAACGATGAGACCTTCCACTACAGGAGGAACAAGAAACGTCGTTCAATGCGAGGGTTCTTGTAGTGGACATGACCCTTCGCGGGGCTTTGGGTACCAGGAAAAACCAAAAATTTTCTCGACGAACCCTAATCGGTCTTTGGAATCAACAAACCTTATTTGTGCGAGGCCGTGGGATCGCAAAGTGATGGGAAACCTACAGGGAGTGCAGTTCAATACTTTTTTTACGGAACGAACCCTAAGTATGTAAATGTTACCTGCTCTATTATCACTATATGAAATATGTAGTGGAAGGTGTTGGATCGTGATTGCGTATACTCCTCATTGTTCTAATGTTCCGTCAGGGCAATTCTTTACAATAACCACCCTAAGCCTTCTCAACCAAAAGAAAAAGAATTCTGCACCTTCCCGATGGGGGGGAAGACCTCCACTAAAGATCATCAAACCGTGCAGAAGGCTGGGGGCTGTAATGGGTAGCATTATTCTTCTTATTCGTGTTACAGATAGGATAGCGAGCGATTCCCGCAAGCGGATTTTTCAAAGGAGAATGGAATGGGTGAAGTCATTCGAACCGGGGTTTCTCTTGAAGGCGATCTGCTGGCAAGATTTGATCAGGCGATTCGTCGAAAGGGATATCAGAACCGTTCCGAAGCCATCCGCGATCTCATTCGCGACTATCTGGTAGGTGAGGAGGTGGACGAGAATCGCATCGTGGTCGGAAGTCTGACATTTGTCTACAACCACCATCGGCCTCATCTTTCTGAGAAACTGATCGAGGCCCAGCACCGCGCCGGAGGAAAGGTGCTTGCCGCCACCCATGTGCATCTGGACCCTCACAACTGCCTGGAAGTGATTATCCTGAAGGGCCGAAGCGACGAAGTCCGGCAATTGGGAGATCGAATCCTGAGTTTCCGAGGGGTCAAGCACGGGCGCCTGGTGATGACGAGCACGGGTAAGGACCTGAGTTGAGATGGGCCACGGCCCTCAGAACAGTGCCACGGCGCGAATGGGCGATCCTGAGCCGCCAAGTATTTTCAAAGGTAAAGCGAGAAACAGGAAGAAGTCCGGCAGGCGCTCCAGGTTGCATAAGTTTTCGATGAGAAGCATCTGACGTTCCAGAACCACCGGATGGATGGGCGAGCCTCGCAAGGCCGCAGGATTGTCAGGCGAGAGGGTATCCACACCAAGGGCTGCTACGCCCTTTCCCACGAGGTATTGAGCAGCTTCCATGCTGACGCCGGGCCAGTCCGTAATGTACGGCAGGTGGTGAGGACGCAGCTTCCAATGCGACGACCATCCGAAGTTGAATAGCACGATATCGTCAGCCTCAATCGGTCCATGACCTTTTTCCCAGTCGATGATGAAGCTCTGGGGCACGGTTTCACCCTGCCGGAAATTGCGGCAGTCAAGCCGCACGCCACGGCCCACGAGGCGGGAAAGCGCAACGCGATCGATGGTGACGTGCGAGGTGGGGTGAGCGTCGCTGATGAAGTGCGCGGGTGCATCCACGTGGGTGCCATTGTGTTCATTCATGACAATCTGGTACGTGAGCGCCCGATCTCCGTGCCAGTAAGAGTTCCAGAGGTCATGGTAGAACCTGGAGTGGGTGGGATAGTTGGGAATGTGCTCTTCAAGCGTCTGGCTTAGATCGAGCCATTGGGCCTTGCGAAGCTTCTCGCGCAAAGAGAAAAGATCAAGCATGATCATCGACCTCTCATCAGGGTGAGTGAAAATTCAATGTTATCCGGTGGATTGCCGGTATGACACAACTCTTCAGGAGTGCCGCATCGTCTGGGAGAGAATATGCCATTTAATCCGGCCGCCCTGGCAGGTACATCCGCAGAAAACGCTCGGCCAGGATGAATCCATCCTTGCGGGCTTCCGGAAATTCCGGCGCATCGTTGCTGGGCGGCTCATCCCAGAACGGATCTTCGTGCTCCACTGCGATGCCGCCGCCGAAGCCGGCGTGCAAAAGCACGGTGATGAATCGCGGCCAGTCAATCAGCCCCTGGCCGGGAATGCGATAACGCCACCAGCCCTGGCCGTGAATTCCGACTTTCTGGAGAATAGGTTCCGTGATCTCCGTATCCTTGGCATGAACGCCCCGAATCCGGTCGCGGAAATTCCAGGCTGCTTCGTAGGGGTCGATATACTGCCGCACCAGATGCGAAGGATCAAATTCAAGCCCCAGACGGCGGTTAGGAACCAGATTGAAAACCTTCTCCCACGCGGCGGGCACGGTAGCGAAGTTGGTGGGGCAGGGGTAATTTTCCCATCCCATCGTGAGATCGAGCTTTTCGCAGACGGGCAGATATTTTTCATTAACGACATCCGCGAGCGCCTTCGCCTGATCATCCATCGAGGCGCCATCCATCCCTCCGCTGAAAGTTCCCACGAATTTGCATCCCAGCCGATGCCCGAATTCCAGGCAGCGAATAAACTCTTCGTTCGCCTTTTGCCGCTCGCCGACGTCGCGCGCAATGTGGTTCGGGTCCATGCACTCGATGCTGATAATCCGAATGCCGTGCTGTCGCGCCGTGGAAAGGATCTGATCGATCTGGGAATCCGAAAGGCCCGGATTGAAAGAACGGTCCACTTTCACTACCACACCTTGATAGTGCGCTGAGGCCGCGAATGCGAGCTTTTGAGGGGAATAATTCGTGATGAGCGCCAATTGCGGAAACTGTTTCTCACCCGCTGGCGGTGAGGCGTCAGGCCCCTGGGGTGAGCCAACCTCACCTGCCAGCCCCATTGAGGCCCCTAATGCTGAAGCTCCCCCGACCTTCAGGAAATCCCGACGCCCGAACTTGTGTTCAACCATGATGGTCTCCTCCTCAATTGAAGTAGCCGTCGTGCTTTCAGATTAATCGCAAGGCGAGGATCCGATGGCTGTCGCGCCGCAGCCTGCCTCTCACGCCCGCCGGAATCAGGAAAAACGTGAGTGGTTAAAATGGCAGACTCGGCGCTTCCAGTCAATAGGATGAATAGGATTCAAATGTTTTATAGTGCCGTGGATGAGAATCATCAGGCAGTGGTGAAGCGAAGAAGAGACTATATCGTGTAGGAGATGCCAGGAGGCTTCTGCAACGGGTGTAAAAGGAGATAGGCACAGTTGTGGAGAGATGGGGCGATTCTCCCTCAAACAAGAACCCCGCAGCAATCGGTGCTGCGGGGTAGTGGATTGGGCTTTAATTGATCAATTAGTGGGTCTCAGCTTCACATCCGGGTTGCTGTCGGGTTGCTGCCGCCCGGTGTGCGCTATTGGCCCTTCTTGAGTCCTTCGGTTGCTCCCTTTTTCTTGGCGTGCAGTGTGTGCTTCTTGGACTTTGACTTTTGACTCATCGTCGCGGTCTTTTGAGATTTCTTCGCGCCGGGC